>Ga0209483_1003458_pt1 | contig 10382 bp, 10 predicted proteins | sample NGEPerA_FD_184508 | JGI IMG/M metagenome (GOLD analysis project Ga0209483, IMG submission 184508) | Arctic peat soil microbial communities from the Barrow Environmental Observatory site, Barrow, Alaska, USA - NGEE PermafrostL2-A... | ecosystem: Environmental > Terrestrial > Soil > Wetlands >...
GTAAATGGAGTCCCGCCCAGATCGTCTGCCATCTGGCCGACTGCGAGATTGCCTTCGGTTTTCGTCTCCGCCAGACACTGGCCGAAGATGCGCCCACACTCCAGCCCTTCGACCAGGAAAAGTGGGCCGCGACCTATGGCGGAGTCGCTGCCTCCCGTGCGCTTGAAGCATTCACCGGCCTGCGCGGGTGGAATCTGCGACTCATCAACGCAGCTTTACCCGCTGCCGCAACCCGGCCTGCCATCCATCCCGAGCGCGGCGCCATGACCTTTCAGACCATCGTAGAAACCATGGCCGGCCACGACCTCAACCACGTCGGCCAGCTGCGCAAGATTGCAGGTATTGCTCCGGCTGCATGAGCGGAACATTCTCTGCTCGAAAACTGCGCCACGCATCTTGAGCCCAATGCCGTTGCTACAGAAGAGCAACGGCATTAGGCGCCGAACTCATCATTTGCTTGCTTTGCGCGCCTGCGGCTTCTTGCCGGTCGCTGCCTGGGCCGCGGCTTCCTGCGTTTTATCGCCCCCGTGATGCTTGTTGTGGTGCGCTACTGCCTTCGCGATATCTTCATCGGAAAGCTTAGTGGGGCTGCCAAGATGCAGAACATCGTCTGTAATTGCAGTGTTGGATGCAGCTGATTCCATCTGTTCTCTCCTGTATCGGGACAGGGCGCTTTATCTGCAAGCTGTCGCGCAAGGCCACAGACAAGTTCCTACCGGTTGGGCGGAAAACCCTCAGCAGCGCACCTGCGGCGCACCGAGGCAATGCAGGGCTGGTCTTGTAGGTCCGCCTTGACCACCCTGATGGAAACGTCCGCACCACGCGGTCGCTTCCGTACTCCGGCTAGTCTCACTCAGCACCGACACACGAGATGCCCCGTTTTGCTCACCACCATTTGTTGCCGGCTCCGCACTTCCTTTTATGCACACCGTCAACCCGAGCCCTCAAGGGCGAGGACCGCTCTATCTGCGCTTCTTGCCCTGCGCATTCTTGGCAGCCGCCTGCTGCGGCTGATCCCCGCTATGGTGCCGGTTGTGGTGCGCAATCGCCTTCGCGATATCTTCATCGGAAAGCTTAGTGGGGCTGCCAAGATGCAGGACATCTTCACTCACTGAGCTCGATGCAGAGTTTTGGGTTGTTGGGGATTTTGATTCGGCTGTTTCCATCAGTTCCTCCCTTTGTCAGGCAGGATGCTCTCTGTAATCCGGCGTATCAGGTCGCAGACAGGCACCCGCCGTTCCGGGTGGAAGTGAACCAGAGACGTCGCAATCATCGTCTCAGCCATCCGGATGGGAACAGCCATTGGCTGGCCATTCCCACACCACAAGGATAGTCCTATTTCGCGAAGACTGAAAGATCGCGCGAAATCGTCCCGTCAGTCCTTGATCTTCTTCAGCAGCCAGGCCATGTTCTGCCCCAGCACTCGCATCGTTCGAATCCCTTCCTCGTCCCGCTCCACATCGCCAGCCTCGAGGCCGATCCCGATATTCCAATAAGACGACCCTGGCACGATCATCTCGCTGAGCAGAAAGAAGTGGTTCAACGCATCGAAAGCGTGAATCGCTCCAGCCCTTCGCACAGCCACTACGGCCGCGCCCACCTTGCGCTGAAACATGCCACCGTTGGCCTTTGACACCAGACAGGCCCGATCCATAAGCGCCTTGATCTCCGGAGAAATGTCGGCGACATACGTAGGCGTGCCGAGCAGAATTCCGTCCGCCTGTTCCATCTTTTCGATATACGCGTTGCCCATATCGCCGGTTTGCCCGCACCGGTGGCCCTTTCGCTTCGAGCATTCGCGGCAGGCCAGGCAGCCATGGATCTTCGTCCCGCTCATCTCGATCAGTTCTGTCTCGATGCCTTCGTTTTCAAGCTCCTTCAATACGTATTTGAGCAAAATGGATGTATTGCCGCCCTTGCGCGCGCTGCCATCGAATGCAACAACCTTCGTTCCTGACCCGTTCATCAATCCTTCTCCTCGTGTTTTCGCTCCGCCGGCCGGAGAAATTTTTCAACGCGTTCATTGTGCGCCGGGCCGGGAAGACTGTCTGTGACGACGGCCCTGCTCGACCTGGTCAAGAAGGCTCCGGACGGGCTCGACAAGCTGAAGCCGGTGATCCGTGCGCAATCCGTGGTGGCAAAACTGAATCTGGATATTGCCAAGGCAAAGCACACCGAAGCGACGAACCGCGCCGACGAAGCCCGAGACCGCGACAAGCTCAACACTCCGATCGCGTCGCTCAGCTTCGATTGGGACGTGAAGGCGGAGAAGTAGCGCCCATTTAAGGACCGTCTTCTGGGCTTTTCAATGCAATCGGGCTCGCTCAGGTCGCGGTACTCTGCCCCACCGTTGGTGGTAGCATCAAAGATGACAGATGCAAACGAAAAAACTGAAGATCATTCCCCTCGGCGGCCTGGGCGAATTCGGCATGAACTGCCTTGCGCTTCGCTGGGAAGACGACATTATCGTGATCGACGCCGGGCTCATGTTCCCGGAGTCGGAGTTGCTGGGCGTCGATATCGTTGTTCCCGATATCACTTACCTCATTGAGAACAAGCAGCATGTGCGCGCCATCGTCCTCACCCACGGCCACGAGGACCACATTGGCGGCCTACCCTGGATTCTGAACGAGCTCAAGGTTCCCGTCTACGCCACCGAGTTCACGCTGGCTTATGTTGAAGGCAAGCTTGAAGAGCACGAGCAGCTCGACGAAATCGAGCTCATCGAAATCGCTCCCAAGGAAAAGTTCACCGTCGGTCCCTTCATCATCGAGCCCATCCGTGTCACTCACTCGCTGGTCGATTGCGTGGCCCTGGCCATTGAAACACCGGTCGGCGTAGTCATCCACACTGGCGACTTCAAAATCGATCTCTCGCCGCTCGACGAGAAAGCATTCGACCTGCACACCTTTGCCGAGTACGGCAAGCGTGGCGTGCTGGCGCTCCTCCAGGACTCGACCAACGTCGAGCGCACCGGCTACACGCCTAGCGAGCGCGCCGTCATTCCTCGCCTCGACGAGATCTTCTCGCGGACAAAAAAGAAGCTGTTCTTCACCTGCTTCTCCTCATCCATCTATCGAATCCGCATCGCGATGGAGTTGGCGCGGGCGCATGGCCGCAAAGTTGCCATCGTCGGCCGCTCCATGATGGAGAGTTCCGAGATCGCGCAGGACCTGGGCTACATCGACATTCCACCGGGCCTCGTTATCCAGCCGGGGCAGATGCGCGACTACCCGCCTGAGCAGTTGATGGTGCTCATCAGCGGCACCCAGGGCGAGCCCATGAGCGCGCTCAGCCGTGCCGCTGTAGACAATCACAAGCACGCAAAGATCGACGCCGGCGACACCGTGGTGCTCAGTTCCAGAATCATCCCCGGCAATGAGAAAAGCATCTTTCGCGTCATCGATCATCTTTACCGCCGCGACGCCAACGTCATTTGCGACGACGGTGCGAATGGACTGATTCACGTCAGCGGCCACGGATGCCAGGAAGAAATGCGCCTGCTCATCAATCTCGTGCGTCCCAAGTTCTTCATCCCGGTACACGGCGACTATCGCAACCTCCGCAAACATGCGCAGGTGGCCATGGAGACCGGTGCGGTGGAACACGCCATCGTTATCGAAGACGGCGACGTGCTCGAACTCGACAAGAACGACGCCCGCAAGAAGGACAAAGTAACTGCGGGTCGCATTCTCATTGACTCCGGCTCCTCGATCGATGTGGTTGAAGATCTCGTAATTCGCGACCGCCGCATTCTGTCTGAAGACGGCATCGTGCTCGCGGTCCTTGCCATCAACAAGCGCACCGGCAAGGTGGAGCAGCAGCCCGAGGTAGTCATGCGTGGCTTTGGCGGCGCAGACATTACTGACCAGGCCCGCGAACTGGTGCTCAAGACGCTAGATGGGCTCAGCACCGAGCAGAAGGCCGACTACGGTATGGTCAAGGAGAAAGTGCGCGCGGACCTGAAGCGCCTCATCCAGAAAACAACCGGCCGCCGCCCCATGATCATGCCCGTCATCCTGGAACTCTAAGCAGCCCTGGGGCTGCTTCTGCCTTTCTCGCATCTTTGTGCTTGGTAAATAACGGAGCAGTCACTAAGAAAAAAGCCTCTCGCGATCTCATCGCGAGAGGCTTTTTTATGTGACCTGCGGCTTTTCCGCCGCGCCAATTATATTCCCCTACGCAACCCCGGCAAGCTCCTCACGCTCCGGCTCCGCTACAACGGAGGACGAACTGCGCCTCAATTGCGGCAACGTGCGCTTGATGATGAACACCTCACCCAGATCGAGGCGCGCATTCCCTTCCAGGTCGAGAAAACCGGTCTTATTTTCTCCGCAAAGCGCCTTCGCCTCCTCTGACATGCGCGGCGCAATAAAAACCGGCGTCGCATTGCCTTCCAGCTCATCCGCACGGCTTCGCAACGCTTCGAGCGCGGTGCGGACATGATCGGGTCGCCCGCTGGCCTCGACCTTGCAGACCAGTGTATGACTGTGGCCGTATACGTCAACGTGCGCAAGGAGGTCGACTTTGAGATCGGGACCCGGTGAATCCATGTCGATTTCCTTAAGTTTGATTGCGGATACGTGATGAAGGACTGCCCGGAGAGCATCGGCTGCCAGGTTCTTCGCCGCTTGCGCGGAATCAACCATTCTCATGGAAATCTCCTATGATTCATCTCTTATGACTGTCGGCGGGCATCGCTTTCCAAGCCGATGGAGTGAACGCAACGCAGCGCTACGCGATTTGACCCAGAGCAGCCGCGGGGCTGGGCACCTGCCTCAGCCGGGCGCCTCCATTCCGGGAAATGGATGCCAGCTTGAACGAGTTCTTGCCCGAAGGAATCATCGCCAGGGGTACCGGCGTCCGGCATGGCCTGTCGTGGAGTTGTTTCGACTCCAGCCATAGGCTCAGGCGGGGATCGTGAATCTCCGGCTGGCCCTCCCAGAAACGTGGTGTGAGCCCGCACTGAATTTGTAGGTGATCCAACTGCAATTCGATGACCTGGATGTGCCTTGAAAAATAGCGCCGCACGTTGTTGACGCCTACATATAACCCTGAAACGCGGGTTCCGTCATATTGTGCTTTGACCACCATAGCTAACCTCCCATTATCGCAACGACCGAACAGGTCAGTTTAGGGAACTCAGCCAAGACAGGCCTCTTGGCGCCGCATGAGAGCCGCTGAAAATAATTCCGATGAGCAGCTCACGTCTCGCGGTGTCACAAAGTGAGTATCTGGCCGAACGGGTAACCCAGGCAATGAACGCTGAATATTTGACGCGACGCTAATGCATTCGTTTCTCAAAGCCAGTCAATTCACTGGCAATTTCCATCCGAAAACAGCAACGCCGAACCGCAACCTTGCGAAAAGAAGAATCTGCCGCCCACGCTGTTCAAGCGCGCGCCAGAATGTCGTTCGTGCCAGGGGAGTCAAGAGGTAGAACAGGGCGCTTCCGACATGCACATCCGCGGCTAACCTGTCCGCGTGCTTTTTTCAGCTTTCTGCGAGGATATTGACCCTCTTTCCCACAGAAGTCAAGACGTCATTTGTGAAAAATTGACATCGGCCTAAATGCTCACGTGTGCATTGCGATGCGAAAGAATTTGCGATTGGGAAGCGCGTGAAAGGATTCACAGGATACGCTGTTGAATCTGCGGCAGGTTGCCAAAGTCCGCCGTCGAATTGGACAATGTCGCGAGGCTATTTTATGGATCGCAGAGAATTTTTAGCGGCCGCATCGGCGACCGTCCTTGCCGAGGGGCTGCCCGCGGCTTTTGCCGGCGCACCCGCCATTCCGCTCAAGCCCATGGCGGTGGGGTTGCTCATTTCGCCTTTCGGCGCGCCGGAAGAACGGCTCAAGCGCGTGCACGATCTGGGTTTCTCCAATTGCTTCCTGTCGCTCGACGGCTATATCGGCAAATTCACGCCGGATCTGGCGCCGCAGTTTCGCGATCTGCTTGATAAATATGAGCTCATCGCAACCACCGTCGAGGTCGTCGGTCCGCAGCCGCTGGTTTGGGACTTCCTGCGCGGCCCCTCGACCATCGGCCTCGTGCCTCCAGCCACCCGCGCCGCGCGCACTGACGCGCTCCGCCAGGCCTCCGACTTTGCCAAACTCCTCGGCATCGCGCAGGTGCAGACCCATTGCGGCTTCATCCCTGAAGATCCCGCCGATCCCAACTACCCCGGAGCCGTCGAGGCCATCCGCGCCGTCGCCCAGCACTGCCAGGGCAATGGCCAGTACTTCCTTATGGAGACCGGCCAGGAGACACCCACCACCATGTCGCGGATGCTGCGCGATGCAGCCGTGCCCAACCTCGCCGTTGGACTCGACACAGCCAACCTGATTCTTTATGGCAAAGCCAATCCCGTCGACGCGGTCGATATTCTCGGACCACACGTCCGCAGCGTTCATGCCAAGGACGGCCGTTGGCCCACCGATCCCAGCAAACTCGGCCAGGAGGTACTCATCGGTTCCGGCCTGGTCGACTTTAAAAAGGTTTTCACCAAGCTGCACAGTATCGGCTACACCGGCGCCATCACCATCGAGCGCGAAACCTCCGGCCCGCAGCAAATAGAAGACGTCCGCAACGAGAAAATCTACTTGGAGCGAATCCTCCGCGAGGTTCTTGGCTGAGGCCAGGCAGCGATCAAATCACGCAACACTTCAATTTGAAAGGCAACGCCATGCAGCGCAGGGAATTCATACAGACCACGGCCGGGCTCGCCTCCGGCCTCCTTCTTCTCAAGCCCGCAACAGCCTTCGGATACCAGAGCAACTCGGCGGTCCGCCATGGCCTGCTCGGCTGTGGAAACCGCGGCACCCACGTCGCAACTTCGTTCTCGCAGAACACGGTTGCGCAGGTAGTTGCGCTCGCCGACCTGTTCCCCAACCAGCTCGAGGCCGGCCATGCGCACTTCAACCAAGTCAACACAACCCTGGGCCGCCCGCTCGTCGACCCCAAGCTTCTGTTCCACGGCCCGCACGCGTTCGAACAACTCGCCGCCTCTCAAGACGTTGACATTATTCAGATCTCAACTCCGCCCTTCTTCCATGTCGAACATCTCGATGCCGCCGTCGCCTCCGGCAAGCATGTCTACTGCGAAAAGCCTGTAGGCATCGACATCAAGCAAGCGAAACAAGCGCTCGAAATTGCCAAGCGCGTTAAGTCTACCCAGAGCGTCGACGTGGGCTTCCAGTGCCGTAACGCCCCGCCCATCGCCGCAATCGCAGAGAAGATTAAAGCCGGAGCCCTCGGCAAGATCGCCTCTATCAGCGCCTACTACTACGCCCCGGCATCGAAAGAAAAAGTCTTCACCGGCGCCGGGCCAGACGAGTACCGCCTCCGCAACTGGCTCTGGGACCGCGCTCTCTCCGGAGACATTCTCGTCGAGCAGAACATCCACATCATCGATCTCTGCAACTGGATACTTGGCGCGCGCCCGCTCAAGGCAATCGCCACAGGTGGCCGCAACATCCTCACCCACGCCGGCGACTGCTGGGACAACTACCAGGTCGATTACCTCTATCCCAACGACGTTCGCGTCTCCTTTGCATCCAAGCAGTTCGGCGACTATGACATGTTTGAAGCCGGTCTGCGTCTCTTCGGCTCTGAAGGCGCAGCGACAATTCCTTACGCCGGCCCGGTCGAAATTGCAGGCACGCAGAAGTGGGCGTGGCAGGACTCGACCAGCACCTCTGCCGAATCCGGCAAATTCGCCGCCAACGGAAACTTCGAAGACAATCTCGCCTTTGCCGACCGCGATAAGGAGCGCACCTTCATTGAAAGCATTGTGAATGGCCCGGCCCACAACCAGATTGCCGCCGGCGTCGAAACGGCCCTGAGTTGCATGTTGGGCCGCATGGCCGGCCTTCGCCACCAGGAGACCACCTGGGATGAACTGCAGTCACACGGCGAGACCTACAAACTCGGCATGGACCTGGCGCAATTTGCGTGAGCAGGCATTTCGTTCTCTGTGGTTCCAAACTGAACCGTCCGGGCGGGCAAGCGCGGGGGGAATTGAGCACTTCTACCCATCCTTGCAAAAGACGCAAGGATGGGGCACCCAATCGATTTTCGGGGTCTGAAAGGTTGGCCTAAAGGGTTCTACATAAGCGCTAAAGGTTCGCTTAAAGGGTCACGATTTTGCGCAAATGTTCGCTTATAGGGTTGTACTTCTTCGAGCACTTAACCTCTCAAGCAATCCAATTTCGCGAACCGGCGGCGAGCAAGGTTCCGAAAAAGAGCCATGGGTTGTCTGGAATTACCTGGAAATCGCGTAAAAGGGGCTCAAAAGGGCTGGAAATCGAGCTTTTTGCGACAAAAATGTGTTGTTTTTCCGGGTTTTTCCTGACTGTGTGGGGACTTCCGAGAACCGGGGGCGCGGTGCATCGGGGGGAAGACAGGGAAGAAAGAATAGAAAGAGCCATCGGTTGAGGGTTGTGGTATCCCACCCATTCCGCACAATGTGCGGAATGGATGGGGCACCCGGCGGTGCCCAGAGGGCGCCCAGATGGGGCACCCGGCTCGTGTGAAGCGTATCACCACCCCCCGGCGAATACCCGAGTAAGATGGACGGCGAAAAGGGAAGACGTCAAACCGGGAATCTGAAAAGAATTCAGGCAGTCAAGGAGATCACCGCCATGAAGTTCAGCGCGCATTGGAGTCGACGCGACATGATGAAGACCCTGGGCATGGGACTTGTGGGGGCTGCGACTATACCTGTCAGCGTCCAGAACGCCTTTGCCCGTAACCCCGAGGCCTCGCTGATCTATCGGAGCCGGGGAGGGCGCAGTCTATACCAGCACCCGGAGGAACTATCCTCCGCCGCTTTGGTCAAGGGCAACGACCGGGCCGAAAATATCTACAAGGCGCTCAAGCTCATTGAGGACCAGGTATTCAGCGGCATCAAGGGCAAGCAGATCCTCATCAAGCCGAACTTTGTGCAAACCAGCAACCAACTTGCCGCAACGCATATTGATGCCATTCGCGGCATTCTGGAATTCCTTCGCCCGCACTACAAGAAAGAGATCATCATCGGCGAGGCTGCGGCCACCAAGGAAGGCACCTTGGTCGGCTACAAGAACTACGGATACAACGACCTGGTGCAAAAGTACAAAGTCAAACTGGTCGATCTCAATTTGGGCGGATATGAGTACCGCTACACCATTGGTGCAGACAATGCTCCAACTCCCATCCGCATCTGCGCGCCGTTTCTCGATCCCAATCTCTACATCATCTCTACTGCGATCATGAAGACGCACGGCTTTGCCTCGGTCACCTTATCGCTCAAGAACGTGCTGCTGGGCGCGCCGATCAACGATTACAAGGTGAGCGACAAGTCGCACATGCACATGGGTCCTCACGGCGAACCCAACGACATCATCCACTTCAACATGTTCCATATGGCGCAGCACGTGTTTCCAGATCTGGCGGTCATCGACGGATTCACCGGAATGGAAGGCGACGGCCCATCGCGCGGAACGCCTGTCGATTCGCGTATCGCCGTTGCCAGCATTGACCCACTCGCCGCAGATGTACTCAGCGCCCGGCTCATGGGCTTCAACTCAAAGAAGATTCTGTATCTGTCCGCAATGACTGAAGCAGGAATGGGCCAGGGGAACCTGGAAAAGATTAAGGTTCTCGGCAACCGGGTCGAAGATTGCTCGTACAGATTCAAGAATTCGCCCCTGTTGCATTTCTCGGCTGCGCTCGACAGTTAGGCGATCTCTCAGGTAGCGGTGCAGTCAATCGGAATGGCACGCGGCCTGAATCTAAATTTCCAACCACAAAAATGGGTGCCGGGTGCCCCATCCTTGCGGAGCACTTGCCGCAAGGGTGGGATACCACGAACCCCAACTGGAACGTATCTAGTCATGAGAAACTGAGACCTGCACTTCACAGGGAAACAAAGGCCAGGAACCATCCCATTTTCAACGCATTAGGCCAGTTTCAGACCCAATTTGAGCCTCTTCCACAGAATTGCGGTTCAATTCTCGGCAACCCTTCGCGCAAAAACGGAACCTTGTGAGCAGCCAATTCGCCAAATTGGGTCTCAGAAAGGGTCATCCCCTCGACGAAATGCAACCTTATAAGCGAACGTTTAGCGCTGTCGGGGGAACCACCTGGGCTAACGTTTCTCAGCTCATTCCAAAGGGTTACCGGAACCGCTTCGACGGTTCGTCAGAGAAGATTTGTCCATCGCGAATATGCACCACCCGATGCGCGAACTCAGCAATGTCGGGCTCGTGCGTCACCAGCACAATCGTGTTCCCGCTGGCGTGCAGGCTGTCAAACAGCGCCATGATCTCCGTGCCGGTCTTCGAGTCGAGATTCCCCGTAGGCTCGTCAGCCAGAATGATCGAGGGATGATTCACAAGC
>Ga0209483_1003459_pt1 | contig 10382 bp, 8 predicted proteins | sample NGEPerA_FD_184508 | JGI IMG/M metagenome (GOLD analysis project Ga0209483, IMG submission 184508) | Arctic peat soil microbial communities from the Barrow Environmental Observatory site, Barrow, Alaska, USA - NGEE PermafrostL2-A... | ecosystem: Environmental > Terrestrial > Soil > Wetlands > Peat...
GATTGAACGCCCAAAAACGGTTCATGAACAGTTTAGGTGTCCTCTTTAAGTATCCTCGTTGCCGCAAAATACTTTAGTCGTGAAAGGCGGAATTGAATAGCGCTGTTTGCCATCCCATTGGCCTGGGAATGACTAACAATAGAAGTGTACGCCAGTGGCCCGGGCGTCAGCCTGCGGGGTTTAGGCCAGCCAAGGCCTAAATTCCGCAGGCTGAAGCCCGCGCCACTGCAGACTGGCACATCGAGGGCATTGCTGGAACTCTTTTCTCCCCCTGGGCATCAAATAGACATAAAATAGACCACAATGTCATCGCTCGAAAAGCCGGTCGGCCTCTCAGCGTTAGTTGGCGTGGGCGGCAAAACGGAGCGCACAACGAAGGCGCTGCAGCTGCGTTTTCTTGAGCTGGTGGAAAAGGTACGGCAGACGCGTCCTGCGACGGACATTGAAGTTTTGCGGCGAGCTTTCGATTTTGCGGCAGAGCAGCATCGGACACAGCTGCGCAAGTCTGGCGATCCTTACCTTTCGCATCCCCTCGAGGTCGCGCACATTCTCGCGGACATGAAGTTGGATATCACCACGCTTTGCGCCGCGCTGCTGCATGACGTGGTGGAGGACACGCGCGTCTCCACGCAGCGCATTGCCGAGCGCTTTGGGCCGGACACGGCGACGCTCGTCGAAGGCGTCACGAAAATTAACCGGCTGGATTTGCTTGCACCCGAGGCGCGGCAGGCTGAGAACGTCAGAAAAATGTTGCTGGCCATGGTGAACGACGTGCGCGTCGTGGTTGTGAAACTGGCCGACCGCCTGCACAACATGCGCACGCTCAGTTATCTCTCTCCTGAAAAACAGCAGCGCATCGCGCGGGAAACTCTGGATATTTATTCTCCGATCGCGCACCGCCTGGGTATGGGTTTGATTCGCGGCGAGCTGGAAGACATTGCGTTCAGCTATCTGGAGCCGGAGGCGTATAACGAGCTGCAGAATACGGTGGTCGCGAAGCGAAAAGAGTTCGAGACATTTTTGGCGGACTTGAAAGATACAATTCGCAAGCGGCTCGACGAAAATGGAATTGCCGCTGAGGTCGATGGGCGGGTGAAGCGGCTGTACTCCATTCACCAGAAAAGTTTGCGGCAGCATCGTACGGTTGATCAGATATACGATCTGCTGGCCGTGCGTGTGATTACCGATACGATTCGCAATTGCTACGCGGCGCTCGGCGTGATCCATCAGGTGTGGCGGCCTGTGCCCGGGCGGTTCAAAGATTACATCGCCATGCCGCGGCCCAACCTGTATCAGTCACTGCATACGACCGTGATCCATGCGGGGCAAACGTTTGAGGTGCAAATCCGCACGCACGAAATGCACCGCATTGCGGAGCAGGGCGTTGCCGCGCACTGGCGGTACAAAGACGGCAAGGACGTTTCCGACGCCGACGATCAGCGCATTTTGTGGATGCGCCAACTGATCGAGTGGGTCAAGGAAATGCAAGAGCCGTCGGAATTCATGTCCACGCTGAAGGTGGATTTGTATCCCGAGGAAGTGTACGCGTTTACGCCGAAGGGGAAAGTTTTGGCGCTCCCGCGCGGAGCTACGCCCGTGGATTTTGCGTATGCGGTGCACACGGAAGTCGGCAACCAGTGCATCGGCGCGAAAGTGAATGGGCAGATCGTGCCGTTGCGGCATAGCCTGGCAAACGGAGACGTGGTCGAGGTCCTGACGCAGAAGGGCCACGTACCGAGCCGCGACTGGCTGAATTTCGTGCGCACCTCGCGCGCGCGCAGCAAGATACGCCACCACATCACTTCGATTGAGCGCAGCCAGGCGACGGAAGTAGGGCGCCGGCTTCTGGAACGCGAAGCGCGGCAAGTGGGACGCAGTCTGAAAAAAATTCCCGAGACGGATTTGCAACGCGTGGCCAGCGAGTATGGTTGCGCGAAGCTCGAAGATTTGTTTGCCGATCTGGGCTACGGAAAATTCTCGGCGCGCCAGATTATTTCCAACGCGCTGGGCGAGCCTCTGGCACCCGCAAAGCTCGAGCCTGCGAAGGAAGACCCTTCGACGCGACTTGTTTCCACGGTCAAGCGAATGCTGCGCGTGGGCGACGCAACGTTGCAGGTGGGCGGGCAGAGCGACCTGATGGTTTTCCGGGCGAAATGCTGCAACCCGATTCCGGGCGACGAAATCGTGGGATATGTCACGCGCGGGCGCGGCGTCGCAGTGCACTCCAACACCTGTCCCAACGTGCAGAATTTGCTGTATCAGGTAGAACGCCGCATCGACGTGGAGTGGGGCGGCACGACGGGATCCACGTATCCTGTCACCTTGTTGATTCGCGCGCAGGACCGCCCCGGAATGCTCGCCGACATTACCGCGGTGATCAGCGAGACAGGATCGAACATCCGCACCCTCGGCAGCCACCCCGATAATTTGCACGCCCGCATTGACCTCACCCTGGAAATCAGCGATCGCAAACAACTGGAACGGATCATTGCGAATATCCGGAAAATTTCCGGCGTATTTGGAGTGGAACGCCTGTATAACGTCTGAGTTTTAGTAGGACAGGCTTCAGCCTGTCTGATGTTGATTTTCGTAGCTTGCAGAAATCAAAACCAGACAGGCTGAAGCCTGTCCTACTTAACAGTTAATCTTCCGAGCACAGGCGAATTTCACCACCCCTGCCTGCGTTACAATGATCCAATGCAGGTTTTTCAGCCATTCGGGAATCACGCCCGCCGGTTGCCGTGCGCCCTATTGCTGGTGGGTATCGCATTGCTATCCTCGTGCAAATCCGCTCCAAAGGCGGACACCGAGGAAACGGCTCAGATGGCGATGTGGCTGGACAGCGTGCCGCAATTAAAAACGCTGGGCATATCGAACGCGGAAGTGAACGAGTTGAAGAAAGCGCATGAGGCGGGGCTCACCGATCCGTCGAGCGTTGTGTTGATTAAGCTGGCGCGCGAACGGCATACGCCATTCACGGATGGGCAATCGGTGGCTGACTTGTTGAACGCAGGCTCGACCGAAGACACGGTTGTGCAACTTGCCCGCATGAATTCGTTGGGTATCTGGGCGGGTGAGGCCTGTGCGATGCGACTGGCTGGCCTTTCCGACAAAATTATTCTGGCTGTGGCGCAACGCAAATCACAGGGCCTGCCTGTGCTCTCCGGCGAAAAGCTGGGAGAACTGAAAAATACAGGAGCCAGTGACGCGACGATTCTGGACTTTGTGCAAAAGGGATTATCCGAAAAGTCCGTGAACGACTACATCGCGCAGCGCAATCGCATGGCCGGGCATAGTTTTGTTTATCAAAGGCGCTCCCGAAAGGGCTGACGATCGCCGTACATTGACGATTTCATTTTGCAGCGGGACTCTTCACGTATATCCTCACAAGTTGAAATTAAATTCAGGAGCGCTTGCATGGCGCCGGTTTGCATGCGGAAATTGCGAATTCCATGAAAATTGAAATCGTTCAGGCAGGGAATCCGGTGTTGCGGCAGCGCGCTCGGCAATTGAGCGTGGAGGAAATTCGCAGCCGCGAAATGCAAAAACTGATGGAGGCGATGCGCACCTGCATGCATGAAGCGCCGGGCGTTGGCCTCGCGGCCCCGCAAATCGGCCTGCCGATCCAGCTTGCGGTGATTGAAGACCGCGAGGAATATCATAAGGATGTTTCCGAAGCGCTGCTCGTGGAGCGCGAACGACGGCCGGTTCCGTTTCACGCGATCATTAATCCCACGCTCGAATTTATTGGAGAAGAGAAAGCAGAGTTCTTCGAGGGATGCCTCAGCGTCGCCGGTTATTCGGCGCTGGTTTCCAGGTCGCGCGCCGTGCGCGTCACCTGCCTCGATGAATGGGGAGTAGCACAAACGATTGAGGCTGCCGGATGGTATGCGCGGATCCTGCAGCACGAAATCGATCACTTGAACGGCACGCTGTACATTGACCGCATGCGCGCCAGGTCCTATACCACGATGGAAAATCTGGTGGAGTTTTGGAAGGGCAAGCCCGTGAGCGAAATCCGGGCGGAGTTGGAACTCGGGCATGTGGCTGACGCCACGAGGGAATAATTTAAGAGGCGCGCCGCAGGCTCTCAAAATCAGGAGGATCGCGTGATCGAAACTGTCGCAACCGATCGAGGCCCGAAGGCCATTGGACCGTATTCCCAAGCGGTTCGCGCCAACGGATTTGTTTTTCTGTCCGGGCAAATTCCGCTGGATCCGAAGACGCAGCAAATCGTGGAAGGAGACGCGGCCGTGCAGACGGAACGCGTCATGGAGAATTTAAAAGGCGTGGTGGAGGCGGCGGGATCGTCGCTGCATCGCGTGGTGAAGACCACGGTATTTCTTGCCGACATGAACGATTTTGCGGCGATGAACGAAGTCTACGCGCGCTATTTCACGGCGCATGCTCCGGCGCGCTCCACGGTTGAGGTCGCGCGGCTTCCTAAAAATGTGCGCGTCGAAATTGACCTGATTGCGCTGCTCTAGCGCGCGCTGCACGGGGACATTATTCAGCGCGCGGCGGCTTCCTCGGCCAGCGGACCGAGTTGCGCGCGGCATTGTTCCGCAAGAGCCTCGACGGCGGCGCGCCCCTCCGGCTCTAATTTCGGCAGCACACCTTCGAGCATCACGATCGCTTCTCTCCACCGGCTCAAGCTTATGAGCATCGCGCCAAAGTTTACCGCAGGGTCAGGCAAATCCGGATTTAGTTCCAGAGCGCGGCGAAACCCGCGTTCTGCTTCGGAAAAACGGCTGAGGGCGAATTGCGCGGTGGCCCAATCGCTCCATCGTTCCGCTGTCTCTTCCTCGCGGATGACTTCGTCGAGGTGCGTGACCGCATCTTCGTAGTATCCCTGCTGAAACAAGTAGACCGCATATTCGTGTTGGGTCCTGTCAGCCATAAAAATGTCCGCTCCTCCTTCGTCTTCCCGAGGGAGACGAAAGCATCGTATTTCTTTCCTGGCTCTCATATGAGTCCAGGGGCCTGTTGGAAGAGGAGCATTTCGAATGCCATTTCCGCGGTTGCTATTTCTCTGATTGGAAGCGTGTTTCAGAATGCTACGAAGTCTGTGTTGCGCAACCTTTTTCGGACTTCCCTTAAAGCCCGACCTTGGTTTCGTCGAAGATTCCTAGCGAGAGGACTTGGCGAATTCGTGACGGAATCAACCCCGCCATGTCCCGCCGGGTTCCGCGAACTTCTGAATTTCCGGTGCGCACATGACAAAAGTCAACCTGCTGATGCTCGAAGTCACTTCCCACTGCAACATGCACTGCACATTTTGCCCATCTGACGATCTGGTCCGGCAAAAGGGGAATGTGAGCGACGAGCATGCCAAACAGTTGATTCGCGCGGTAGCCGAACTGGCTCCCGGCGTTCCGATCATGTTCAACGTGCTCGGCGAGCCTTTCCTGAACAAGAAGTTGTTTGACTACATCGCGCTCTGCGAAGAACACTGCGTTCCCGCCGCGATCATCACCAACATTACGTTGCTCACCGAGGAACGCTTGCGCAAGCTTTTTCAGTACAGCAACGTTCATTTGAATATGAGTTTGCACACGCCGACCGAAAAAGCCTTCGCCAATCGCGGGTACAAAAAAATCGACAATTTCCGCGAATATCTTGAGATGGTGTGCAATACAGTGGAAGCGAAATTCCGCGCTCACAGCAAGTCCTGGATTGAAATCTATCTTGCCTGCGAACTCATCGAGAATCTGATGCAAAACGACGCCGGATCGCGGCTATGGACGATGTACGATGATCCCGCGGAATATAGAGAAGGCTGGGATTTGTGCGTGAAACGTTTCACCGAGCTTGGCGCCAAAATTGCGAGCGAATATCCGGAGGCGTATGCCGCAGGAATGGAAATTGCCCGGCAGGAGCATGCGGAACTTATAAAGACGGGTGACCTCGTGTTCCGGGCGGAAGATCTTCCGGAATGGCGGCTCGAGACTCAACTTTCCGGCTGGATGTGCGCGCCCGGCGTGGTCGTGCGGCGCAAAGGATTCGGCATGTGGGCGTACCATGAAAAATTCGTGCAGCGGCACGCGCAGGCGGACCGCTTCGTGTTCCACGAAGAGCGCAAGGAACCGTTCACATGCGTCGGTGCGCTGACCTTTGGAATTCTTTCGGATGGAACGTATACGCTTTGCTGCCAGGATGTCGAAGGACAAATGGACATTGGCAATATTGCGGACATGGAGCCGCGCGCCGCATTCGAATCATCACGGCGCCAGGAAATTATAGATAACTGCGCGACTTCGCGCGTTTGCCGACGCTGTGCCGGGAACACGATGATCCTGGACACTAAACCGCTTCGGGACGACTCGCAAACCGTCGATAAGTTCGGATTCGGCTGGCACGCGTTCGAATCTTATCTTTTTGGAGTGGGTGCGCGCTGGACTTCGGGCAGCGCGAAATCCTATTTCTACACGCGGATCGATTCCGATGTGCTCGCTCTGGATTTCCGCTCGCCATTTCATTCCGACACCAGGTTCCGGGCTCTAGTGAGCGCTTACGATCCTGCCACGAAGGAATTTACGCTGGTCCATTCGGAGGAGTTTTACGGAAGGAAGGACGCCTTCATGCGCGTGGATATTCCCGCGAAGCTGCGCGGCAATACGTTTTACCGCCTGACGATTCTGTCGCCCACATTCAGCCCCCAGGAACGATACGGTTCACCGGACACGCGAAGGCTGGGACTGGCCGTGGCTGGCATCACGATTGAGGGTCGCCCATTCGAAAGTCTTGCAGACGACCAGGTCGCATTAGCTATGGCCGGATCGAACGCTGACGCCTCGAACGCCTCGTCCTATATATTTCCGATTCTGCGTTGACCGACAACAAGTCGCCACGAAACCGGTCGGCGCCCGTTGGGCGGAGGCGTTTCTGTCAATCCACCGATCCACACATTCGAACGCATTTCCAAGTCACCGCTTCTGATTGTGCACCACCCTCCACCTGCGCTTTGCATCTAACCCATGCGCACGCGCTGGCCTCCGTTCCTCTTGCCGATTGATTTTTGATATCGGACCGATCACCGAGTTTGATCCTGTAGTGCAACGGATTTAGTATGGAAAGCGGGGATGTTGGGGTAGATTTGTAGAAGTAAACGCCTTGGCCGAACCTCTGGGGAGGCTGCCGTTGCTTCTTCGCGAGAAAATCAATTTGGTCGTGCCCGGTGAATCTTCCGGGAGGTCCTCTTTCTCTGCGCTAAGAGGTTTGTCTGGAAAACTGCTCGCAATCGAACCGGCGCAATCCCACCAAAATCCAATTACGCTTGCCAGAATTTTTGACCAGCAATCCCGCTCGCCCGAACTGCACTCCCTAGTTGACGCCCTCAAACCGATCCGCCAAAGAATCCTGACAAATTCGGTGTTGCAGGGGTGGGTGAGATGGTTTGGCTGGATACTCATTGTGCTAGCGGTGGTGGCGGCGGTGAGCAGCAAACTGGCGGCGCCCATATTCATAGTCGGAGTTGTGGCGCTTGCCGTTGCGGTGGGCATTCTTGTCGTGATTTGGCGCGATAGGCCTTCGCACTACGAAGTGGCGCGCCGGCTGGATTTTGCCGCCGGCTTGAAAGATCGCCTTTCGACTGCAATTTTTCTAGGCGCGGCTCAGGATACCGGCGGAATCGTCGGCGAGCAGCGCCAGGACGCGCTCCAGCGGCTGGGAAAATTCGACCGGCGTGAATTGTTTCCGTTTGAATGGCCGGGAAGCGGGAAGCGTGCGGCAGCACTTGTCTTGCTCGTGGCGGGATTATTTGCCTATCGCATCCACCATCGACCGCCCCTCATCTCGCTTTTGCAGTCGACGGCGCATTCGCAACTGCTGCAATCAATTCTCGCTCCCATTGCACGTACCGTGGAAAAAGATATTCAGCGAACCATTGCGATGGTGACCGCAAAGCCGGACACCGTCGGCGAAGAAACGCAGCGCACGGAAGGCGCCTCCACCGACGACCTTTGGAAGAGTGACGAAAAATCGGACACCGCGGACCAGCAAAAAAATGCGGCCGATGCGGGAAATCAGCCGCAGGATCAGATGCAGCCGCCGGGCGATCAGGAAGGAACGCCGTCCGCCGATGGCCGCCAGGATAGCAATTCGCAACAGCAGGAAAGCAAAAATGGTAATGAAGGCTCGGACGGAAAAACTCAGGAACAGTCCGAGCAAACGGGGCCGCAGGGGAAGCAATCCATGAGCCAGTCCCTCATGCAGGCCCTGAAAAACATGATGTCGAAGTCGCCGAGCCAGCAGTCCAGCAACGGTCGTCCGAATCAGCAGCCTCCGAATTCGCAAGGGTCGCCGCAATCCGGAAATTCCAATCAGCCGGGAGCAACGGAAAGCGACAGGCGCGGCGATTCAAAGGGAAGCTCGGACGCCAAGCAGAAAGCTTCGCAAACCGCAAGCGAGGGCGCCGGAAGCCAGCAGGGGACGAAAGACCTTCGCACGGATCTGGAGTCGCATCCGGTGAACGCCGTTCCGGACCGCGTGGCGCTGGAGTCCAGCGGCTTTAAAGAACAAACGCGCATGAAAGTGGCCACGGAAACCGGCACGGCGCAGATGGCCATTCGAGATCAGGCAACGCAGCAGGATGCCGTGACGAATGGCTCAGAACAGGAAAACATTCCCGCTCGCTACCGCTTTTACGTGCAGCGATACTTCGAGCATGCGGATACCGCAAAGCAATGAGTTAGAATGCTCGCGAATTTTCCCAGCACGGGGAAATAAAGTTTACGTGCAGGCCCGCGAAAAGCATGACAAGGATGGATTCATGACAAGTTCGGTGGGAACGGAAGGGCAGCCGGGCAGCCAGCCTCTGGGAGAGCAGGCGGAATTTCTCTCCGAGAAAATGGCCGAAGTGCGCCGGGAAATTTCCAAGGCGATCGTGGGCCAGGCGGAAGTTGTTGAGGGCGTGCTGATCGCGTTGCTCGCCGGCGGGCATGTGCTGCTGGAAGGCGCGCCGGGGCTTGGTAAAACAATGCTGGTACGCACGCTGGCGCAGGCCGTGGCGCAGAAATATTCGCGCATTCAGTTTACGCCGGACCTGATGCCCGCGGATGTAATTGGCACTTCGGTGGTGCAGGAAAATGGCGACGGCCGAAAAACGCTGGGGTTTCAGCCTGGCCCGATCTTCACGAACTTGCTGCTCGCCGATGAAATTAATCGCGCCACGCCGAAAACGCAATCGGCCCTGCTGGAGGCCATGCAGGAAAAGCAGGTGACCGTGGCGCACACTTCGCATCTGCTCGAAGAGCCGTTTTTCGTGATGGCCACGCAGAATCCGCTCGAGATGGAAGGAACGTATCCGCTGCCTGAAGCGCAACTGGACCGGTTTCTTTTCAAGCTGCGCGTTCCTTATCCGGGGCGAGAAGACCTGCATGACATTTTGGATCGGACGACGCAGGGAGCGACCGCGACGGTTAATCCTGTCGTGAACGGAGCGCAAATTCTGGAGATGCGCAGAGTCGTGCGCAGCGTTCCTGTCGCACCGCACGTGCAGGAGTACGTGGTGAAGCTGACACTCGCGACGCATCCGGAAAATCGCGAAAATATTCTGGCCAGCAAATACATCCGCTACGGGAGTTCGCCGCGCGGCGCGCAGACGCTGATACTGGGCGGAAAAGTGCGCGCGCTGCTGGATGGGCGCTACAACGTGAGTCTCGAAGATATTCGTGCGCTGATGCTTCCGGCGCTGCGCCACCGCATCATCCTTAATTTTGAGGCGCAGGCGGACGGCCGCGCGGCCGACGATTTGCTCGAGGAAATTGCCGGGAAGATTTCGACGAAATAAAGTTCCGGGCAAGTTGTAGCGCGGGCTTTAGCCTGCGGGTTTTGGCCTTGCAAGCACAAAACCCGCAGGCTAAAGCCCGCGCTACTGGTAAACCAAATGGCCACTTCTCCACTTTTGCTGGATCGCGAATTCCTGAAAACGCTGGAACAGGTCACGCTGCTGTGCCGCACAAATTTGTCCGGCGCGGTGGGGCCGGAGCATCGTTCGCGAACGCGCGGGCCAGGCATGGAATTCGCCGATTACCGGCGCTACAGTTTTGGAGACGATCCTCGCTCACTCGACTGGAGCGCGTACCTGCGCTTCGGAAAATTGTTCCTGAAAATTTACGAAACCGAGCAACACATTCCCGTGCGAATTTTGATCGACTGCAGCGAATCGATGGAATTTGGCGATGAAGGCGAGTCCAAATTTCTTTATGCGCAGCGATTGGCGGCAACGTTCGCCTACCTCGCATTGTTGCATCTGGACACAACGGCGGTAATTCCTTTCGCGGGTCGCCTGAAAAAACCGCTGGTCGTCTCGGGCGGGCGTGACCGGCTGTGGCCCGTGTTGCAATTTTTGAGCGAACAGAAATGTGCCGGCACTACGGATG
>Ga0209483_1003460_pt1 | contig 10382 bp, 9 predicted proteins | sample NGEPerA_FD_184508 | JGI IMG/M metagenome (GOLD analysis project Ga0209483, IMG submission 184508) | Arctic peat soil microbial communities from the Barrow Environmental Observatory site, Barrow, Alaska, USA - NGEE PermafrostL2-A... | ecosystem: Environmental > Terrestrial > Soil > Wetlands > Peat...
GTCTAAGGCGAAAGCGGATCCGACACAACAGGGGGCCGCCGGTCGCAGGTTTCGAGCTTGGGTGAATCGGGGCGCCAAACCCGGCTCAATACAGGAGCTGGCGCTACTGCCCATTGGCGAGCGGCAGCTGGTGATACGCACGGAGGCGACATCATGTTGTTATACCCTCGTGCGCGAGGCCTTAGGCGCAACCGTTCCAGATTCCAGGCATCCCGAGCGCGCCACCATCTTAGGACACGGCGGCGTGGGCATTGTGGAGGCCGTAGGGCCGGGTGTTAGGCGCGCCAAAGTTGGTGATCGTGTCATTGTAGCCGTAGGCCCACAGTGCGGTGTCTGTCGGCCTTGCATTCGCGGGCGGCCAGACTTCTGTTTGGCATTCTTTGAACCGGGCGTGCCCGTGGCTCAGATGGCGGACGGTACGCAGGTTTACCAGACGGCAAACATCGGTGGTAACGCGGAGCTAATGGTCCCTTATGAAGACTGGGTATTTCCGGTCGCCACCAATCGGTCGCCCGTGGAGCTGTGTGTGCTCAGCTGCTCGGGCACCGTGGGTCTGGCCACTTCGACCGCCTTCGTCCCCGTAGAGCCTGGATCCAATGTGGTGATTCTGGGGGCGGGACTGCTCGGCCTTAGCGCAGTCCAGGGCGCACGTATCATGGGAGCCGGACAGATCATCGTAGTCGATCCGATCCGAGCGCGCCGCGAAGCGGCGTTGATGCTCGGTGCCACAACAGTGTTGGATCCGAATGAGGAGAAGGATCGGCTGGTGGAGCACATCCGCAATCTGTGTCCGCCGCTGAGCGATCGGACGTTTGCTGGCGGAGGTCCCCCAGCGGCGACGGCGGGGGCGGATATCGTCATTGAAGCTGTAGGCGGGGACCGCTTTCCACCTAAAGCCGAGGCGGGCCCTGATCCGACGGGGATAACTTCATTGAGGCAGGCTTGGGAGATTTGTGTACCGACGGGACACTACGTCACGTTGGGAGCGGGGCAGACAGGCGTTTTGACTTTTGACAATCCAGGGATGTGGGCGGTATTCAACAAGACTCATCATCCTTCAACTTACGGTGGTGCGTGGCCATTGCGAGATATCCCGCGCTTCGTAAAATTTATTGAGCGCGGACAATTCAATGCTAAGGCTCTGGTGAGCTCGAGCTATCCATTGGAACAACTGGCGACCGCCTACCAGCAGACGGCTGATCGCATCGGGATCTCGGCCGCGATTACATTTACCTGAAGGCACGGCGTTATACACGCCGCCCGCACCGTCACTGGGCAAATCTGATGGGCTATCGCGCCAATTCGGTCCTGCGAGGATAGCGCAGACGTATGACTGCTACAGCCCTGCGTAGCGCTCGGCGGGCGCAGCCGTTGGCTAGCCTGGCCGCACAGATACACCCGGGAGAGCGCCGCATCGTGGTGCTCGCCGGCGCCTGCTATTTTCTGCTGCTCGCCAGCTTCTACATCCTGCGGCCCGTGCGCGACACCGTGGCCACCGTGCTTGGCACCGCGCGGCTGCAGGATCTGTTCACCGCTACATTCATCGGCAGCTTGATTGCCTCGCCCATCTATGCGGCGCTGACGTCGCGCATGAAGCTGCAGCGGCTACTGCCGGGGCTGTTCTGGTTTTGGCTGTTCAACGTGCTGCTGTTCGCACTGGCGTTCGAGCGCGCGCCCGACAATCGCTGGCTCGCCGGCGGCTATTACGTCTGGTTCAGCGTAGTCAACCTGTTCATGATCTCATTGTTCTGGAGCTTGATGGTGGATGTCTTCTCCGCCGCTCAGGCGACCCGCCTGTTCGCCTTGATCGCCGGCGTCGGTGAATTCGGCGCGATCGCAGGACCACTGCTGACGCGCCTGCTGGCGGGTCGGCTGGGGCTGGGCGGTCTGCTGCTGCTGGCCGCAGCGGCGCTGCTGCTGGTGATCGGGCTGATTTATCTGCTCATGCGCGCCAAGCAGAGGCTGCGCGACAGCGGCCGGCAGGCACAGCAATCCACGCTCGATCATGGGCTGCCGGGCAATCCTTTCGAGGGTTTCGGTGAGCTGTTCCGATCCGCTTATGCGCGCCGGCAGGCCGCGTTCATCCTGCTGATGACTTGGGTCAACACGGTGGCGTACTTCTTTCAGACCGATCTGGTGGCACGCAATTTTTCCGCCGTCGCGGGCCGCGTTCAGGCTATCGCGGACATCGACCTGGTGGTCAACCTGTGCACTGCCGTCGTGCTCATTCTCGGCCTCGGAACGCTACTGCAACGCTTTGGCGTTACCACGGGCCTGATATTGAACCCCGCCATCATGGTGCTGGCGTTCCTGGGTCTCGCGCTATCGCCGAGCCTGCTCATGATCCAGGCACTGCAGGTGGTGCGGCGCGTGGCACAGTATGCCATCGCACGTCCTAGTCGGGAAATATGCTTTACCGTGGTCGAGCAGAGCAGCCGCTACAAGGCGAAGAACGTCATCGACATCGTGGTCTACCGCTTCGGCGATCTGGGCTCGGCCTGGATGCAGACCGGCCTGCGGGCGGCCGGCTTCGGCTTCTCCGCTGCGATTGCGCTGGGTGTGGGCGCCAGTGTCGGTTGGGGCGTGGTGGCCGCGTTGCTCGGGCGACGCTACGAGCAGCTGCGCGCGAAGGTCGCACATTAGCACTATGACAGCCACTCCCGAGCCGCCGCTGTTTGCCCCCGCGATGCGGATTTACTGATCCATCGCATCGGCAATTACAACCTGATGCCGATTTCCGCGCTGGGCTTCATCGTCACGGCGCTGCTGGTGTGGCTGCTGGGCGAAGGAGAAACAGAAACTGCAGCTTCAGGCGGGCAGGCGCAACCCCACTATGCTGAATCATGGGCTTGGGGCAACATGCTGGAGGGCTCCCGGTAGATCTGACAACGGTCCGGATTTCTCATAGCGGATCCAGTTTGAAGGCAAGTCGGTTCATCTCGGTGTTGCGGATTCTTGACGGGTTCTGGACTGATCACGGGTGCATTGCGGTGGAGCAGCTTCAGAGCCGCGATTCACCGTGACGATGACAGTATTCGCAAACTGCAAATAATGATGAATTACGACTCTGCTACCGTAGGTCGAAGCTAATTGGGGGTTAAAATTGTTCGAACGCGATGGATCGCGCAAGAAGTGGCGACGCACGAAAAATGTTCGTGTCGCAAAGACCCATTCTTCGGCGCTCTTTCCGCCTTCTCTTTCCCGCGTGAATTCTTTGTGGCTTCCGAATCCACAGGCGTAGTGGCTGTTCGCAACGGGCTCGCGAACGCAACGCCGGGCTTCGGCATTAGTGCTCCGTTATACGATCGGGCGAATGTCGACATTCTGCGGCGCCCTCAAGGCACTTTCGTCGATGCGAACTCCACCGGTGGGGCGGTGCTAATCCAGTCGCAACATCCCGATTTCCAAGGACTCAACGGGTATGCAGGTGTACACGTCGCAACTTACACTGAGAGGCATGGGCAGGCGGCCGTGCACCCGTCAATCAGCGCAATGGCCGGCTCAGCGCGCTCTGGTCCCCATGGACAACTTCACGGCCCTCTTGAAGATAGAGCGCACCAACAAGGCAACCGCATCCATGACGAACCCGACGAGTAGCTGTATGCCAACGGGACAGCGCTGGCGACACAGTGGTTCAACCAGCAGTCTCGAGATTATGGCAATGCCCGGCAATACCGGTTGAGGCTTCGGAAACGGATTTAATCGCGCTGCAGCTATACCCGATGCCCTTTTAACGGTGATGACGAAAATGAAGGACAAAGATTTGCCCGGTGATGTCGACGAACTACTTTCGCGCCGAACGGTGCTGGGCATCGCGGCCGCGGCCGTTGCCGGCGCTGCTATCGACGCAAACGCGGCTGATTCACAGAGGCAGTTGAACGGCGCCCCGGCAGTCTTGTCCGGATCAATGGCCGGCCGCAGGTACCGCGGCTTCGTCCGATACGAGACAAGGGGGGACATCGAGGAGCTTCGCATGCTACCGCTGGCTGAAGATCGAGTCGTAGTGCGCACTGAGGCTAGCCAATGCACTTACACCGAATGCGACCTGGTCCTTGGTACCGAGTCTCAACCACAGGCCACAATCCCAGGGTTTGGGGGGGTCGGCGTCGTCGAAGCCGTGGGATCTAGTGTACACCGTGTGCAAGTGGGGGACCGCGTCTTCGTCGCCGACGCTCCGTATTGCGGCCAATGCTATGCGTGTCTCCATGATCGTCCGGACCGTTGCTTTCAGTCCATCGGTCTGGGCTTGGTCAAGCCGCAACCGGTCTCTCAACTGAGTAATGGAACGCCGGTGTTCGGGGCAGTCGACGCGGGCGGCTTCGCCGAGCTGCTCATAGCGCGGGAATCCTTCTGTATCCCGTTCTTCGAAAACCAGAGCCCCGCGGTTGAGCTGGCAATGCTGCATGAGACCTGCTGCGTCGGCCTTGGGGCAGCGTTTGGACCTCTAGCGGCTATTGAGCCAGGATCGGATGTCGTAGTGTTCGGATGCGGGCCGGTTGGCATGGGCGCTGTGCAAGGGGCGCGTATCAAGGGAGCCTCCCAGATCATTGCCGTGGAGCCGATCGGTTATCGCCGCGACATCGCGATGAAGGTAGGCGCGACATCTGCTCTCAATCCAAGCGATTATTTCGATAAGAACCGTCCCGATTATGATTTCAGGTCGCCGGTGGAGCGGGATCCGTTGGTTATCAAATTGCGTCAGTTGTGTCGCGGCCCGAGCCCGACAGAGCGGCGGCTTGCCGGCGGCCGTTCCTTAGACGTCAATTCGAATTGCGTTGGGCCGGATTACGTGATCGAGGCCGTGGGCGGAAATCGGTTGACTACGCGACCTGCTGCCACTGATTTCGCGCCGGATCCGAGCGGTGTCCTGCCACTCTACCAGGCGTGGGCAGCTTGCTCGGCGGCCGGCCATGTCACAACTCTGTCGACATTTCACCAGAAGGATTTTACGTTGCGGGCAGATCAGTTCTCGCTAATGTCGAAGGCCCACTCTCAGGGGACCCACTTCGGTGAAAAAGCGCTGCGGGACCTGCCGATGATGGCGCGCCTCGTGCAAACAGGGCAGTTCGACGCGAAAACACTGGCGAGTTCATTGTATCCGCTTGACGCTATTAAAGAGGCGTATCAAAAGGTCGCTGATCGTACGACCATGGCGGCAGTTATTATTTTCTGAGTAAGGATTATGAATATCAGCCCCTATATGGTTGGGTCCCAGCATGTGCTCGCAGTTCGAATCCATTTTTACTGAACAGGTATAGGGGTTGGCGGGCATGAATCACCGTAGAGTGCTGGAAGCACTGACGCTTGCGGCGGTCCTGTCCGGGACGTGTGCTTCAGCACAAATTGACCTATCAGCTAACTGGCAACCATTGGATTACCAGGATTTCATACGACGCCATCCGGGCCCTCCGCCAGTCGATTTTACCGGAGAACCGATCAACGACGAGCAGCGTACCGCTGCTCTGAGTTATTCCGCATCGCAGTTGTCGTTACCGGAGCAGCAGTGTCTGCTCTACACGCCGGTGTATATGCTTTTGACTCCGGGAGGTTGGAAAATGTCGGCCGAGTTCGACCGGGTCACCGGCCATGTCATCGCATGGGACATCAGCCCAACCACTGGTGACGTGGCGGGCCTCAAGATCTGGATGGATGGACGCCCTCAGCCTTCCAAGCTCGCTGTTCATTCGTTCCGCGGCTTTACGACAGGGGTCTGGGAAGGGGACGTGCTGACAACGTATACGACACATATGAAAGACGGCTACATCAGCCGTAACGGGTCGCCGCTCAGCGATGAGGCCACGATGACCCTTCATTTTATTAGACACGGGAATCTTCTTACATTGCAGGGAGTGATTGAGGATCCGATATATCTGACAGAACCATACGCCATCAGCCGTATATATATAGTAGATCACACAGCTCCTAGTGAAGTTGCGCGGACCGCTCGCTGTCTCCCGGATGTCGACGAAGTTCGATTCGCCAAAATTGGAAAAGTTCCCCACTATCTACCGGGCCACAACCCCTTGGTGGACGATCTCACAAAGAGCCATGGCATTCCATTAAAAGCGGTAATGGGTGGGGCGGCCACGATGTACCCTGAGTACCGCAAGCAAATCCGGGACTTGTATGTCGCGCCCAAAATGTGCACAGCTGATTGCTGCGGATGGGACCTAGGCAGTGCATTCGTGACAATCAAAGGATGCCCGACGTTCAACGGGCCTTTTGGGGGACCGGGCGTGCTGCATCGGCCGCCATTAGCGATCACGCCGTGAAGGAGCGCAGATACGTGTGTGTCAGCTTGGAAGGTTAAAAGATGCAACTCACTGCGCTACAAAAGTTCCGCCGGACGGTCATTGTCGCATCTGTTCTGGTGGTCGGCGCCGTGACGAGCGCATACGGCCAGGCAGGACCGAGTTTGGGAGCCGATGCCGCCTCCGCACATGCGGCCGCTCCGATCAATCTAACAGGATATTGGGTATCGATCATTACGGAGGATTGGCGATGGCGCATGGTTACCCCGGCGCGAGGCGACTATCAAAGTGTCCCTATTAACGATGAGGCCTATCGAATAGCGCTGAAATGGGACCCGGCCAAAGACGAGGCTGCCGGAGAGCAGTGCAAGGCTTATGGCGCCGCCGCGCTGATGCAGGTACCCGAACGGCTGCATATTGACTGGCAGGACGATAGCACTCTGAAGGTCGAGACCGATGCGGGTATGCAGACCCGAGTGTTTCATTTCGGAGAGTGGAAGCCGCCCGCCGGCACAGTAGCGAGTTGGCAGGGCGAGTCCCAGGCGCTTTGGCAATTCAGTTCCGGACCTGCAGTGGCCGCGGTCAAACAATCTGCGCCCGAGAAGAGACTCGGCAACCTCAAGGTGATCACTGGTCATCTGCGCCCCGGGTATCTGCGCAAGAATGGCGTTCCTTACAGTGAACGTACGGTGGTGACGGAATATTGGGATCTGGTGAGCCAGCATAACGGTGAGCTGTGGATTGTGATCACCTCGCTAGTGCACGATCCGGCGTACTTGCAGAACGACTGGATTACTGCACTGCATTTCAAGAAAGAGCCTGATGGCACAAAATGGGATCCCGAACCGTGCTCGGCGCGATGGTAACTTTCATGTTTGAGAGGCAAAGGCGAAGACTAGAGAATGTCGCGCGCCCGCTGGTATTTGCCACCGTGATCGGCGCATGTTGCGGCCCTCTGATTGTGCGTGCGCAGCAGACTCAGGAAGCTCACCTGGAGGTCGTGCAGGTGCGCCCGAACTTCTACATGATCGCAGGCGCGGGAGGCAATATCGGGGTACAAATCGGTGACGACGGAATCGTGCTGGTAAACAGTGGTTCGGCAGCGATGTCCGACCAGGTCAGTGCAGCAATCCGGAACCTCTCATCGACGGGCGTCACTTACATTGTTAACAGTAGTGATGATGCGGACGAGATTGGAGGCAATGCGACGATTCCGCAAGCCGTTAATCCGCGCGGTTGGGCGGAACCAGTCATCGTTGCGACGCAAAGCGTCCTAAACCGGATGGTGGCTGCGCAGCTTCCGAGCAAAAGCCTACCGACGGACACATTGTACCTGCAGGAGGAGAAGCCCCTCTATCTTAACGGTGAGGGCATAGAGGTGCTTGCCGAGCACTCGGCGCATACCGATGGGGATGTCATGGTGTTCTTCCGGCGTTCCGACGTGCTAGTTGCCGGTGATGTCCTCGACACCACCCGATTTCCGGTCCTAGACCTGAAGAGAGGCGGCAGCATCCAGGGCGAGATTGATGCTTTAAACCGTATCATCACCACGGCGATTCCATCGATTCCATTTGTATTCCAGCCGGGAGGCACCTATGTGCTTCCGGGTCACGGATACATATGCGAACGGGATGATGTCGTGCACTATCGAAACATGATAACGATTATCCGCGATGTCGTGCAGGACATGATCAAGCGCGGCATGTCACTCGAGCAAGTAAAAGCAGCCAATCCCACGAAGGGCTACCGCACACGATACGGTTCCGATTCTGGTTCTTGGACCACGGATATGTTTGTCGAAGCGGTGTACACCAGTCTGAAAAGGAATCCTCCAGATACCGCTAGCGCAGAGCGATGAACCCGTCCACTTCTTCGCTAGTTGCTCGGGGTTTCAAGTCCGTTGCAGTAATCGAGGGCTTCGAGCTCAGAGCGGTGATCCTGAGCATGCTGTATTTCTTCTTTCTGTTCGGCAGCTACTCGGTGGTCAAGCCGGTGCGCGATGCGATGGGTACGATCTATGGCGTCAAGCACCTGCAGGAGCTATTCACCGCCACCTTCCTCGCGAGCCTGGTGTTCGCCCCGGTGTACTCTAGTCTGGCCTCGCGCATCCGCCTCTCGACCTTCCTGCCTTGGGTGTACGGCTTCATCGCCGCCTCGGTGCTAACTTTCTTCGCGCTGTTCCGCACTCTGCAGGCGCCGCAGCAAGTTCACTGGGTCGCGGCCGCGTTTTACGTCTGGGTCAGCACCTTCAACATGCTGATCATCTCGGTGTTCTGGAGCTTCATGGCCGATATCTTCTCGCGCAGCCAGGCTAAGCGGCTGTTCGGCTTCGTCGCGGCCGGCGGCACGATCGGTGGCATTGTCGGCCCGCTGATCGCCACGCTGCTCGGCAAGACGATCGGAAACAATGGCCTGATGATGATCTCCGCCGCGGGCTTCATTGTGACCGCAGTGCTGGTGCGCCTGCTTGCCCACGAGAAAGCCAAGCTGGCTGCGGCCGGGGACGAGGGGCAGAAGACGACGCTCGATCACAAGCTCTCGGGCGGCCTGTTTGACGGTTTCCTGCTGCTGTTCCGTTCCCCCTATCTGATGCTGCTGGCCCTGTTTCTGCTATTGATGACCTGGATTTCGACGATCGTCTACTTTCAGCTCGGCGACCTGATTACCAAGGCCTTCGCGAGCGCCGATGCCCGCACCCAGGCATATGCCACCATTGAACTGACGGTCAACAGCCTGGCAGTTCTGCTGCAGCTGTTCGGCACAGGCCGGCTGATCCGTCGCTTCGGCGTTACGATCGGCCTTTTGCTCAACCCGGTGATCATGGCCGTTGCATTCCTCGCGGTGATGTTTTCGCCGGTGTTGATGGTCCTCGGGACGATTCAAGTGGTGCGCCGGGTGGCTGAGTACGCGGTGGCCAAGCCGACCCGCGAGATGCTCTTCACGGTGGTCGACCAGGAGAGTAAGTATAAGGCCAAGAACGTCATCGACACGGTGGTGTACCGCTTCGGGGATCTTTCCTCCTCCTGGGTGAGCCACGCCGTGCTGCCGTTCGGGGTGGCGGGCCTTGCGATCTTCGGCGCCATCGTCTCGGTGATCTGGTTTCCGGTCGCCTTCCTGCTCGGCCACCGCTACGAGGCTGCGCGCGTTGAAGCGCCGTCAAACTGAGAGGTCTGCTAGACGTTCATTTAGGAACACTTTTTAATTCCCCTAAACGATTCCGGACTCGTAGCGGACATTTGTAATTAATACTTACTTTGTACCGTTGACGCGCCACTCCTCGTCGCGAAATTGACTCGAAAGTCGCTCGGACGGGAGGGACTGCGTTGCGCTGCGTCTGTTTTCCCTAATCTCTTTACTCATTTCGTGGTGCGGTACCGGCCATACATCTGGCAATAGGCAGAATATCAATGTAAGCGTCCGCCCTGGGCACCTCGACTCCGGGGATTCAGACAGGCGATGCTCCCATAGCATTGAGTGGCGCGAGAATTGTGTCCACAGCGGGAGATTATGGACACGACTACGGCCGATGGCGAGGTCAAGACTCTGGTACCGGCACGCAAGCGCCGGGCATATCGGTCGCACAGTGTGGAAGAGAAGAGGCGAATCGTTCTGGAGTGACTGACGAGCGGGGAGTCGGTATCGATCATCGCGCGGCGCCACGACATGAACGCGAACCAGTTGTTTCACTGGCGCAAGCAGCATGCACGAGGGCAGCTCGGCCCGATGCTGCTGCCGAGCGCGCCGCTGCTTGCGGTGCGAGTCAAGGAGTCGGAGGTTGTGGAGAAGCCATCGGCAATGGCGCTGGCGCCGGTGACTGAGGCGAACTGGATCGAGATCGAGTGCACGCACCCGTACCGCGTTCGATGTTCGTTCGTTGTCAGGATTACCGATAAGAATTCCTCATAAGTAAAATACCGTCAAACGGCGTGGGAACTGTCTCTCGGCTGCGTATGCTCCTATTCGGTCGATGCGAACAGCCAATCCATCATTGGCTATCAGGCCGGCGGCACTAGCAGGCTGCTGAAAAAGGCCTGAACTTGTGCATTTTAGTCATGCCTACTGCTGAGTGTGTTGAACGAGAGATAAATCGATGCGCGGTCATGTGAACCCTCAAGCCCATATGTTCAGCTA
>Ga0209483_1003465_pt1 | contig 10367 bp, 10 predicted proteins | sample NGEPerA_FD_184508 | JGI IMG/M metagenome (GOLD analysis project Ga0209483, IMG submission 184508) | Arctic peat soil microbial communities from the Barrow Environmental Observatory site, Barrow, Alaska, USA - NGEE PermafrostL2-A... | ecosystem: Environmental > Terrestrial > Soil > Wetlands >...
TGAAAAATTTCCCCCGGCACAAACCGTTCCAGCAAATGATGCGTCCGCAGCTCGCCCAGCGAATCGAGCGCCGGCCAAAGGTCCTCCGGCCTCTCGATCTTCCTGATCCCAATCGCCGACGCATTCCACCTCGGCTTCAGCAGCCAAGGCCCTTCAACGCTCCCCATAAACGCATTCAGGTCCGCATCGTTGAACACCCCGGAAAACTCCGGCACAGCCACACCTGCGGCGCGCGCGCCCATCCGCATCGCCAGCTTGTCCCGGAAGAATCTGATGGCGGTCAATCCCATTCCCGGCAGCCGCAAATGCTCCCGCAACGATGCCGCGGACTCCAGGTCGAACTCATCCAGCGCGACTACTCTTGCTATCTTGCGACGCCGAGCGACCGAGTCGGCAATCATCCTCACCTGCTCCTGCGCCTGCCGCTCCGGAACATCTGCTTCGGGCATTGTGTGGAACTCCGCCAGCGCGTCTTTAGGCCAGTCGCCATCGCGCAGCTTGTCCACGGTCAGCAGGACGACATCGCACCCCAACTTGGCCGCCTCCCGCAGAAACGCCTGCCCCTTTTCATAGGTGCTGATGCAAAACATCGTCGGACGTTGTTCGTCGTTCATCGCCACCTCAAGAAAGAGTGTAGAGCGTAGAGGATAGAGTGTAGAGAAATCGTAAATGGTCTTCTCTACGCTCTACACTCTTTCCTCTACACTCTGTAATTTCCGCACAATACTCGTCGTCGAAAACCCTTCCACAATCGGCACAATCTCAACCCTTCCGCCCGCCGCGATCACATCCTCGTGCCCAACCATAGTCTCAACCGAATAATCGCCGCCCTTCACGAGCACATCCGGCTTGATCTCCCGAATCAGCTCCCGCGGGGTGTCCTCATCGAACAGCACCACCGCATCGACTGCCGCCAGCGCCGCCATCACCCTCGACCGCTCGCGCTCGCCGACAATCGGGCGCGCGGGCCCCTTCAACCGGCACACAGAAGCGTCTGTGTTCAGTCCCAGAACCAGCTTCGACCCAAACCTGTGGCATTCCTCGAGCAGCGTCACATGCCCCACGTGCAGCAGGTCGAAACACCCATTGGTAAAGACGATCGTCTGCCCCGCCGCGCGCCACTCCGCAACCCGCGTCGCGAGCCGCTCGCGGTCCAGTATCTTCTCGCCCGCCGAAAAGCCGCTGGACGGCGTCAACGCCGCAATCAACTCATGGTGCGCGATCGGCACAGTTCCCACCTTGCCCACGACGATCCCCGCAGCGAGGTTCGCCAACTCGACCGCCGTCTCCATCTTCAGTCCCGCCGCAAGCGCCGCAGCCATCGCCGCAATGACGGTATCGCCGGCCCCGGACACATCGAACACCTCCCGCGCCCGGGTCGGCGAGTGATAAACCCCCGCATCGCTCAACAGCCGAATTCCCTTCCCGCTCATCGTGACGGTCAGGAAGCGCAGGTCATGTTCCTTACGCAGCGCCTCGCCCGCGGCCAGCAGCGCGTCCGTATCGCTGGCCGCGACCCCGGTCGCAACCGCCAGCTCTCCCAGGTTCGGACAAACTGTCGTCGCCCCGGAATACTTGCCGAAGTCCGGCGACTTGGGATCGGCCAGCACCGGCACACCCGCTTGCCGCGCCGCACGAATCACGCGCTCGCACAGTTCGGCCGACAACGCACCCTTCGCATAGTCCGACAGCACAACCGCATGCACCTTGCCCGCAAGCTGCTCGGCACTCTCCATCAGGCGTCCGCAATCGACCTCGCTCGGCTTCTCGCGGCCCTCTATATCCAGCCGCAACAACTGCTGCTGCCGCCCCACAATCCGCGTCTTGGACGTCGTCGGCGAGGCCGTCGACACCACCCCCGTCGTATCGATCCTGGCCTTCTCCAGGAACCCCGCCAACTCCTTCTGCTCCGCATCGTTGCCCCAGAAACCTGCCAGCAGCGTCCGGCAGCCGAGTCCGGCGAGATTCATCGCGACGTTCGCCGCTCCGCCGGGTGTTTCGTAGCGCTTGACGTGCCGCAGCACGGGCACCGGAGCCTCCGGCGAAATCCGGTCCACATCGCCGAGAATGTAGCGGTCCAGCATCAGGTCGCCGACCACCAGCACCTTCAGCTCCGCGAAGCCGCCTTCCAGCAGCCCCAGCACCTTATGAATCTCCGGCAACATACGCGCTCCTCAGACCATCATCGCATTGGAAGGTTGTGGGTTGTGGGTTGTGGGTTGTTGGTTGTGGGTTGTGGGTTGTGGGTCACTACGTCTCACCCGCCGAATCGCCTTCACCCACAACCGGCAACCGAGAACCCACAACCTGCACCACTTCATCCACCGTGATGGACAAAATACACTTCTTCCGCTCTACCACGCACGTCTCCAGCCCACACCCCATGCAGTCGACCCTGTGATACACGACACGATGCCGGTCTCCGAACGGAAACCACACCCGCGGAACATTCCGCGCCGCGAAAATCGCCACACACGGCACCTGGACCGCCGCTGCCAGATGCATCGGTCCACTGTCGTGCCCGACGAAAATCCGTGCGAACGAGAGCGCCGCCGCACTCTGCCGCGGCGTCAGCTTCCCACACAGATTCACCACCGGGCCGCCACCCGCGACTCGCCAGCCATCCGCCGCGAACTCACTCGCGCCACTGTCCTCTGCCGCACCCGCCAGCAGCAAAGCATGTTGCGGGTAAGCCGCCGCCAACTCCGCCAGCAGCGCGCGCCAGTTCTCGCGCCCCCAGTCCTTCGCCTGTACCTTCGTCCCCACGCTGACAGCAATCGCCTGCCTCGCAAGCACCTCCGGCCCGATTGCCTCCCGGGCCGCCGCCCGCTCCGCATCGGTCAGCCGCAAATCCCAACTCGCCGGCTCACTCAGCCAAGCATCCCCAAGCTCCGCGATATTCCGCGCCAGTCTCGCCGTTTCCGGCTCCAGTTCGACCAAGCCTTTCGCCGATGAGGCTCCGAAGAAGTTCCCCTGCATTGCCTCCGTCAGGGGCACACCCACCATCTCGCGCACGCCGCATAGCCGAAAGAACCGCGCATCCCTGCGCGCCGACTCCAACCCGCGTGCCGCGCCCAGATACACCAGTACATCCGGGCGCCAGCGCCGCAGTTGCCACCACAGCTTCGCGAGGCCGAATATGTTCCGCATCCCGACCGTATAACGGAAGTAGCCCGACACCAGCCCCGACTCCCCGAGCACCGCGGCCGCCGGGGGCGCTTTCGCATCCACCGGAACGTTGGTCAGCAGCCTGCGCTCGGCGTCGGGAAACGCGCGCGCCACCAGGTGCAGCGACGGCAGGGCGACCACGGTATCTCCCAGGCTGCCGAGACGATAGATCAGCACGCGCTTCACCTTGCCCATGCAGCCAGTCTCGCACGGCTTACACTAGAAGCGACCCCGATGCTCGACGCCGCACACATCGTCCGCCTGCACGACCAAGCCAACGACCGCTGGCACGACGCGTCTCTCCCCGGGGAAGTACCAGACAATAGCTTTGAAGCTCTGGTCCTCGACCAGCACCGCGCCAACTTCGACCTCTGGCACCACGAGGACGCCGCCCGGGATCCGCTCGCCTCCGACCACGACATCACCGAACACAAACACGCCATCGACCGGCTCAACCAGCGCCGCAATGACCTGGCCGAGCACATCGACCTGCTGCTCCTCTCCGGCATTCCGCCGCAAGATGAGACCGCGCCACTGCACTCCGAAACACCCGGCATGATGATCGACCGCCTCTCCATCCTCGCGCTCAGGCGCTTCCACACCGAGGAGGAAACCCGGCGCCCCGGCGCCGGATCCGCGCACCACCAACGCAATCGCGAGCGCCTTGCCATCCTCGATGCCCAGCGGGGCGACCTCGCCGGATGCCTCGACGAACTCTGGCTGGACATCCAAAATGGGCGGCGACGCTTCAAACTCTATCGTCAACTCAAGATGTATAACGACCCGGCCCTGAACCCCGTCTTATACCGAAGCGCCATTGCCAAGAGCACCGATTCGGGAGAAGGTTGACCTGCGCCCTTCGCTGCCGTATAAAACCGAAGCAAGCAATCCTTTGTATACAACGTGTTCTGAACCATGCCGCACGTCGGGCCAAGCACAGGAACCCATGGCAACGAAAGTCGCAACCTCGAATCCGTCTCCGCAACACGATGCCGCACCGGTGCCTCACAAGAAGCCACGGACATTGGCCGGTGTCGCCGTCATTCCCGCCGACGAAAACCGCAAGAAGACGCTCCTGCTCTACGAGAACGCCCTGCGGCTGATGCAGGCCGGAAAGTATGAGAAAGCCCACGGCATCTTCAACGAGATGCTGGCCAACGCGCCCCACGATCTCGCCGACCGCATCCGCATGTATATTGCGGCCTGCGTCGCGCAGATATCCAAAGGCGCAACCACCTTCGAGTCCCATGAAGAACGCTACGACTACGCCATCTCGCTGCTCAACCACGGGCATTACGACGATGCACGCGAGCACTTCCAGGCCATCCTGCTGAAGAAGGACACGGCCGACTATGCTTTCTACGGCCTCGCGCTGCTGGCCAGCATGACGGGCGAAACCCAGAAGTGCATCGAACACCTGACCGAGGCGATCCGGCTGAATGCGCAGAACCGCATCCAGGCCCGCTCCGACTCCGACTTCGACGGCGTTGCCGACGATCCGCGCTTTACCGAGCTGTTGTATCCGGAAGCGTAAGGCGTTCTCGGTTGTCGGTTCTGGGTTCTCGGTTGAAGCGTTCTTACCGACAACCGAGAACCAACAACCAACAAACCCCTTCCCCAAATGGTTCACTTCCGTGTACCACCTTCGGACTCGCATCAGCACCCCGTCCGTCTTACACTAGAGGGGACGCATGAACCCCGCCACCCCCAGGCAATTGCGGGTCGTCGCCATTGGCGGCGGCACCGGTCTGTCCACGCTGCTGCTGGGACTGAAGCGGTACGTCGCCGCGCCCGGCTCGGCGGAGCATGGCAGGCGCTCGACCGACCACGACGGCATCGACGCACCCGGGCTGATCCGAGAGCTCTCGGCCGTGGTTACGGTCACCGACGACGGCGGGTCGTCCGGACGCCTGCGCGAGGATCTGAACATCCTCCCTCCCGGCGACATCCGCAACTGCATGGTCGCCTTGTCCGAGGACGAGCACCTGCTCTCCCGCCTCTTCCAGTACCGCTTCGAGCAGGGCGCGCTCGAAGGCCACAGCTTCGGCAACTTGTTCGTCGCCGCGCTCTCCGGCATCACGGGCGACTTCGCGCAGGCCGTGCACATGTCGTCGCAGATCCTCGCGACCCGCGGGCGCATTTACCCCGCCACCAACGCCAATGCGACCCTTGCCGCGCTGATGGACGACGGCTCCGTGGTCCATGGCGAGACCAACATCACCGCCTCCAAACGCAGCATCGCCGAGCTGATGATCGAGCCCGCCGACGTGTCTCCGGTGCCCGAGACGCTCGCAGCCATTGCCGAGGCCGACCTCATCACGATCGGTCCGGGCTCCCTCTACACGTCGCTCATCACGAACCTGTTGGTGCGCGGAATCCCGGAAGCGCTACGGGCCAGCCACGCGACGCGCGTCTTCGTCTGCAACCTGATGACGCAGGCCAACGAGTCGCTCGGCCTGACCGCATCCGAGCACATCGAGAAAATCTTCGACCATGCCGGGGGCCGCATCTTCGACTGCGCGCTGATCAACACCGGCCCCATCCCACCGGACGCCCTGGAGCGTTACGCCGCCGAGGGCCAGAGCCCGATCGAGGCCGACCTCGACCGCATCCGCGCGCTGGGCGTCGAGCCCATTACGGGAAACTTCGTCCACAAAGGCGAAGTCCTCCGCCACGCCTACGAGCATGTCGCCGAGACGGTGCTGCAATTGGCGTTGCACCGGGTTCCCGTCGCCGTTTAGGCGAGAGCGCCGAGCCGGTACCCCTCCCCCCACCTAAAGCGCCCAAAGTGTCTTAACGAAACGACTTAGCTTCGTACCTCCGGTTGTGCCTCCGGTTGGCTGCGGCGTTAAGTGCGAGGGCCCGACGGGTCGCCGGGCCTTCACAGTGGTCTGCTTTTATTGTAAGCGAGGTGTCAAGTGGTTGAGCGCGACCATAGACGCTAACGGCGCGACCTATGAAGGCACGTTCCGCAACCACTACATCATGCCCGACGGCTCCAGCCGCAACAGCCCGTGGTTCAGCATTGTTCGGAAGGAGTGGCCGGAGGTGAAGGACATGCCGACGCGGCGGCTGAGGGCGCCGGTTTAGATGGATTCCGGCCATTCCTGCGCGCCATGGACCACCCGAAGAATTCGCACCATGTCATCATCCAGGCGATATAGGACGACACAGCGATTCCGCGAAACGACCAGTTCCCGTGTGCCGGAAATTCTCCCCGGTCTTCCCATCGACGGGAAATCGCTCAGCAAATCGACGCGGCGACTGATCTCGCTATCCATCCGCAGGCCGACGTGACGTTCTCAGCCGCTACATGAAAGATGATCGCGTCTAGGTCATCGAGCGCTCTCTCCGACCAATCGATGGTCACGTCTCAACGTGCCCTTGCCAGCAAGTCGGCCCGACGCACCGCCATGCGTCTTTTCGCCTCTTCATTGGACACATACGGTCCGGGATCATCGAGAGCTTCCTGGACCTTGGCACGGAACCACGCGTCGTACTCTGGGTTGTCATCGCCATAAGCGGCAGCTTCGTCGGCGGTGGTTGAGAACGGCAGCGTACCCTTGTTCGCCGTAAGCGTCAGCATCTCGCGCACAGCTTCCGCTACGGTCAGCCCTTCGCGCTCCAGGACCTTAGCCGCGCGCTTTTCGAGTTCGGCATCGATTTCGGTTTGAACGATTGCCATTGCTCCCATCAGCGCACCTCACTGCGGAAATTGTACGCCGCTGGCCGAATCCGCCTCAATCGCCGCCGCCCCAATCACCACCAGCTTTGGCGACTCATCCGCGATCGTGCGCTTCAACTGGCCACATGCGGCGTAGATGTCGCGGCCGCGTGGGCGGCGGATGTACGTCGGAATCCCGCCTGCCATCAGCATCTTCTGAAAGACCGCCACATCGGCCGGCTCGGGTTGGTGGTAGTCGATGCCCGGGCCGGGGTTCCAGACGATCAGATTCACCTTGGCCGCCATGCCCTTCAGCAGGGCGAGGACCTCGCGGGCGTGCTCGGGCTGGTCGTTGACGCCGCCCAGAAGAACGTATTCGAACGTCACCCACTCCCGCGTGCGCAAAGGTATTGCCTTCACCGCTTCCAGCAGCTTCGCAATGTTCCACTTGCGGGTGATGGGCATGATGCGCTCCCGAACGACATTGTTCGAAGCGTTGAGCGAGAGCGCCAGCTTGGGTCGGACCGTCTCCTTCGCAAAAGCTTCGATTCCCGGGAGTATGCCGGAGGTGGATACCGTCATTCGCGATTCCGGAACTCCAATCCCATCAACGAGTACGTGCACACTCTGCATGAAAGAGTTGTAGTTCAGGAACGGCTCGCCCATGCCCATGAAGACGAGGTTGATGCGGTCTTTGCCCATCTTGACACCGTGGCGATTGAGCACCGCGGCGACCTGTCCGGCGATCTCGCCTGCCGTAAGGTTGCGGCGAATGCCCAGCTTCGCCGTCAGGCAGAACTGGCAGTTGACCGCGCAGCCTACCTGGCTGGAAATGCAGATCGTCGCCCGGCGAAATCCCTGCTCCGCGAGGGCGCCCCAGTTGCGCTTGTCGACCTTGTTGAGTTGGCCGGTCACCGCTTCCGCGGCGTCGACGCGGTCGTCCGACTCCTCGACGGCGGCCTCGCTGCCATCGCCGCGCTCGCCTCCGTCGCCGTCGGGCATCCAGACCGTCTCGACCGTCTCGCCGTCGGCCATGCGCATCAGGTAGCGCTCGGTTCCGTCGATGGATTTTGCGGTTTGCACCATGTCGGGGAGGCCGACCTGCCAACCTGCCGCCTGCATCTGTTCGCGCAGGGCGATAGGCAGCGTCGTCACCTCGTCCAGCGAAGCGACCCGCTGTTTATATAGCGCGTCGAAGACCTGCCGCGCGCGGTACGGCTTCTGGCCCAGCCCGGCCATCACCGCGGTCAACTCCGGCAGACCGAGCCCGAACAGCGCGCCCGCCGGCGGCATGGGCACGGCCGCTTCGGCGTCAATGCCACTTTGGATCGCGTTCTCCATAGCTCCAGTCTAGACGACGTGTTTATGATGGCCTATGTCCGACGAATCCGTGCCCTCCACCGACCCGGAGTTGCTCTCCATTCTCAACGAGTTGGCCCCGCAGGAGCCCATCTTCCATCGGGCTGAATTTGCCAGCTCACTGTCCGACTTCGACCGCTTGATGGTCGCAGACTTCTGGGAGTTTGGAGCTTCCGGGCGGCGGTACGGTCGCGACTTCATCCTGCAAAAACTGGCAGATGTGCCGCCCATCGACGCCGCCGAAGCCGGCTGGGAGACTTCGGATTTCCACTGCCGGCGCCTCGCCGCCGACACCTATCTGCTGACCTACACCCTCGACCAGGGTGACGGCCGCAGGACCCGCCGTGGCACCATCTGGCGTAGCACGCCGGAAGGCTGGCAGATCGTCTATCACCAGGGGACGCTCATCGTGGACGCATAGCGCGGGAGTCCATGAAACAATAGGCTTATGTCTGTAGTTTTAGCGGAAAATTCCGCCTCGATCACCGCGTCCCCATCTCCCGCCCGCGATATTCGCAAGACCACGCTTTCCAACGGCCTGCTCGTGCTGACCGAACGCATGCCGCATCTGCGCTCCGTCTCGATGGGCGTGTGGATCGACTCCGGCTCGCGCGACGAGACGCCGGAGCGCAACGGCATCGCCCACTTCATCGAGCACATGGTCTTCAAGGGGACGACGACCCGCTCGGCCTCGCAGTTAGCGCGGGAAGTTGACTCCATCGGCGGCAACCTCGATGCCTTTACCGGCAAAGAAACTGTCTGCTTCAACATCAAGGTGCTGGATGAAAACGTCCCCGCCGCGCTCGACCTGCTGACCGATCTGGTGCTGCATCCGACGTTTGCGCCGGACGATCTGGCGCGGGAGCAGGGCGTCATCCTCGAAGAAATCAAGATGGACGAGGACAATCCCGATTACCTGGTCCACGAGCTGTTTACGCAGAAATTCTGGAAGGGCGACGCTCTGGGGCGGCCGATCCTCGGCACGGCGAAGACGGTTTCGAGCTTCAACCAGACGATTGTGCTCGACGAATATGCTGCACGGTTTACGCCGCAGAATATGGTCTTTACCGCCGCCGGAAATCTGGAGCACGACAGCTTCGTCGCCGAGGTCGCGGAGGCGTTTTCGACGCTGCCCGCCTCCACCGCACGGCCCGAGCGCACGGCATCGCCGACGGCCTATCCGCACATCACGCTGAAGAACAAGAAGTCGCTGGAGCAGGTGCAGTTCTGCCTCGCTCTGCCGTCAATTCCTATCGCGCACCCCGACCGCTACGCTGCTTATCTGCTGAATTCGATCCTGGGTGGCGGGATGAGTTCGCGGCTGTTTCAGGCGATCCGCGAAGAGCGCGGGCTGGCCTACTCGATTTACTCCGAGATGAACACTTTTCGCGATACCGGATCGCTGGCCGTATACGCTGGATGCGCGGTCGATAAGACCCGCGAGGTGCTTGATTTGACGCTGGCCGAGTTCCGTCGCATCAAGGCCGAACTGGTCTCGGAAGAAGAGTTGAAGCGCGCGCAGGACCAGCTGAAGGGCAATATGGTGCTGGGGCTCGAAAGCTCGTCGTCGCGGATGTCGAACCTGGCGCGGCAGCAGATGTACTTTGGGCGTTTCTTCAGCGTCGACGACATTACGAGCGAGGTAAACCGCGTGACCCGCGAAGACATCCAGCGGCTTGCGGTTGAGCTTATCCAGCCGGAAAAGCTGGCGCTGACGCTGCTCGGGAACCTTCGCGGGCTGAAGATCGAACGCGAGAGCCTGGCTTGCTGAGGTGTTACTTTTTTGCTCTGCCGGCGTCCCTCGTTCAGCTAATATTCCATGCGAATCGGGTGTGCGGCTTACCTCGAACGCTGTGTGGATACGTCTATACTCCAAGAGGGAGATCGCGTGACAACGATTCCTGCATCCGTGAGGAAATTTATGCGCAAGCAATCTGAAATTCGTTCCACAGAAGCCGGCTTCACGCTGATCGAGTTGCTGATCGTTATGTCCGTCATCCTGATCCTGATGACGCTGGCCGTGCCCGCCATGCAGAAGGTGACCATCCGGGCTCACCAGACGTCCGCCGTGCAGTCGCTGCGGGTGCTGAACTCGGCGGAAGGCGAGTACAACGGGTCCTATCCGCAACACGGCTACGCCTGCACGCTGGCGCAGCTCGGCGGCAATACTGCTGCC
>Ga0209483_1003466_pt1 | contig 10366 bp, 7 predicted proteins | sample NGEPerA_FD_184508 | JGI IMG/M metagenome (GOLD analysis project Ga0209483, IMG submission 184508) | Arctic peat soil microbial communities from the Barrow Environmental Observatory site, Barrow, Alaska, USA - NGEE PermafrostL2-A... | ecosystem: Environmental > Terrestrial > Soil > Wetlands > Peat...
GTTCTGGGCCAGCAGATCACGGTCGCGGCCGCCATCGTGCTCGCCGGCAAGCTGGTCGCCCGCCACGGACAGCCGTTGGCGGCGCCCGCTTCCGACGCGAACCTGACGCACGTGTTTCCCGAGCCGGCGGTGCTGGCCGGCGCCGATCTCGCCGGCCTGGGAATGCCCCGCGCCCGCGCAGCGGCGCTGTCGGCGGTGGCGGCGGCCGTGGTGGCCGATCCGGATCTGTTCGCCGCCGGGCGCAACCTGAAAGAGGCGATCGCGCGGCTCCGTTCGTTGCGGGGCATCGGCGAATGGACGGCGCAGTACATCGCCATGCGCCAGCTCCGCGAGCCCGACGCCTTCCCGTCCGCCGACATCGGCCTGCAGCGCGCGCTGGCCGACTCGAAAGGCGCGCGGCCGAGCGCCGAAGAGCTGCTGGCGCGGGCCGAGCAATGGCGTCCCTGGCGGGCCTACGCCGCCCAGCATCTTTGGGCCGTGGGCGCCCTTCCAAGTCCGAAAACCGCCGGTGCCGGCGCGTCGGCGCGCTAGGCTGATCTCGGCATGTCGAAACACACGACGAACGGGCAGAGCTTTTTCCACGAGCGCATCGCCACACCGACCGGGACGATGCTGCTGTTGACCGACGACGGGCATCGTCTGCGGGCGCTCGATTGGGACGATCACGAAGAGCGTCTGCAGCGTCTGCTCGGCCTGCACTACGGCGAGGGGCCGACCCGGTTCGAGCCGGTCGCGGGCCCCGCTTCCGAAGCCCGTCGGGCCATCGAGGCCTATTTCGCCGGTGAGCTGTCGGCGCTAGACGCGCTGCGCACGCAGACCGGTGGTACGGCGTTCCAGCGCGAGGTTTGGACCGCCCTGCGCGCGATTCCGGTCGGCACCACCACCAGCTATGGACGGCTGGCGGCCACCATCGGGCGTCCCAAGGCGGTGCGCGCCGTCGGCCTGGCCAACGGCGCGAACCCCATCGCGCTGGTCGTCCCCTGCCACCGGGTGATCGGCGCGGACGCCTCGCTCACCGGGTACGGGGGCGGGATCGAACGCAAGCGCTGGTTGCTGGAGCACGAGGGCGTCCACCTGCCGGCCCCCCGCGCACGGCGCCCCCGCACCGATGGACAGAGCGCGTTCGCCTACGGGTAGCGCACCCACCGGCGCCTCCCGGGGTATTTGACTATGTAGTCCAAAATGAGATAGTTTGGCTGCGTGGCCCGACCCAAGGCGTTCGATCGCGGGCAAGCGCTGCTGGCCGCCATGCAGGTCTTCTGGGTGAAAGGGTACGAGGCGACCTCGCTAGACGATCTGCTCTCCGCCATGAAGATCGGTCGCCAGAGCCTCTACGACACCTTCGGCGACAAGCGGGCGCTGTTCATGGAGGCGCTCGGGCGCTATCGGGAGCTGACCGACGCCTACCTGCGGGGCTGTCTGGCGGACGCGCCCACCGTCAAGGCCGCCTTCCAGCGGCTGTTCATGCAGGTGGTCGACGAGCCGGAGGCGCACCAGCGGCGGGGCTGCCTGCTCATCAACAGCGCGGTGGAGCTAGCGCCACATGATCCCGAGACCGCTCGGCTCGTCGTCGCGTACCAGCGGGCCACCGAGCGGCTGTTCCGGCGCGGCCTGGAACTGGCGCAAGCGCGCGGTGAGCTGCCGGTCGATCGCGACCTGCGCGCGCTGGCCCGTTACTTGGTGAGCGCGATGCAGGGCCTGCGCGTGATGGCCAAGGCCGATCCGAACAAAGCCGCGCTGCGCGACGTGGTGGGCGTCGCGCTCGGCGTCCTCGGCTGATGGCGGGGCACCGCCCACGACGTTTCACGCACGTCTAATTGGACCAATCAGTCAACAAAACAACCAAGCGGGAGAGCCAAGATGGAAGAGCGCGCGTCGAATGGATTGGCAGGCAAATTGAACGGTAAGGTCGCGGTCATCACCGGCGGAACCAGCGGGATCGGGATGGCGACCGCCCGACGGTTTGCCGCAGAGGGCGCCACCCTGATCGTGACCGGATCCAGCGACGCCAGCGTCGCGGCCGGGCGCGAGGTGTTGGGCACCGGCGTGCGGGTGGTGCGATCGGACGCCGGCGACGCGGCCGAGACCGACCGCCTCACCCAATCGATCGGTCGCGAGCACGGCGGCATCGACGTCCTGTTTGTGAACGCCGGGATCGTGCGCAATGGGCGGCTGGCCGATCTCGATGAATCCGTCTTCGACGAGGTGATGCGGGTCAACCTCAAAGGGACGTTTCTGGCGCTCAAGTACGCGGCGCCGCTGTTGCGCGCCGGCGGCGCGGTGGTCATCAACACCTCGGTCGCCGATCGCCTCGGCATTCCCGGCGGCGGGGCCTACGCGGCGTCCAAGGCGGCGCTGCGATCGTTGGTCCGCACGGCGGCCGCCGAGTTGCTCCCCCAGAACGTCCGGGTCAACGCCATCAGCCCCGGCCCCACCGACACGCCGGTCTATGGCAAGCAGGGGCTTCCGGCGGCCGCGGTGCCCGAAGTACGCCGCCACCTGGCCGGCATGGTTCCACAGCGCCGCTTGGCCGACCCCGACGAGATCGCGCGCGCGGTGCTGTTCCTGGCCTGCGACGACGCCTCGTTCATGACCGGCGAGGAGCTGGCCGTCAACGGCGGGCTGTCCGCCTTCTGACGGCGTCCGGGGCGGGGGGCGCACCGACGATCCAGCGGCGTGGCGCGCGCGACGCCCGAATCAGGTATAGGAAGAGCCGTGCCACCCGCCGCCGATCCACGCCGGGACCGAATCTTCCTGGAGGCCGCCCTGCTTCGCGAGCTGGCCAACACCTGGCGCGAAATCGCCGAGGCCCACTTCCGCGGCGCTCTGCGCGCGCCGGTCCTGACCCTGGCCGACGGGCCGCACCGCCTCGGCTGCTGGCACCGATTGCAGCGCACCATCTCGCTGGCGCGCACGCTGGTCTTCCAGCAGCCGTGGGGCCTGGTGCGCGAGGTGCTCAAACACGAGATCGCCCACCAGTACGTCGACGAGGCGCTGCACATCCACGACGAGACCGCGCACGGCCCCGCGTTCGCGCGGGTCTGTCGCGAGCACGGCATCGACGCCCGCGCCGCCGGGCTCCCGGTCGGGGGCGCGGCGGGCGGCCCCCACCCTGTGCTGCGTCGGATCACGCGGCTCCTGGCGCTGGCCGATAGCCCCAACCTGCACGAAGCCGAAGCGGCCATGAACGAAGCGCGCCGGCTCATGCTGCTGCACAACGTGGACGCGACCGCCACCGCCACCGCGGACGGCTACGGGTACCGCCACGTCGGCCCGGTCAAGGCGCGCACCGAGACCAGCGAGCGGATCCTGGCGGGCATCCTGGGTCGGCATTTTTTCGTGAGCGTCATCTGGATTCCGTCGTATCTCGCCGAGGCGGGCCGGCGCGGTTACGTGCTGGAGCTCTGCGGCTCGCCGGCCAACCTGGAGGTCGCCGAGTACGTATACGGTTTCCTGACCGACACCGCCCAGCGGCTCTGGCGCGATCACAAGCGCGCGCTCGGCATAAAGTCCGACCAGGAACGTCGCCGCTTCTGCGCAGGTGTGATGGCCGGCTTCGACGAAAAGCTCCGCGCCGGCGAGCGGGTCAGCCAGAGCCAAGGGCTGGTCCGCCACGCCGACGCGCAACGCGACGCCTATCTGCGACGTCGGTATCCGCGCCGCACGACCCGCGGGTCGAGCACCATCTTGCGCACCGACGCCTACGAGCAGGGGCGCACGGCCGGCGGGAAGCTCGAGCTTCACCGCCCGGTCGGCGGCTCCGCCGCGGCGCCCCGCCTGCTGCCCCCCGCACGGCCCTGACCGATCTTCAGTCCGTCAGGAGCCCGGTCGGTCCGACGCGGGCGAGGCTGACGGCGCAATCGTCGACCGACACCGTGACCATGTTGGGGGTCAGGTTCTCGCCCACGTTGACCACGTCCCATTCGACCCACGGTGTCGGGGCCATGGCCTTTCCGTTCACGTCGACGATCTGCTGCCCGTCGAGCCAGAGCGTGAGCCTCCCGGTATCGTCGGCGGCGTTTCGATAGAACGCCTCGACCTGAAACCAGACGCTGACCGGAACGACGGGGTTCGCCACGTCGAGCGGCACACTGCCGGCGATCCGATGATCATACAGAGAGACCGTCATCTCGCCGCCCGGCGTGTTGATCAGGTCGACGTCGTAGAGCTCGGCCTCGGTGCTGGGATCGTCGGCCACGCTTCGCTGCCGAAACTTGAAGATCAGCCAAAACGTCCCCACCGAAACCGTCTGCGGGAGGTAGTACCAGGCGCTGTAGTAAGCGGCCACGGGCAGCCCCCCTTTACGAACCAGGCCAGCGTTTTCTTGGGTGCCGTCGGGCCCGGCGTCGATCGTCAACTGGGCCCCGTAGCTGCCGTGGTGCGCCGCCGCCGTGGAGACGGAGATGGTATTGGGCGGCGACGGCGTGGCATCCGCCGCTCCCCCCGTCACGCCGGTCCATTCATTCAAGTTGCCGCCCTCGAAGAGCGCCGTCCACAGGACGTCGGATCCGACCTCCACCCTCGGCCCACAACCCGCGGCCGCCATCAACAGCCAGCAGGCCCCGATCGTCCACGGCCGAGCTCGCGGACGTCCCATCCGCAAAGGCTACCGAAACGCCGCGGACCGCGCCAACCCAAACAGCGGCGCGGCCCGGGCCTGGTCCCGCACGCCCAGAACCAACTGGTGAAAAGCAAGTGAACGCCGCGACCATCCCCGCGCATCCCCGAACGCCGAGTCGACGTGGACCGCGGGCGCGCTCAGATTTCTGCTGGGGCCTCTTGACGGCCCGATCCTCCGTTGTTAACCCCCATAGTGTTGTACAAGACTGGCCCTAGGTCGCCGGGGTTTGGCCGCGTGGACGGGACCACCCGCGCGCAGCTCGGTCCCCCGTCGGCCATTCACGCTGTGTCATGAGTGCTTCAAGCGGCGATCCCCGCGCCGACCCGCTATTCGCCGGCAGCGGTGAGATGGCGGCGCTCCTGCGTGCCAAGGATTGGTTCACCACCCCGCTCGGGCCGCCGGCAGGCTGGGATCGCAGCCTGCGGACAGTGGTCCGCATCATGCTCACTTCGCGCTACGCCATGTGGATGGGGTGGGGCCCCGATCTGACCTTCTTCTATAACGACGCCTACGGGCCAACCTTGGGCGCCAAGCACCCCGGGGCCGTCGGGCAACCCGCGCAGCAGGTGTGGGCCGAGATCTGGCCGGCGATCGGTCCCCGCATCGATACGGTCCTGCAGCGCGGTGAGGCGACCTGGGACGAAGGGTTGCTGCTCTTTCTCGAGCGCAACGGCTACCCAGAGGAGACCTACCACACGTTCTCGTATAGCCCGCTCCCCGACGATCGCGGCGGAATCGGCGGAATGCTCTGCGTGGTGACGGAAGAAACCGATCGCATCCTCGGCGAGCGGCGGATGGCGGTGCTGCGCGATTTGGCCGCTCGGCTGGCGGCCACCCATGCCACGGACGAGGTCTTCGCCGCGGTCGAGCGCTGTCTGGGAGGCAACTCGCCGGATCTCCCCTTCTCGCTCACGTATCTTTTCCAAGACGACGCGCGCCGGGCCAGGCTGGTGTCGCGCACGGAGATCGGAGCGGACCATCCGGCCGCGCCCGACGTCATCGAGCTGGGCGGGGCACCGTCGCGCTGGCCGCTCGGCGAAGTGCTGGCGCAGGCGACCGAGCCGGTCGTGGCCGAGCTGGATCCCGGTCTGGTCTGGCCGCGCGGCCCGTGGCCCCGAGCGCCCGATCGCGCGCTGCTGGTTCCCATCGCCGAGCAAGGTCAGAGCCGGGCCGCCGGGGTCTTCATCGCCGGCCTCAACGTGCACCGTCCGCTCGACGACGCGTACCGCGCGTTCATCCGACTCTTCGTGGGGCAGCTATCGGCCGGCTTCGCCAACGCCCGCGCCCACGAGGCCGAGCGCAGCCGCGCGACGGCGCTGACCGAGATCGATCGGGCCAAGACCATCTTCTTCAGCAACGTCAGCCACGAATTTCGCACCCCGCTGACGCTGATGCTGGGGCCCATCCAGGACGCGCTGGCCGAGCGCGAGCGCTGGTCCGCCGAGGATGTCGAGCGCTGGGAGCTCTTGCACCGCAACGGCCTGCGGCTGGCCAAGCTGGTCAACGCACTGCTCGATTTCGCCCGCATCGAAGCCGGGCGCCTCGAAGCCGCCTACGAACCGACCGATCTGCCGGCCCTCACGCGCGAGCTGACGGGCGCGTTCCGTTCGGCGATCGAGGCCGCCGGCCTGCGCCTGACGGTGAACGTGCCGCAGCTGCCGGGGCCCTCCTACGTCGATCGCGACATGTGGGAAAAGATCGTGCTCAACCTGCTGTCGAACGCCCTCAAGTTCACCTTTCGAGGGGAGATCGCCGTTGCGCTGCGGGCGGACGGCGACCGCGTGGAGCTGACCGTGGCCGACACCGGCGTCGGCGTCCCGGCCGCGGAGCTGCCGCGTCTCTTCGAGCGGTTCTATCGGGTGCGCGGCACGGAATCGCGCACCCACGAAGGGACCGGCATCGGGCTGGCCCTGGTTCAAGAGCTGGCCCATCTGCACGGCGGGACGGTGAGCGCGACCAGCGCCGTCGGCCGAGGCACCACATTCGCGGTGCGCATTCCCAACGGAGGGCCGCACCTGACCCGCGGACGCACCGCGCCTGGCGCCGCGCTGGTCTCGACGGCGCAAGGCGCGACCGCCTTCGTGGAAGAAGCCAAGCGGTGGCTGCCACCGCGGGTCCCCACAATCGGCTCGATCGGCACCGGCGCCGCCGGACCAACGGCCGCTGGCACCTCGGTCGAAGTGCGCGGGGATCTCCCGCGCCTCTTGCTGGCCGACGACAACGCCGACATCCGGCAGTATGTGTCGCGCATCCTGGGCGACAGCTGGCAGGTGGAGGCGGTCGCCGACGGCGAGGCGGCCTTGCAGGCGGCCCGGACGCGCCGTCCGGATCTCGTGCTCAGCGACGTCATGATGCCCAAGCTCGACGGGTTCGGGCTGGTCCGGGCCCTGCGCGAAGATCCGAGCACCTCGGATCTTCCGATCATCCTGCTCTCGGCGCGGGCCGGCGAAGACGCCACCACCGAGGGGCTCGGTCGGGGCGCGAACGACTACCTGGTCAAGCCGTTCTCCTCGCGCGAGCTGATCGCCCGCGCCGCCGCCCAGCTGGAACGGGCGCGCGCGCAGCAGATCATCAAGAAGAGCGTCGAGACCGAGCGCCGTCGCCTGCACTCGTTCTTGATGGAGGCGCCGGCCGCCATCGCCATCCTGCGCGGCCCGCGGCTGATCTTCGAGCTGGTCAACGAACGCTGCTACGCCATCTTCGGTCCGCGCGAAGTGACCGGGAAGCCTGCGCGAGAAGCCTTGCCCGAGCTCGGCCCGCAAGGGCTGTGGGATCTCCTGGACCGGGTATACGAGACGGGCGAGCCATTCTTGGCGACGGAGTTCGCGGCCCGCTTCCAGGCGGACTTGGCGGGGGGACCGTCGGACGCGGAGCGGCGGTTCAATTGGGTGGCCCAGCCGACCCACGACGAGACGGGACGCATCGACGGGGTTCTGGTTTTCGCCGTCGAGGTGACCGACCAGACCACGGCGCGGCGCCAGGTGGAGGTTGCGCGGGCCAACGAGCACGAGCTGCGCCGCGCGGCCGAGCAAGGGAGCCGCGCCAAGGACGAGTTCCTGGCCATGCTCGGCCACGAGCTCCGCAACCCGCTGGCGCCGATCGTGACGGCGCTGCACCTCATGCGCTTGCGCGGAGACGATCGCACCTTGAAGGAGCGCGCCGTCATCGAGCGGCAGGTCAGCCACCTCACGCGGCTGGTCGACGATCTGCTGGACGTCTCCCGGATCACCCGCGGCAAGATCGAGCTCAAGACCAAGACCATCGAGCTGTCCGAGGCGGTCGCCCGCGCCATCGAGATGGCCAGCCCCATCGTCGAGCAGCGCCAGCACCGGCTGACGTTGAACGTGCCGCCACACGGGCTGGCCCTGCGCGCGGATCCCGTGCGCTTGGCCCAGGTCATCGCCAACCTGCTGACCAACGCCGCCAAATATACGGAAGGGAAAGGGACCATCGCCGTCGGCGCCGCACACGAGGACGGACAGGTCGTGTTGCGGGTGCGCGACAGCGGCATCGGCATCGCGCCGGCGATGTTGCCCCGGGTGTTCGATCTTTTCGCGCAAGAGTGGCAAGCCTCCGATCGCTCGCACGGCGGCCTCGGCCTCGGGCTCAGCATCGTGCGGAGCCTGGTGAACCTGCACGGCGGCACCGTCACGGCCCACAGCGCCGGGCTCGGACGGGGTTCGGAGTTCGTGGTTCGCCTGCCGGCGGCGCCCGAGGAGCGGGCGGCCGTCGCACCGACGGCCGGGCCGGCCGCGACCCGCACGGCGACCACGGCCCGCAAGATCCTGGTGGTCGAGGACAACGAGGACGTGGCCGAAACGCTCACCGAGCTGCTGGAACAGCTGGGCCACGTGGTGCGGGTGGCGCACGACGGCCCGGCGGCGCTGCAGATCCCCGACACCTTCATCCCAGACCTGGCTCTGCTCGACATCGGGCTGCCGGTCATGGACGGCTACGAGCTGGCCCGCCGGGTGCGGGAGCGGCGCGAGCTGCGCGATGTCGTGTTGGTGGCGCTCTCGGGCTACGGCCAGGAGAGCGACCGCGAGCGCTCGCGCCAGGCCGGCTTCGTGGCCCATCTGGTCAAGCCGGTCGATCCCGATCACCTGAAGCAGATCATCGACGAGCTGACCGCCGCCGCGCGGCGCGGCGGGGCGCCGCCTTAGGCATCGGGCCGGGCGGAGCGGCGCCGGCGTCGGCAGCGTTGCCGGCGACGGATGAAGGCCCGGCCGCCCGGTAGAGCCGATCGCCCAACCGACGCAGGTGCTGGCGCGCTTCGGGTGGCTCGCGGATTTCGAAGTCGACGCCCAGCATCGACATCCAGACCACCAGCGCGTCGAGCGAAGCGGCGCCCGCGTGGAGCAAACACGATTTGTCGTCGACGCTCTCGAGCGTACCGGTGGCCGGCGAGATCCGCTGCGCCATCTCCGCGATCGGCGCCGCCAGCAGCACCCGCGCCCGCACCGGATAGGCCGACAGCGAGACCGAGCGCGCGACGTAGGCCGCCAGGCCGCCTTCGGGCGGGCTGCGCGGAAAGAACGCCGCGCCCGCTGTGACCTTGCCGGCGATCCGGTCGACCCGGAAGGTTCGCCAGTCGCCCCGCACCACGTCCCAGGCCACCAGGTACCAGCGCAGCCCCGTGTGGACCAGACCGCTCGGCTCGACGAGCCGGTGGCTATCGGCGCCGTCGTTGCCGCGGTAGCCGAACACGAGACGCGCGTGATCGCGGCAGGCGGCGGCTACGGTGGTCAGTGTCCGGGCGTCGACCGTCGGGCCGCGGAGCGGCAGCGGCACGATCGACGCGTGCAGGGCCGACAGGCGCGGGCGCAGGCGCGCGGGCAAGACCTGCTCCAGCTTGGTGAGCGCGCGGAGCGCGGCCTCTTCCATGCCGGTGACGCTGCCGGCGGCCGCGGTCCGCAGGCCCAGCGAGACCACCAACGCCTCGTCGTCGTCGAGCAGGAGCGGCGGGAGCTGGCTACCGGCGGCCAGGCGATAGCCCCCGGCCACGCCGGAGGTCGAATCCACCAGATAGCCTAGGCTGCGCAGCCGATCGACGTCGCGCCGGAGCGTCCGGGCGGTCACGTCCAACCGCGCGACCAGCTCGGCGCCGGTCCACGAACGGCGCGACTGCATCAGCGTCAGGAGGCGGAGCAGACGGGCGGAGGTCCCAAGCGAAGAGCCGACCATGGACGAAAGTATCGCATCCTATCGAGGACCGACACTGTCCTCAATCCGGCGTAGGGTCTGGGGCAGCCGATCGAAACCCCTTCAAGGACAGAGAAATGGAAACCCAGACCCATACGCCGACCGACGCGAACACGAACACGAACCCGGACGCCAGCGCGACCTCGATCGAATCGACCGCGCCCGCCGCCAAGACCTACGCCGGGAGCTGCCACTGCGGCGCCGTCCGTTTCGAGGTGACCGCCGATCTGGGCGCCGGCGCCGGGCGCTGCAACTGCTCGATCTGCACCAAGGTGTCCCAGCTGGGCGGGATCGTGAAGCCGGAGGCGTTCCGACTCCTGTCGGGCACGGAGAGCCTGTCGTCTTACGGGTGGGGCGGCCGGACCTCGATGCGGTTCTTCTGCAAACACTGCGGCGTGCACGGTTTCGCGCGCGGGAACCTGGCCGAGCTCGGCGGCGACTACGTTTCGATCAACTACAACTGCCTCGACGGCGTCGAGCTGAGCGCGCTACCGGTCATCTATTGGGACGGCCGCCACGACAACTGGTACGCCGGCCCCCGCC
>Ga0209483_1003467_pt1 | contig 10364 bp, 11 predicted proteins | sample NGEPerA_FD_184508 | JGI IMG/M metagenome (GOLD analysis project Ga0209483, IMG submission 184508) | Arctic peat soil microbial communities from the Barrow Environmental Observatory site, Barrow, Alaska, USA - NGEE PermafrostL2-A... | ecosystem: Environmental > Terrestrial > Soil > Wetlands >...
ATCCCGGACGCAGGCCCACCGACGCCTCGACAAGCTCGATCTCACTTACCCGCGGCAGCAGTTCGCGGGCGTCGGCCAGCAGGTCGCCCGTGCCCTCGACGGTGAGTCGGGTGTCGAACCCCTTGTCCTCACTCGTGGCTCCGAGCACGATCTCGCCGTCGGCGCGCGGCACGAGGTAGATCGGCCGTCCTCGTACGAGTGCCCGGACGTTGCGTCGAAGCATCGGATGCTCGACGTCATCGCGCAGGCGCAGGATCTGCCCCTTCACGGGTCGCACCGGTGGTCGAGCGTGCGGCGGGAGTCCGCGCAAATCTCCGGACCAGCAGCCGGCGGCGATCACGACCGACCCCGCGTCGAGTTCGTCGACGCCGACCACGCGATCGCCCTCGACACGTAGTTGGCGAGCCGGCACCTGGCGGACGTCGACACCCGCTCGTGCGCACGCCACCAGTAAGGCGGCAACAAGGCGGCGAGGATCGACCTGGTGGTCACCGTCGACCAGCAGGCCACCGCGTACCGCGGTCGAGAGGTATGGCTCGAGTTCGCGGCATTCACGGGCGGTGACCGGTTGTGAGCTCAGACGCAGCGACGCCTGGTAGCGGTGCAGGTCGTCCAGCGCAGCCTTGTCGTCGGCGTCGAACGCGACCGCTAGCGTGCCAGTCGCGCGGTAACCCACCGGCGTCCCGCTCGATTCTTCGAGTTCTGCGACGAAGCTCGGGTAGCGCGCCGCCGACGCGAGGTTCAGGCGAAGGAGATCCTCTTCGCCGTAGTGCACCTCGGTGACCGGCGCGAGCATGCCGGCACCGTGATGCGAAGCGCCCAGGCCGGGCGCCGGGTCGAGCACGGTGACTGCGAACCCGCGCAACGCGGTACGCCAGGCGATGGCGAGCCCGATGACACCGCCGCCGACAACGACGACGTCACCATCGTGGCCGGCCATGGCATTGACTCCCTTCGCCGGCATTACCCGGAGCAGGTTCGACGGTCGGCGGCCATCAGCCGCCCTCTCAGCCCAGTCCGACCGGGCTCCCGTGTGCCTGCAGTCTAACCGCCACTCGTGTTAGGCAGGCTAGGCACGTGTGCGGCAAGCAAGATCAAGAGGGAGGCACCCGACTCAGCGATCGAGACGATCGCAAGCAGCAGCGCGGCGCCCGCGATCCATCGAGCGATGCGATGGGCCGGGAGCTCGGGTTCCACGCGCGCCTCGCCGTGGGCAAGGTACGCGAGTACCACCGCCAGGAGGGCCAGGCCCAGTTCGATCAGCCCGCTGACCCGGACGCTGAAGACGGAACCTTCCGTGGGATGCGCCAACAGAATCGCGTTCACCAGGAGGTACGTCGACAAGAGCCCGAGCATACTGACGATCGCCACCACCAGCGCCGTGACAGCGAGTACCACCGGGTTCTTCAGCGTTGTCGACCAGCTGCTCGCTGCGTAGTCCCGGTCGAGCTCTTCAAGTGCTTCGTCGATGTCGTCTTCGTCTTCATCCTCGTCGAAACCGTCGTCATCGGGGTTGGCGTCGTCGAGGATTTCGCTCATGCCGCTGACACTAGCGCGAGGGCATCGCGCCCTCGCGCCATCACCGGCGGTTGCAGCAGGTTAGCCGTTGCCGACCAGCACGCTGTCTTCTTCGGCGATCGGCTGGTCAGGCGGCTCGAACGACACCTTCGGAGTGATGCGGTCGAGCCACTTCGGCAGGTACCAGTTGCGATCGCCGAGGACATGCATCAACGATGGCACCAGAATCGTCCGAAGCAAGAACGCGTCGAGGAAGACGGCCGTTGCTAGACCGATACCGAAGATCTTGATTGCTCGCTCGTCGCCGAGCACGAAGCCGCCGAAGACGGCAATCATGATCAGTGCCGCAGCCGTGATGATGCTGCCGGTCTCGCCCTGGCCGACGATGACGGCGCGCTTGTTGTCGTGGGTGTGCAGCCACTCCTCGTACATACGGCTGACCAGGAAGACCTGATAGTCCATCGACAATCCGAACAGGATCGCAAAGAACATCACCGGTGCCCACGCATCGATCGGGCCGCCCTTGCCAAGGCCTAGGGCATCAGCGCCCCAGCCGAACTGGAAGATGGCCACGACAACGCCGAACGACGCGCCGGCGGCGAGCAAGTTCATGACTGCGGCCGTCAACGGGATCACCAGACTACGGAACGCCACCAACAACAACAAGAACGACAAGCCCACAACGGCAGCGATGAATATCGGGAGTTTCGCCGCGAGCACCTTCGCGAAGTCGACCTGAATCGCCGTGTCGCCGTAGACGTACACGTGGTTTGGCGTGCCGCTATAGATGGGCGGCAACGTATGCGCGCGTACGTCCTTTACCAATGCGTAGGTCTTGGCGTCCTGTGGAGACGTCATCGACTTGAAGGACACAAACGCGACTGTGCGGTTCAGCGGGATCGCGTGCACACTCGTCGGGTCAACGCCCGTCGTGCCCTGCAGTGCGGTGGACACCTTCTGCAAGTACGCGGGATCGGTCGCGCCGGGGCCGTCGACGACAGCCTCGAGAGTGGAGTTGTAGCCAACGCCGAAACCCGTGGCGATGAGGTCGTAGCCGCTGCGAGTCGTCGACCCCTTCGGGTCGTTGCCCTGGTCACCGGCGCCGAGTCGCATCGAGAAGAACGGCAGTGCGAGTACCACGATGACCGCGGCTGCGCCCAGGCTCAGCAGGGTCTTGTGACGCGCAACGGTCACCGACCAGCGAGCCCAGAAGCCGGTGGCGTGCGGCTCAATGAACTCGCCGGCTCGCACTGCACGTCGTTGAGTGCGGGGGAGCACCTTTAGCCCGAACAACGACAACAGCGCAGGTAGCAAAGTCAGTGATGCCGCCGCCGTCAGGCTCACTGCAACGGCCGCACCGATCGCCATGCCGTTGAAGAAGCTCACCCCAAGTGCGAGCAGTCCGAGCAGCGCGATGCAGACCGTGGTGGCAGCGAAAAGCACTGCGCGGCCTGAGGTGTCCATCGACGTGACGATGGATTCGTGCAGAGGGATGCCGCGCCGCAGATTTCGCCTGTGTCGGGTCACGATGAACAGTGCATAGTCGACGCCAACACCCAGCACCATCAACTCCGTGAGTTCAGGAGTGATGTTCGAAACGTTCATCGCGTGCGTGAGGATGCCGATCAGCCCGAGGCCGGCGCCGAGTGCGCCCACTGCGCTGGCCAACGGCAAGACGGTGGCGCCGACCGTGCGGAAGACGAATACCAAGATGATCAGCGCGGCGATGAAGCCGAACAGGAACGGCGGCACTCCTTGCGCTTGGCCTACTCCTTGGAATGCATTTCCGGTGAATTCAACCTGCAGGGTCGATGACCGCAAGGTCTTGAGGTCGTTGTAGACGCCAGTGAACAGCTTCAGGTCGTAGTGGTTATTGGTCCAGGTGATGTCGACCAAGCCGGTAGTTGACCCGTTGGCGGTGTTGAGCAGCTTGGGATCGCCAGCTGTGACGATGGCATTCTTCGTGCAGTCGACCGACTGCCACGGCGTTGTGATGCCAGCGACGTCGTGGCCGGCCGAACACAACTTGACTAACGCGGTTGAGAGCGCCGCAGGCTCGGATGTCAGCGTTCCGGTCTTCGCCTTCAGTACAACGGTGCCAGTCGCACCGCTTTGATTCGCGAGATCCGCGCTCTTCAGAACTTGGGTGACCGAGGCTGTTTCGGTGTGCGGCAGGCTGAAAGTGTCTTTGTAGTTCGGACCGCCAAGCGCGCCCGAGATGCCCTGCGCGACAAAGATGAAGATGATCCAGCCGGCGACGACCCACCACCGGTGTTTGACCGCAAAGTTGGCAAGCGTCTTCATCGTCGATTCTCCCGTCACCGCGATACCGCCCAGCCTGCGATGCAGGGGGCAGGGCTCACGCGCCTCAGTTGTGGTGATGTCGCGCCCAGTCTAGGCGGGCGCTCGGACAGTCTTGACCGATGGTACGGGTCGCGGGCCGGCCGTTTCGAATCATTTGCGGTCGCCTCACAGCTACGCCACAGCCAGCCCAGGAGCACCCCCGTGGCGACACGCGGCGATCGACACATGGCACGCTATCGGGGTGCCTGGCATCGAAGATCTCATCACCGAGTGGCTCACCGTTCCCGATGTTGCGGAACGGTTGCACGTTGATGTCACGAAAGTTCGCCAATTGTTAAGAGAACGCAAACTTCTCGGCGTCCGACGCGACGGCGTCTTGTGGGTGCCGGCGATCTTCGTCGGCGACGGTGCGATCCTCAAAGGCCTGCCCGGCACGTTGAGCCTGCTCGCGGACTCCGGCTTCAATGACGACGAGGCATTGCGCTGGTTGTTCACCGACGATGGGTTGCCTGGGTCTCCTGTGCAGGCGCTCGCCGAGAACCGCGGCACGGAGGTGAAGCGGCGTGCCCAGGCGCTCGCTTTCTGACGCACGGCTCTATCTATGCGTCGACGCGCGCGAGCGTGAGGGTGACCTGGCCGAGTTCCTCGACGCGGTGCTCAGTCGCGGCGTCGACATCGTGCAGCTGCGGCAGAAGGGCATCGAGGCCAAGCAAGAACTGGCGGCGCTCGAGGTGTTCGCCGATGCGTGTCAGCGACATGGCGTGTTGTTGGCGGTCAACGATCGTGCCGACGTCGCTTGGGCATCGGATGCACCTGTCCTCCACCTCGGGCAAGACGACTTGCCGGTGTCAGTCGCCCGCGCGATCGTGGCCGAAGAGGTACTGATCGGGCGGTCCTCCCATACCGAGAGCGAGGCGGCCGCCGCCGCTGTCGAAGAGGGCGTCGACTACTTCTGTGTCGGGCCGTGCTGGCCGACTCCGACGAAGCCCGGCCGGCCCGCTCCCGGTCTCGCGCTCGTGAGGTATGTCAGCAGTTTGGGCACGACCAGGCCGTGGTTCGCCATCGGCGGGATCGATCTGGGCAATCTCGACCAGGTCCTTGATGCGGGTGCTCGTCGCGTGGTCGTGGTCCGTGCCATCACTGAGGCGCCCGACCCTGGCGCAGCGGCTGCCGAATTCGCGGCGCGTTTGCAGGCAAAACAGCCGGTACCCTGAACGCATGTCACTGGGTCGCCCGTCCGTGTTGAGTGAGCGCACCCGGACCATCAAGGAGCTCCTTGCGCAGGGCGGCCATTCGTTCTCCTTCGAGTTCTTCCCCCCGAAGACCGAGCAGGGCGAACGGTCGTTGTTCCAGACGATCCGCGAACTCGAACAGCTACGGCCGACGTTCGTCTCTATGACGTATGGGGCAGGTGGCTCGACGCGTGACACGACGGTGCGCATGACCGAGCGAATCGCTACCGAAACGACGCTGACGCCAGTTGGCCATCTGACCGCCGTGAATCACTCGGTCGCCGAATTGCGTCGCATCGTCGGTCAATATGCGGACGCCGGTGTGCGCAACGTCTTGGTATTGCGCGGCGATCCGCCAGGCAACCCCCAGGCCGAATGGATTGCGCATTCGGAGGGTTTTGAGTACGCAGAACAACTCGTCGCGCTGGTCAAGAATTCAGGCCAGTTCTGCGTCGGTGTGGCAGCGTTCACTCGCAAGCACCCGCGGTCGCCAACCGTCGAGGACGATATCGCGAACTTCGTGCGCAAGTGCAGGGCGGGTGCCGACTTCGCGATTACGCAGATGTTCTTCTCTGTCGACGACTATCTCGTTCTGCGTGACCGGATTGCGGCTGCTGGCTGCGACGTGCCGATCATTCCGGGCATCATGCCGCTTACCTCGATTGGTCAGATCGAGCGATTCTCGATTCTGTCCGGCGACGACTTCCCGCCGGAGCTTGCGGAGCGATTGCTCGCTGTCGCTGACGATCCCGAGACCGTGCGAGCAATCGGTCTCGAGGTCGCGAGCGAGATGTGCCAGCGGTTGCTAGCCGAGGGAGTGCCTGGGCTGCACTTCATCACGCTTAACAAGTCGACGGCGACTCGCGAGATCTACCAGAACCTCGGGCTGCCCGACCTGTAGCCGAGCTCGCCCCCCCCACGTTGCGAATCCGATGCCTCGGAACCGGCTGGCAAGTCACGGCGTCCAACCGGCACGTTTCACCCCGCTTGCACCTGTGCCCGGAGGTTGTCATGTCGCTGAACCCAGCTGTGCGCTCGGTTTCCGTCGGTGTCGCCGCTGCCCTGATCGTCGTGGCTGCCTACGCGTGGGGACACGGCACTAAGGCGTCGGCTGCATCTGTTGTCACCGGTCCTGCCACGAACGTGCCCGCAGTCCTCCCTGCGGCAAGTTCCGCACCGTCGGGTGTGCCATCGGGCGGTGGCATCAGCGTCAGCGGCACAGGACAAGTAACCGGGACGCCGAACCTGCTGCGGCTCGACAGCTCCATCAACGTCACTAGGCCGACCGTCACCGCGGCGATGCAGGATGCCAACACGGCCATGGCCGCCGTCCAGCAAACGCTGAAATCCGACGGTGTTGCGGCAGCCGATCTACAGACGTCAGGGCTGTCGGTGCAGCCGATTTACACCTATAACAACAACAGCCCGCGGATCACCGGCTACCAGGTGAGCGAGAATCTGTCCGTCGTATTGCGCAACCTCAGTACCGCCGGTTCGATTATTTCCGACGCGGCGCGGGTCGGCGGTGACGCGCTGCAAATCGGTCAGGCGAGTCTCGACATCGACCAGGACAACGCGCTGATAGTGCAAGCGCGGCAGGCAGCATTCGCCGATGCGCAGGCCAAGGCGAAGACGTATGCCGATGCCGCGGGCCGCACACTGGGTGCGGTGACGAGCATTTCCGAGTCGACTGACTCCCCGCCGGAGACGTTCAATTACCCGATGGCCTCAGAAGCAGCACCGGCTGGGGCGTCTGTTCCAATCCAGGCCGGCTCGCAGGACGTCACGGTCAACGTCGCGGTGACCTGGGCTTTGAACTGAACTGAGGGTGGCTTAGCCGCCGGCGCGACGCCGAAAGGTGCGCTTGACCTTGTCGTTGCTCGTCGGGGCGTTCGGCCGGTCGGCTCCGTGACCGGTCGCTGCTGCCGATCCGCCGGCGCGCTTGCGAACGAGTGCTTCGCGATAGCGGAGGCGCAATTCCTCGTCAGCCGACGCTGTCGCCTTCGGTGGTTCGCTTTCGTCAGCGGACGGCGATTGGTCGGGGTCTGCAGTAGCCATAAACCCATTCTGCCTTACTCGCCGACTTCGGCGGGCGTGCCGCCGGTGAGGGTGAGCAGCTCGTCGAAGGTGGTCGGAAACACTGCATGCGTGTGCCCGGCCGCGGCCCACACCACGTCGTAGTCGTTGAGCGCGACATCGACGAGGGTGCGTAACGGACGTGGGTGGCCGACGGGGGAGACTCCGCCTATCGCTACTCCGGCGTGTTCGCGGACGAAGTCCGCGTCGGCGCGGCTGACCTTGGTCACGCCCACAAGCTCAGCCACCTTCGAGGTGTCCACCCGATGACGGCCGCTGGTCAGGACGAGCAACGGTTCGCCGTCCGCTACAAAGACCAGGCTGTTGGTGATCTGCCCTACTTCGACGCCCAGCGCGGCGGCGGCTTCGGCTGCTGTGCGGGCCGATTCGTCGAGCATGCGCACACTGCCCTTTGCGCCCGCTGCGAGTAACGCATCTTGAACGCGTACGACGCCCGGGTGCAGGTCACTCATTCGGTTGCCTCCAGGATGCGTTCGAAGCAGAGGCTGGCTGGGGCGTCGACGTAGTCGCCGAAATTCGGGATCAGCCGGTAGCCAGCGCCTTCATAGAGCCGCACTGCTTCGGGCTGCCGAGTACCGGTCTCGAGTCGGACGCGTGTCGCCCCTCGCTCACGGGCGCGCGTTTCAACCACAAACACCGCGATGTCAGCAGCCGTCGGACGATGCCCAGGTTCGAAATCCCCGCCGTAGCGGGCCACAATGTCGGCGCGCTGGGCAGCGCGCAGCTCCTCGGCGTGGGGGTCGTCCCACCGCACAACACGCAGGACGACGTCGCTGGCCGTTTCGTTGATCGCCACCCGCCGATCCTAGAGATCCCGCGAGCGGCCTGCATTGACGGCGTTCGAACATATGTTCGATACTCAAGGGATGCTCCGCTCCGCCGCATCGTCACTCGAGGGCCTGTCGCCAGACCTCCTCGAGCAGCTTCGCGGCACCGGCAGCAAGGAGCTTTTGCCGGTGCCGCAGGCGTTGGCCGAGCTTTTCCCCGAAGGGGGAGTGCGGCGCGGTTCGACCATCACCGTGAGCGGCTCGTCGTCCCTGGTGCTGGCGTTGCTGGCTGAGGTCTCCCAGCACCAGGGCTGGTGTGCAGAGGTCGGGTCGCCGTTGCTCGGCAGTGCCGCAGCGGCGGAGGCCGGAGTCGATCTTGAAAGGTTCGTCCGGGTAGCCGAACCGGGGGAGCAGTGGCCATCAGTCGTCGCCAGCCTGCTTGAGGCGTTCGACATCGTGGTCATTCACCCGCCGCCTCGCGCCCGCGAAGCAGATATGCGCCGGCTGAGCTCCAGGGCCCGCGAACGTTCGGCGGTGCTGCTGACAACCGTCAAGTGGGAAGGCAGCCAGATCGGCCTCACGGTCATCGAGCAGCGCTGGCACGGGCTCGGGTCTGGCCATGGGTATCTGCAGGCCCACGAACTTGAGGTGCAGTCGCTTGGTCGTGGGGCGGCAGTCCGGCCGCGGCGTGCCACGGTCTGGTTGCCGAAGGTCTCAGAACAGAAGGCCTCAGGACAGTTGCCGCAGGCTTTATGACAGTGCCGCAGGCTTTATGACACAGGTTCGCGCTCTTGCTGTTTGGTGTCCTGACTGGCCGGTGATCGCTGCTGGCGGCAGCGCCGAGTTGCCGGGTGCCGTCATGCACGCGAATCGCGTCGTCGCTTGTTCGGCCACCGCCCGTCTCGACGGAGTGCGTCGCGGTCAGCGACGTCGCGATGCGCAGTCGAAGTGTCCTGAGCTCACGGTCTACAACCACGACCCTGCTCGTGACGCCCGGCTTTTCGAGTCGGTGGCAACTGCGGTCGAAGCGATCGTCCCCGGCATCGAGATCATCCGGCCTGGGTTACTGGTAGTGGCCGCGCGGGGTGCAGCCCGTTACTACCAAGGGGAATTGCCGTTGCTCGCCACCATTGCGCGGGCCGTCTCCGATGCGACTAGATACGACGTCCAACTCGGTATTGCTGACGGCATCTTCGCTGCTACCCAAGCTGCCTACGCGGCGTCCATCGTGCTTGCCGGTGAAACAGCGGCATTTCTCGCACCGCTGCCGATCCGGGTTCTCGATCGGCCTGAACTTGTCGATCTGCTGATCAGACTCGGTATCCATACGCTCGGTGATTTCGCCGGCTTACCCCATAGCGATGTGCTTGCCAGGTTCGGACCTGACGGCGCCTACGTGCACGACCTCGCCCGCGGTATCGAGATACGACCACCGGCAGCTCGCGTTGCGCCGCCCGATCTTGATGTCGAGATGACGCTCGACCCTCCGATCGACCGCGTCGACACCGCCACCTTCGTTGCCAAGACACTGGCCGAACAATTGCATGAGCGGCTGGCCGCGCGGGGCCTTGCTTGCATCCGCATCAGCATCGAAGCGTGCACCGAAAACGGTAAACAATTGTCGCGTAGTTGGCGGCACGGCGCTACATCTCCTGCGGTGTCGACCGCCGGCTTCACCGCGAATGCCATTGCCGATCGCACCCGCTGGCAACTCGACGGCTGGTTGTCGGGCACCATCCGGTCTGATGACGGGCGGCCGTCGAGTGGGTTGGTGTTCTTGCGGTTGGTGCCCGACGAAGTCATCCATGACGACGGCCGGCAGCTTTCTTTGTGGGGCGCTGAAGTGGGGTGGGGCGCCGAGGCGGGTGGCGCGAGCGGCCCTGGCGGCGATCTCGAGCAGATTGACCGTGCGCTCGCTCGTGTTCAGGGCATGCTCGGGCCGGACGCAGTGGTCACTGCGGTTGTCGGCGCGGGCCGTGATGTCGCCGAACAGATCAGGCTGGTGTCGTGGGGTGAGCCTCGCGACGTACTACCCGCTGATGCGTGGCCGTGGCCGGGTCGGTTGCCCGCACCATCGCCTGCCACGGTACTCAAGTCAGCACAACCGGCCACGGTTACCGACATCGGTGGCAACCCCGTGGTGGTTACCGGCAGGTGCGTCCTCTCCGCAGCCCCGGGTTGGTTGCGTATCGGGCAGCAACCACCGGTGGCGATCGCCGGTTGGGCCGGACCCTGGCCCCTCGACGTCCGCTGGTGGGACCGCCTGACCGCGCGCCGCCGTGCACGTTTTCAGATCGCGACTATCGATGGCGCCGGTCTCCTGATGGTGTGCGAGAACGGCCGCTGGTTTGTCGAAGCTCTCTATGACTAGCGCGCGCCTCCGGCGCGACATGGCTGACGGTCGCTATGGGCTTCAATAATCCCGATATCCCGTGGCGTGAACTCG
>Ga0209483_1003469_pt1 | contig 10363 bp, 7 predicted proteins | sample NGEPerA_FD_184508 | JGI IMG/M metagenome (GOLD analysis project Ga0209483, IMG submission 184508) | Arctic peat soil microbial communities from the Barrow Environmental Observatory site, Barrow, Alaska, USA - NGEE PermafrostL2-A... | ecosystem: Environmental > Terrestrial > Soil > Wetlands > Peat...
GCCGGGGACGCCCGCGTGCACGAAGAGGCGATGCGGCTTCTCGCCGGTTAGGCATTTTCCCAATTGCGGCGAAATTGGGCGCCGCTTTCCGCATCCGTCCATTTGTTGCCGCAATGATGCCTTGGCGGTTCCCGCAACCGTGAGACGCGTCTCCACGTTTTCTACCTGACACCATCAGAGATAGGGCAGGAGAAACCATGAGCGATATGCGCAATTTCGGTTCCAGCAACGAACCGATGACGATGTCGGAAAAGATTCCCGAAACCAATCTCGGCACTTCGGCGCAATTCCGTGATACGGGCGGTCTTTCCAATTTCCATCATCCCGTGGAAGAGGAAAAGACCAACAGCAACACTGCGCGTATGGTAGGCGCCGCTGTTGTCGTGGTGATGCTGTGCGGCGCGGGCGCTTATGCCTATATGTCGTCCAGTTCGATGTCCAAATCGCCGGTGGCGGGCTCAAGCCAGTCGGCGACCAGCGCGCCGCAATCCGTGGCGGCCAATACGCCGTCCGCGCCTGCGATGCAGACCGCGCCGGCCATGTCCCCCAGCAGCAATTCCGCTTTGGCGGATTCGCCTTACGGCTCCGCCGGCTCCGCGCCGGTGGGCGAGTCTTCGCCAGCCGCCACACCCGCCTCCGCGCCGGAGGACACAACCATCGTGAAGCATCATGTGAGGGCGGCGCGCGTCGACCACGCGGGAAGGAAGGAAGCGGCTGAGGACACGCAAGAAGCGCAGACCACCAACCAGCTCAACGCCCAGGAATCGACGACCGTGACGCAGCAGAATACGACGGCCAACGCGGCGCCGGCTTCGGCTCCGGAAACCGCAACGGCGACGCCCTCGGCCAATGACAATTTGGCCAGCAGCACGCCGCTGCCGACGCCGCCGGACGCGCCGTCGTCTTCTGTGGCCAGCAACGGCCAGCTGGTAACTTCGGCGCCGCAGAACCTGTCGCCAGCTCCGACGGAGACTCCGGCCCAACCGGCGCCCACCACTCCGGCTCCGGATACGAGCAGCCAGCAGCAGCCCAGTCAGGCTCAGCCGGCTCAGGCCCAGCCTCAGTAAGATTTGCGCTTTAAGGAAAAACACGCCTCAGCGGGAAACCGCTGGGGCGTTTTTCTTGAGGAAGGCGTCCGCCGCCGCCCACCATTCCGCGCGCAGTGGATCGCGCTCCATCAGAATCTCATGCTGGGCGCCTGCGATTTCCACATATCGCGCGTCTGGCATGCGGGCGGCGAAAGCGCGCGCCGCTTCGGTATCGCATACGCGGTCGCGGCCCGCGCCGATCACGAGCGCTTGGGTCTTTATTGCTTCGGCATAACCGGGCTCTTCCAGAAGATCGATGGCGTGCAGCGCCGCCTCCAGCCAGCCCCAGGTAGGACCGTTGAGCCGCAATTCCGGATCGGCGGCCAGCAGCGCCTGGTTGCGGGCATAGCGTTTGGCGTCTGAAGTGACGATCTGCAGCGCGAAGGGCAGTTTCAACTGATCGCGCTGGGCCATGCCCCAGATGAAATCCCGTGACGGCCCAGCGCGGTTGAGGCGACCGGTGATCTTTTCGACCAGCCACCAGGGCACCCCGCGCGGCTTGATGCCCACCATGGGCGCGGAAAGAATCGCGGCGGCGAATTCTCCCTGCACGTTATGCAGCCGGCGCAACAGGATATTGCCGCCCATCGAGTGCGCCAGCGCGATGGGTTTTTTCCCCTCCGCCATCATTGGTTTCACCACTTCGCGGATCACCGCATCGAGGTCCTGATCATATTCTGCGAAGTCCTCGATATGCGCCTTGCGGCGATTGGGCAGCAGCCGGTCCGAGCCGCCCTGGCCGCGCCAGTCGAACGTCACCACGGAAAAGTCCCGGCCCCGGAGTTCGTCGATCACTTCGAAATATTTTTCGATGAATTCGGTCTGACCATTGAGCAGCAGGCAGACGCCAGGGCCATCGCCCTCGAATCGGGCAACGCGCAATCGGGTCGCGCCGGCGGCCAGGAAGAAGGGCGAAAAGCTTTGTGCGGCGGGCGTCATCAAACCAGTTTGCGTGGGCCTCGGTCTGTGTTCAAGCTTGAGGGATGGGGACCGGACGCGACGCCTTGGGACAAACCTGCTTTCTTGTCCACATCATCATTCTGGTCGTGATTGTCCTGGGCTGGGCCTGGCCCGAGCCGCATTGGCTGATCGCCTATCTGATCTTCCTGCCGGCCATGTTCCTGCATTGGAAACTCAATCGCGGCGCCTGCATCCTCAACAATCTGGAGAATTGGCTGCGCCATCGCCGCTGGCGAGCGCCGGAAACCAACCGCGAGGAAGGCGCGTGGCTGCGCACGCTGTTGGCCGACGCCACCGGGATCACCTTGACCAGAGCCAGGATGGACGCCGTCATCTATGGGACGATCAGCCTGTTCTGGCTGGTGGCGCTGGCCCGGTTCTTCCGCGCATTTTGAGGCGTTCCGGCCGTTCCAGGGCCCTTGAAGGGCCGCGGTTCCAACCCCATTTCAAGAATGTTCCGGGGGCTTCATGCACCGGAAAAACCGCAACGCTTTTAGGAGGTTGTCATCATGCGTTTGGACTATTCGCCTTTTTTCCGTTCCACCGTCGGCTTCGACCGTTTGCTGGATCTGCTCGATTCCGCCGACACTGCCCAAGGCTATCCGCCCTACAATATCGAGCGCAGTGACGAGAATAATTATCGAGTCACCGTCGCCGTCGCGGGCTTTGGCGACAAGGATGTCACCGTCGAAGTGGCGGACGGCGTTCTCACCGTCACCGGCAAGCGCGAAGGCGCCGCCGCGCCCACTTATCTGCATCAAGGCATTGCCGGGCGCGCTTTCGAGCGCAAATTCCAGCTGGCCGAGCATGTGGAGGTCAGGGGCGCAAAGCTTGAGAATGGGCTGCTCCATGTGGAGCTCGAACGCGTCGTGCCGGAGGCCAAGAAGCCCCGCAAGATCACGATCAACGCGCCCGAGCTCAAGACCATCGAAGGCGCGAAAGCCGCCTAACTAGAATAAATCGGACTTTGACTCTCTTCCCCCGCACGGCGAAAGCCGTTGGCGGGGGAAGATGCTTTGCGAGTGCTTGCCGCGAGCAAAGCAGAAGGGGGCCAATAATGTCCCCCGCGTGCTCAAAAGGCACTGCGGGGGACTTTGTTTCGGGGGGTAAAAAACTGTTCCGTTGGACCCCCTGTCTTTTGTTGTTAGCCTGATCTTCGAAGCAGCGCCGGGGCACCAATGGCCTTGTGGACACCGACCCGCAAAGGCGGGGTGAGCGACATCGAAGAGTTGCGGACCCAGTTCGCGCAGCTATTCGTGCGTTTTGGCGCCGCGCCCTCCGACATGAGTTTCGAAGCGGCGCAACTGGGTCCGGTCGCGGGCGAATGGGAACGGCCTGCCCGCGCCCATCCCGGCCGGCTGATTCTTTATTTCCATGGCGGCGGCTTCGTCGCCGGCAGTCCCGAGACACACCGGGGCTTGGCGGGCAGGCTGGCGCAGGCTGGCGAAGCCGATTTGTTCTCGGTGGATTATCGCCTGGCTCCCGAATATTTCTTTCCCGCTCCGGTGCGTGACGGCATCGACGCCTATCGCGCGCTTCTCGCCCAAGGGGCCGACTCTCGCCAGATCGTCCTGGCCGGCGACGGCTCGGGCGGCGGCTTGGCATTCGCGGTGGCGTTGGCGATCCGCAATGCCGGTCTTGCCATGCCGGCCGCCATCGCCGCCATGTCGCCCTGGGCCGATCTCTCGCTGTCGGGCTGGTCGCTGCTCACCAATCAGAAAAGCGACAACTGGCTCAACTGGTCGCTGCTCTTCCAATGCGCCCGCCATTATCTGCGCAAGGCCAATCCCGCCGACGCCTATGCCTCGCCGGTCTTCGCCAATCTCAAGGATTTCCCGCCGGTGATGGTGCATGCGGGTTCGGCGGAGATTCTGCGCGACGACGCCTCCAAGCTGGGCGACCGCGCGGCGGAAGCGCAGACGCCCATGAGCGTGGAGATCTATGACGGCATGGGCCATCTCTTCCAGACCGAGCGGGAAAGCAACGAAGCCAAGGTCTCGCTGTCGCGGCTGGGACAGTTCATCCGCAACAAGACGCGGATCGAAGAGGCGACATTGCCTCAGCCGGAAACATCGGAGTCTGACGCTATTTGATGCTCGCCCTAGGCGTCCTAGCGACAGCGTCAGGACGGGCGCGAACACGGAATTTGGGAAACGCGCTTAATCTATCCGGCTGCGCTTGCGCGAAAGAGACAGATCGGGCTCAGCCCAAAGCGACTTCCGCGAACTTCATGGGAAGCTTGGCGCCGGCGAGTTCGACATTGGTCATGTCGGCGTCGCGCAAATCCGCCGTACTGAGATTGGCGCAGGTAAAATCGCTGCCTGTCATGCGCATGCGGCGCAAATCCGCGCCCCGGAAATCGGCGTAGCGCGCCTCGGCATGATCGAGCCGCGCGGGCAAGAGTCTTTCGCTGGCGATCAGCAGCGGCCCAAGCTTGCTCTCGCGCAGATCGGCATGGTTGAGCTTGGCGCCCGACATGTTGACGCCCCGAAGATCCGCTCCCATGAACCGGGCCGAGCGCAGATCGCAACCGGACAGGTTGCTGCCCTGGAGCGACGTGCCGGTGAAATCCACGCCGTACAAGATGGCGCCCGGGGCGATCAGGGCGGTGAGCCTGCGCTTGGAAAGATCCTTCACCCAGCGCAGGTCCAGGCCTGTGAGATCGGCGGGCTTGCCTTCGCGGCCGTCGCTTTCGGCCCAGCGCATATGCGCCTTGAGCATCGCTTCGACCCGTTCTCTTTCCGAAGGCTCGGGCTGGGGCCGCTCGGTGAGGATGCCGGAAAGATCGGCGCCGTGCGTGGTGGCCAGATCGAGCTTGGCGCCGATCAGGATCGCGCCGGCAAGATCGGCGCCTGTGAGATTGCAGCCCGAAAGGTCGGCATTTTCCAGATTGGCGCCAGTGAGCCGCGCCTGGCGGAGATTGGCGCGGATGAGCCGGCAGCCTCTCATCATCGCGTCGCTGAAATCCGCCTGCACCGCGATCGCGCCGGTGAGTTTGGCGCCTTCGAGATTGGCCGAGTTGAGCTTGGCGGCGGGAAGTTCGGTGGGGCCTACGTCATGCTGCATCAGGCGCAGATTTCCGTGGCGGTCTTTTTCCGCGATGGTGCCTTCGCGCATGTCGGCTTCGAACAGGTCGGTGCCGATCAAATTGGCGCCGCGCAGCGAAACGCCCCGAAGATCGGCGCGGCGCATCAACGCACCTTCCATATTGGCGCGGCGCAGATCGGCGCCGAAAAAGCTCGCCGATTCCAGACGGGCGCCGGCGAAATTGGTCTCTTCCAGCACGGCGCCGGTGAAATCCGCATCGATAAGGTTGCGCCCCGCCAGGTCCAGGCCCGACAGGTCGCGGAAGGCGAAAGTGGCGCGCGCGCCTCCCACGCGGCCAGAATGAAGGGCTTCGTGGCGACTTATCGCCTCCAAAACCTGTTTCTGACTCAATTTGGCAAACCCGGTATGGCGGGCTTTGATCATGCGGAGGGGCGCTCGATTAAGCCTTTTTCACCCTCGGATAATGGCCCGGATAGACCTAACACCCGATTAAAACTTGAAAATTTGCTGTTGAACGGGGGCGCGGGCCGGGTACAAAGGCGGGCCGGGGAAGAGCCCGGGCGGACCAAGGCGGAAGCAGCAAGGCGGCTATCCGAAAGGCCGGAGCCAAATCAAGGGTTTGCCAACCAAGGCAATTGAATAGGCTCCGTGCGAGACCTTGACCAACATTTAAAGAGGTTTGGATTTTGAAGCACCGCTTGATGCTTTCCGCCGCCACGGCAGCGCTGCTGGCTGCGCCGCTGACGCTTGCCGCTCACGCCGACACCACCATCACCAACAACACCAAGACCGTGCTGGACACGACCACGGCGGGCAACATCACCATTCAGGCGGGCGGCGGGGTCGAGATCAAAGCCGCGTCGCCGGCGGTGACGATCGACACCAACAGTTTCCTGGAGAATCTGGGCGGCATCTCCAACGTCAACACCTCCAGCGCGGTTGGCGTGGAGGTGAACACTTCGACCGGCAATCTAGTCAACAGCACCGGCATATTGAATCTGGGCTCCATCTCGCTCAGCGGTCCCGGCTCCGGCAAGGCCGCGATCATTGTCGAAGGCGGCAACACATTCTTTGCCCCCATCACCCTGGAGACCGTCACCACCTCCGCCGGCAGCGCCGCCACCACCGTCACCGGCTCCTCGATCGCGGTCGAAGGCGATGAAAGCAACGTCTTCACCCTGGTGCAGGGCACCACTATCGATGGTGATGTGATCATGGCGGGCAGCCTGAGCCTCACCCGCGGCCTGAATTCGACCGTCGCGGGCGACACCGCCATGGACATCGAAGGCAATCTGCAGGGAAATGTGCTGATCGCCCAGGGCGCGAGCGTGGCGTCAATCGGCAACCAGGCGCGGGGCTTTGTGATCCTGGGCCCGATCAGCCCATGCGTGAACAATGCGGGCGTCGGTTATACCTGCGCCAATAGCGGCACGGCGCTGGCTTCGACCGGCGGTTTCTACAATTTCGGCACCATCAGCGTCATCGGCGTCCAAGCTCCCAATCGCCGGCTGCAGAATGATTTCGAAAGCGGCAGCGCCGTGGTGATCGCCAATTCCGTGGCGGGCGGCTTCCTCAATGCGGGGCCCTCGACCGGCAACACCACCATTCCCACCGCCACCCTGTCCGGCAACGGCGATATCGCCGCCACCAGCAGCGGCCAGGTTTTCTCGCCCGTGCTGTTGATCGACCCGTCCCAGTCGGTCACCTCGCTCCAACCCTTCGTGCGCGGACCCGCTTTGTTCGGACCGGTGCCAATTTCGGTCGACTCGGTGGACGGATCGGCGACGGGTTACGCCTTCATCAACCACGGCACCATCTCGGGTTCGCCGATCGATCCCGACATAAGTTCGCAAGCCGTGGTGATCCAGGGCTCGTCGGCGTTGAATTATACCTGCTTCAGCGGCTCGGCGACGTCCTGCGTGGGCGCTACGCCGGGAACGCTCACCACTGTCGGCGGCTTCCTCGACACCGGCACCATCCGGGCCCAGGCCACCACGCGCGAAAACACCACTTTCAACATCTCGTCCGAGGCCTTGTTCATCGGCGACTTCACCACCGTGCCCAGGCTGGATGTTTCCGGCGAATTCATCAGCGGCACCACATTCACCTCCGGCCAGATTACCGCCGTGGTGGGCGGCCCCGGCGGCGGCATCGCCACCGCCGTGCAGATCGGCAGTCAAGCCGTCGTGCCGCAGATCGACGTGATGCAGCACGCCGCCATCGATGCCACGGTGCAGACCAGCACGATTTCGCCGGACAGCACCATCGCCAGCGCCTCCGCCCCCTTCACGCAAAGCGCCACCGCCATCCTGGACCAGTCCGGCAGTGTCAGGATGATCAACAATGCCGGTTCCATCCTGGCGGTGACCACGATCCAGACCGCGCAATCGAATGCGTTCACGGTCAATAACAGCCAGGCCATCAATCTCATTGCCGGCACCGCCGGCAACACCGTGATCAACAACAGCGGCGTCATCGAAGGCGATGTGCTGTTCAACTCCGGCGGCGGCGGCAATGTGCTGAATGTCGGCAACACCGGCGCCGGCTTTACCGACACCAGCGGCGACGCCAACGCCACCATCGCCATCGTGCAGGGTGGCACCGCGGTCACCAACACGCCCTTCTCCTTCGCCTCGGTGTCCGGCCATATCGATGGCAACGTGTCGGGTGCCCCGCCCATCACCGAAGTGGGATTGCTCGATTTCGGCTCCGGCACCGGCAACCAACTGCATGTGGGCGGCTTCGGCTATGTCAATGACGTGATCGAGGCGGCGCCGGGCGGCGTGAATGTCCAGGTGGACAATAACGGCCAACTTTTCGTCGGCACCAACCAGGCCGTTCCCACCTTCAACGTCAACAACCTGACCGTGGCGGCGGGCGGCGAGTTGGGTCTCACCATCACCCAGCTCAATACCAACGCCATCACCCCGGTGGTGCTGGCGCAAGGCAGGGCCAATATCGATCCCAACGCCAAGGTAGGCCTGCAATTCGGCAGCTTCATCTCGTCGGGCACCACGGCCGCCAGCGTGAACGCTCCCACCGCCCAGAGGGTGATCCTGGTCAGCGCGCCGGGCGCCAATTTTGCGCCCCTGATCGCCACCGAGAATCCGACCCTGGCGACGGAAATTCCCTTCCTATTCCAGCCCACTTCTAAGCCCCTGTCACAGGGCACGTCGGGCAGCAACAGCACGCTGGTGCTCACGCTCACGCCGCGTGTACCTGGCGCAGGCACCGGCACCGTCGATATCCCCGACTCCACGGCCAACCCAGGATTGGGTCTTTCCGGCGACGCGCTGGCGCTCTTCCCGCACACCGCCGCGGCGCTGTCCAACGATCCGCTGCTGGGCCAGGCGATCGCGTCCAGCATGACCATCTACAACACCAACGGCCAGCCCACGAGCGGCATCAAACTCGCCGCCAGCCAGCAGCAGGCGCAGCAGATATTCTCGCGATTCACGCCCGACGTTTCCGGCGGCACTCGCCAGGTGGCGATCATGCTGACCGACCAGGAGACCGGCCCCACCGCAGCGCGCCAGCGGCTACTCCGCGAATATGGCGCCACGCCCGGCGATCTCACGCTGTGGAGCACCGAGTTTGTAGGCAATATCAACAATAAGGGCCGCGTCGATGCCGACGGCACGCTCACCAACTACAAGGATCATGGCTTCGGCTTTGCCGTGGGCCTGGATGCCGGCTCTCCCCGGGGCGGCTGGTATGGCGGCGCGCTCAGTGTCTATAGCGGCGATGTCAGCGAGACCCTGCCGCGCGCCAGCCTCACCCACGAATTCTGGTACATGCTCACCGGCTATACCGATTGGCGCGGCAAGCATGTCTTCCTCGATACCACAGGCACGGTGGGCTATGGCTCGCTGGACGGCAACCGCGATTTGATCGTCGGCAACCAGGCCCGCGACGCTCAAGGTAAGCGCGCCTCGCTGATGGGCGCATTGGGCGCCACCACCGGCGTGTTCTACAATTTTGGCTTTATGAGCATCGTGCCGCATATCGCGCTGGACGGGCTTGCCAGCCGCGAGGAAGGCTATACCGAGAATGGCGGCGGCGACGGCTTGGATCTGCAGGTCGCGCCCTATTATGCCAATTCGTTGCGCGGCTCGGTGGGCAGCGATTTCACCACCAACTTCGATCTGTGGGGCGCCACCATCACGCCGGAAGCGCGGCTGGGCTATCGCTACGACGCGGTCAGCATGCCGGTGAAGCTCAAGGCGGGCTTTGTCTCGACCGGCGGCCTTGAGACGCCCGGCAACACCATCACCTTTATCGGCCCCGATCCGGACACCGGCAACGCGGTGGTGGGCCTGAGCCTGGGCGCGGGCACCGACACCTGGCAACTGGGCGTCAATTACGATTGGATTCGCGGCAACAACGGCTCGACCTCACAAATCGGCACGCTCACCCTGCTCGGCCGTATCTAGCGCGCGTCTTTTGGGGCGAGGAGCGGTTCGCCGAAGGCGAATGAAATGATCCGGGGGATCATTTCGAGCGAGGAGCGCCGCGAGGTTAACCGAGCGGCGGGCAAGTCTGTCGAGTTTCTGCTCTAATCAGCTTTCGCCAGAGCGATGAACCTGGCTACGTGCTCTTCCGGTGTGGCGAAGGCGGTGGCGATGCGCGCCACCAACTTGCCATTCTGGGCCGGCAGCCAATCGTGGAAGATGGCGCCGCCCGCGCGCAGCTGAGCGGCTTTTTCCACCGGCATGCGGGCGAACACCATGTTGGTTTCGACCGGCGCCGCCATCTCGATGCCCGGCACCTGTTCCAGCGCGCGCGCGATCCGGCCGGCCACGCTGTTGGCCTGCGCGGCGCTCCGCCGCCATAAATCATCCTTCAGCATCGCCTCCAGTTGCGCGGAGACGAAACGCATCTTGGAGGCGAGATGGCCGCCCCGCTTGCGGCGGAAGGCGAATTCCTCCGCCAGCGCCTTATCGAAAAAGATCACCGCTTCCGCCGCCAGCGCACCCGCCTTGGTGGCGCCGAAGCACAGAACATCGACGCCGCAGCGCCAGGTCGCGTCGGCGGGGCTGCAATTGAGATAGGCCATGGCATTGGCAAAACGCGCGCCATCCATGTGCAGCTTGAGGCCTTTGGCGCGTGCCATCTCGCTGATCGCGGTGAGTTCGGACGGGGTATAGACCGTGCCCCATTCGGTTGCCTGCGTGAGGCTCAAAGCCGCCGGCTGGACGTGATGCACGCCCATATAGGCGGCAAGGCGCAGTGGCGCGTCGAGCTGCGCCGGCACGATCTTGCCGTCC
>Ga0209483_1003470_pt1 | contig 10363 bp, 12 predicted proteins | sample NGEPerA_FD_184508 | JGI IMG/M metagenome (GOLD analysis project Ga0209483, IMG submission 184508) | Arctic peat soil microbial communities from the Barrow Environmental Observatory site, Barrow, Alaska, USA - NGEE PermafrostL2-A... | ecosystem: Environmental > Terrestrial > Soil > Wetlands >...
GGGCGCGGACAAAGGGGGTGGGCGATGATGCAGCATCGGCCCGTCTCCGCTCCCACCTACGGCGCGGCGGTCACGAAAAGTGACGTAGGCGTCACGCTCGCGCATTACGATGAGCACGCGCTGCGGGGGCGGTTCCTCGGCGAACTAATGGCGTGCGGAGAATGGCTGAATATGAATGGCGGGGACCGCTCGCTGGCCGTCGGCCTCACTCATTTCATTCGCGCGGAAGAGGTCACCCGACGCGGCGAACCGATCGTCTCGCCGTCACAGAGCGAACTGATGGAAGTGTCCGGCGTGGGCGAAGTGACGGCGCGTCGTCGCACCCAGGCGATGGCGGAACAGGGCATCATTAGTATTTTTTCGCGCGGGCACGGGCGGGTGAACACCGTCTATGTGCTGCATTTTATCGCGCAGCAGAAAGGGTTGGGCACTCTGGGTGATCCTACGGCGCTGGCCAGACTAAAAGCCGCGAAGGAATTCGACTACGACATTTTGAGAGGGACAATCCCAGACCCCTCTGAGGGGTCTGAGAGCGCGCCACGTGGCGCGCTCCTGAACCCCTCTGAGGGGTCTGAGAGCGCGCCACGTGGCGCGCTCCTGAACCCCTCTGAGGGGTCTGAGAGCGCGCCACGTGGCGCGCTCCTGAACCCCTCTGAGGGGTCTGGCGCGTCCGAAAATCCGCGCGACACTATAGCTAGTCTTTGTTTTGCTTCTGCTGCTGCTGCTGCTGAGTACAGCAGCAGCAATGCAGCTGCTGCTTGCGCTGCGCTGCTGAAAGATCAGGGATTCGACCCGGACGCGATCGCGAGGACTGTCGCACTGCGGACGTGCACGGTGGATCGGATTCGGATCGGCATGGGCAAGGCCGATCGCGCGGAAAAAAAGGAGCGACAGCGCGGGCTGAGACCGGGTGATGAGGGATGGCCCAGCCGACAGGGGCTGATATTTTCGACGGTCAAAAATGAGTGGCCCGGCCCACCCAGCGCGGAAGATCGGCGGCGCGCGGCCCGGCCCGAGCACGTCCAGGAAGCGGAGTCGGCGGCGCTGATCGAACGGCGCGGCGCGGCGGCGCGGGAGGCGGCGATCGACGCGGCCCTGGGCCGGCTCGATGATGCGGCGGTCGATGGGCTGATGCGCGAGCTGGTCGGCGCGGCGGCGAACGATGTGACGCGGCGGGCGCTGGAGCGCATCGGGCGGGACCGGCCGCGCATGAGCGCTTCACTGCGGGCTCTGGTTTTTCAGCGGTTTTGCGCGGAGGGCGGAAAATGAATCACCTCCGCGCGATCGATCTTTGCTGTGGGGCCGGCGGTTGGGCGTGCGCGGCGCGCGGGCTTCCGATCCGCGTTGAGCTGGCGGTGGACCTCTGGCCGGCGGCGGCGCGGACGTACGCGCTCAATCACCCCGAGACGGAAGTGATCGTGGGCGACGTGCGCGATCCGGCCATACAGGATCGCGTGGAGAGCGCGGCGGTGGGCGTGGACCTCATCGTCGGCGGGATCCCGTGCGAATGGCTCAGCTCCTACCGGACGCTCAATCCCGTGAAGCGCCCCGAGCGCGACAGCGAGCGGGCCACGCTCGATGCGGTGCTCGGCCTGGTGAGGCGCATAGGGCCGCGCTTTTGGTGCCTCGAAGACGTGAAGGGGATCGTGCGCGAGCTTCCGATCCTCACCCCCTGGCAGGAGGTCAACTCACGCGGGTTTTCCGCGCAGCGCAGGAAGCGCGTGTTTGTCGGCGACTTCCCGGTGATCGCGGCCGGCGACGATCATCGCGTGCTCGCGGACTGCTTGCGGCGCGGGCCGTTTCGCATTGGCCGGCGGTCGGCTCATCGCAACCCGGTGGTACAGCGGTCGTTCACGAAAACCGAATCCCTGGCAGCGTATCCCGATCGCAAGGCTCCCACGATGGCTGGTCTTTGCAGCCGGCGGGATGCGGAATTACTGGTCGTCGATCCCGCGATCGCCGGCGGCAAGCGCCAGCTCGAATGGCAGGAGGCCGCGCGGCTACAGGGATTCCCGGATGACTATGTTTTTTTCGGCAGTCCCACGGATGTGGGGCTGATGGTGGCGCGGGCGGTCCAGATCGACACCGGCCGCGCGATCCTGGAAAGGATCGTGGAGGTCTGGCAACGTACCACTGACAACGGACCACTGACTAAACGAAAAACGGCCGTCGCGGGGTGATGGGGTTCCCCGGACGGCCGATGCAAACACTCATACCCCTGTAGTTTTAGCCGCGTTCCCCCGCGAACGCAAATCTTCCCTGGATGGAGTCCGTGAGGCGGATCACGGGGGACGCGGCGGAGGTGAATCGTGATGGGCTTTGCGAAAATCCGAATGGCGCTTCGGGGGAATCGGGAGGATGCGAGCGATGAGGCGCTGATCGAGTTCGTGGCGGCGGCGCTGGACGCGGCGGACTGGACGCGGGCGCGGCGTCCGGCGCTTCCGCCGGCGACGTGTGCGGCGGTGGAGATTTTGGAGCGGCGGCTGATCGCGCGGGGGGCGCTGGGCGCGGAGGAAGATCAGTGGGATTCCCCGCTGTGTCGGGCCCGGCGGGCGTGGGCTGAAGGGAGTGTGGCGTTATGAGTCGGAAAAAGAAGAAGGATGCCCCTGCGCGGCATCCCGGCCCCGCGGCGGGCCATTCACTTCCACTGACCATGCCCTATCACCGCTGGGTGAATTTTCAGGGCGTGTGCATCGGCATGCGGTCGGCCCCCGAGGCTTGCGCCGATGTTCTCATGCGGCGGCTGGAGGATGTTGCGGCGCGGCTGGAATGCGTGGACGTGCGGACGAGGTGGGCGATGGAGTCGTTGGTGCTCGGGCTGGAAGCGTTGGCGGATGTTTTGGGGGTTGATGATCCGGTGCACGCTTCGGGTGATGGCACGCACGCGTTCAAAATTTTGGGCGAGATCGCGTGAGTTTTTCTTCTCCGCGGTCTCTGCGTCTCTGCGGTGAATCCCTCTTGGCGAATGGAGGTGCGATGTCCGAGGAACAACTGGATCGGTTGCGGCGGGAGCTTCCGGCGCTGGTCGCTCGCGTGGTGCGCGGATCGACCGCGCTGCTGGTGGCGCTGGATGCGCCCCGGCGGGTGGCGGCGATCGGGCGGCTCTCTGATGCGGAGCTCCTGCGCGATGCGCTGGCGGATTTCGAGCGATGGCTGAACCTGGCCGGCGGCGACGTGCTGCTGGCCGAGGCGCTGCTGCGGGATGTGGAGGTGGAATCGTGATCGGCGACGAAAATCTGGATGTGGACCCACCCGATGCGTTCGAGAATGCGGCGCGGGTGAAACAGAACAAGGCGATGCTGATGGCGGGATGGCTCGCGGGTAAGGCGGACCTGATCGACGTGGAGGCGTTGGAGGATGCGTATCGCGCGAATCCCGGACCCCCGTTCTACACGGAAATGATGCGGGTCACGCTGACTTTCCTCCGCGATCTCAAGCGCGTCCGGCGTGAACTGGAGCATCAGCGGCTCAAGGTGGACGTGCTCCCGTTCATCGTGCCGCGCGGCGGGGATGGGGGGCCGTCATGAGCGTGGCTATAATCGGGGCGGGCCATGATGGGAGGCTTCGTGAAGGCGCATTACGTTTTGATTTTGGTCGCGGCGGCGGGCGCGCTGGGGTTTTCCTTGGGGCGGCAGCGCGGGGACAGGCGGGACGTGGAGGCGCTGGCGGATCAGATCGTGGCGCAGCGCATGGAACATCTGGAGGCGCTTTGCGGCGAGTATGAGATTAGCCTCCATCGCGGGGACGATGGTCGGGTGACGCTGGTTCCCACTACCTTGCCTTCCAACACTTCATCGGGCGCGGGCGGGCGGCGTAGCTCGCTAGTCTCGCGTGGGCGGCGTTGAGGGCGGCTTTTCGTTTGGCGCAGCCGCATGGGCGGCCGGTCCATCTTTCCCACACCTTGGCCAGGCGGGCCAGTCCGATCCTCGCGGCGATCCGTTCCACCGCTTCGCCGGCGGGGAGTGGGATAGCGTCTCCGCACTCGGTGAAGCGATTGAGCGGGCAGGCGCGGGCCTGGGCGTTCTCGATGATGTCCCTTCCGTTCACGGTGCACGCACAGGCCCCGGCGCAATTGGGTTGGCGCCGGTCGCAATGGTGGCAGATGTTGAGGGGCGTCAGCACGGCGTCACCGTGGCGCTTCCCCCGTACCCGAGCGCCACGTCCGATCCTCCATAGCATCCGGCTGATGTGATGGCGTTTGAGACGGTGAATGAGACGCAACAGGGAGTCGTGGTGTAGGTGGCGTCGAACAGCATTATGAAGCTGCTGGAGTCCACGATCTGGAGGCGGAACGCGGTGGCGCTGGTGCGCGTGAGGAGCGCGGTGAAGTTAATCGCGGTGGCGTGAAGCGTACAGGCGGAGTCGGTGTAGATCGTTCCCGAGCCAGCGAAAGTCGGGCTGAAGGTGCTCCATCCGCACGATCCATTGCGCGTCAGCGTGAAGGTGCCATTTCCCCCGCTGGCGGTGCCTCCGATGCTTCGGCCCCCGCACCAGGTGCATCCCCCGGGCAGAGTGATTCCGCTGAACGTGACGTGAAATTGCGTGGGCGTGTCGTTCTCGGTGCAATCCGTGCATTGAGTCGCGTCAATGCACGCGCATCCTCCCGATCCGCAGCAGCAGTCCGAATTGATCGCGGGCGATCCAGCGGGCGTGAGGAGCGGCGTGATCGTCCCGTGTTTGAGTTGCGGCGTCATAGGCACCCCGCGCCCGTCACATAATCCGTCTCGGCGCTTTCGGTTCCGCTGTCCAACACCAGCATCGGCGTGTTCTTATAGAACCAGCTTCCTCCGGCGCTGAATCCGACGGTGGTGATCACCGTCACTTGGGCCCCCGTGGGTTTCTCCTGGGCGACGTGGTAGAGGTGGAGGACTCCGCTGGTGTCGCGCCAGGCGCAGGCGGCGCTGTAATCCGCTGGGCGGTCATAGGCGCATTCGTGGTAGCGCGTGACGGCGGGCGTCTGGCCGGTGATGGCGCTTCCACCCGAGTCGAGCAGCGCGGTTCCGGTGAGGTCGAAGAGGGAGTACGTCCAGCTGCAGTTGGTGCTGCTGGCCAGCGAGCCGGCCACTCCTCCGTCCACCTTGGCCTGGATCGGGATCAGGAAGTTGGCCTGGAAGATCGAGTTGGCGGGGTTCGGTCGGGCGCGATTGTCGCGCGGGGCCGCTTCGTAGGCGCGCGTGGCCCGGGCCATGCGGTCGAAGTCGGACTGGCTGGCGAATTTCACGCTCATAAGAGGGGCTCACCGCAGAGACGCGGAGGCGCGGAGAGGAGAATCCAGAAATGCTTTTTGCTTTTCTTCTCTGCGACTCTGCGTCTCTGCGGTGAATCTTCTCAGCTCAGTCCTGCGAACAGCGGGGTGAAGTCGCCCGTCGGCTGGGCGGGGGCGAACTGTAGCCAGTGGGCGGTGGCGCTGGCGCCGCCGCTGCCGTCCAGATAGCTGGGTGAGTTCAGCGGGAGCCCCTGGGCGGGGAAGGGTGGGTTGGTGATGGGGCGCAGCTGGCCCCCGCTCAACGTGCAGTAGCCCTGATCCAGGAGGAAGATCGTCCACCCGCTCACCGGGCTCTGATCTATCGGGCTGATGATGGGGCGGCGGTAGTAGAGCTCATACTCCACCTGCCAGAACAGCGGCGTCCCGGTGTCGCCGGTCAACGTGGTGGACGTGGGGCAGCGCGTGAGCTCCGTGGATTGCGCCTCGAATGTTTTCGAGAATCCGAGCGACGGAATGTTCAGTGAGAACGCGGCGCTGTTCAGCGATCCCTGCAGGGCGTCGATGCTGGCCACGTCCAGCGTCGTGCTCTTGAACCCGATTCTGTAAATATTATCGAAGTAGGTTCGGGTCGGCTGCTGGCTGAACGGCTGGCCGGCTGAGTTGACGATGGCCTTTCCGGCGCCATCGTGATTCAGCGATTCAGTCACTCCCGCGCCGTCGATGTTCACCGTCACATCCCACTTAGATCCCGGCTTGGGCTGTGGCCGGCTGGAGTAGTCCACCTGGACGCGGTAGACCTGGCCGGCGCTGGCGCCGTCCAGCATCGGCTGGATGCGATGGCACAACTGGCCGCTCCCGTAGTCGCGGCCGATGAGCGGGATGCGGTTGGTGCCGTCGAATGCGGTGTAGCAGACCGTCGGGTCGGTCTCGGCCGACGCGAACTGGACGATCCAATACTCGGTGACCGTCTCGGTGATGATCCCCGTCGAAAGGTCGATCGTGCGCTGGGTCTGGGTTTGCTGCTTGGGGTTGAGGCCGACTTTAATTACCGTCGCTGGCATTTTTATCTGCTTCCTGCTTCATCGTTCATCATTCATCGTTCATCATTCCCCCTACAGGATGTCCCACCCGGTTCCGTTGCTCACGACGGTCATGTGGCCCAGGGCGGCGATGGCCTGGGTGTTCGATCCGTCGATCACTTCCGTCCCGTTGCCCTTCAGCGTGAGCGTGTTGCCCGTGCTGTCGAGGCGCTTGATCTTCAGTTGCAGGCCGGCCACCGTCGCCGCCGGCGGCAGGGTTTGGATTTGACTGGCGGTGGTACAGTCGCACCGCTTCACGGTGCTCAGCGCATCGAGCGTGCTCGTGGCCGTGAGCGTGGCGCTGCGCGGCAGGTAGGTCGCGTTGCTCGGATTCAGCACGGTGGCGTTCACTTGGTTGGCGCTGATCGCCCCCGTGCTGTCGCGCTCCACAATCGCGCTGGGCGTGTTGTTGCTGTCGGAAATGTAGACCGTGCCGTTGTATATGAGGACTTGGCGCATGGGATGGGGTTTCGGGTTCGGGGTCCGGGGTGCGGGGCGGCGCGGGTCGGGAATCAGACCCCATACCCCAGACCCTCTTGTTAGATCGCTGCCGTCGTGTCGCTCGTCGTTCCGGCGCTGTTCGTGAGCGTCTGCCAGATCTGGCGGAGGTAGGTGTCCCAGTTCTGGGCGTAGGTCTGCTGCTGCTTGTGAATCGTCAAGATCTGTTTGAAGATCCCGTTGGCCTCGGCGCCCGCGCCTTCGGGATGCAGCTTGGGCATCGGTGCGCCCAGCGGCTTGGCGAGCAGGTCGAAATTGAAGCGATGCTGCTCCATCCCGGCCCGCTTGCTTTCATCGTGCGCGGACTTCTCGGCCTTGGCCTTGTCGAGCCAAGCCTTGGCCGCGGCCTGGGTGTACTGGGCTTCGGAGAGCGCGCCCGATTTCAGGAGCTCGTTCAGTTCCTTCACGCGATCCTGGTATTTTTGCAGCGGGGTTTCCGCTTCCTGCCAGATTCGCTTGGCCTCGTCGGCGCGTTTCTTTTGCGCGGCGTCCATCTCGGCCTGGTGCTTCTTTTCGGCGGTGACTTTTTTCAACGCTTCCACGAGCTTCTGGTAAGCGGCCAGGTCGGCGGCGCTCGCGCCGGCGTCCTTCATCTTTTTGGCTTCCTCGGCGTAGCGGGCGAAGGGGTCGCCGTTCTTGCTCCCGATCTCCGAGCGCAGGCCGGCCATAGCCTGGGTGATTTCTTTGTGGGCGGCGAGTTGCTTCTTGGCCGCGGCCGCGGCTGCCGCGGCGGCGGCGTCCTCGGCGTCCTTCACCTTTTGCGCGGCGGCGACCTGCTGGGTCTGCGCGTTGATCTGCTGATGGATGGCGCGGCTCTGCTCGATCCCGAAGTTGACGCTGTGGTTGGCCGTCTGCGCCATGTGGCCGTTGAGCGTCTTGACCGCCTCGGCCTTTTCTTTCAGGATTTTCAGGCCTTCCTGCTCCGCGGCCAACAGTCCCGCGCTGTCGCCCTTTTCGTGGGCGGCTTTCATCTGCTCGTTGACCTCGCGGATTTTGGAGTCGAGTTGCGCCAGCTTCGCTTCGTCGGCGTCAATCGTCCCCTGGCTCACCGGCTCGGCCATCATGTAGTGCCATTCCTTGGCCACGGCTTGGATGTGTTCGATCAGTTCTGTGGCCCACTTGCTCGTGGCCAGGTCCATGAACAGACCCTTTACGGTGTCCGTCATCACCGCCAACTGCTTTTCTTCCTCCTCGGCGGCCCGGATGTTTTCGGCGGTGCGGGTGAAACCGATGTCGTCTGACTCGGCCATCAGGCCGCGCAGGTCCCCCATGATCGGGATGAGGTCCTTGCCGCCGCGCCCGAAGATTTCCTGGCTGATGGCGGCGCGGTCGAACGTGCTCCCCACCTTCCCCAGGGCATCGGCGACTTTCGTAAACGCTTCATCGGGTGACAGGCCGGCCAGTTCCTTGGCGCTGAGGCCCAGGCGGGTGAAGCTCTCGGCGGCCTTGGCGGCGCTCTTGTCCCCGGACGCGACCAGTCCGATCTGGCGGTTGAGGCGGTCCATCCCCGTGGTGAGCGCGGAAATGTCGGTGTGCGTGGCATTGGCCGCGTGCTGGAAGCGGCTCATCTGCTCGGCGCTGATCCCGAGCTTGAGGGCGTCCCGGCCGATCTGGCCCACCTGCTCGAACGCTTCCTTGATCTGATCGATCCCCTGGTGAACGAGCTCAAGGCCCTTGTGGAAGGCCTCAAACCCCCCGGCCATCTCGAACCCCTCTTTGAATTTCGATAGGAACCCGTGCGATTCCTCGGCCTTCTCGCCAAGGTGCTTCAGGCTCTGGCCGGCTTTGTCCACGCCAGAAATGAAGCTGGCGGTTCCGGCTTCGAGGTCGATGGTGATCTTTTTCGCGGCCATGAAAACGATTCACCACGAAGGCACGAAGACACGAAGCAAAGAATTGAATTTGCTTTTCTTCGTGGCTTCGTGCCTTCGTGGTTAATTTTCTGCTCTTACGCGTATTGTCCGAGCACTTCCGGCAGCGCGAACGTCGCGGCGTTCCCAGTGGTAAATCCCACCCACGTTCCGCCGGCCATGCGGGCCTGGTATTTCGTGCGCTGAAGCAGCGGGACTTGCAGCACTCCACCGGCGGAGCTCGTGACGGGGAAGGCGGTCTGGTCGTAGGCGTCCGTGGTCGCCTCCGGGTCCACCAGCGCGAACGTGAGGGTCTGGCTTCCCAGGGGATTGCCCTGGCCGTCGCGGGTGATGAGATAGGCGGTGGTCTGATTGGGCGCGGTCGCCGGCGGGATGTAGGGCGGGGTGTAAACCCCGCTCCAACTGAAGAGCTCCGATGGGCTGAGGAGCGGATCGGTGAGGGCGCCCGATCCCTGGTAGACGCTCCAGGTGTAGAATCCGCTGGCCAGCCCGATCGGCACGCTCGCCAGATACCGGCCGGCGGCGGCGCTGTCTGAGAGCGCGATCACGGCTGCCGGCCAGTTGACGCTGCTGTCGGCGATCAGCGAGCCGTCGGCGGCTTTCACGACCTGCGCGCTGTTCACCGGGAAGATGACGGCGTACAGATTCGCCAGGCCGGGGCTGGTGGGGTCGATGTATTGGAGTTCGTTCATTGGTTGGGGTTTGGGGTTTGGGGTTTAGGGTTTGAGGCCAGACCCCATACCCCAGACCCCACACCCTCACTCAGGAGACGCGGCGAAGCACCCATCCCTGTAGCTGCGTCCACCATCCGGTAGTATTGGCCGCGTTTCGGGTGAGCGCGCTGAATCGCAGAATCCTGCGCACTGTTTCGCTTCCCGCGAGGGTGAAGGTCAGCGGCCCGACCATCACGGCGGCGGTCGTGCTGGCGGCGTAACAGGACAGCACGCCCAGCGTCGGCAGATTCCAGAAGCTGTCGCCATTATCTACGTCGACGGTCAGATCGGCCTGAACCGGGCCCGTCTGCGTGAAGATTTCCAGGCGCCAGGTTCCCGGCGCGAGGATGACGTCATAGGCGATGTAGTTTCCCTGACCGCTGCTGTAGTATCGCGGCCCCCAGCCGCCGGGGTTGTCGTCGAGAGTCCAGCCGCCGCTGTAGGACTCCACGCCGGCCCAAGGCATGTGGTTCTCGATTCGCCACAGCGCGTGCTCTGGCGTGACGATGGGCGACGGATTCTGCCGCTGGGCCGGCTGCCACTCCTCGCCATCCCACTGGCGCAGGGACGGCAGCATCGGCGAGAGCATGATCGACCCGCGCGAGGTCCGATTATTCAGCGACGACCACGCCGCGAACCAGCTACCTCCGGGGCCCTGCGCGACGGATGCATCAGCGGCCAGCCCCGCTTCATACGCATGGGCGCGGCGGATCACCGGCGAGCTGTTCGCCAGCGGAGTCCAGGCGTCGGCGGCAAGGGTCGTGCTGATGGCGCGGTAAATGTTATCCGGCGCGGAGTTCGCCCACTCTTCGGCATGGTAGTACATCACCCACACGCCGTTTTCGAAGTGCATGTCGGGGCCCGACACGCTGCTGTAGCCCTTGACGCGCAGAGTTTCGAGATGCGAAATTTGCTGCGCGAACGTCCCCGTGGGCGTGGCGCAGGTCAGCATGCCGACGGCCCATGTAAAGATCGTGCCTCCACCAAGTGCTGGGT
>Ga0209483_1003471_pt1 | contig 10362 bp, 19 predicted proteins | sample NGEPerA_FD_184508 | JGI IMG/M metagenome (GOLD analysis project Ga0209483, IMG submission 184508) | Arctic peat soil microbial communities from the Barrow Environmental Observatory site, Barrow, Alaska, USA - NGEE PermafrostL2-A... | ecosystem: Environmental > Terrestrial > Soil > Wetlands >...
AAGTGAAGTGGTGGGAAACCGATTTAACACCGTGCGTTATTTGCATCGCGAATTCCTTACAGGGAAGAATTCCGATTGATGAGGAATTTGAGAGCGGAGACGATGCGCCTACGGCTCACCCGAATTGCCTCTGCTCTCTGATGGTGGGAGCGGACATATGAACTTCCGCGCACAATCCAGCTTCACCGGCCTGAATGTCGCTGTGGCGTCGAACACCTACAGCGCAGCAAATCGCCTCAGCGTTGAGCAAGGCGCGGCGGTGGTGCTCGCCGAAGCCAAATCCATTGTCCCGGTGGATACGAGCGAGCTCAGCGATTCCGGACATATTGAGATTGAAGTCGATGGACCTATGGCGACCGGCTTCGTGATATTCGACGCTCCCCACGCGCAGTTCGTCGAATACGGAACCGGCCTTCGCGGGATGGGTACCTACCCGTATGACCTGCCGACCGAGGGCGTTCCAATCACCGGCGGCTGGGTGTACGACTACAAGAAGCAGGAATGGATAGGCCACGCGGCGCAACCGTATGCGAGACCTGCGCTCGATACCGCGCGCCCCGCGATCGCGGGAATATTCCGAAACAACTTCGCAAGCGCAACCGCGATTTTAGGCAGGAAATGATCTGATTTTGTGATATCGTGAAGCCATGATCTACACCCCAGTCCTGCTGGCAGTCCTCATCTGCATGGCGGGGTGGATCATTTTGAGGACGAAACAAATCATGGCAACACTTGACGCATTGACAGCGGAAGTAGCGAGAAATACAACGGTTGAAGCATCGGCACTGGCTCTCATTCAGGGCCTTGCGGCGCAGATCAAAGCAGCCGGAACGGACCCGGTAGCCCTCAATGCCATCACCGCTTCGCTGACCGCGAACGATGACGCTCTGGCGGCAGCGGTCACGGCGAATACCTCCGCCGCGTAGTACTCCGCCGCGTAGTACAATTTGGGAAGCGCGGTGGAGAAGCTCGGTATCTCGCCAGCCTCATAAGCTGGAGATCGGCGGTTCAAATCCGCCCTGCGCCACCATTCAGCAAATCGGCCCGCTCAACCTCGGGGGAGGCAGCGGGTCTTTTTGTTTTCAGATATCGGCGATTCGCGTGCAGTACCGCACGGTATGACCAACCTTGCTACGCTACGCCTCGACGTAGCCAAAAACCAGAACTCCCATACATCCGCCGTAATGTTCATCAACGGCATCGCGGCAGAGATTAAAGCATCCTGTGAAGTCCCCGCCGGGACAAAGCGGCCGCTCGATACGATTCACACGGAATACGACCGGAACAATCCGGCAGGAGATCGAGGCGATAACCGTGGAACTGGCTACGATGGCGCCACACTTGCCACCGATCGATCGCGTTCATCGGTCGGGATCGCGGAACAGCCGGCATCCACCCGGGCCGCATATCGCGAGGGCTACATCAACTCCGCGCGCACAATTGCCCTGGCTGACTGGCTGAACGCCAATGCGGATGGTTTGGCGTTCGACATCCTCAACAAAGCCGGAGCGCCCAGGCCGTAATGCTGATGCTGACTCTAATTCTTCTGATCTTCGGGTTCGTGCTGTTCGTGCTGGCGGGCTTCAGCGTTCCCGCCGGCCCGCGGTGGAACCTGATAGGTCTGGGGCTGGCGTTCGTGACGCTCGCCGAGATCCTGAGCCGCGGCGCGCCGCTGCTGGGCCACTAAGATAGCGGGGAGTCAGGGCCCTGCGAAAAAGATGGGCCCTTGCAGGCCAGCACGAGTCGGGCAGCCTCAAATCCGTTGATCGAGGCTCCGCGAATTGCCTTCTCGAATTGCCCTGCCACGAATATTTTTGTAGCTGCTACTCCGGCAGCGAATGCTTGTGCCTGGTCCTGATTCGCCTTGTTCGCGGTCCATTTTTTCTGGACATCGTATTTGCATTCCGAGCACTGGGTATTCGTGCTTTTGTCGCGTTGATCAACGCGTGGATTCTTTCCGCACGCGGAGCAAAGTTTCACTTCTGTTGGTTTTTCCATTCTCTAGAATAATACTTCATTTCGTTGACCGATTGTTTTCAAAGCTTTACTATCCCTGTCAGTGAAGCTTTCTGCCGCAACTCTCCTAATAGCGCAATCGTTGCAGGAATCCGCCGATGCTTTGACGGCTGGAGATACGCACACTGCTCTATCCAGTGCCGTTGACGGGTTGCACAAAGACGGCGGCTACGGATACGTGCTGGATCACATGGGTGACGATGAATCCGGCGACGTTGTGTACCGGTCGAGTGGCGAAACGATGCAGGCCCCGTACTCGATCTCAGGCGGCAATGGATTTGCTAAGAAGGCGACCGTAGACACCTCGAATGCGATGAAAGTACGCGGACGCATGGTTTATGAGCCCACGATGGACGAAGGCGACCATATCGCGGGGATGACCGAAGCCCTGAAGACGGCCAAAATCTACACGGAACTGCCGGTGTATGAACGCTTCATTGCGAAGCCGGAACGTGATGCCGCACCAGAAGGCGACTTTGCCGGCAAGGGCAAATCGTTCCCGATTCTGAAGCGCGAAGATGTAATGGCCGCGGTTCGGTCGATTGGCCGGGCTGGTTCCGGCAACTCATCGGCATCGGAGATCAAGGCCAACATCATCGCGATTGCGAAGCGTAAAGGCTGGACAGATGAACTTCCGAAGGCATGGAAGGTCAAAGCTGCGGAAGCGGGGATTGGTCCTGTGGCAGGCGTAAAGTTGATCGAGTCTGCCGCATCGGCGTTCATCGGCGATCTGAAGTTGACCGAATCCCGAAGCTCCTACCCGATTCTGATGATCTCGCCCGGTACCGGAAGCTCAGCTCATTACCCGGCTGAAGTTCTGAAGACAGCTGCTGAGGCGGGCGTTTTCAAAGCCAAAACGTTCATGTATTGGAATCACCCGACCGCAGCGCAGGAGTCCGCGCGGCCCGAAGGTGACCTCGACAATCTTGCAGCCATCACCACCAAAGCCGGCGTGTGGATGGATAACGGGCCCAAGGGCCCTGGCGTGTATGCCGAGGCGAAGCCAATGGCCGACTACGCCACGAAGATCGAAGAGCGTGCGCCGCACATCGGACTTTCGATTCGCGCGGGCGGCACGGCATCTGGACGCATGGTCAACGGCAAGCCCGAACTCGCCAGTATCGATCATGTTGAATCAGTCGATTACGTCACGAAGGCAGGGCGGGGCGGCATGGCCCTCGCGGAGTCTCCACGATTCACGAAGCTGTTGGAAGAATTCAATTTCACCGAAGGAGTCGATATGACTGAAGCCGAAGTAAAAACTCTAAAGGAAAGTCTGGCGACTCAAACCGCCATCAACGGTCGGCTGGTCGCTCGGGCTCTCCGCGCCGATGCCATCGAACTCGCAGGCGCAGTTTTGGCGACAACCTCGCTGACCGAATCGCAGCGTAAATTCGTTGTCGAATCGGTTGTCGGAACCGCCGAAACTCCCCGCGCAATCGCGGTGAAGGAATCGGGCGACCTCGATGCCGTGAAGCTCACCGAAGCGGTCAACGCCTTCGCGAAGTCTTACAGCGCAACTCTCCCGGCAACGGGCGGTGTGCGCGGCATGGGCGCGGCTCCGATCGTGATGACGGAAACCGCTGAGGCGAAAGCGGCCCGCGAAGCACGGCAGAAAGAAAGCGCGGCGGAAGACGTCGCGGCTCTGGTGTCGCTCGGACTTTCCGAAGCCGACGCCAAGAAACAAGTGGGGGTGGCAGCGTAATGATTAACCAACTCTATTCGGTCACGCCGACCAAAACGCGGCAGGTTCAGTTTCCTTCGACGATCACCGTTGGCGGAACGCCTCTGCTGATCGGAGATCCGGACGGCGTTCAGACGCCATTCACGAATCTCGATTCGTATCAGGCGAACATCGGCGGGGCAACCGGATACTTCGATGGCTGCTTTGCGTTCACGGTCGTAGCGGCTTCGACGCTCTCCCCGTTCGTTGCCGATGCGATCAACCCGGGCGACCCGATCTATGCGGTGGGCGGCGTTCACGACGCGGCCACGAACGTCACATCGGGCTTCACGCTTTGCGGCGATTCGACGGGCGTTCTGTTCGGCACGCTGAACAGCCAGGCTCAGGCTATCCCGAGCGGCACAACTAACACCGCCGCTGGTGTGGATATTAATCTTTAAAGGAGCCATGAACAATGATCCCAACAACTTTTGAAACTTTATCCGGTGAAGGCCTTAGCAAACAGGCCCTCGGATTCGGGCGTCCGCGCAACATCGCGAAGATGCCCGCATCGTCACCCGTCCGCATGCGAGCCTTTGAGGCCGCGCGCCTCGTTGCTGGTGTAATCACTGGCGAAGTCGATCCTTACTGGCTCCGGGTAGCGATGGCGCCGCCGGACCAGAACCACATCACCATGCTGGCCGAGGCCGGTTTCCCGCGCCTCTATCCGCAGGGCACGATGCAGGGATTGCGCGAAACAATGTCGCGCACTGACTATCAGGCACTCTTTGCGGATGTGCTCGATATCCTGTTCTACGGGCAGTTCGGCGCATTCGAGATTTTCAACGAACAGCTCTGCAAGATTCAGGATCTCAACGATACGCGATTCGTCAAGCGCTACATGCTCGACGGCCTGGTTGAACCCGCGCAGTTTATGGACTTGGCGGCTCCGGCTCCTCAGCAGGCATACAGCGGCCCGGTTCCGCAGAACGATCCGAATTATCCGACAACCGACACGGCGGCGGTAGAGTACCAGCCGCGCCTGATGCAGGCCAAAGCCTCGATCAACTGGTCAGCCTCGCTGAACGACAATCTGGGAATCTTCCAGGAAGTTCCACGCGATCTGATGACCACGATCAAACGCGGCATCGCGATCTACATCCACTCGCTGTATGCGGGCAACGGTGTGTTGAACGCCAACCTGTTCGCCGCCGGATACCGAAACACGATCACGATCGCCAACGGTGCAGGCTCGAACAATCCGGGATTCTCGGCGCAGGGCATCATGGACGGCACGAAGATTCTGGCGGGCCAGCGCGATGCGACCGGACAGCCGATCATGTTCGGTGGCAAAATCAAGATCACGTTCGGCTCCAGTAACGTCGCAACCGCGCGTAATCTTCAGAACGCCGTACGAAATCAGATCAGCGTCGAAGGCGGCAACGCCAACGCGCAGGGCTTCCCCTCGCAGTGGGTTGAGACGAATGCCTGGTTCAACCAGAACACGGATTGGATCCACGATCCGTATTACGACACCGGCAGCGCGGCTGCTGGCTTCTCTTCGCTCCCCGGCGCATGGACAATGAGCCTCGATCCCGGCACCGTGGCGCGGCCCGGTATCGAACTCGGATACCTGCGTGGCTTCCGTGGTCCTCAGCTTTTTCAAAAAGTTCCCAACACCATGCGGCCCGGTGGAGGCGTCGAACCGATGATGGGCGACTTCACCACCATGAATCAGGAAATGAAGGCCATGTCGGTTCTGGGTGGAACTCAGATAGACGGGCGCAGTTGGGTCGGATCGCGCGGCGACGGTCTCGCATAGTCTTTCTCCCAAGGCAGCGCCGTTCGTTTGGTTCACCAGCCAGCGGGCGGCGCTTTTGACTTTAACGAGGTAAACGAAAATGACGCTGAATCCCACAAATATCAACATCACCACAGCTGGAGCGCACGCGCTCACCACGACTGAAGTCCTTGCCGGCGTCATCACGCGCACCGGGCCGGGTGGCGGGTTTATCGACACCTTCCCGGCCAGCGCGGATCTCATCGCGGCGCTGGTCAACAACACGCCGTTCCGAGTGGACTACCTGAACGCCAGCGCGCAGACCTGCACCTTTGCCGCGGCAGACGCTAAGACCACGATTGCATTCGGGGCTGGTATGCTGGGCGCTACCACGGTGGCCACAAACCAGCGATGCCAGCTGCTGTTCCAGCCGTCTGGTACGGCTAACAACCCGACTGTATTGGTGACGCTCCTGAGCCGCAACACGATGGTGTAGAGGGCGCATGGTCGCGACTTACACTTACGATTTCGACACGGACCCGCAGACGAGCTATGTTCGCTTACTGATTCCGGATACGTCCTTCATCCCGAATACGGCCCCCCCGGTGATGATATTCAGCGATCAGGAGATCGCGGCGTTCTTCCAGATTCAGCAGATGAGTGGATTTCAAAGTTCGATGTTCTTCTCCGGCGCGCAGGGCCGCTTTCTGCCGAATCAGCCGGTTAGCTACTACCGCGTGGCGGCTCTCGCGCTGGACACGCTGGCGAACAACAAGGCAAAGTTGGGCGGCGTTCTCAAGCTGCTTGATGTATCGCTCCAGAAAATCAAGGATGTTACCGACGCGCTGAGAGATGGCGCGAAGTCCTACCGCGATCTCGATGACAACAGCGGGGCTCTCATGATTATTGAGCAAAGCAACACGGATTGGTCATTCAGGGACCGATATATAAAACAGTGGCAGCGTCAGGCTTCAGGAACTTTTGCATAGGAGAAAAAATGACGAGCATTCAAAGCAAGAAAATAACGTGTGACGGGACGGCGCAGGTGCTCTCGGGAGTACTTGGGGCGATCCAGGCGAAGTCCTTTCAGTTCCTGGCTGACTCCGGCAACGCGGCGAATATCCTCCTGGGCGGCGCGGACGTCGCGACGAACGGGTTTCCGCTGAGCCCGGGAGCGGGGTACAACACGCCGCAAAACAATGCTGAGCAGTTCAGCTTTTATCAAGCTCTCGGAATCAGCTTCAAAGGCACCGTGAATGATGTTCTGTACGTGCTGTACCCGGTAGGCTAACCATGCAGAAACTCAAATCGATCTCTCTTCTCATCGCGGTGCTGGTCGGAATTCCGGCCTGCTATCTCACTATCGTTGGGTTCGTTGCTGAGAGCCATTTGGCAGCTCAGTACTCACCGCCAACGGGGCCAATTAAAACCGCGCCGCCGGTCACCCTCACGGCAGCGCAAATCGACGGGATGTATGCAACACCGGTGTTGGTGATTCCAGCACAAGGGCCGGGTAGCGTTGTAAAAATTAACGGTTGCGTGTTCAATGCGATTTATGGGGGCACCGCGTTTAGCGCGGGTGGAAGTATCGGGCTGTATTACGGCAATGTGTCTCCACCAGTTTCGCTTTCGTCGGGAACCGCATTAACGACGTTTCTCACCACTTTTAGCGCCAATCAGATTATAACTTTTGGGACGGCGAGTGGTGGTGTTCAATCGATAGTCGCATCATCAATCGCCATCAACGCTCCGATCTATATCTCCAACGCCACCGCGCCTTTCACGGGCGGGACCGGTGCGTCGATGATCGTGAAATGTACTTACTACGTCGTGTCGGGAGTTCAGTAATCCAATGAGCTCCACTCCTCACTTGAGCCCGCGCGAACGACAGCTCGCGAAACTGCTGCTGTCCGGGCACTCCCTCAAAGTGCTCGCGCACGATCTGGGAATCACCAATGGCACGGCGAAAGGGTACTGTGCCAGGCTCATGCGTAAGTTGGGCTGCTCGACGCGGATTGAGTACATGGCCAGGGAGATCAGCTCATCCTGATGTTTCAGCAACAGTCCTACATTTTCGATGCCGTGATCCCCGCCGTAATCGATGCGGAGATTGCTAACAGCCTCGCGACATTTCAGGCTCCTACAGGCGCGCTGACTGCGGATGGCTCGCCCGATGGAACCTATGCGGACGTGGCTGGGTACGTCGGGATCGTGTGCATGGACGCGCCAACGTCAGATATCAGGATCACTGCCGGTGAACGGAAATCACAAGCCGATATCGAGTCTGACAACTCATCGCACATTTGGCTATCCGGGAATTACCCGGAGATCGAATATCACACGGAGTGGCGCGCGGTTGTGACTGGAGCAAATGGTATCGTGACGATCTACGACGTCGAAGGCGCTGAAGGTGACAGTCAGGGAATTATGACCCGCGTGAAGGTCAATGTGAGCACTGTCTGATGACGATCACTCCCCGCGCACCCTACGACACCGGCGACATGCTCACAGCTCTCTGTGTATGGAGAGAGTCGCGCGGCTGTACGTATGAGGCAATGCGCGGCGTTGTGTGGGTTCTCAAGAACCGGTGCGCGATGGCACCGGCGCAGGGATTCGCACATACGATGCAGGAAAATATCCTCAAGCCGTGGGCTTTCTCCAGCTTCAATTCCAAAGATCCGAACTCCGGCAAGTACCCGAATGATGGCGACGAGTCATGGGTGCATTGCATGGAGGCGGTCTCATCAACAGAACCTGATAACACGGATGGCGCAGTGTTTTATTTCTCGCGACCGATGATCGAAGCGCCGAAGGTCTGGGGCGACGTGATCGTTACCGCCCAGTTCGGTGGCTTGACGTTCTGCGGATTCAGCGAGCGCGTTCCGGAGGTGGTGACGTGAGCGCCTTCACGAGCGCCGAGGTGAAGCTCCGCACCCTCGCGCAGTCTAACGCCGCGCTTCAGGCGACCCTTGGCACAAATCCGTTCCGTTGGTATAACAGGCGTCTACAGCAGAATGTCGTCGCCGAGGTGGCCCCTGGGGCGTGTGTGCGGGTAACTCGGGTCTCAACCATGCGCGAACTCAATCAGGGTGGCATCGTGGACCTGACCGCTATTCGGTTTCAGGTTGACGTGCTCGATCTTGATTCCGAAACGGCCCGCGCGGTCGCGAACGATGTGATCGACTTCATGGGAACGATCAACCTCTGCACCAATCAGCAGTTCGATTCTCCGGTCACGTCGATCAGTTCCAACCCGACGCGGCTGCTGAATCAGACGGCCAGAATGATTCCGAATCCGTCGAACCCCAACGGACCGGTTTACGTCGAATCGCTCGATTTCCGAGTCTGGAATATCGAAAGTCTTGCAATAAATTAGAACCACCGAAAAGGACCAACAAACACCATGTCACTCACACCGATCACACTACCTCAGGGCAGCGGACTTCCGTCTGTAGGAAGCGTTCTGTCCATCTTCACCGGCTCCCCCGGCACTTACAACCCCATCGGAAACATCTCAAACCTGAATTGGGATATGAAGGCCGTGGTAGCCGACACAACCAACATGGGCACGCCGTGGAAACAGCACATCGTGACCCTGATGGACGCTGGCACGATCACCGGCGACCTCTACTTCCAGCCGGACTCCGGAGCCAACGAGGGCGGTATTGTCGGGCACAGCTTCACCGATCCCGAAGCCCTCGGCTACATCTTCGCGGCGCAGGCCAGCGGTGGTGACGGCGTCGTGCGTTCGTACACGCTCGATTTCCCGGACGGCATCACGTTCATGTTCGATGCGACGATTGACGATTTCCCGATCGACATGAATGTTGAAAAACCCCTCACATCGAAGATCAAATTCGGCGTGAGCGGTCAGCCCAACTTCACCGGGATCTAGTCCATGCAGACATCCACAATCGCACCTCCGCCCACGGTCAAAGTGGGCGGTAAGGATATGCACGTTCACTACGGGAACGGCGCGTTCTATTTGCTCTCAACGTGGGGTATCGACATTACCGAGATGGCCGCGGCACTCAACACGCGGTTCAGCTCGGGGCGCTACACCGAAGCGATGTACAAACTCGCAGCTGCCGGCCTCGGCAAGATGGATGCCGAAGGAAACTGGGATACCCTCGGCCTCGATCCCCTGAAGCTCGCCGACAAGCTGAAGGATGGCGAATCGGCTCCGCTGATGGAAGTCGTCTGGAAAGAGTTCACGGGAAAAACTGGGCTGGCGACGACGACCGCCGAACCGACGCCAGCGAAGACCCCGGCAGTTTTGACGAACGACGATGGCTCCGGCACTGGGCCTTTGGCACCAGCCACAGCGGCCTCGGCCTAACAACTCGGCAGTTCTGGGGCCTGACGCCGTGCGCTACGCAGGCCCTGACGCGTGAGTGGGAGCGGCAGCAGTCCAGGGAGGCGGGGATGTTCCGCGAGCTTGTGGCGGGGGTTAGGAACATGCCTCTGGGCAAAGGCTGGAAACCGCCGCATGGAGAAGTATGGACCGCTGACATGCTGCTGCCGGAAGGCCACCCAGATCGAGCACAGGAAACGGTGAGGGACTGGAAAGCAGACCAGGCCGCACTGATTGCCAAAGCGCGGAAGATGAAAGCGCAGGCGCAGGCGTTCTCGCCGGAGGGCCGCGCGGCGGTGAAGCAGAATCAAAACAACTTGCGGACCACAGCGGAGCGGCGGCGCGTTGGGGAACAGATGAAAAAAGACGGCGCGGACCCGCAGAGTGTCCGCCATTACTTGCTGACAGGAGCACAACTCAATGGCACGTGAATCAGCCGGAGCGGTAGTAGTCACAATCGATGGCGACTCATCCCCTCTGCTCGCGAAGTACGCGCAGGCAGAGGCGCAATCGCGAGCGGCCGGGCAACGGATAGCGGCTGGGTTGGGC
>Ga0209483_1003473_pt1 | contig 10354 bp, 12 predicted proteins | sample NGEPerA_FD_184508 | JGI IMG/M metagenome (GOLD analysis project Ga0209483, IMG submission 184508) | Arctic peat soil microbial communities from the Barrow Environmental Observatory site, Barrow, Alaska, USA - NGEE PermafrostL2-A... | ecosystem: Environmental > Terrestrial > Soil > Wetlands >...
AGCGGGGCGTTGGCCGGCGTCAAGCGTGAGCTCGACTTGTTCGGCGTGCTGGTGCTGTCGTTCGCGGCGGCGAATTCGGGAGGCATCACCCGGGATCTCCTGATCGGCGTCGTTCCACCCGGCGCGATCGACGACTGGCGCTATCTCGCCGTGTCGCTCTTCGCCGGCGTCATCACCTTCTACTTCTCGTCCTTGATCGTGCGGATGTCGAACTCGGTTCTTCTTTTCGATGCGGCGGGACTCGCCTTCTTTGCCGTCGCCGGCGCATCAAAAGCGCTCGCCCACGGGCTGAATCCGGTCATGGCGATCGTGCTTGGCATGGTGACCGGCATCGGCGGCGGCATGGTCCGCGATGTGCTGCTGGCCGAGATTCCGACGGTCCTTCGTGCAGAACTATATGCCGTCGCGGCACTCGTCGCGGCAGCCATCGTGGTGGTCGGGCACCTGATGCAGTTACCGGTCGCTCCGGTGGCGGCGGTGGCGCTGATTTCATGCTTCTCGCTCCGCGTCATGGCGATCAGGCGCGGCTGGCGGCTTCCGGTTGCAAAAATCGAGGATCAACACGATTCATATCTCGCAAAAGTCGTCTCGAAAGATCCCGAGAAATCCTAACAGCATGCGCTACGGCTCCGAGTCAGTCAGCCTCTCGCCGTCCAGGAATTCACTTCAACAAAGACGACGGATGTCCAAATGACCGACGCGACCTTGAGCCTCACCGCCGCACCAGCCTACGAAGGCACTAACCGGTTGATCCTGGGAATTGTCCTGGCGGTCGTTACCTTCTGGCTCTTTGCCCAGACGACCTTGAACGTCGCGCCGACCATGCGCGACGACCTGCACATCACCAACAGCGAGAGCAACATCGCGGTCAGCATCACCGCCCTGTTTTCGGGCATCTTTATCGTCGTCGCCGGCGGCCTGGCCGACCAATTCGGCCGGGTCAAGCTGACCAATATCGGCCTGGCCTTGAGTATCCTGGGTTCGCTTCTGATCGCGCTCTCGCCGTCCGGAACCGCCATGTTTCTGATGGCCGGTCGCATCATCCAGGGCATTTCCGCCGCCTGCATCATGCCGGCGACGTTGGCGTTGATGAAAGCCTATTATTCGGACAAGGAACGCCAACGGGCGTTGAGTTTCTGGTCCATCGGTTCTTGGGGCGGCTCGGGCGTCTGCGCGCTGTTCGGCGGCCTCGTTGCGTCGACGATGGGATGGCGCTGGATCTTCTGGATGTCAATCGCCGTGGCAATCGCGAGCTTTATCCTGATCAGGGGCACTCCGGAGAGCAAGGTCGAAACCAGGGAACGCAAGCCTTTCGACTGGTTCGGACTGATCACATTCATCGTCGCCATGGTGGCCGTGAACGTCGTGATCGGACAAGGCTCGGCACTGGGATGGTCGAGTCCGACTGTGCTGCTTCTGACGGCCCTGTTCGTCGTTTCGGCCGTCGCTTTCCTCAAGATCGAATCCAGCAGCCGGTCCGGCTTCGTGGATCTCACACTGTTCCGCAACACGACGTTTACCGGCGCAACACTGTCGAACTTCCTGCTCAACGGCGCAGCCGGGACCTTGCTGGTGACATTGACCCTTGTTCAGCAGGAGGCCGGCCTGTCCTCGCTGCAATCGGGTCTGTTGACCGCCGGGTACCTGATCGCCATCCTGTCCACGATCCGGATCGGCGAAAAACTCCTGCAAAGGATGGGGCCGCGAAAGCCGATGCTGATCGGTTGCTGGATCACGGCTGCCGGGATCCTATTGACGACCTCCACTTTCCTGCTGGCGCGCGAATATCTCATCGCAGCCTTCGTCGGATTCACACTGTTCGGGATCGGACTGGGTCTCTACGCCACACCGTCTACCGACGCAGCCCTGTCCAATGTTCCGCAGGACAAGGCGGGATCGGCCTCCGGAATCTACAAGATGGCCTCATCGCTCGGCGCGGCCTTCGGGGTCGCGATTTCCGCTGCGATCTTCACGGGACTAAGCCATTTGCAAGACCTCGGCCCGATTGCCGATATCGCGATGGGAAGAACCGACAACGTCGACGTCCGCTTCGCCGCCAGCATGGCGCTGATGTTCAACGTCGCGATGGTCGTCATCGCCATCGTGGCGATCGCGATGACCGTTCCGAAAAATCGTAATTCGACAGGGTGAAATTCTAAATATTGCACGGGTTGGTCGAATCTACTGACGGAGTTTACCGCGAAAGCGCCGCGTCGGGCACGGGTGGACCACAACGCAATTTTGCAGAGCCGCTGCAGTTATCCGAACGAACGTAACCTCTTGGAACACGGTCCCACTCATGGTCGCATTGATTTTCCATTGGTCGTATTCAAAGGCTGTCGATCGCCGCTGGTAGTCGGGCTTGGACGTGATTTGGTGCTCGAAACCAGGCCTAAAGTTTCTCGATTATTGTCCTGGTTGTTTCGCTCATATGTCTGTCAGGCACCAAAGCATCGCGCGGCGACGCTCATCGATGAGCCGATCTCCGGTCAAATTAAACGCCTGGGCAGCCAACTTAATTCAACGCGCTGCTTTAGCCACCAAAGCCACGCTGAAATATGTTTACGGTCGCGGCAACTCAACCGAAACCGTCGCGATGAACTTCTTCGATCACAGGCATGATCGACCGCATTAGCCTTCTCATATTATCTACGAGCTTCCTAAGCAGGCATTCAAGTACCGCCGATCGGCGCGCCTCAGCGTACGCGTGGCGGCACGCTTCAACGCATCGGCCTGCGCCTTGGTGTTGGCGGTGATGGCGCCCCAGGTCCTTGAGTCCGGCCTTCACAGATCGACTGGCGTCGAACACGATCTCGACGGGCGCCGCACACGAGCGTCAGCCAGCCGATGATGAACGCGCGCGCGAACAGCAGACACGGGGTCGGCATCGTCACGTCTCCTCGAAAAGCAGCGGCTGCGACGGACGGCCACCTGTCCAGATCGGCTCAGGCTCGATCTCCCCCGACAGCTTTGCGATCTGTCGGCGATACTTGTGCGCGAGAGCGTGCAGCACCTTGCGCTCGCCGTCGGTCAGGCCGACGACGGCGACGTTGCGTTCCTTCAGCTAACCTCGGAAGCGCTTGTCGCTGCTGCCGGGCGACATCGAGACAGCGCCGATCCGCCCGTAGGCGTAGGCGTCGAGCGCGGTCATCGGCGTGCGCGGCTTCAACTTCATGCCAGCCTCCGTCGACGGTTGCCCGGCTGCGTGAATCGGGACAGCACGTTGTCGAATCCTTCCTGGGTGTAGCGGGCGTCCGCGGTGACGATCTCGGCTGCGCGCTCGATGAGCGTCGCCGGATCCAGACCGGTCTCGCGATTCATTCGGGCTTCGATGACGGCGGCGACGGCCGCGTTGGCGACGACGTAGGCCGGCGGCTCTCCAGACACGACGAGGCGCGCACGGTACGCTGCGGTCCGGTCCTTGCCTGTTCGAGTGGTTTTTGCAGTCATGACGCGCATCGTCACAGGTGACGCGTCAGCAAACGATCCGGTCGAAAGCGGTCGAAAACGCATGAAGCCCGCAACGGCTGGCGCCATCACGGGCTTCTGCTCGCGACCGGTGGGATTCAAGCACCGTTCACGGGTCAACGATCAGACCGGAGTCAGCATCGGTCAAGCGAAATGTTGGACCTACCCTGAAAAAGTCTTCAGTAGTCCGGTCCGTCCTCGACGCGCTGCGCGCTCGACGGTTCGATCGGGTCGCCGGTCGTCTCGGTCGCTTCGCCCAGGCGGTCGGCGGGGTCGACGTGGCGATGACGAATGCGACGCATGACGTCGTGAACCTGCCCACGGTCGAACCCGCGCTGCACCATGTCCTCGACAGCGACTGCGACGACGGACAGATCGGAGTCCAGCAGACGCTTGAACGACGGAGACGTGACGACGGCCATCAACAACGCCTTCCCAATCTGCTCCGCGGTCGGTCGACCCTTCCGGTCGTTAGCGTCACGCCATGCTGCTGTCCGCAGCCTTTGCTTGGCTTTCTCCATGGCAACGTCGTCCAGGCGCAGGCGCACGAAGCGACCGTCCGGCCGGTCCGGCCTCCGGGCGAACTGACGAGCGACCTCGTCGACCTCCCTCACGTCCTCCGGGCTCCGCATCATGATGACTACTCCGTTTCCCTGGTTGTCGGCCCCACCACCGTCGACATGGATTCTCCGTTCCAGGTTTGCAAGGCGCAAGAGCCAGATGACGGGCTACGAGCATGTGACCACCGGCTTCGCCGCAGGCGCGCAGCAGGCTGGCGCTCCTCGCCGCCGACTGAACGACAGGTCCAGGGACTACGCCGGTTCCGTCACCCGGCTGACCACGACGGGCCACACGTCGACCGGATGCTGCGCACGGGTTCTCGACCGGTGACCCGGAGGACCGTCACACTGCAACCACGTCGACGGACGCGATGGACAGGTTGACGTTCGGACCGTGCCTCCGGTGACCGGTGGCTCCGCGACACGTCGACGGACGCTCGACTGCGACGACGACGGAGGTTCGGCGAGGTCGACGAACGTGCCGGACTCGACGACGACAGGCCGAACACGGTCGACAGGAGCGGTCTGAACCACGACAGCTGGAGCCGCAGGCTGTTCGACAGGGATGGAAGGCGATGGTTTCTTCACCGTAGTACCCACGGCTATATATCTGGAAGCATCTTGGACTCGGGCAAGAGCACCCTTGTTGATCCGGTTGTAAACCGTTGATCTGGCGCGCTTTCCCGACAGGATGATGAAATGGGTCAGCGCAGCGGCGTCGTCGACGTCGCCTCCGATCCGGGCGAACAGCTGCGCCTGGTCGATCAGCATCTGAATGGTCGCCTCGCGCTGGTTCGCGCGGGTGACCTCGCCGGCCAGAATCTTGCGGGCGAGACCCTGAAAGCGCCGATCCTCAGCGGTCGCGGCGCCGACGAGCCCGTGGCCCTTGTAAGCGTAGCTCGTATAGAGGTGTCGGTCCCGTCCGCGGTTCGCACCGTAGTAGCCGCGCGTGTTCGGCGACGGGCGATGGCTGCACCGCCATCTGATCTGCTTGTGGAGGATCGACTTCAGCTGGTCCGAGAACTCCTGACCCGGAGGGATGCACAGCGCCGCCCGCACCTCGGGAAGCAGTTTCTCCCGCAGCCATTCGCCGTAGGCGGGAGTGGACACAGCGCGCAGGGCCGACACGAACTCCTGGTCGCGCTCGTGCATCGCGGTCTGGATCAGCCGTCGGATGATGTCGCGGACCGTGTTCCACTCGTAGGCCGACTGGCTGACCTCCATGCCGGCGGCCTCGCGCATGGCGCGGTGGCGGCGCTTCATCTCGGTCCGGGTGACGGACACCGTCGGCAGCGCGTCGACGAAATCCTGCAGGGTCGGGAAATTCTCGCAGCAGGCTACGGAGAAAGCGGGCGCCAGCGGGTTTTTCGTCTTGGCGGTGTTCTCGTGGCCGGGGTCGGCTCCGATGTCCTGCAACGCCGCGATCAGCGCGTCCTGCACCATGTTGAACATGCGGATCGGCCCGGTCAGGCTCTTGCCGCCGATGCCGACCTCGCTGCCGGGCGGCAGGACCCACATCAGGTGCGCGCCGTCGATGCGGCCGTCCTTGTCGAGCCTGTGCGGTATCAGCGTCGGCATCAGCCGGGCGCCGATCTTGCGCGCGATGTCGGCGCGCAACTCCGCCAGCGTGTTCCATTTGCGGTCGAGATCGACGACCAGCTGGCTGCGAACCTTCCACCACGCGATGACGAGATAGGGTTCGTCCAGCAGGAACACGCGCTGCAGGCACGATCCGTCGAACACCTCGCGCTTGTCGCGGCCGAACCAGCACTGCTTCGGCAGGCGGGCATTGTAGAGTTCGAGCCCGACAATACCGAGCTGCGACCGCAGCGCCGTCCCCTTGCCCTGGGCATTGCGGAACGCCTCCTCGAACGTCAGATACGTGCGGTCGGCGATGATCTTCGGCTTGACGAGGCTGAACTTGTCGAGGCGACCGGCGACCTTGCCGCGGGCCCGCTGCTCCCGGTTCGCCTTGCAGGCCGCGTTCTGCATCGAGACTTCGCGGCCGCGCTTCTGCTCTGGCGTCTCGATGCGCTTCCGCTTCGGCTTCTCGCCGTCGGCAGCGGCCTTCTCGTCGGCAGCGGCCTTCTTCACGGCCTTGTCGATCTGCTTAAACTCTTTTTTTACCTCGACGACGATCTTGTCCAGCGCGCGGACGACGATGTCGATGTCCATCTTGGCCTTGACCGCGTCGCCCTTGCCGCGCCACGCGTTCCATTGATCGATACGCGAGGTCGGCCGATAGCGCCTGCTCTCCGGCAGCGGCTGCGTGATGACCTCCTCGATGCCCGTCAGCGGGTCGTATAGCGTCACCACCGGCTTGTGATCGATGGTCGGCGCCTCATCCTCGCGGCAGCGCGCCATAGCCTCTTCGGCGCGGCGCTGTTCGAACCAGTCGAGGTGCGGACCGCGGCCGAGATCGTCCCGAATGTCTTCGGGCAGGAGGCCGCCAGCCTTCCTGCGGCGCTCATCGTTGTCTGGTTCGACCGCGTCTTCCAGAGCTGCCAAGCGTGCAGGCAGGCGTACCAAGGCGCAGTCCGCGAAAGCGGGCGCACGGTTGTCGGCCGAGATGGATAGCAGTGAAGGCTGCACTTGAATCCTTGGCGATGATCGCGAGCGACCATCATCTGTTCACGATTCAGCATCTGTCAAGCGAGCGCGTGTCTAACAACAGGGAGAACCCGGACGACGCCTCGGAAGAAATTACGTCCGACCCCGGGCGCATCCCGGACGAGAATTCTAGATCGAGACGTTACAAGATTCGGATTGTCGTCCCGAGTGCAGTCAAGTTGCCAACATAGATTCGGTAAGTATCTGCGCAGACTCAATTTTCTCGGACGTGACAAGACTCGGATTATCCGAGTCTTTGAGTGCGGCGATCTCGAATCCTTGGAACTCACTTCCTGTCGGAGCCGCCTCGCCTGCCGCTACGGTGCGGACGAATTTTTTCTGCCGCAGTCGGGCGCAGGTGGTCCGGCATCGGCGGCCGAGGTCCGGAGGTCGTCGGGTGGCCCTGCGCGTCGCGACCGTATTCGTCGACCGGCGCGCCTCGGTGCGGGTCCGAGTAGAGCTCCTCGCCGATGACGTCGTGCCGCAAGGCCTGCCAGCGCTGCCACGCGCGGCCGAAGCTCGCGAGCGTCCCGGTCGTCGTCGCCGGCGCATCAGGGCGAATGGCGCGGCCGACGTGGTCCAGGCGGTGCCGCGGATCCTGATTGATGAAGCTGATCAGGATCCGTTCGACGAACAGCGCGCGCGACAGGCCGGCTTCGTCGGCAAGCGAGTTCAGCACCTCCGCCATGTCGGGATGCATCCGCATGACGAAGCGGTAGTCGCGCCGGGCCGCCGGATCGCCCGGGCGGCGGCCGCGACCGCGTTTTTCCGGCTCCGGCTCTTTCTTTGACATTAAAGAGTCCTTTTTTAAGGATTTGATGTTACAACACCAATTATGAAGAAGCCCCGAGATTACAGCGTTCGCAAGGATTCGGCTACCTCATCGCAGGCACCCGAAAGTACCCTGAATTGCCTCCTCCGCCTGGTCGCCGAGGACCGCGCCGAGTCCGGCTCGTTTGCTGACGCGTCACCTGTGACGGTGCGCGCCATGCAAGGGAAAACCACGCACCCTATGGAGGCCCGCCGATGAGACAGATTCCCTACTCCGCCATGCTGATCTCGTACGATCGCTGGGACCGCGCCTGCGAATGGCTGCGCGAGCTAACAGGAAGCCTTTTGGAGTCGCACGCGGTCGTCGACGCCATGCTGCCGCCCGTTCTGTTCGCCGCCGGCGACCGTGCGACGATCCGCGCCGCCATCGATGCGTTCGTCGACCATCTGCTCTCGCTCGGCGAGCGCGAGCACGGAGATCTGGCGATCTGCTGGATGATGATGACCGCCGATCCGCAGCATCCGGCGACATTCAGCAGGTTCATGCCGCAGCTGGCCAGGTTGTGTGATGGCGCTGACGACGATGCGAAGGCGCGCCTGCAGGTCTGGTGGGACGCCGCCGCCGGAGAGTGGGCACAGAGCAAGGTCTCGATCTTCATGATCGCGGATTTCGAGCACGATACCGCGGACATGCGGCAGCTCAGGAAGATCGCTCCGCAAGGCTTCGCGTCGCTGCGTCAATACCGCAAGCCGCTGCCGAACCACGTCGTCGTCATGCGCACGGCGCCGGAGAGCCTGCAGCAGGCGTGGAAGCCGATTCTCGGCGAAGCGCTGCCGCTCGTCGTCGCGCGTGACGTCGCCGGCGTGCGCGCTCGGCTGCATGCCGAGTATCCGCATGCCATCCGCGTCATCGACGGCTTGCTGCGCGACGTCCGCGAGGACAAGCCGGTTCGATTTCAGCCGACGATTTTGGTATCCGCCCCAGGAACCGGTAAGTCGCGCCTCGTCAGGAGGGTTTCTGAGGAGTTTAGCAACCTATACGTGTTTCGACATGACTGCGCAGGCAACCACGACGGCATGTTTTCGGGTTCTCCGAAGGCTTGGGCCAACTCGCAGGCCAGCGTGCCTGCGCGCGCCGTTCTTCAGTCTAGGATCGCCAACCCATTGATTTTACTTGACGAAATCGAAAAATCTGGATCTGGAACATACAACGGAAGATTGTGGGACAGCCTCGTGCCCTACCTTGAGAAGGAGACTTCAAGAAAATATAGGGAGACATCCCTAGGTCGTGTGGACACTTATCGCATCCATAAGATGATGGCTGCGACAGTTAGGACGGCACGGTAATTCCGAGCGGTCTTTTCGAAGCGGGTTGCGACGCGGCGGAACTGCTTGAGTTTTGAGAAGCAGCATTCGACGAGATGGCGCTGGGCATAGAGATGCTTGTCGAGCTGATATTTGAGCGCACGTGACGGGTTGTTGGGAATGACGGCGAGCGCCCCCTTGGCAGCGATGGCTTGGCGGAAGTGATCGGCGTCATATGCCGTATCGGCCATGACCACCTCGGCCGGTAATCCCTCGATCAGTGCGGCAGCTTGCGGTGCATCGCCCTTCTGACCTGCAGTAAGCGTGAACCGCACGGGACATCCCAAGCCTCGAACGGCCATATGTATCTTGGTGCTCAGGCCCCCGCGCGAGCGGCCGATCGCTTGATCTTCCGCTTGATCTTCAGACCCCCCTTTTTGGCACCCGCGGCATGCTGATGCGCCCGAACGATGGTGGAATCGACGATCAGGTATTCGAAGTCCGGATCATCGGACATCGCCTCGAAGATCCGCCACCAAACACCCTTGATGCTCCATCGACTGAAGCGCCGGAACACGCTGTTCCAATCCCCAAAGGCCTCCGGCAGATCACGCCAGGGAGCGCCCGTACGCACAATCCACAGCACACCCTCCACGAACATCCGGTTGTCGCGCCCGGTGGAGCCCTTTTGATCGGGTCGCCCTATGATCAGCGGCGCCATCCGTTCCCACGCCGTGTCGCTCAATACCAATCGATCCATCACACCCAAGGCTGCCTCCCAAAAAGCAGCCTTGAATCTGATTTGCTCCTAAAAGGGAATCCTTAGAGTCCACACGACCTAGACTGTGAGCTCGATCTCAGCGGAATTTCGTACCTTTCCACCGCCAACTCCGTCGACGGTCTGCCCGGCCCCCTGCTGGATCGGTTTCGAGTCCTTCGCGTTCCGGCGCCGACGCTCGACCATCTGCCGGCGCTGGCGGCGCAGGTGATGGCGGATCTCGCCCGACACGACGAGGACCGTCTGCACGACGAGCCGCTCGCCGGCGACGAGCTTGCCGTCATCGGCCGGGCGTGGCGCGCGGAGCGTTTCAGCATGCGCAAGCTGCAGCGCATCGTGGCGGCGACGCTCGAGGTCCGCGACGCCTGCGCGAGGAGGCACTGATGTCGGACGAGAGACTGAGAGCGGATTTCGAATCCTACTTGAGCGGTGGCGAGCCGGAGGCCGTCGAGTTGGCGATGGCGCCGATTCTCAGGCAATGGGACGTCTGTGTCACTCGAGACGAAAGCGGCCGCTGCATGACGCTCGTCGGCGTCACGACTGGCCATCCGGCCGCGCTCAACGGGTGCACGATCACGACGTCGCCGCTGATGTGGCTCGACCGCAAGCACAGATGGGCGCGGACGAGGTCGCGTCTCTACCGCCTCGAAGGGGAAGCCCCATGATCACGGCCTGGTTGATCGATATCGCCGCCCTGGCGCTGCTCGTTGTCGTCGCCGGCGAGGCCCGAGATCTCCGTCGCCGGCGACGTCTGGCCGATGCCGGCCGGTCGCGCATGCTGCTGCCGCCGCAGGCCGCGGGGCTGCGGCGATGACATTGCAGAATGTGATTGTGATTGCACGACACAAAATGAGTGCGTTCG
>Ga0209483_1003476_pt1 | contig 10350 bp, 8 predicted proteins | sample NGEPerA_FD_184508 | JGI IMG/M metagenome (GOLD analysis project Ga0209483, IMG submission 184508) | Arctic peat soil microbial communities from the Barrow Environmental Observatory site, Barrow, Alaska, USA - NGEE PermafrostL2-A... | ecosystem: Environmental > Terrestrial > Soil > Wetlands > Peat...
GGCCGGGACTTGAACCCGGAACCTGTTGATTAAGAGTCAAATGCTCTGCCAATTGAGCTACCGGCGCGAGACGAGTCTAACCACTCACCGGTGCCCGAAGGTTTAGTTGTGCTGTATTGCCTTCACTTCGAGAAACTCCTCGAAGCCGAAGAGTCCGCGCTCGCGCCCGATACCCGACTGCTTGTAACCGCCGAAGGGCGCCGTCGGATTGAACGCGCCACCGTTGATCGCTAACTGGCCCGTACGAATCTTTCTCGCCACTTCGAATGCCTTCTCGTCGGTACCGGCCCACACGCCGCCGGCCAATCCGTACGTCGAGTCATTCGCAATGGCGATGGCTTCTTCCTCGGTGTCGAAGGGGATGATGGAGAGTACGGGACCGAAGATCTCCTCTTGGGCGATCGTCATGTCCGTTCGCACGTCCGAGAAGATCGTTGGCTGCACGTAGAAGCCCTTCTCCAGCCCCTCCGGGGGAGTGGTGCCGCCGGTGATCAGTCGCGCCCCTTCGTCGATGCCCTTGTTGATGTAGTCACGCACGCGCTGTTGTTGAACGGCACTGACCAGTGGTCCGAGCAGGCTGGATCCCGTGATGGGATCCGATGGTGCGAAGCCGGCCGACGTCGCCACGGCGATGTCCTCGATCTCGGCCAACTTCGAACGCGGCACGACCATTCGAGTCAGTGCCGAGCACGTCTGACCGGAGTTGAGGTAGCACTGGAAGACGCCGTCGGCAACGGCCGCGGGGATGTCGGCGTCCTCGAGGATCACGTTGGCCGACTTGCCACCGAGTTCCAGTGTCACGCGCTTCACTTGCTCGGCCGCGAGTTGCATCACGCGCTTTCCGGCTCGCGTCGATCCGGTGAAGGAGACCATGTCGGTCTTGGGATGCACCACGATCGCCTCGCCGACGACGGGGCCGAGGCCGGTCACCAGATTAAAGACGCCCTTGGGCAGTCCAACTTCGTCAATGATGTCCGCGAGGATGAACGAATTGATGGGCGCGACCTCGCTCGGCTTTAGCACGACGGTGCAGCCGGCGGCCAACGCCGCGGCGACCTTGAGTGAGACTTGGTAGAGCGGGTAGTTCCAGGGCGTGATCGCCGCGACGACACCAACCGGCTCTCGAATGTACGTCGAGTTACCCGACTCTTCTTCCCATTCGAACTCGGCGGCTCGGGTGGCGTTCTCCGCGAAGGCCATCGTCGGGAGTCCGACTTGGATTCCCTTGGAGAGCATCAGTGGCATGCCGACTTCGTTGGCGATAACCAATGCGATTTCGTCGTCGCGCTCGGCCAATTTCTCTGAGATGCGCATCAGGAACTCGCCCCGTTCTTTCGGGCTCGTGTTCGACCACGCGGCGAACGCCGCCGCCGCCGCTTCAACCGCGCCGTTGGCCTCTTCGACGGTGCCGACGGGTACGGTCGCGAAGAGCTCGCCGGTGCCCGACGTTGTCACCTCCAACGTTTCAGAAGAAGTGGCCTTTACCCACTCGCCGTTGATGTAGAACGAGTCACGAACGATCGTCATTGGTCTCTCCAGTCGAACCTCGCACGAGGCTGCCTAGGCGAAATCTACTCGTCAGTACTGGAACACGCGACAGAAAAAACACCCGACTCCCGTGGACGAACCGGGGCAGTCGGGTGTTACGTGGGGTGAGCGACGGGGATCGAACCCGCGACCTCCAGGACCACAACCTGGCGCTCTAACCAACTGAGCTACGCCCACCAAGTGGAACCAGTATTGCACAGGGCTCTTCACGTGAGCCAAGAAGCCGTAAGGCGTTCAGTACGCTTACCGGTACGCCCCTGTAGCTCAACTGGATAGAGCAGACGGTTTCTACCCGTCAGGTTGCGGGTTCGACTCCTGCCGGGGGCACCACTTCTTCGAACACGACGTCCCCTTACGAAACATTTCTCATGCGCCATCGTTCCACGGAACGACAGGCCCGCACTTCATTGGTACCACCCCAACCCGGATTGGAAATGATGAAGCGATGATGCGTCAATGGGCGCCCATCGACAATTCGTCGATGGGCGCCCATTGCGGTCGCACTGCAGCAGCGGACTGAGTGCGAAATGGTGTAGCTGTAAGGAATCGCGGCGAGCTCGCAGCTACCGGTCTTCGAGCACGGCGCGTTCACGTTGGTCGCTGGTGACGACGGCATCGGTATCGGCCAATCCTCGGCTGACCTTATATATCAGTCCAACGTCCGAACGACTCGTAGGTGATCAAACCCCTCGAGCGTGAGTGGGGATCGACTGCGCGAATGTGAATAGGTTTTCGGGATCGTATTTGCTCTTGATAGAGACCAACCTCGGAAGGTTCAAGCCGTAGTAAGCATTCGGCCAGTTCGTGAGCGTCGGATCGATGTAGTTCTGATACGCGCCCGAGGTCGGATCGAACACGTTGGCCCCGAGCCACGTCAGCCACTGCGCGCCCGCGACTATTACCGACGGTGACGTGTAACTCGACCACGAGTACGTCGCTTGAATGCAGGCCAGTTTGTCGCGGTGGACGAAGGCCGTCGCGTCGCTCGCTACTCGATTGATCGCTCCGCCGTAGGAGTCGAAGGCGAGTCCGCCGCCGACCGCCGGGGCGTGCGCGTGGAGATTCTCGACCGCGTCGATGAACGCCGCTACGGACGTGTCGCTCATGGGCGCGTTCACGTAGCTCGATTTGGCGGAGTAGGCCTCGCGACCGAGTCGGCCGGCTGGATTCTGCGTCGTCAGATGACACGCGGCGATCGAGAGGCCCGAGCAGCCGGCTTCGATCTCCATGGCGCTCAGGTAGCCGTTGGAACCGCTGAAGGAGTACGTCGGCGCGGTCCCGATCATCGATTGCAGCGGTGCGAGCACGCTCGCGAGCTCACTCGGCGGTCCGCAGTACACGCCGGCAATTTGGGGCAGGTACCCGTAGGTCCCTTGGGAGAGCAACTGACAGTTCGACCAGAGTTCATCCGGCGCGCGATTGATCCAAAGTCCCCACGCGCTCAACATGGTGGACGCGGCCGCCCACGGGTACTGCAAGGTGAACAAGGTCATCTCGGGCATCGGGTGCACGTTGAACTCGAATGACGTCACGATCCCGAAGTTTCCGCCGCCGCCGCCTTGACTGGCCCATAGCAAATCACTGTTGGTGCTCGCGTCGGCGGTCACGATTCGGCCGTCCGCCGTGACGATGTTTAGCGCTCGAATGTTGTCGGTCGTGAGACCGAACTTGCGGGCGAAGACGCCGATTCCGCCACCGAGCGCGAGTCCGGCGATGCCGACGCTCGGGCACGAGCCGCCGGGGAGCAACCGGTTGGCGTTGCCGATCACGTTGTAGACGTCGATCAATTTGGCACCCGCACCAACGCGCGCCGTGTTGGCCACCGTGTCAACGCCGATACCAGCCATACGACTGACGTCGATTACCAAGCCGTCGCTGTTGGAGTAGCCGCCGTAACTGTGACCACCCGAACGCCCGGCGATTGCAACATCGTGGGACGTCGCGAAGTCGATGCACCTCGCGACGTCATCCGACGTGGCGCAGTAGGCGATGGCGCGTGGATGGAGGTTGACGAACTTCGAGTTGTAGAGCTGACGGTCGATGCCGTAGCGGGGATTGGAAGGTAGAACCAATGATCCGGTCAGTGACGCACCGAGCTGGGACCACGACGTTGCAGTCGCGGGGCCCGACGTCGTGGTGGTTGTCGTGGTCGTCGACGAATGTCGGTCCTCGAGGTAGACCGCCCCGGCGATTGCCGCCCCGGCAATTGTGCTCACGCCGAGGGTTCGTCTGAGGAACGAACGTCGATTATGAGGAGAGGAGTTCTTAAGTGAATCGTGTCGAAACGTCGCAGGGTTCGACTCGCTCATGGTTCAATTGTGACACCGGGGTTTTCGTGAGCAAGACAGCGTCGAGCGACCTCCGCGTCGAGCGGGCTCAACTCGTCCCAAAGCTCGCCGGCTGGATCCCACCAAACGAAGTTGTTCAACTAGTCGTTGACGACCAGGTTCGGGGCACTCCCAAGGACGACGGCAAACACAGTGGCCAAATGTCTCGTCGATTCGTCCCTAAACATGAATTCAGCCCGCGCGACCAGCGAAGCCCGTTCGGCCCGAAGGCCGGTCTCTTCGGCGAGTTCCCGAATTGCTGCGTCGTACGCCGACTCTCCGACTTCGAGCGACCCTCCCGGCAACTCCCATTGCTGTCGAGTGACGTTGAAATCGACGAGCACTTGTTGGTCCCATCGAACTACGACAAGGGAACAGGCGGGCGACCCTGCTCCGTTAAGGCCCTCAAACGAGGTGTCGTCGAGTCGAGCGAACGACACGAGGCTTCCGCCTCGGTTGTCGTACATCGGGAGTTCAATTTCGGCCGAGACCGCACCTTTGGCAGCACGAGGTCATTTCGTCGGGGCGCCGGGATTCGAACCCGGGACCTCCTGGTCCCAAACCAGGCGCGCTAACCAAGCTGCGCTACGCCCCGTGCGTACCATCGTTACACATCCGCTGAAATAGTCATTCGCGCCGCCGCTGAATCGTAGGCTGAGATCAAGACCAGTGGAGGCGGACGTGGCCTACGAGTGGATCATCGACGCGCTGGATACGACGTGGGGTTCGATCGACCGACTGGTACGGCCGCAGCCACCCGAGAGCTATGACGCGCTCACGCCATGCCCCGGCTGGAGCATGAAGGACGTCCTCAGCCACTTGGTCGGATTCGAGAAGATGCTCCACGGCGAACCCGTACCCGCGTACCGCGGCGAGTGGCCGCACTACGTTCACAATCCCATTGGTGAGTTCAATGAAGCCTTCGTGCAGGCGAATCGCGACCGACCGGGTATCGACGTGCTTGACGATTTGCGCGGCCAGTGCGCGCGTTCAATTGCCGCGTTACGCGCGCTCGGCGATGCCGGGTGGGAGAAAGTCGGCTGGAGCCCGGAGGGGGAGCGTCCGTACCATCGTTTCCAAGAGACGCGCGTCGTCGACAGCTGGATCCATCTCCAAGACATCCGCGACGCGCTCTTGCAACCCGAGGACGATCACGGACCCGGAGAAGAGATCGTCGTGAACCGTTTCGAGTCCGCGCTGCCCTTCATCGTGGGCAAACGCATGAAGTCACCCGACGGTACGCTCGTGCGCGTCAACTTGAGCGGGCGTCTTGGGAGGTCCGTGTTGATCGGCGTGGTTGACGGGCGCGCGCTCGCACTCAGTGGCAGCGCGCACGCCCCCACGCTCGAAATCACGACGCCGGTCGCACTCTTTTGGCGCCGGGCCGCCGGACGGATCAGCGCCGCGGCATTCCTGGCCGCCTCGGCGACGGACGTCCGAGGCGACCACGCAATGGCGAGTGCCTTCGCTGACGCGCTCGTCATCATGATTTAAAGCGTTTGCAGTCGCTCCGGTAGGATGGTCTCTCCTATGCGTGCCACGACCATCCTTTTAGAGAACAACCGAATCATGCTGACCGTCGAAATCGACGACGCCGAGATGGACCAGGCGATGGACGAGGCCGCGAAGACCCTGTCCAAGCAAGTGTCGGTGAAGGGCTTTCGCAAGGGCAAAGTCCCAAAGAACGTCCTGATCGCCAATATCGGTGGTACCTCGGTCCTGCGCTCCGAGGCGATTCGCGAGTCCTTGCCGGACTTTTACGCTCGCGCCGTCGCCGATTCGCTCATCGACCCGATCGGTCAGCCCGATATCAACATCACCGCCGGCGAAGAAGACGGTCAACTCACCTTCGAAGCCGAGGTCGAAGTGCGACCGGAGATCTCCATTAAGGGACAGCGCGAACTGCGCGTCACCATTCCGTCTCCCGTCGTCACCGACGGTGAGGTCGACGCCCAGATCAACCGCTACCTCGAGACTGACGCCGTGCTGAACCCGGTCGACCGGCCGATCGTGACCGGCGACCTGGTGACGATGGACGTGCACGTCCAACAGGTCGCGACCGACGCCGAACCACTCGACATGACGGACTTCATGTATACCGTGGGCACCGGCTCGATCGCCGAGGGCATCGACGAATTGATCCTCGGTCTCAAGGCGGGCGAAGACCTCAAGATGAACGCGCCGGTCGGCGAAGGCATCGTTGCGACCTACGAATTGAAGTTGAAGCAGGTGCAAGAGAGGGTGCTGCCCGAGTTGACCGACGAATGGGTCGTCGAAAACTCCGAGTGGACGAGCGCCGAGGAGATGCGCGAGGCGATCCTCGTTCAAATGCGACAGCGCAAGATCGTCGAAGCGCAGATGTCCCAGCGCGACGCGTCGCTGATTGCGTTGAGTGAACTCGTCGCCGAAGACGCCGCTCCCGAGGTGTTGATCGACGCCGAGACCAACGAACGACTGCACGACTTGGGCGAACGCCTCGGCGCACAGAAACTTACGTTGGAGATGTTCTTGCAGGTAACCAATCAGACACCCGAGGATCTGCTCGCGACGTTGCGCCAAGACGCCGTGCGCGCCGTTCGCGTCGACCTCGCCATGCGCGCGTTGGTCGCGGCCGAGCACCTCGAAGCGTCGCCGGAAGAGATCGATGAAGAACTTGAACGCACCGCCGAGGCGATGGGCGCGTCGGCGGACTTGTTGCGCGACAACCTCCGCGACTCCGGACGCGTCGTCAGCTTCACGGTCGAGGTCTCCAAGATGAAGGCGTCGAAGTGGTTGAGTGAGAACGTGGTCTACGTGGACCCCGAGGGTGTCGAGATCGACAACGCGATGCTGCGCGCCGACCAGTCCGTTGACGACGGCGAGACCGAATCTGAATCGACCGAAACCGACGACGACACCGCCGAGGTAATCGACGCCGACGCCTAAGGTAGTCGCGTGAACGATTACTTCAAAGCCCAGAACTACCTCGTCCCCACGGTCGTCGAATCGTCGAACCGGGGCGAGCGCGCCTACGACCTCTACAGTCGACTACTGCGCGAACGCATCATCTTCCTCGGCACGCCCATCGACGACACGATCGCCAACTTGATCAGCGCGCAGATGCTGTTTCTTGAGTCCGAGGACCCCGACAAGGACATCAGCCTCTACATCAACTCACCGGGCGGCGACATCACGGGTCTGCTCGCGGTCTACGACACCATGAAGTACATCAAGCCGGCCGTCTCGACGTTCTGCTTTGGTCAGGCCGCCTCGGCCGCCGCCGTGTTGCTCGGCGCCGGAGCCAAGGGCAAGCGTTTCGCGTTGCCGCACGCGCGGGTGTTGCTGCACCAACCGTGGGGCGGCGTCGGAGGACAGGCGTCGGACATTGAGATCCAGGCCCGCGAGATCTTGCGCATGAAGGACATGTTGAACGACATGCTCGCCCAAGACACCGGTCAGTCGGTCGAACGCATCACCAAAGACACTGACCGCGACTTCATCATGAGCGCCGCCGAAGCCGTGGAATATGGACTGATTGACGAAGTACTAACGGCGCGGCCATAGGTACCAAGATTTGACGTTTGCGCCTCGTAGGATGGTCGCGGCGGAGGTCATGTCGGAGGAAATCAGTGGCGAAGTTTGGTGAAAGCAACGACCTTATTAAGTGCAGTTTCTGCGCGAAGGGTCAAAAGCAGGTAAAGAAGCTCATCGCGGGACCCAGCGTGTACATCTGCGATGAGTGCATCGACCTGTGCAACGACATCATCGCCGACGAATTTGGTGACCGTCCCGAGTTCGTCCTTGACGACCTTCCAACGCCACGGGAGATATCGGCCTTCCTCGACGAGTTCGTCATCGGTCAGGTCGAAGCCAAGAAGATCCTCGCCGTCGCGGTCTACAACCACTACAAGCGCATTCAAACCGGACCTCTGCACGACGACGACGTGGAAGTCGCAAAATCCAACGTGCTGCTCTTGGGTCCGACCGGTTGTGGCAAGACGTTCCTCGCCCAGACGTTGGCTCGGATGCTCAACGTGCCCTTCGCGATCGCCGACGCCACCGCGCTCACCGAGGCCGGCTACGTCGGTGAGGATGTCGAGAACATTCTCCTGAAGCTCCTGTCGGCCGCCGACTTCGACGTGAAGCGCGCCGAGCGCGGCATCATTTACATCGATGAGATCGACAAGATCGCGCGAAAGGCCGAAAACCCGTCGATCACTCGCGACGTGTCCGGTGAGGGTGTCCAGCAAGCGCTGTTGAAGATCCTCGAAGGCACCGTCGCCAGCGTGCCGCCCCAGGGTGGACGTAAGCATCCACACCAGGAGTTCATCAACATCGACACGGCGAACATCTTGTTCGTGGTCGGCGGCGCCTTCGCCGGGCTCGAGGAGATCATCGAACGCCGTCTCGGCACGAAGTCAATGGGCTTCAACCAGCCCGTCGAATCCAAGCGCAAGGGTGACATCGAGCTTTTCCGTCACGCGCTCCCCGAAGACTTGGTCAAGTTCGGTCTCATCCCCGAGTTCATCGGACGCCTACCGATCGTGAGCGCCGTCCAACAGCTCGACCGCGACATGTTGATTCGCGTTTTGACCGAACCGAAGAACTCGCTCGTCAAGCAGTTCCAACAGGTGCTCGCGATGGACGGCGTCGAGTTGGTCATCGACGAGGGCGCGCTCGAAGCGATCGCCGACCTCGCCCTCGAGCGCGGCACCGGCGCGCGCGGACTGCGCTCGATTCTCGAAGCCGTCTTGTTGGAGGCGATGTTCGATGTGCCCGGGCGCACCGACGTTCTGCGCTGCGTTGTCACCGCCGACTCGGTGCGCGACAAGCTCGCCCCCGAATACGAATTGCGAAAGGCGACGCGCACCCGTCGCGCGAGTTAACGCGTGCGCTTTAGGACGTACGTCGAAGCGTTGACGTGGCTGGAGTCGCACGTCGACTACGAACTTGTCGCGCCGAATCGACGAGAGATTCCGACCCTTCAACCGATCGTCGATACCCTGGCCATGCTGGCCGAACCGCAGCGCGATTACCCCACGATCCACGTCACCGGCACGAACGGCAAGGGCACGACGACGACGTTGACCGCAGCGTTGCTGGTCGCGACCGGACTTCGGGTGGGAACCTTCACGAGTCCGGACCTGCACGCCATCAACGAACGAATCGCCGTGAACTCCGAGCCCATTGACGACGAGGAGTTCATCGCCCTCCTCCAACGCCTGGCCGACGTCGAATCGGTGAGTGGGATAGCCCTCACTCGTTTCGAACTCTTGACCGCGGCAGCGTTCCTGCACTTCTCGGACGAGGGGGTCGACGTCGCGGTCGTCGAGGTAGGTATGGGCGGCACGTGGGACTCGACGAACGTGATCAACGGTGACGTTGCGGTGCTCACCAACGTCGATCTCGACCACACCGCGGTGCTGGGCACGACGATCGCGGAGATCGCGAGCGACAAGGTCGGTATCTTTCGGGCCGACGCCATCGCCATCGTCGCCACGACCAACGCCATCGTGGTCGAGATCGCACAACGCCGGGCCGACGAGCTGGGCGCCGAGCTCTGGCTCCTCGGTGATTCGTTCACACTGGAGCAGAACGAATTGGCCCTCGGCGGGCGAGCAATCACCTTGCGAACCCCCTTCATGCGCTACGAGGAAGTTCTCGTTTCACTCCACGGCATCCACCAGGGCGTGAACGCCGCGACCGCCATCGTCGCGGCCGAAGCCTTCCTCGGTCGAGCGCTCGGTGAAGAGGCGGTGAGCTTGACGCTGGCCAAGGCCCGAATGCCCGGGCGCATGGAACTCATTTCGCGCAAGCCCATGATCGTCGTGGACGGTGCGCACAATCCCGCCGGCGTGAAGGCACTTGTCGCCACACTCGATGGCGCGTTTTACGTCGCGGGGGAGCGGCGCTGTGTGCTGGGGATGCTGAGCGGTCGCAACATTGACGACATGGTCGAACCACTCGTCGCCCTTGGGTTCACCGAATTTCACTGTTGTGCCCCGCACTCACCGCGAGCGGTCCCGGCGAGCGACGTCGCGAACGCGGTGCGTCGTCACGGCGGTGTCGCGTATGAGCATCCGAGCGCCACGGCGGCGTTGGCGCACGCGCGTGAGCGCTCGACCGACGAGGATCTGATTGTCGTCGCGGGCAGCCTGTATCTCGTGGCCGAAGTTCGTGGCGAGGTGTTACGCGTGCGCTCTCGTCACCTGACATAGTGCCTGTTAGATTGCTTCGTCGTGGATAGAACACTCTTTATCGTGAAGCCCGATGGCGTGGAGCGTGGCATCATCGGCGAAATCATTGCAAGGCTCGAAGCCAAGCAGTTGCGGATCGTCGCGGCCGAGTTGCGGACCATCGACGTCGCGACTGCCGAGCGTCACTACGCCGAACACCGCGGCAAGCCGTATTACGACAAACTCGTGGAATTCATGACCCAGGGTCCAGCATTGGTGCTCGTCATTGAGGGCCCAGAGGACACGTGGCAGGTCGTGCG
>Ga0209483_1003479_pt1 | contig 10341 bp, 4 predicted proteins | sample NGEPerA_FD_184508 | JGI IMG/M metagenome (GOLD analysis project Ga0209483, IMG submission 184508) | Arctic peat soil microbial communities from the Barrow Environmental Observatory site, Barrow, Alaska, USA - NGEE PermafrostL2-A... | ecosystem: Environmental > Terrestrial > Soil > Wetlands > Peat...
GAAAGCCATTCATATTGACCTTCAGGTCGTAGGTGCCGACGTTAAGTGCAGGAATACTGTAGATGCCGGCGGCATTCGTCACGGTACTACTGACGAAACCGGTTGCGTCGGCAGTAACAGATACCTCTGCACCAGGAATTGCTGCGCCTTGGTTATCGGTTACAGTTCCGGTTATCACTGAGTTCTGCTGGGCGTGGGCCAGCGGAAGGGAGAGAAATAACAACACAAACGCAAGTAGGGGAAAAATCCATCGCCTTCTTCCGTGGAGTTGCTGCTGGTTGCGATTTAGGCCGTGTCCTGAAAGTAAATCAGCTATGGTGTTCATTAATTCTCCTCCTCAAAATATATGCCGCGAACTATCCTTGGTGCTGGGCCCTAGTTTGGGTCTTTTACTGAGTCATAATGCCTGGGTTTGTTAGCGACCGAGACTATAGGGGAACGCTACGAACACTGTCAAGAAAAAAATGCAGCATTGCTGCAAAAGCAGATATTCCGGACAATTTGCGGCAAAAACGGAGATGTCGGCCGTCGGCCGCGGCTCGGACAGAACTCCTTCGGCTCCCATCCCTTCGTTGGTCGTGCTCCTCCACCGAACGGATGAGCCGTCTGATATCTTTGCAGCGTTGAGGACTTTAACATTAAAGTTCTTTCAACCGTCGAAAGTAAATAACGCATCTTCTCAAGGCGTTTTTTGCCCCGGAGGGTATGCCGTCCGGGGACAAATTGAGGGTTGCCAGGATCTCACAGCCCGGGACAGCGCGCCTTTCGCGCGCCGTCTCGTTATTTGCGGCGAACATTTGGGCCCCTATCATGGCTTTGAAGTTGTTTATTGCATTCGTAGCAACTGAGGTTGCAAAATTTGCGGAACGCCCAGCACAACGTAAAACGTATCGACCTGAGCGAAATGCAGCTCGCATCGAGCGAGACTGCGCGGATGATCAACCGGGACATCGTCCTCGAGTTGATCCGGACCGGCCAGCCCATTTCGCGGGCCGACCTGGCGCGGCGGTCGGGCCTTGGAAGAAGCACCGTCTCGCAAATCGTGGAACAGCTCATCGGTGAAAATTGGGTACGCGAGGGCGCGATGGGTTCGCTGCCGCGCGGCCGCAGACCGACAATGCTAGGGCTGAATGAAGACCTACTGGCGATTGCCATCGACATCCATCCAAAAGAAGCCGGCGTTGCCCTGGTCGACCTGAACGGGCGTCTACAACGTTGGCCAGTGACGATTACCCCCGATCCGGAAACCTCCATGCGGTTGATCATCGATTGCATAAAGCGTATCTGCTCCGCTCAGCACAAATCGCCGCAGGGCATCGGCATCAGTCTGCCCGGAAGGATCGATCCCACAACGCAGCGTCTGCTTTTTGCTCCCAACCTGAATTGGCCTGAATTCGACATAAAAAAAATGGTCGAGACCGAGATGGGGCTGCCCGTCATGATGGAAAATGATGCGACCGCCTGCCTCATGGCAGAGCTGACCTTCTCTCGCATGGAGGGAGTTCGGGACGCGGTGCTGGTCGCGGTCGGTGAAGGCGTGGGAACCTGCGTTCTTGCCAATGGGCAGTTCCTCTCCGGCCACAACGGAATGGCAGGCGAGTTCGGACACATACTCATCGACCCCAATGGCCCGGCCTGCGGTTGCGGGCAGAACGGATGCTGGGAAGTTTTCAGTTCCTGCCAGGCGGCACTGCGTTATTACCGGGAACTGAGCCCGAAAGAAGCGGTCATCAGCTTTCCGGAACTACTCCATCGGGCCGATCAAGGCGATGCGGCTGCAGCGCAGGCCCTCGCAACGCAGGCCATGTGGATCGGCCGCGGATTGCGCATGATTATTGCGAGCGTGTCTCCCAGCACAATTCTGATCGCAGGAGACCTCACCTCAGCGTGGCATCGCCTTGGACCGATGATCGAAAGGGAGGTGACGGGCCTCATGTTGGCCGGCAGTCCTCCCGTCATCCAGCCAAGCCACGAAGGCGAGATCGCTCGGCTGCGCGGAGCCGCCGCGCTTGTGTTTCAGAGAGACGCACGCCGCGCAAGGTCGATCGCTACAAGACCGGGCGTACTCAAACCATTCTGAGGTGAATGAATCAGTGCGCGGTGTAGGCGATGAGTGTCATCTTTAGATTAAACCTGAAAGCTACGCGCATCCATTAAAAACCGGCGGCCCTGATCGCTTTGGTCTCCGTTCAGGCAAAGATAGGTAACCAGCCACCACCCGCGTCCGCTTGCGGAATCGTGGTTACACACGATCCATGTGCTCGGACCGCCGGCACCTGTTGAGCGGCCATAGTCACGGCGCGTCTATGGATGTTTTGGAAGCGCGGGTCTGGCACGTTCGGTGGACACGATGCGGCTTCCCTCGACGACGGAATAATGTTGATCAACCGCCCAGGTTTGTCAGAGTTTCCTTGAGGCCCGATGGCCATCTTTCGCGGCATGACGCTTGAGCGAGTTGCTCTTGAAGACTTATTGACGGCCAGAGAGCGCATGCCGTGTAGAGGATGTGACCGGCAGTATCGCCATTTTCAGAGCCCGCGTAGCCGGCCTTACTCGTGCTCGTAGCATAGGTTTGCCATACATGATCGACATTCCCTGTCCACATCACCTGATGATTCCCCTTCGCCTGGTCGTTGCGCAGCAGGATAAAGTTCTCAGACCAGGCGATGCCCAAATTCATTAACTGCATGTGCTCCAAAGACATGCTGGGATTAGCGACCATAAGGTCGCCGGTGATGCGGTACATATAGTTGATCGCTTCCAGATTGAGGCCCGGGGTTCCGTAGGCAAGATTGTCTCCGAGAGCATTCGTAGGAAACGCTGCGTTGGCATTCTTTCCTCCAACATTCGTCATGAAGCTGATGAACGTATCCACCTCATTCTGATCGACGTCGCCTGTCACGCTGTCGACGACGACATTTGGATCCGCCGCTTGGGCGAACGCGCGACCGGAGGAAACTGACAGCAAAAGGGCGGCCAGCCCGGTAGCCATCAACAGCGACTTCGCATTGCGAACGTAATTAGCTTTCATAGCAACTCTCCATGAGGCCCGACTTTGGCAAGAGATTCGATCGAGCGCAAATCTCCCAATGGCATGAACAATCTCAGATGACATCAGTCATTGTCAATAAAAAAGTTCTTTCGCTGGCGAAATCAAAATAAGACACGCAATCAAGCAACTGCAGGCAGTCGACAAAAGTCGGACGCATGCATCGAGTTGCGGGCCGAGCCGTGAAAGCAATCGCACAGAAAAACCCTCCCGACGAGGCCTCTCTATGCGAAGTCCGTTTCTGAGCTAAGGCCGGGTCCCGAGCCTTCCGCTTTGCAGAGCAAGTGAGAGCGGCGTCACGGTTGGTGCTCCGGCCCCAACCAGGATGGAGATTTCTTTTCCTGCGGAGGAGTTGTTCACGGTCCAGACATTGCCGGAGAGGTCGATCGCGAGACCTCTACGGCTTTGGCTGATGCGTCCTGTGCTGGTGCCGGTGTTGCCGCCGTACCAGCCGTTCGCTGTTCTGCCCGCCGCTTGAATCTGTGTCGCTACGTTGGAGGAAAGCGGCGTGCCGTCATTTTTAAATTCGGCGAAGCTGGACAAGGGGGCCGGTGAAGTTGTCGACTGCGTGGTCACCCAGATATTGTTCGCTCCGTCGATCGCGATAAATTGTGGGGTGGCGAAAGTTGGCAGACCGCCGCCTGTCGTCACAGTGGGAATGTAAGACGCGACCAGCGCTCCATCGGCGCTTGTGGAGTAAGTTGGGGTCAGCTTCGTGAGACCCAATGCCGGATATCCCGTGGGGGATGATACGATCGCCGTGTTCAATACCCACGTGTTGTCGAATCCGTCCACGGCAATTCCCAATGGCGTGTAAAGCGCCGGTACGCTGTAGGTGGCGCCTGCATAGGTTGTGGAAACTGCGGGCAGGCCCGCACCGACCGCGGCGCACGCGACGCCACTATCTGCAATGATGTTCGCCGGAGTAGTTCCACCTTGAGTTGTCGTGGTGGTACCGGTCGTGGCCCCCAGTCCAGCAAAATAGCTGTTCATGTTTCCGTACTTCAGGCTGCTGCAAGTGACCTGATTGTTGACGACCTCTACAAAGGGGGCCGAAGCATACGTTGATGTCGGAGTTGCATCTACAGCGAGCGCATAGGATGACGTAGAGGTAGCGCCAGGATTTCCACTCATAAATCCACCGGAGAGCGGTCCCGTGGTTCCCGAGTTAACCGGCAGAGAGGGAGCGATTCCGGCGAGGCCCTGATTATTGGCTGTGGCGAAAGTTGCGTTGTACGTCGACCCTTGCAGGGTGGACCAGACGGTCCCGTTGCCGTCGACCGCCATCGCGGAAGGGAGACTGCCAATGCCTGTGCTGATGCCGTATGCGGCTGCACCGCCTCCGCCGTTCGCTCCACCAGCCGAACCCGAAGCCGCGATACGGAAGATTGCTCCGCCAGTGCGGTCGTTGATCCAGGCGTTGTTGGCTGGGTCGATTGCGACGTCGAAAGGACGGCCAGTGGCTTCGGTTCCGGTTGTCGTCAGCGTTGGTGAACTCGATGAGCCAAGGTTGTAGCTGGTGATTTTGCCGATGACGTTGCCTTGCGGATCGAACTCCGTTACGAAGCCGGCGGATGCGCCGTTGTTGGTGGATGTGACCCAGGCGTTGCCGTAGGAATCGAAGGCGATCCAATAGGGCGATCCGAGAAACGTGCCATAGGTAGCGGACGGCACGATAGCAATACCGATGGTCCAATCGTTGACGAAGCTGTCGACAGGTTGGAAGGGAGCGCTGGGTGTCGAGAGACCAAACAAATTCTGTACATTGTTTCCCGGGTTTTGCGCCATCGTCCATGCAGCCTGCAACGTGTCCGCGGGCGCTGGGGCGCTTCCGGCCTGCGCCGCGGTAAAGAGCGAGCTACAGCGAGGGCTGCCGCCGACGGGATCGCTGTTGATACAAGACGCGAGGATGTCGGCAATCGTATTCACCTGCCAGGACTCAACGTTGCTTTGTGTGCCGCTGGTGTTTGTACCGGGGGATGCGCCGGTTGTGGTGTTGGCGAGAATCTGCGCAATGCCAAAGGCGTTGATGAGCCCCTGCATGTTGGTCGGACTCGTACCAACCGTAAACGATGGTGTGGCTCCGCTGCCGCCGGGAGCGGACGAGAGAGGCGTTCCTGGTGTGATGCGGATAAATTGCTGCAACGCCCACACCGCCGCAACCGTGGTGACTTCATCCATGAAGATAAACGTGCTTGCCGCATTTGCCTGTAGTGTGGCGCACGAGCCGAGCGCGGCCATCAGGGCGATATCGGGATTCGCGGAACCCGCAACCTGAGGGTCGCCGCCGGTTGCGGTGAGGTAAACGTACGAGTTTGACGGGCAGGTGTAAGAGGGAAGAGTGAAGCTTCCGCTCGGGTCGCTCGTCACGACGCTGGCACCGCTGGTGGGCAGCAAGGGGGTGGCGGCTGAGCCATAGCCCGTTGTGCCGACAGCATAAAGCTGAATCGTCGCTCCTGTAACCGGCTGTTGCCCTCCATGCACCAGGCCCTGCATCGCACCGACGACTGTGGGGCTGCCGAGACCTACGCCTGTCTCGTGCATCTGCAAGCCTGAGCACCCTGCCAGTGCGAGGGTGGCCAGTGCGAGGAGTGTTCCGGCCGCGACGCGCCCGGGGTTACGCTGTGTCCAATTCGTCATTCGATTTCTCCTCATGATCTGAAGCAAATGTTTCGGCGAACCTTACTGGACAACCAGTGTGTAAGTTGCGCTGCGGGTGATGGTTCCATCGGTGCCGGTGAGCGTGAAGGTTGTGGTGCCCTTTGGAGTAGGTGGGATGGCATTGTTTGCGGTCGCTGATCCGCCACATCCGGTTATGGCCCCGATTCCAGCGAACAGTAGGACGAGTAACATCCACGTCGGCTTAAGGCTTCTGCGACGCCTTGAGAGCAACAGGCCAAACAGTAGCGAAGGCAAACCGAGCAGTGAAGCCGCTAGCGTGAAGCCCTTGCCATTGGAATTGCTACGGAGTTCCGCACTTATGCCGCTAGTGACTCTCGCCGCGCTTGTTTGCACGACGAGAATCGCCGTCGTAGAAGGAGCCGTCGGCGTAAGGACCACCGGGTTCGGCTCAACGTTGCACGTCGTGTTCGCGGGAAGATTGGAACAGCTGAAGACAATGGAGCCGCTATAACCGCCGGTCGCAGACAATGTCATGGTCGTCAACACAGGTTGTCCGCTGGGTGTGGTAAAGCTTTGCGACGGCAATGTGAAGGTGAAGTTTGCAGCGACGATGGTGATGGTTGCCGATGAGGATGTGCTGGTCAGGAAGTTCGTGTCTCCGGCGTACTTTGCCGTAACGACATCCTGACCTACAGCGAGTGCGGTCGTGTTGTATGTCGCAACTCCCGCACTATTCAGCGTGCCTGAACCGAGGAGCGTGGCGCCGGAATAGAACCCGACCGAGCCGGTTGGAACGCCGGCGGTTGAAGTGACCGTCGCCGTAAGCGCGATGCTCGCGGCCTGGTTGCCCGTGGCCGGAAGCGGCGTGATTGCGGTTTGCGTTGGTGCCAGCGCGACCGTGAAACTCTGTTGCACCGGCGCCGCCACAGCAACGGTTGCACTGCCTGCCTGATCTGCTTCGACTGTGATGTTTCCCGCGCCGAGTATCGTGAGCGTGCTGCCATTCACTGCTGCTGGACCGCTGACGATCTTGAACGTGACGGGCAGACTTGAGGTTGCCGTCGCGCTCAGCGTCACCGGCGCGTCTCCATAAACGTGGTTCGCGGGCGCTGCGAAGTTGATCGTCTGCGATTGCAGCGAGATGGTAAGCGGGACCGAGATGCTCGCCGTCTGGTAGTTGCCGTCGCCGGGATAGGTGACGGTGACGAAGTAGCTTCCGCCGCTCTGCGTGCTGGGAACAGGAATGGAGGCTACACCCGACCCGATCGGCGCTGGGAGTGCCGCGCCGCTTCCGATCTGATAGGTGAGTGAGCCGGTTGGCGGAACGATGTTCGCGCCGCTGTTTTGTCCGGCGACTGTGATGTTGATTTGGCCAACCTGTCCGGCGACGACCGTGGTCGTCTGGGAAGGCCCGGTGAGCGTGACCGATGCAGTGTTGACCGTGAGTGAGATTGCATTCGTTGTGGAGCTCGATCCGAAGTTGGCGTCGCCGGAGTAGCTGGCTGTGAAGCTGTGGGTCCCGGTTGAGGGCACGGCGTCGGAGAAGGATGCCACCCCGGTCGTGACGGTTCCGGTGCCGAGAGAAAGCGCGCCGAGAGCCGAGCAACTGTCGTAGAACGTAACGGTGCCGGTTGCGGCAATGGAGTTGAACGTAGCCGGCGCGAGCGTGGCATTCAGCGTAGTCGGCGAGCCATAGGCAAGCGAGGACGACGCCGGACTCAGCGTCAGCGTGAGGGCGGGAACGGGGTTGCCGGAGTTCGTCAGGCTGAAGTTGACCGCTGCGATTCCCATTACAGCGGCGCTTACCGTGTAGCTTCCGGGTACGCCATTCGCGCTGAAGGTCGTTGCCACGGCATCGCCGTTGATGTCTGTTGTCGCGGTGGTGGTGGCCGTGTCGTTCGCGAACGCCCCACTCGCTCCCGAGAACGGCGCGGTGAAGACAACCGACGAGCCCGGGACACCGTTGCCGTAAGCATCGACAACTTGCACACCGAGCGCTGTCGGAAACGTGCCGCCGAGTTGTGTCGTCTGGGTGTTGCCGCTCAGCACGACGATGGAAGCGGCGCTACCTGGGGTAACGGCTGTTGCTTCGGCGCCGATGATGTTCGCGTTCTGAGCGTCGACGATGCTGACGCTTTGCGAACCGGCAGTCTTGAACGCGACGGAGAACGTGTGCCGACCGGAGTCGGTTGCGGTGTAGGTATAGTCCGCCGGCAGCACCGCTTTGGGATCGCTGCTGGTGAAGTGCGCGGTGCCCGTGTAGGAAGTGACGACGCTTGAACCTTTCACCGCGGCCACGGTGATCGTTTGGCTCGCACCCGCCGTAGCTGTCGATATGAGGCCGGCGACGGTATAGCCGGTTGGCGTCTCGGTGGAACTCCCGCTAAGAGAAATCGACTGGACAGCACCGGACTGGTTCAGCGAGTTGTCGGTAAACGAAATGGAACCGCTATAGTCCCCCGTGGTGGCGGGCTGAAAGGTGAGAGTCAAATTACAGCTCTGCCCTGGATCAAGCGTCGTGGTTGCCGTGCAGGTATTGCCGGTCGCGGTCCCCGGCACAAAGGGGGTGGAGATGCTCAGGCTTGTGAGTGCGAGTGCCTGATTGCCGGTGTTCGTCGCGACCGCAGTTAGAGGGAGACTGGAGGTGCCGGGATTCACCGTACCGAAGGACATCGAGGCCAGGGACGGATCGACGAGTCGGACGCGGTTGTTCATGGTATCTGCGATGAGCAACCGTCCCGAAGGTTCGAGAGCGATGCCGCCGGGTTGGTTGAGGGTAGCGCTTGTGGCCGCTCCCGCATCGCCGCTGAAGCTTGCGCTACCGGCCCCGGCGATCGTCGTGATGAAGGAGTTGGAGTAAAGAACCTGACGGATGCGATTGTTGCCGGCATCGGCGATGTAGAGATCGCCTGACGCGTCGACCGTGATTCCCGATGGGGAAGAGAGCGAAGCGCTGGTCGCGTCTGCTCCGTCGCCTCCGAATCCGGCGCTGCCGTTGCCGGCGACGGCGGTGATGGTCCCGGTGGAGAGTACAATCCTGCGGACCTCCGCGTTCGCCGTGTCGGCGATCAACAGATTACCGTTGAAGTCCAGCGCAAGAGCGGACGGATGATTCAGTTCCGCCGCACTGGCTGCGGCTCCGTCACCGGCGAGGGCTGGCGTACCGTTGCCCGCGATCGTCGCGATGAAGCCCGTCGCAGCGGAGACCAGCCGGATGCGATTGTTGCCAGTGTCCGCAATGTAGACGTTGCCGGTCAGATCGACGGCAACGCCAGCCGGAGCCATCAATTCCGCTACAGTTGCTGCCCCGCCATCTCCTGCAAAGTTCGCTGTTCCGTCGCCCGCGATGGTGCTGATGTCGCCAGTCTGCACAGAGATTTCGCGAATGCGGTTGTTGCCTGTGTCGGCGATAAACAAGTCGCCGGCCGCATCCAGTGCCAGGGCGGTTGGACCCGAGAGTTGAGCGGACGTCGCTGCTCCACCATCTCCCAGGAAGCCGGCGTTGCCGCTGCCTGCGATCGTTGTGATCGCTCCGTTCTTGATCCTTCGCACGGCGTTGTTTGCTGTGTCGGCGATGTAGATCGTTCCTGCTCCATCGACAACAGAAGACGCAGGCTGATTCAGTTGCGCCGCTTCGGGCGCGTTGCCATCTCCGCTGTAGGTTGCAGCGCCTGTGCCGGCCGCGGTGGTGATGGTTCCCGGGGAGAAAGAAATCTGCGGCGCGTTGCCAACTCCGGAAAGCCCCAGAGTGTATTGCAAGCCGCCACTGTCGGTGAGCGTCAGAGGGGCAAGCCGAACCCCGGGGAACTGCGGCGTAAACGTCACGGGCGCAGCGCAGATCGAGCCTGCGGCATTTGACGAGCCGAGCGTACAACCGGAGACGGCGCCGGTTGTGAAATCTGCAAAACCGGCGCCGGTTTGGTAACTTGAGATGGTGGTCGCCTGGTTGAGAAGTGCGTAGAAAGATTGCACCGTCCCGGCTGCGGCAACGCCGGTCGCCGCGAACGGCGAGAGGGCGGAGGCGTTGACCTTGCGCACGACATTGTTGCCCGCATCGGCGATGTAAACATTGTTTGCGGCATCGACCGAGATGCCAAGTTGACCGTTGAGCTTGCCGCTCAGTGCCGCGCCGATGGCATTGCCGGACGTCCCCACACCCGCGAGCGCGGTGATTGTGCCTGCCACAGGGTTGAAGAGCCGAAGCTGCTCGGCGTTTGTGTCGGAGAGAATGACATTGCCGTTGCGGTCGACCTGCGTCGACACATTGACGAAGCGAATGACGTAGTTCTTGGTGTCCGAAATGTACATGTCGCCGGCGGCATCGAGAGCAATGCCGTAGCAGTTGTTCATGGTGGCGGCGCTGGCGGCGCCACCGTCGCCCGCCGAAACGCCGCCCTTGCCTGTGCCCGCGTAGCGGCTGATGATTCCGGTCGATATCGTGATCTTGCGGACCTCGCTGTTATGCGCATCGGCGACATAGACATTGTTGGCGCTGTCGATCGCAAGTGCGGTTGGGAAGTTCAACAGGGCGGCGGTAGCGACGCCCCCCATTCCCGGTAGAGCCGGAAGCTCCAACCGCGCTGCCGGCGAAGGTGGAGATTACGCCCGCCTTCACGACGCGCACGGCGTTATTGCTCGTGTCGGCGATATAAATGTTGCCGAGGCTATCG
>Ga0209483_1003482_pt1 | contig 10336 bp, 11 predicted proteins | sample NGEPerA_FD_184508 | JGI IMG/M metagenome (GOLD analysis project Ga0209483, IMG submission 184508) | Arctic peat soil microbial communities from the Barrow Environmental Observatory site, Barrow, Alaska, USA - NGEE PermafrostL2-A... | ecosystem: Environmental > Terrestrial > Soil > Wetlands >...
GGCGAGTACGGTGCCAAAGTGCACGACGGTCGGCGTGACAAATGCACGTAGGCCATGCGTGTTGGTGCGGTCCGAGTCCGCGGCCAGCGCAATAACCACAAAAGTCAGGCCAGTAAGGCCTGCTGCCGATGAGCCGATGATGACGTAGAAGTTATCCCAGTCCGCCAAGAATACTAGAGCCATTACGCGGTTTCCTCATCGCAGAGCTTGCCACTAGATTTCGATCGCACAGGTTCTGTCCGGGCATTGAATGTCTTTGGCGAAAGGACGTGCCGATTGCGAGGCGGCAACAGTCCGAAGCACGCACAAAATCCGACCGTCCTCATAAGTGCGGGCACAACTGTAGTTCGAAACGGGGGTAGATGGGAGAGGGCATGATCCGGCACAGACTTCGCCGGAATGCACGACTGTTATCGTGGACGAGATCCGCGCTCCCTTTGCGGCCGTCGCACGGTGCGCGGTGCCACCTTTCGATATCCGAGCGCTTGCCCGTCACCTCGGTTGTCACGGAAAGCGACTGTGGCTGACGACGTCAAACATATGGATTGGCGCTGAGCTTCCCGTTTCGTGTGCAAAGCGCATATCTCTTGATACGATTAACGACGTCTCGATGCCAACCCTGGGAAAAATCGTATGGCCAAAGCGTATTGGATTACCTGCTATCGCGAGATTACCGATCCGGCGAAACTTGACGCTTATGCGAGAATTGCCCGTCCGGCACTAGAGGCTGGTGGCGGTCGATTTTTGGCACGCGGATTCGCTGCGCAGGCCTATGAGGCGGGCACTTTAGACCGAACGGTCCTTATCGAATTCGAGTCGGTTGAGCAGGCGATCGCGGCGCACGATGGCGCGGACTATCAAGCCGCCCTCGCGGCACTGGCGGGCGGTGCGGTGCGCGATGTACGGATTGTGGCGGGCGTCTAGACTGGTGTTCGGCATTGCGTCCGCATGACAGTGAGAGCGCTTTTTGGCACAGATCATCATTTTGCGCGAGGCTGTTGCGCACCTTATCCACGACGGTGACACCATCGCCCTGGAGGGATTCACTCATTTAATTCCATTCGCCGCCGGCCACGAGATAGTCCGTCAGGGTCGCAAGAATCTTTCGCTGGTGCGCATGACGCCGGACCTGATCTACGACCAACTCATTGGCGCTGGATGTGCCAGCAAGCTCAAATTTTCCTGGGGCGGTAATCCGGGCGTCGGCTCTTTACACCGCTTGCGCGATGCGGTTGAGAATGGCTGGCCGCACGAACTCATGCTCGAGGAACACAGTCACGCCGACATGGCCAACGCTTACGTCGCGGGCGCGGCAAATCTGCCTTTCACAGTACTGCGCGGCTACGCCGGTTCAGACCTCCCCAAGCATAATCACAACATCAGGGCTATCCGCTGCCCGTTTACGGGCGAGGAGTTGGCTGCGACGCCAGCTATTCGGCCGGACGTCACTGTGATCCACGCCCAGAGGGCCGACCGTGCGGGCAACGTTCTGCTGTGGGGAATCCTCGGTGTGCAGAAGGAGGCTGCGCTTGCAGCACGCCGCTTAATAGTCACCGTAGAGGAAATCGTCGATTCGCTGGATGCGCCGCCGAACGCGTGCATTCTGCCGCAATGGACTGTTACCGCCGTATGCGCCGTCCCAGGCGGCGCATTTCCCTCTTATGCCCAAGGGTTTTACGAGCGCGATAACCGATTCTATTTGGCCTGGGACGTCATTGCCCGCAACCGGGAAACTTTCCAATCCTGGATCAAGCGTCACATCCTCGACACCTCGGATTTTAACGACTTCAAACGCGTCTATTCTGAAAGCAGCGGTCACCCATCGATGAGGCCTCGGTGAGTGGCTATACGACCAGTGAGATGATGACCGTGGCGGCGGCACGGCGTCTTAACAACGGCGCGGTATGTTTTGTAGGCATCGGCTTGCCCTCCACCGCCGCAAATCTCGCCCGCCTTACACACGCGCCCGGTGTTGTATTGATCTACGAATCCGGACCCATCGGTGCTAAGCCTACGGTGTTGCCACTATCGATCGGCGACGGCGAATTGTCGGAAACTGCGGATACGGTAGTAAGCACCCCGGAAATCTTCCGTTACTGGTTGCAAAGTGGCCGTATTGATGTCGGCTTCCTCGGTGCGGCCCAGATCGATCGCTTTGCCAACATCAATACGACCGTAATCGGCCCCTACGCAAAGCCTCGGACGCGCCTACCAGGAGCCGGAGGCGCGCCTGAAATTGCCGCCAATGCGAAAGAGGTGTTTATCATTGTCAGACATTCGCCGCGTGCATTCGTCTCGAAGCTGGATTTCATTACGTCCGTCGGCTATCTCGACGGCGGCGATGCGCGCAGTCGATTGGGCTTGCCCGGCAAAGGCCCGATGGCCGTCATCACTGACCTGTGCACGATGGAACCTGACCCGCTGAGCAAGGAACTTACCGTCACGTCAATCCATTCTGGCGTGACTCGCGCCCAAATTCAGAAGGCAACGGCTTGGCGAGTGCGTTTCGCAGCGGCTGTTCCGGAAACGCCTGTACCTCGCGCCGCCGAACTCAAAGCACTACGTGACCTGCAAGCTCGCACGGCGGCGGCGCACGGGACTACGCTCGCAGCGAGCGATTGACGCGATCCATCTTTGCCGAGTCGGTGAGCACTAATTGGACGCCATCTCGGAGGCATAGGTCGACCGGCTCATTCCGAGAACGACTGCGCAAACTATGATGAGGCCGAGGGTTGCCGTTCTTGCGATTCTGAACATTTTATTCTCCCGATTGTTATACGTTTAAAATCAGCCGTCACGGACTCGAGTCGGTAAAACGACCCCGTTGATACCGATGGCGCTTATTGAGTGCAAACGCGCGCATCGCGATGGCTGAATCGTTCGGTGCCCGACAGATGCCGTTCACCTTACGAGCAAGGTAATCGTCCCGGCTATTAGGCCGGCAGCGAAATCCGACGGAGTAGCAATTAGCCGAGATAAAACCTCGGAAATCCGGTTCGAACCGAGGTGCCGCGAAGTCCTTTAGCCGTCGCTGCGAGCATCTGCGGTTTGAATCCCTAGCCGTCGAGATCCGGGGAACGTTGAAACATCAAGACCGAGCTATCGGCAAAAGGTGGTGGGAGCGGTGATCACTTGCCGTATGCATCCAAGGTCAGCACGATCGAAGAGGAAAGTACATGCGCCACACTGTATTACTGGCGGTCGTTATGGGCGCGCTCCATATGCCGGCTCGGGCCCGCGTCACGCCCGCGCCGTTGGATCCCGTCACGGTGGAAACTGCTTCTGAGGCTTCGGTTTCCGGCCGGATCACAGGCTGAATGCCACCGACGTTGATGCGTGGCTCAACGGTTATATGCCGTACGCACTCGCGACCGGCGACATCGCGGGTGCCGTCGTTGTAGTGGTGAAGGATGGACATGTATTGACGCAGCGCGGCTTCGGCTACGCCGACGTCGGGGCGCAAAGCCGGTCGATCCGACCCTTACAATGTTTCGGCCGGGTTCGGTTTCAAAGCTCTTTACCTGGACCGCGGTGATGCAGCTGGTGGAGGCGGGCAGGCTCAGTCTCGACGCCGATATCAATTGCTATCTAGACATGAAAATTCCGCCGTGCAAGGGCAAGCCCATCACGCGTCGTAACCTGATGACGCACACGGCGGGGTTTGAGGAAACCGCCAAGCACTTCTTTGCAACCGATACGTAGCACCTCCCAAGCTCGGCGCGGTGCTGAAGGCCTGATACCCGAGCGCATGTACCCGCCGGGCGACACTCCGGCGTGTTCAATCGAAATCTGAAGCCGGCTCGACAGCCCTTGTCGCCGCTGTTCGGCGGCCACGTGGGACGGCAGCCAGCCGGACCCTATCGAGGCCATCGCCAGCGAATTGCGGGGTTGATGGCTGTGGCGGCCCCATTCGCTACCATAGGCCCATGAGAATCGTTACTTACAATGTAAACAGCGTTAACGCGCGCCTCCCCAACCTGCTGCGTTGGCTGCAGGAGACTACGCCGGATGTCGTGTGTCTCCAGGAGTTAAAGGCACCGCAGGAGAAATTCCCGGAGGCTGCCATTCGGGGCGCCGGGTATGGAGTGATTTGGCACGGGCAAAAGAGCTGGAACGGGGTTGCTATCCTCGCTCGCGGTGCGGAGCCGCAGGAGATGCGGCGGGTGCTTCCAGGCGATCCCGAGGATCTGCACAGTCGGTATATTGAGGCGCTCGTGAGTGGCGTGGTTATCGGCTGCCTCTACTTGCCGAACGGCAATCCCGCCCCTGGACCCAAGTTCGACTATAAGCTTCGCTGGCTCGAGCGTCTTATCGTCCACGGCGCTGATCTCGTCTTGCAGAACATCCCGGTCGTTCTCGCCGGCGATTACAACGTAATTCCCACCGAGCGCGATGTGTACAAGCCGGAGCGATGGGTCGATGACGCTTTGTTTCGAATCGAGACGCGTGAGGCATTCGCACGCCTGACCGCACAAGGTTGGACCGACGCGTTAAGGAAGATGCATCCGGAGGAGCAGATCTATACGTTCTGGGACTACTTTCGAAACGCTTATGGGCGCGACGCGGGCCTGCGAATTGACCATTTACTTCTGAATCCGGCTGCGGCGGATCGACTCCAGGGCGCAGCCGTTGATCGGAATGTGCGCGGATGGGAGAAGGCAAGCGATCACGCGCCGACCTGGGTGGACCTGCGCGACGCGGCCCTATTCGTTTAGCACATGCGCGCGCCTGCCCTCCGTGCGCGTCAGGCGCGCGTTACGCGCAGTAGCCCCATCTGCGATGATCGCGGACCCCTACCCGGTTCCGGAAAATCCACATGAGTTCATCTGCCCCGACCCGACGCGAGGTTGGCACCTTCGCATTGATGCTCACGGGACTGGGCTCGATCATCGGATCAGGCTGGTTGTTCGGCGCCTGGCGTGCCGCGGGGCTCGCAGGCCCAGGGGCAGTATGGGCCTGGATCCTGGGGGCGGCGATCATCTTGACGATCGCGCTTACTTACTCGGAACTCGGCGCGATGTTCCCCGAATCGGGTGGCATGGTTCGCTATAGCCATTATTCACATGGCTCACTCGTCGGCTTCATTGGCGCCTGGGCGAACTGGATTTCCATTGTCTCAGTGATTCCGGTGGAAGCGGAGGCCTCGGTGCAATACATGGCATCCTGGCCGTGGAATTGGGCGCGCGCTCTGTATGTGCATGCGCCTGACGGACAAGGTCAGCTTGCCGTGGCGGGGCTCCTGATCGCTGCTCTGCTCGTTGTCGTCTATTTCCTGTTGAATTTCTGGAGCGTAAAATTGTTTGCGAACTCCAATAGCGTCATTACGGTCTTCAAGCTTGTTGTTCCCGCCGCGACTGGCTTTGCGCTGATCGCAAGCGGGTTCCATTCGGAAAACTTTGCCGTCGGCGTTCACGGCGAAGCGCACGTCCTCGATTTCGCCGCGGTTCTGACCGCAGTGGCGACCGCCGGCATTGTCTTCAGCTTCAACGGTTTCCAGAGTCCGATCAATCTTGCCGGTGAGGCGCGTAATCCCGCGCGGAGTATTCCAGTTGCGGTGTTGGGGTCAATCTTAATTGCGACACTGGTGTATGTAATTTTGCAGATCGCCTATATCGGTGCCGTACCGCAGGAGCTTCTGGCACAGTCAGGCTGGCACGGCATAGATTTCAGCTCGCCGTTCGCGCAGCTCGCGATCATCGTGAACCTGCATTGGCTCGCGATGCTCTTGTACATCGACGCATTCGTTAGCCCAAGCGGTACGGGGATTACCTACACCGCCAGCACCTCGCGCATGATCTATGGCATGCAGCGCAATGGCACATTGCCGGCAGTGTTCGGCAAGCTAAGGTCTCGACATGCCGTGCCGCGCCCGGCGATGTGGCTGAATCTTGCCGTGTCTTTCCTGTTTCTGTTTTTCTTCCGCGGTTGGGGCACGTTGGCCGCGGTGATTTCGGTAGCGACGATCATTTCCTACATGACGGGCCCGGTAAGTGCGATGACGCTGCGGCGGACCGCGGCAACGATGCATCGTCCGTTTCGTCTCGTCGCTCTGCCGTTCATCGCTGCTTGCGCTTTCATCTTCGCAACTGAACTTCTGTATTGGGCGAAGTGGCCACTCACCGGCGAAATCATTCTGCTGATGACGGTCGCATTGCCGGTGTATGTGTATTACCAGGCCGTGGCGGGCTGGCCGGATTTCGCGCGCCAGCTGCGTGGTGCCTGGTGGTTGATTGCCTATCTGCCCGTCATCGCGGCACTGTCATGGGCCGGAAGCGAGAGATTCGGTGGTCGGGATTACATCCCCTGGGGCTGGGATCTGCTCCTGGTCGCGGCCGTCGGAGTCGTGTTCTTTCTCTGGGGAGTGCGATCTGGCTGGAATACGCCATCCGTTGCACAGGCGCAGCTCGATCATGAGAAAGGCGCCTGACCGTTGGATTACGGGGCGACGTCATGACGATTGGACCTTAGCGGTTGCAGCTGGAATAGCAACGCGCGTCCGTAGCGCTCGATGCGGGAACGAGCGCTAATCAACGTGGTATCGTGATCTGAAGAGCCTGCGGACGATCTTGATGTACACCGACTTGCGCTTTACTGCCCCGCATTCGCAAGCTGCTATGCGTATCCTGCGTGCGACCGCATTAGTAAGCGTCTTATTACTTGTTCTGCACGGCGCACCCGCCAGAGCATTCGGGTTCGACGATGTGGCGGCGCAAGCCCTGCGGCAGGCTCACGAGCCTTACCGAAGCGTCAGCCACAAACCACCTGCCGAACTGCAAGCCCTGAATTACGACCAGTATCGGGACATCCGTTTTCGACCGGATCATGCGCTATGGCGCGCGGAGAAACTGCCGTTCGAGGTCATGTTTTTCCACCTCGGTAAGTTTCAGACCGAGCCGGTTCTAATCAACGAAGTCACTCCGCAGGGCGTGCGCCATATTGCCTACAAGAGCGCCGATTTTAACTATGGCAAAAACAAGCTCTCGCCCCAGACCTGGGGCGACATGGGGTTTGCCGGTTTTCGGGCGCATTACCCTCTAAACAGCAGTGAGTACAAAGACGAGGTCGTAGTCTTCCTCGGCGCCAGTTACTTTCGCGCGCTCGGCGCTGGTTTGCGCTACGGATTGTCGGCGCGCGGGCTTGCGATCGATACCGTTGGCGGTGAGCGCGAAGAGTTCCCGCGGTTCACCGAGTTCTGGATCGTAAAGCCCGCCGCCAATGCGACGACTCTGACGGTCTATGCGTTGCTCGATTCGGTGCGCGCAAGCGGCGCCTACCAGTTTGAGATTCGCCCCGGCGCCGAGACGGTGATGGACGTGCGCTTGCGAATATTCCTGCGCGCGCCTGTCGCCACTCTCGGGATCGCACCGCTTACGAGCATGTATGCGTTCGGCGAAAACCAACCGCATCGCACCGATTTTCGTCCAAATGTGCACGACTCGGACGGACTCATGGTCGCCACCGGCGCGGGCGAATGGCTTTGGCGCCCGCTTCTGAATCCGAAGCAAACTCTTACCACGTCATTCTCAATGCGTGAGCTGCGCGGCTTCGGGCTTATGCAGCGCGATCGAGATTTTCGAAGTTATGAGGACAGTGAGGCGCGCTATGAGTTACGCCCGAACGCCTGGATCCAACCCGTTGGCTCTTGGGGACCAGGTAGAGTAGAGCTCGTGGAGCTGAACACGCCGGATGAGACCAATGACAATATCGTTGCGTATTGGGTGCCCGACAAGCTTCCGGCAATTGGGCAGCCTCTGGATATGGCTTACCAACTGCATTGGCAGGGTAGTCAGCAGATGCAACGACCGCCGGGTGCATGGGTCGCACAGACTCGCGTGGGCCGTGGGTTCGTCGAGCTTCCGCAGGACGAGCAACAATTCGTCGTCGATTTCATCGGACCCTCGCTCGCGACACTACCGGCCGATGCACCGGTAAAGGCTGTCGTTACAGCTCCCTCTAATGGGCAGATCGTGGAGAGTAACGCCTATCGTATCGAGGCTACCGGGGCCTGGCGCATGACGGTACGGGTCAAACAACGCAACCCCGCGCAACCTACCGAGTTGCGCGGCTTTCTGCAGAACGGTGCGAACGTGCTGACGGAGACCTGGAGCAATATTCTTCCTGCGCGCTAGCGTGTATTGTGCCAGCAGGCGTCGCGTTAATGACAACCAACAATCGGTTGGCGTCTTTTTTTCGTAGTGGCGCCCATATCGCCAAGCGCGGGTTTGATGGTCATACGCTTGGCTGCCGGCAACTATCGCATCGACTGCATGCAGCGGAAGCTTCTCCGGAACCGGGCGAATTACGCCAGGCTGTCGTGAGTTTGCAGCCAGTCGTTGATGTGATCCATGCGCTGCGCGATACCAAGGCCAATTGAGATCACCAGGACCTTATCAAGCGTCTTCAGTGGCGAACCGCGGCGCGATTTTGGAGTTTGAAGCTGTTCAGTTATTTGCCATGGCTGGAGCTCCGGCGTCGTGGACAGCATGTAGGCGACCGCGGAACCGTCATAAGACGACATTACCGGTACCACATCACCAATCTCCTTGAGTACATCCTGGAGCGCCGTCAGCGATTCGCTAACGCGATCACGCAGGTCGTCGCCTTTGTCGAATCGGACAAGTACCAGGTATGCGATGAACCCCTCGTCGCTCACGTTTTTCTCTCGGAGTTGTTCGATGTTGCTGTTGGGGAACAGAAATGGTTTCACGCGAATGGACGAGATGCTAATACCTCGGCGAGCACGACTCGCCGTCTGGGCAGCATAGCCTAAATGCCGCAGCGTCCGGACAGGGTACGGACCGAACGAAGCTACCCAGCTGGTCGGTTCCAGGCCCGAGAATCGGTCCGGTCGCTATTAGCACTCGCGGGTTTTGGGGCCGCTGGCGGTCGCGTTCGAAATCGGCTCGTCAGCCTATGGCGCAAGGACGTGACAATCGGGCTGTCGGAACCGTCCTACGCGAAATACCGCACACCGCTTGTTCGCAGCTGCTCCGTGTTGGCGCAAGCTGCAGCCTCATTCAACGGGAGTTAAGGCGATGCGAAAACACACCAGCTCGGTACGGCCCGCACCCCTTTCAGGCGAACGCTTAGACCATTGGCTGCTTGCAATGGCCTTTGTGATCTCTCGTCGACAAATGCGCCGTAAGTGGTCGAGTCGTTTAGGTTCATCGCGAGCGGTCATGGCGTAATGCCGTCTCGTCGCAGCAAGTGTTATGGGAGCGTTTCTTCTCGCCGGTGCTCAATCGGGATCCGCCACTTGGATCTTGCGAGATGCTTGGCCCAACGCTTGCCTGCATGCCACGTTTCTCAATCGCACTTGGGACAATAAAGCCATGCGCTGGTCATTAACGTCGGGCTATGGGGCTTTTCGCGCCATAGCGACTCGTGTCGCCGGTTACGCCGACAGGTCCATTGCCAAAGTTATGTATTCTGGCGACGATGGCCGGCGTTCATCTTATCGAGAAACGCTTATTCGCGAATCGGCGCGCAGTGTCTCGCGCATACTGGCGCATGGCGTTCCCGTCCAGTCCTGGTTTCGGAAAATAGTCTAAAACGGCCGGGGGCACTCAGCGCCAATTGCCCCGTAACAGTCCCCTGTTCGGAGCGCAGAACGTGTTTACGCGCCTGGGGTAGCGCTGCCGTACGAAGTCGCCAGACGCTCACCCATGCCGACTGAGTGCCTCTGCAGGAGCAGACGCTTAAGTCCCCCGGTTTGTCTGGGCTCTTCGCCACCGCGCTGTGGCCGCGCGCGACGGCTGCCCTACCGTGTACGAGTGCGCCGATAAACAAGACCTAGACCACCGCCGCAGCACAGGGCATTCTCGTTGCACACAGCACGATCGATTAACCGCAATGACACTTCGGTGGGTAGAGGAGATCAAACGCCGCAACGTCGGACGTGTCGCGCTGCTTTACCTGATCGCCTGCTGGTTGATCCTGGAGCCGGTGCACGTCATTTTTCACATGCTCGACGTGCCGGTTTGGGCAAATCGACTGGTGGTGATTCTGATGGCGCTTGGTTTCCTCCCGGCGGTCATCTTCGCCTGGGTGTTCGAAATCACACCCGACGGGCTTAAACCTACCGAAGAGGTTCCCGAAGCCGAATCGATTAGGAGGCTCACTGGTCGACGGCTTGACCGCGCCATCATTGGCGTGCTCGCCGTGGCGCTCGCCTATTTTGTCGCCGATAAGTTCTGGCTCTCAAGGCATTCGCCCGCGGCGCCCGACGAGCAAGTCGCCCGCGCGGTGTCTGCGATCAAAGGACCCGCTGCGGAGTTTGCCCCGCCTCCTCACTCGATCGCCGTGCTGCCGTTCGTGAACATGAGCGGTGATGCGC
>Ga0209483_1003483_pt1 | contig 10333 bp, 11 predicted proteins | sample NGEPerA_FD_184508 | JGI IMG/M metagenome (GOLD analysis project Ga0209483, IMG submission 184508) | Arctic peat soil microbial communities from the Barrow Environmental Observatory site, Barrow, Alaska, USA - NGEE PermafrostL2-A... | ecosystem: Environmental > Terrestrial > Soil > Wetlands >...
ATAGAGAAGGATCCTGGTCTTACCGCTGCCGATCGCACCGGCAATCAAGGTGCCGCGGATCTCGCGTAGCTTCGAGATCGCAAATCGTGGCGCAAGTCTCAACCCCGGATCTGCATTGTCGCTTTCTTTCGCCATGACTTTGCGAAGATGGGCAATACCCTTCTTGCCCCGCAACAGTTGCATTCCCTCTTTGTGTTCACGCGTATCGACGATATCTTCCCCGGACAACGCGATCATGTAGCAGATGATGGCGGCCGGACCGCCCGCTGCCACGGCACAGATCAAGGCCCGGCGGAGCGCGGCCAGTACGTCGTCGCGCCACAGCGTCTGAATTGTCGCAACAAGGATCGAGATGAACCGACCGCTGGCAGTGATGACCGGATTGTCGAAACCATCGAAATGCTCGAGTGATTTCCCGTGCGCCTGCGACCAGTTGTCTGCGATCGCTATTGCCGATACCGGCCTGGCGTCATCGTCGCTCCAGACCGTCAACGGGTTGAGCGCCAGCGTCGTTATAAGCGCTGTCGCAATCACGGCGATTGCGACCATGAATGCAAACCGCGTTGGCGTCTTGGTCAGGCGCTTTTCATAGGTCGCAAGCATTATCGGGACTCCCTAAGCGAAAAACGTTCGCGCCATACGGTAAGATCCGCGCCGGCAGGAATCTGTTCTTCCGTGATGTGACGGTTGAGATGGCGAAAATAGCTTTCTGGGACATCCAGGTATCTCGCGGCGTCTCGCCATGACAGACCCTTGGTCACCCGATACACACAGCCGTCGGTCCAGCGCGAGAGCTGAGCGCAGCGCGGCCATTCCGCGACATAGACCGAGAGAGACAGGGGTGTTGAATATGACCACCACTCCTGTACCGGGGAGGCGCTGATCGCGGCACCCAGGATCGCCATGCCCGTGAAACTACTGGCGACCACTGCGACAACGGGCACGGGAATCCAGGTGAAGTAATCGCGCAGTTTGCGCTTATAATGTTGCTCATTCGCCGCCTCGATCTTGGCTGCCTTTAGTTTGACCTCCGGGGCGATGCTACCGACGACATCGGTGTATTGGGCGGCAGACAAAGTGGAGAGAACATCGCGCGGAACCCGCACGAAATCCTCCGGCGACAGGTCCTTCAGTTTCGAGATCACCTCGGCATCGGCCGCGTCACCCTTGGCCTTGGCGCTCGCCACGTCCTTCAGAAATTCGGACAATTTCTTAGGCATCGCCGCCCCCGAGGAACGGCAGAATCCGCGCCAATTCCGACCGGATGGTTTCAGACCAAGCGGCCACGTCTTTGACGAAGCGTTTGGCCTCCAACAACGACTTGCCGGTGCGGGCGCACGCCTCCGCGTAATGGCCACGGTGCCACGAAATAATCGTGGTCGGCGGCAGGCCGAGCTTTTCGTAAATGCGGCGCGATTTGAGCCGCAACAGTGGCATGCGGATCAATGGATAGATCTTCAACGCCTGCTCGAGCTTCTTACGCAATTCGGGCGGCAGCTCCTTCGCTTCGACAGCGGGGCGACCGTCGCGCTCGTTGCAGACGATGACAATGATCGCGGACGGTAGGGTTTCACGGAGCTCCCTGATCTGGGACAGAACCTGGCGGGCGGATTCTTCACTTGCGATCAACACGAGAAACACCATCATCGTCAGGCCGAGCGCATCGACGTCTTCCTGCAAATCGGTCTCGCGGATGAATGCGTTCCACACCGCGGTGAGGGCACCACCGACCTCCAGCACGGCCGACCTGTTGCTCTGCGGCATGTCGACCAGAGCTTGGTGGAGAGGGGCGAATACCGGAACGAGATCGCGGTCGCCGTCGGAATCGGTGTCAAGCCTGGCGCCGTGCAGGCAGACGACGTCGCCGCCAAGGAAGCGGCCGAGTTTTCCCTGCTCGTCGAGTTCGAAAACGTCTATGGCGGCATCGACGAGCCCGAAAGCCATCGCGACAATCGTGGTGAAGGTGGATTTTCCGACGCCGCCGACGTCGCCATCGACCGCCATAAGTAGTGGCGCCGTAGCAACTGTCGACCGAAGGGTAGATTTGAGAGGGGTGGGTTCGACCATGGGATAATGCTCCTGTTGTCCGATCTCCGACAAAGACGCGGCGGATCGGCACGTTGCGGAGCCTTGTTAGTAAGCCCGGTTCAGGGGATGAATTTCAGGAACGAAGAATCTTTCCAGAATTTTGCCTTGAAGGCGGGGACAGGGGCTCTTTGTCACTTTTAATTCAGCGTGGTGTTGCTCTCGATCGCCTCCGCCTCAAAGCCGCAGTACTTTTAAACGGACCGGCCCATGATCGCGCCGCGATCGACGAGTGGTCAAATCTCCCGGTCGGTTTGTCCATCCAGAGTCTCTACACCACCGCGAGAGCGATCTGACAATCTCCGCAGATGAGGTCGAGCCCAGCCTTGCAGTTAAACCTTTCGATCCGCATGGAGTCGCTGTACGATAAGCTTGGCGGGGGTCGTCGTCGATCAGGAACGTAGCCGGTGCGGTCCGCACGCTGCCTGAGTCCGAGGCCGGTCATTGGAGCAACAACATAGGCGGCCAGAAGCATCTCCAATGTTATTTCGTGAATGGCAGGTCCTCATGACATCGGAAAGATAACGGAGATCTCCGACTTGAAAGTCATCGCGGCACGGCGAAGCTTCGCTTGTAGTTTTGACGAAGGCCAGCTCCGAAGAGCCATTCGCCGCCGAGGTCGGGCTGAAGGTAACCGAGGGAAAGAGACATGATCCTTTATCATTTTACTTCGGGGCCACATCTCCGCGGCATCGCTAAATATGGACTTACGGTGGGTGACGTTCCGACCGACATAAGACGCGGTCGCGGTCGCATTGGTGTTTGGTTTACTTCATCGGGAGACACAGCGTCGGGGCACGGGTTAGGGGGATCAAAGTTCAATAAGGGTGAATACCGGCTGACCGTAGATGTGCCTGCAAATTCCAGTCTGGCTAAATGGAGTGAGTGGGCACCGACCAATACGACGCGAGAAACGATTGATGCGCTTCAGCGGACCGCCTCAGGCTATGAAAGCTGGTATATTTTCTTAGGTGTCGTTCGGCCAGAATTGATAAAATCTTGCCATGAGGTGTCCTCCGGACTCGAGATTGCAGACTATGAAAATACCCTCCCGGCGGAGTTCGCCGTGCCAGCCGTGCCACCGTGGCGTCGAGAAGCATGGCAAAAGAAGATGCTGGCCAGTGTAAAAAGAGCCATAGAAAAGCATCCCGTATAGGCCCGCTCCGGCGGCCTTTTTTCTTCGTGCTCTAGCCGGTCTGCCCCCGGCCATGGGAATCCCTCTGCCTTTGCCTTCGGATGGATCGGCTCGACGATGCCATTGGGCGAGGTCGTCAGAAACACATAAACTGGGTGAGCGCCGGGACCGGCTTGGACTAGGCGCCGCAGTCGCCCCTGAACTCTGTCCAGATGCCGGCAAAGGCCGTCGATGGCCGGTCGTCGCCGAAGGCGAACCAGATGATAACCTTTTTCTTCGTCTCCGGGTTCGGTTCAGGCGCGTATTCGGCAAAGCTGTTGAACGAAACCAGGCACCGGATAACCCGAGCGCGAAGGCTTTCCATGCTGTTGCTGCCAGACATGAACCGTTCGTGGACCAGCGTCGAAAGAATCTCCGTTGTTGTGCGCTCAGCAAAATAGGAAGGGTTGAGTGCAACCTCGTCCACCACCGTTTCCCCCTCCCTTGCCTTGAAGCGGCGGCCGCTTGCGAAGTAACCTCGAGAGTTTCGCTGTGCGTTGCAAGGTGATCATGAATTTCGGCAAGCTGTTTCCGAACAGCGGCTTGTCGAAATGCGCGCTGGATTTGGCCAGCGCGGTGTAGATACGCGTCGTCAGCTCGTCTGGAGGATCGTTGTGCACAGTGTTTGTTTCGTACGAAACAAAGGCAATCTGTTAGTTGATGATCGGCATTTCGACGTCTCCTTGCCGGTGGCGGTACCCCCTTGCTCAGACAAAAGAATCGGGCCCGCGTTAGCAGGCCCGATCGTCGCACTCTTATGGCTAGAAATTTCAGGAACGAAGAATTCTGCTAGATTTTCATGGCCGGCGGCAGCTACAACGCCTCGTCGGTGGCCTTCACGACAACGAAGCAGTCGTTCCAGCCAGACCGGGTCTTCACCCGCAAGGCGATATCCCGCAGTCTTTGCATTGCCCGATCCGTGTCGTTGACACGCTCCGGCTCCAAGTCGGCGGCATCAGCCTGCTCCATGGCGACCCTGAGCGTTTCGCAGTGGACCGGTTCGAGCTGGACGCCGATGCCGCGCGTAAGGCGCCCCATCAATCGGCCGCAAGCGAACTCGGTTGCGAAGCTGGTGACGTTGGCGAAGACCATGGCCGGATTGATGTCCATCGCAATCGCCGCCGCCATGAGCGCATCGATCGTCGGACCGTCGTGCCGGGCGTGAGCCAATTCCTGTAGCACATTTGCCGAGATCGGCTGTTGCCGCGGTAGGTCTGCGCCGGCTTCGTGCTGCTGCCCGTCCGTCGAGACTTCGTGCAACGAACGCATTTCTGCCGACATGGCATGCTGTGCGCCCTGATAGTCGCGAACCTTCGCGTAGACCAATCCCGCGGTACGGGTCAGGCCCATCTGCTCGGTCCTGACACGGGCGAAGTGCGTCGCGCTTGTCATACGCGGCATATCTGCGATTTTCCGGTAGGCCTCCTTCATCACGCTGGATGCCGTTCGCCCTGGGAACCAATCGGGCAAGAGGTCTTGGCCCTCGCGGAAACTGTTCATGCCCGAGAGGCCGCCCAACTGGGGCTCCATTTCCGCTGTGATGTTGATCCGGCGTTCTTCGAGATCGCCCTTGGCGTTCTCCTCGCGATCGCAACAGGCCCGAATTATCTCCGTCGTCAACACGACCACGATGCGAAGGCCATCGCGCGCCTGCTGCTCCAAGCCGGAGACCGGAACTATCTGGCCGCCCTGCGGCCGCTCGGCCAGTTCCGCAACGATACGCGGCGCAACCATCACGACTTCGCCAGCGAGAAACTGCCGCCGGTGTCGGGCGATTGGCAGGCGAATTTCGTCAATGGCTTCGATCGTCGTTATCACGAGCGGGGCCTCGGCACCGTAGCCATGCGGCAGACGCTGCAGCATATGAAGGGGAATTGTGAGATTCCCATCCGGGTGCACTGCACGGTTAGCGATGAAGAATGGGGCGGTGCCAGTGCCCTTGATGGCCTCCGCAAGCCATTCCGCCTCCGTCTTCCTGGTTGGCAAGTTCAACGCATCATCCATCTTAATCTCCTCTTAATCCTAGCGACCTGATTGTCGCGGGTTTATTGATGACCCAATCCTGCAGAAAAATTTCAGGAACGAAGATTTTCGTGATCTGCGCCAACATTCATCAAGATTCTAATGTGATGCCGAAGCAGCGACGCAGCGTTTCCCTCGGAAATGGCCATCCCTCCTTTATTGCTGATTGTCGAAGGAGGCGGCCTTTTCCGCGGCCGCCTCGACGATCTCCATGATTTCTTTGGGCGCGTGCGGCAAGATACTGAGCTCGACGTGATCACCGCCCCCTTCATCGAGGACGTTGACTACAAGGAGCTTTAGCCCCTTATCGCCCTTGTGACGGGCGTTCCCGGCACAATGGGCGCCTTCTCCGGCTGCTTTTCGGGATCGATCAAAATCGTTCCGATCCGCGCCTCACGCCGAGCCTTGCGGCGTTCGGTCGTATACGCCGATATTCGGCACGGCCGGCGCCGATGGTCCGGGTGCTCAACCAGGCCTCAAAATCCTCCGGTGCGATTTGGTGGTGTCGTGCGACCGCGATCACCTGGGCGTATTTGCAGACGGCACTCCTATCTCACTCGGATTGATCTGCATCTCTTTCGGTGCCGCGGAGGCGATCACCGCATGTGACTAGCCCCGTGACTAGGCCATCTCGACCGCGGCCGGCGCGGTGCGGGTGCCGGAGTTGTCACGCACCTCGAAGGTGGTGAGCGCGGCCGCGACGATGCGCTCGCGCTGCGCCAGCGAGATCGTGAGGCGATAAAGTTCGCTCGGCCTATAAGGCTGGTATGTGGCACACGATCTGGCGATGCCTGGATGGATTTCATTATGGTAACTGCGGTCATGCTTATCTCCCTGTTCTTGCCTAAAGATCCGAAAACCGATTCGGTGCCCCCGTCTCTTGAATGGTGGCCAGTAGATCATCCCTAAATTGGCGCACTAAGGAGAAAGACAACGGACGATAAAGTCGCCCGATAAGTCAAAGGCATGGACTCGGCTGTCGCGCCGCCCTACTCGCCTAATCACGGAATTAGGTCGATATCAGCACCTCGATGCGACGCACCGGCGAAGATTAACCAACGCTAGCCGCGCGAACGCTCTAGGAAATCCGCGACCTGCTTGCAGGCATGGACCAGGTCGCGGTCACGGCTTAAAGCGTGATCAACCTGCGCCAGACATTTGCGAAGCGCGCCATGGGGCCGGAGCGAGTTGACGACGTTGGCTGCGTCTACAAGAGGTCCTGCACGAAATCGGATGTATTCGGGAGTGATGAGGAAATCATGCGCAAGCGACCCGATCGGTTCGACACGACCCGGTTTGGCAAAAAAGTCGATACAAGAAATCGTCGGAGGCGGCGCATTGACGGTCTCGCCGTCGTCGAGAAACGGAAAGGGATATTCATCATCGGTGATATCGTCGATCTCAAAGTGGAAGATCAGCTGCGGAATCGTATGTTGCATTGTTTTGTCCTTTATTAGTATGGAGGTGAGCGATGACGGCGCTTTTTTGATTTGTGGATCCGGGAGATCAACTAGGGGCGCCGACTTGCGGTCTCTATTGGGTGCCATCGGCCCGCGGCGAACCGAGCGGCGTGTGCACGTTGAATTCGAGCCGACCGAGCGCCAAGACAGCGTTGCCCATATCCCGCGCGTCCGGCCGCTCCTCGATTTCGATCTGCAGGCTCTGACCATCGCGCGAGCTGAAAAGCTGTCCTACGACACGGCGACCGATGAGCAACACAAGCCGGGGCTGCATAAAGAAGCCGGCGACGACTTGAAACTCCTTCAGTCGGAGCTTGTTTCGGAGTAAAGCGTTCTCAATTTTCGACACCAGGGCGGGCTGATAAATAACGACGTGAAGCGGCAGCCTGAAAGCAATCGAAAGATCTGGATTTAACGCGTCCACCATGATGGTGTGTTCCACGGGACTTTCTGGAGTTCCGAAGAGCCTAGACGTTTTCTCCACGCTCTCCAAAAGAAGGCTCGTCGTCGCTTTAAGGTTCATGGCAGCCGATTCCATAAAGGCGACGGCGATCAGGTTTACGTTATCTTCGAGATTCGTAACCTCGGTTACTCGTGGTTCAGCCGCGTTGCCGGGCTCGCGGCCGTCGTGACCATGCAAATAGTCGCAATCCATCACGCGCTGCCGTCGCAGGTAATCGAAGAACTCGTCTCCAGATTTAAGCGTCGTCGATTTGACGGTCAGAGGCTGATCAAGATCTACGCCCACATCGAAACTGACGAGCTGTGCGACTTCATCGACCGTCGATACGACGTCGGTAATGAGTGGGCGTTCGGGGCCCACTAAAAGGCCGCATCCCGCGAAAGTGCGGCGACCCATGGCAAAGAATGACGGATCAGGTTTTAGCTGGCCCTCATCGTCGACGTAGAGCACGTCACCGGTTTTGAGCTGAGTGCCCCAAGCGATGGTGCCCCCGACGGCAGACTGCAGCGATTCCAAACTGTGATCGATGCTGTGAAGCTCAACTGTCTTGTTTTTCGGATTAATAAGAATTGCACGCATAGACACTCTCCGCTTATATGCAAACACATATCATATGGATATACATAACATGTAATCATTGATTGTCAACGCCGCGGATGTATTATGCGTAGAGATCTAATTAACCAGCGGATATCACTTATGTTTTTCTTTTTTTACGATACCACATTTGCGAACTTGGCACCCGTTGAGGCGGGCCTCGCCCAGGTTAGGGCCAAATACCCTCAGATGACCGTCGGTGCTTTCGAAAGCCTCATTCACATCGCTCGATCGCAGAATCGGATTGTGGATGAGAAGCTATCGGTCAAAGATCTGGCAAACGAAATGTCGATTCCATATCCAACTTTAGCGCGCCATACAGATATTCTGGGCAACGGGGTCGCCGGAAAAGAAGGCCTTCATTTTTTAGAGAAGGTTTCCGGAGACGTCGATCAGAAGCAGCGTCGGGTCGTACTGACTCCCGCCGGTGCGGAATTCTTGTATCAGTTCGAGATCGCAATGAACTCAGTGCGGAATGTTGATAATCAAGGCACTGGTCAGTGACGGACCCTTACGATGGTGCGATCCGGCGCACGGCGACGCCGTAGGTTTCGATCGTGTCCCTATGCTTGGTGTAGCTTTTTGATGACCACCACAGTCGCCGGCTATAGGGCCGGGCCTGTCAGGTTGCCACGGCGGACAGTGCGACGATGGGATTATCGCTGATAGGGGCGATAGTTTCCAGTGTCATGTAACATGCTCGCTGCACAGCCCACTCGTCGTTTTGTTCGAGCAGGATGGCGCCGACGAGGCGCCTGATGGCGGCTTCGTTGGGGAAGATGCCGATTGACAGGCATGTTATCAATCGTATCATTGCGGGAGGTCGGGAGGTCTCCGAAGAGACGCGTACACTCCGTTTTCAAAGCCTGTGCTGACCGAAGAAGATAAGGCGGGCGATGCTATCAAGCTAAGCTATTGATCCTCCTCCGAGCCAATACTCGTGGAAGCGATAAGTGCCGTCTGCTACCCGCCTAGCGATGTCGATGAGATCCGTCATCGGCGGGACGCGGGACCGACCCTTCGATACGCTGCGGCACAGATGTCCTCTTTCTTCCAAAAATCTTCGAGAAACGCCTGATCGACAGGCTATGCCGCATGCGCCGCATCAGCATCTGATCTGAGAGCCGGCTTCAATGATATGGTTGACACAGATGCTCCGAGCGCCCCCCGTGCAACTTCGATTAGATGTTGGTGATGTGTGAAAAACAGGACCTGCGTCTTGCCGGCAAGGTGGCCCAGGACCCGAAGGCCTGCAGCGGCGCGGCCGTCATCGTAATTGATGAATAGGTCGTCTGCAATGAATGGCAGCGGTGCTGCGTGTTCCAAATACTCTTCCACGGCAGCAATCCGCAGCGAAAGATAAAGCTGGTCCCCCGCACCGGTACTCAAGCCAGGGAGGCGGACCTTGTCGCCGTTACGGCGGATACCCGCTAGATGGGGTGTATCGTCGTGATCAAATTCCAAAGTGAGCGTTTCAAATGATCCGTCGGTCAAGATCGAAAACAACTCACCCGCGCGCTTGAGGAGCGGCGCCTGCTTTTCGCGCCGAAACCGGTCAATCGCCCATTGGAGCAACACGCCCGCGGAGCGAAGTCGAATGTATTGTGCCGCTGCTTCGTTCATCTCGGCGAGGGCCGATTGGCGGTCTGCGGCCGCACGGGCGGCTCTGTCGTCGCCGCCGATGGCTTCGAAATTCCTGCGGGCGACATTGCGGTTTTCGCGTGCCTGGATGTGCCGGTCACGCAAGTCATTCAGGTCTTGATCCACCGCCTGTTCGCGCGCCGCGATCTGGTCGGGATCAGATTGCGCGCATTCGTCATGCAGCTGTTCGACCGAAAATCCATCGCCGTCCTTGGAAAGAGTAGCCGTTACACCCTGATACTCAGACTGCAACTGGCGCAGGTTGTCGGAACGCCTGATCTCGGCCCGCAGAGCTTCAAGGCTATTCACCCTGGCCAAACGTTGGAACTCCTCGATGATCTCGCGTGCCTCCCGCCGTGATGCCTCGCAAGTATCAATTTTCTGCTGCAGCGCCGACAGGGCAATATCCTTTTCGGCGATGGCGTCACGAGCGCGGACGGATTCGCTGAGCAAACGTTCCAGTTCCAGAACGGCGTTCTCCGAGTCAACACCGGAAAGGCGGGGTGCCGAGGCCGTGACCAAGGCCGAAACGTCGGTGTTGAAGGCCGAGATGTCGCGCTCGATCTTTTCGATGCGCTCATGACGCAGATCATTGATGCGAACGGCGAGCTCGCGCATTTCATCAATAGCGTTGATTTGGGTCTGGATAGCCTCGACCACTGAATCTGCCGCCAGCCCAGCTGTCGCGAGAGCGGCATTCCAGTGCGCAGTCCATTCGATCCATTGGCTTTCGGCCTTCTCCAACGTCTTACGCTTGCGCTCGATATCACCGAGCGCCTTGCGCCGCGCTTCCTGAAGGTCACGTTTGGTGAGCGCGACCCTTTCCTGCTGTTTCTGCAGTTCATCCGCCTGCACAAGCACAATCTTGAGAGGGGGGTCCTTGAGTGAGAC
>Ga0209483_1003484_pt1 | contig 10332 bp, 13 predicted proteins | sample NGEPerA_FD_184508 | JGI IMG/M metagenome (GOLD analysis project Ga0209483, IMG submission 184508) | Arctic peat soil microbial communities from the Barrow Environmental Observatory site, Barrow, Alaska, USA - NGEE PermafrostL2-A... | ecosystem: Environmental > Terrestrial > Soil > Wetlands >...
GTTGTCCATCGCGCCGTGGTTGTAGCAGCCGTGCTGCGGTCCCCAGCTATGGTTGAGGTCGTGCAGCCGCTGCGCGTTGCTGCGCCGCGTGTTGAGCCGGAACGGCAGCACGAAGCCGTCGGCATTGCCGGCGTCCGGCTGCCAGAACACCGGACGCCCGCTGGCGAGCTTCAGCGCAGACTTGTCCTCGAAGCCGCGCACGCCGGACAGCGTGCCGAAATAATGGTCGAACGAGCGGTTCTCCTTCATCAGGATCACGATGTGATCGACGTCGGAGAGCTTGCCTGCGGGCGCCGGGCCGGCAGCACGGGCGGGGAGTGCCGCCATCGCCGCCATCGCGGCGGCGCCCTGCAGGAATTCGCGGCGCGAGCACGCGTTCATCGGCTTGGTGTCATGCCGCGCCATGGCATTGCTTGAACTTGCGGCCGCTGCCGCAGGGACACGCATCGTTGCGGCCGACCTTCGGCGTTTCACGCGTTGCCGGGACGCGCGACGTGCGCCGGTCGAACCAGAAATGGCGGATGTCGAGCAGGGTTCCCGCGAAATCGTCGCGCGCCTCGCGCGTGTACGCAGCAAGGTCGTCGATGCCATCGACCTGTGCGGGTGGCTCGTCGTTCGACTGTGCGAGCACCTCGACCGGCAGCAGCAACTCGAGCACCGTGTCGTCATCGGCGTGTGCGACCCACGAGGGCTCGCTCATGTCGACGCCGTCGAGATACCCCTGGCACCACGTCGCGTAATCGGGCTTGCCCGCGTCGTCGTCGAACAGCAGCAGCGGCAGCGAATCCTCGCTCTCCTGCACGTCGCGCCGGCTCTCATCGGCGAAGCGCTGCAGCAGGCTTTCGATGTCGGCGCGCTGCGCGGCATCCTGCCACTGGACGTTGTCGCCCAGCAGCATCGGCAGCCACGCATCGGCAGGCGCGAACGCGGCGGGTCCGCTCGCCATCGCGTAGAACGCGCCTTGCACCGCGTCCAGCGGCAGCGCTTCGGGCAGCGCGTCGGAAGCGAGCGCCGCCGACAGGCGTTCGAGCTCGGCTGCGGTGAGAGGTTTGGCGGTAGCCATGGCTGGATTGTCGCGCTTGGATGTCGAGGCAATGGCAGGCGGCGGTGCGCGTGTTGCGCCGATGCCAACGCCGGTGTCGACGGACAGGTCTTTTTGCTTGCGTCGCCCCGCGCGAAACGACTAACATTACTCCACTCGTTCCTTGCGAGTATTGCGGACGCAAAACCGATGACCGACGCACTACGCAAACTGCCGAATCGTAGCGACGCCCCTGTGGGCGTACTGCGCGTTGGCACCTGCGTGTTCGTGGACCCCATCGATTCCGTCACCGTGGTGTCGCCGATGCAGTCGCACGCGTTGCGGATGCACGCCGGCGTCAACGCAGCGCACTAGCACCCGGCCGGATGGCATTCCGCCGGTGTCGGCGGAACTGTCGGACGGCCCAGAATCCCGGTCCTTTCCATGGTTCCTCCAATGAGGAACGAGCGAGCGCATTGCATGCGTCCGTAGCGGACGTACGCAATGAATTGGCTGGTGAACCACGACGAAAGGAGCGCGCGATGACGAACAAAACCCTGCACAACGCTTCGCTGATGCAAGCCGAAGGCGTGCGCTGCGGCGTCTCGGTGGCACTGCCGCCGTGGGCCGCGGTGTCGCGCATCGGCAACGGCCAGCAACGCGACCGGGCTCTCGCCGGGGAGGTACGCGCATAGCGCGATCCTTGACCCGCCAGCATGAAGCCCGGATCGCCTGCCTAGGCGCCGGGCTTTTTTTATTGACCGGTGCCCTCGAAGAACGAACGACGAAGAACGAGGCACACGAAATGAGACAGCACAGGATGATGCACCCCCCGTTTCGCTACGACGACGCGAAGCTCGTGCGTCGCGGCGGACAGGAAACGTACTGGCAGATGCGCGATGGCATGGTCGTGCAGGTGGCGGCGCACGAGGAACGCGGCCGCTACGTGCCGCCGCAAGCGTGCCAGTTGGAAGCCTGCGCGCCGGAAGGTGGCGTGGTCTACGCGCCGGCGCCCGATGCCACGCAGCGCGATACGCAAAGGGTCGGCGTTGCCGGCCTCGCGATGGCGCTGTGGATGCGGCTGTTCGCGGGCGCCGCGTGAGCCCTCATCCCAACCTTCTCCCGCAAGCGGGAGAAGGAGCTGTGTCGCGCGGACTTCGCGGCAACGCGCTCGCTCGCCCCGACCTACCGCACTTGCGCGCGCCACGATCCGCCTGCATGCTAGGCCGATGAACCCGCCTGTTCCGGTGCCGAACAACGCAATGCTGAATGTGGTCGCGCATCCGCTGGTCCAGCACAAGCTGACGCTGCTGCGCCGGCGCGAGACGTCGACCAACAATTTCCGCCGGGTGCTCGGCGAAATCGGCGCGCTGATGGCCTACGAGGTCACGCGCGACATGCCGCTGTCGTTCGTCGACATCGACACGCCGCTCGAGCGAATGAAGGCGCCGCTGATCGACGGCAAGAAGCTGGTGTTCGTGCCGATCCTGCGTGCGGGCACCGGTCTGCTCGATGGCTTCCTGTCGGTGATGCCTGCGGCGCGCGTCGGCCACGTGGGGCTGTACCGCGACCCCGACACGCTGGCCGCAGTCGAGTATTACTTCCGGATGCCGCAGCAGATGGAGGAGCGCGACGTCGTCGTGCTCGACCCGATGCTCGCCACCGGCAACTCTGCGGTCGCCGCGGTGACACGCATCAAGGCGGTACGCCCGCGATCGATCCGCTTTGTCTGCCTGGTAGCCGCTCCCGAGGGCATCCGCAACTTCAGCGGCGCACATCCGGACGTCGCCCTGTACACGGCGGCGGTGGACCGCCAACTCGACGAGCACGGCTATATCGTGCCCGGGCTGGGTGACGCCGGCGACCGGATATTCGGAACCCGGTAGGCTGCCGCCGCGCCATTGCCGGGTTCGCAACCGCGCCCATCGGCCTTTTTGCACGGGTGTAGCACAACCTCCTACAACGCTTTGCGGACGATTCCGATGGGGCGCGCCGCCGCATCTGCGCGAACATTGGTGTACGGCCGAACAACGGCCACTTTTCACCGATCCAGGAGCGACCCATGACGACGCAGAAACCCGATTCGCAAGGCGGCGCGGGCAACAAGCCCCCCGAGCGCAAGCCCGCAGTAAAAGAGCCTGGCAGCAACCCTCCCCGGGTCCAGCTTGGCGCGAGTGCGCAAAAGCCGGACGCCCGGCGGCAGCAAGCCGCGCAGGGAGTCAAGGGCGAATACGGCGAAGGCAACTACAAGGCTTCCCGTGTCTACAACGAGGGACTGAAACACCACATCGAGACGCACGATGTGGAAAAGGAGGCGCGCGACGCGGCGCCCGCATCCGACAAGGAAGCTGCCGACATGGAACGCGCGGTGGAAGAAGGCCGCGCGCGCGCGCGCGGCGAAGACCCCGAGGTGAACAATGCCTGAGGGCGCGCGGATCACGACATTGCCGCGGCGTGGCGACGCCACCCGCGAACGCCTGCTCGACGCCGCCGAAATGCTGGTGGCCGACCATGGCTTCTCCGACCCGTCGCATCGCGCGCTGGCCGGCAACGCCGGCGTGCACGTAGCGCTGGTCAACTATCATTTCGGCAGCAAGGAACTCCTGTTCGAGGAAGCGCTGGCGCGCCGCGCGTCGCGACTCGCCGACGCGTGGCACGCGGCGCTGGCACAAGTGCGCAGCAAGCCGGCGTTCACCGCCGAAGACGTGCTGGGCGCGTACTGGCTGCCGTTCGAAGGCATCGAGTGTTCCGAAGACGCGTCGTGGCGGAACTACCTGTGCGTGGTCGCGCGAATGGCCGATGCTGCGGACGGGTCGACGTGGCACGATCGCTACTTCGGCAATGTGATCGCCGACTTCAAGCGCGCGCTCGAACAATCGTTGCCGGGTATTTCCGAGGAGCATCTGGACGGCGGCTTTGGCCACGCACGGCAGATTTTCGACACCGCGCTATTGCACCGATGCGGCAAGACCCCTGGCCGGTCGGTTCCGCGCGGCTACCGCGCCGAGGACGTCGACTCGCTGATCGCATTCCTGGGCGCCGGCTTGCGCAGGCTTTCGATGAATCACGTCCCGCTCAACTTCCCTCCGAGGGCGGTCAGCTTGTCGGCGTAGCGCGGGACTGCGACCGCGTCCGCCATCGCCGCGCGCTTGGTCACGGCGCGGCGATCCCGCAGCGCGGATACGATCAGCGTCCGCCAGTGCGCGACCACTGTGGGGAAGGCTGCGTCCAACGGATGCAGCGACAGGCGCAACAATCGCCTGTCGCCGTGGCGGGATGCTTCCCACCGGGTGTGCAGCCGCGACCATCCGCGGCGCCACCGGCTGTCGGGGCTGTAGCAGTAGTTGGCGGTCGGCTCGAGTTGCCACTGCGGGAGCCTGTAGATGCCGCCGCGTACCGGCACGTAGCCGAACGGATGTCCGCAGGCGTCGATCGCGCGGCGCGTGTTGTCGTTGATCAGCCACGCCGGCGGCACGAAGCCCTGCAACGGCCAGCGCCGCGCCGCAAAGAACGCGATTCCCTGCTGCAGCCTGTCGAGTGCTTCGGTCTCGCCGATGGCGGCAAATTCGCCTTCGCTGCGCGTCAATAGCCGGCGCTGCGCAAACGCGCGCAACATCCGCGGCGGCGGCGCGTCGTCGCTGTGGTGAAGCCCGTGCAGCGCGAGCTCATCGCCACGCGCGACGCGTGAATCCAGCGCCTCGATGAACGCTTGGTCACGCCCGGCATGCATGCCGCGATGGAAGTGCGGCACCACGAGCAGCGTCACCGGGGGGGCGCCCAGCGCGTCGATCATCGACAGCAGCGTACGGCACGCGGGCCATGTGGCCGGTGCGACGTCGTGCACGACGATCGCGACAAGCCGTTCGCGGCTCACGTGGCGACGAGCGCGGGCACTGTCGACAAGGGCGCGGCCACCGCAGTGCGGTACAGCGCGAGCAGGCGGTGCATCGACAAATCGAGGGTGAACTGCGCCTCGACGCGCGCGCGCGCCTTGGCGCCCAGCGCGTCGAGGTCGCGCTCGTACAGCGCGGCGATGCCCTCCGCCAGCGAGGAGGCACTGGCCGGGCGTGCGAGCACACCGCAACCGCCGTCGACAATTTCGGCTGCAGCGCCGCCGGCGGCCGCGACCACCGGCCGTCCGCAGGCCATCGCTTCCAGGTAAACCAGGCCGAACGTCTCGACGTCACCGGCATGCACGAGCGCATCGGCGCTGGCGATCAGCCGCGCGAGGACTCCGGTATTCGCCACGAACGGCAGGCGCGTCACGTTGCGCGGCAACGCCGGCGTCTCGCCACCGCCGACCAGCAGCAGGTGATACGGCGCGCCCAGCGTCTGCAGGCTGTCGAGAAGCACGCCGATGCGCTTTTCGGCCGAAAAGCGACCGACGTAGATCAGCAGGCGCGTGTCCGCCGGCAAGCCGAAGCGCGCGCGCAGGTTCGGCAAGCGGCTGCGCGGATTGAACTGCGCGGCGTCGACACCGAGGTGCCGGACGACGACGCGGTCGATGCCCCAGCTTGCGAGCCGGGCGCGCATGTATTCGCTGGGCGCGATGACGACGGCGCAGCGGTTGTAGAACGCGCGCATGTATCCGATGACGACGCGCTCTGCTAGCGCGCCCTTGCGCTCGCGCGCGAAGCGGACGAGGTCGACGTGCGCGAAGCCGAGCAACGGCACGTCCATTTTGCGCGCGGCCGCCAAGGCGAACCATGCGGCGCTGCCCACATCGTTCGCCTCGATGACATCGGGCGCCAGCGCACCGATGGTGTCGATCCAGCGCGCAGCATCCAGTGGCCAGTGCAGCGGCCCGCACAACGGCAGGCGGATGCCTGGTAGCAGGAATTCACCGTCCGTCCCGCGGCCCGCCGCGGGCGCGGCGACGAGTTGCGAATGGCGGACGCGGGTGTTGTCGCGTATCCAGCGGCGCTTGGTGGACAGGTAACGCGACACGCCGCCGACGGCCGGCCCGTGCAGCATCGTGACGTCGAGCAGATGCATGCGACAACCCTTGTCATTTTCAGAATGGATCGGGAACAGCATACCAAGCCCGGGCGGAACGCACGAAATCCGCGCGCGGCGTGAGACCAAGCTGCCACAAGCGGCGGCGGCCGATCTGCGCGCTTATTATTCCCATGCGGCCGCGCGCCGAATGTAGGCAAGACGCGGCAAGCGGGGGCGGGTGCTGTCTTACAAGCCCCGGCGGCGTACCGCGCGGCGATTGCTGCGTGCGTGGTGTGCGCCCTCGTCCGACAAGCGCATTCGCCGTGCGGTGACAGCAAATTGCGGCGAGGCGCCGCTGTGGCGATGCTTGCGCGGTGTCAAGCTGCGCCCAACGATCCTGGAGCGCCTTTCGCATGAAATTTCCGGTTGAATTTTTCGACGATCTGTACATCGCAGAGCAAGACCCATGGCGTGTGCGCGAACGCTGGTACGAGCAACGCAAGCGTGCGCTGGTGCTGGCCGCGTTGCCGCGAAGCCACTACATCAACACGCTGGACCTGGGTTGCGGCGTGGGTGTGCTGACTGCACAGATCGCCGCGCGTTGCGACCGCGTGACGGCGGTCGACGCGAGCGGCGCCGCCATTGCGCTGGCGCGCTTCTACCTGAGCGAGCAACGCAACGTGGCACTGCGGCATGCCGCCGTTCCGGCGCAGTGGCCGGCCGGCCGTTTCGACCTTATCGTCATGAGCGAAGCCGGCTATTACCTCGACCGCCAGTCGCTGTCCGCCGTGGCCGACAGGGTCAGCGAATCGCTGGACGCCAATGGCACGTTGCTGCTGTGTCACTGGCGGCACCCGGTGGATGGCGCAGAGTTGTCGGCGCCATCGATACACGCGGCGCTCGCGCGGCGCGCGCATCTGTCGCGCCTGTCGCGTGTCGACGACGAGGATTTCCTGCTCGACGTCTTCGAGCGCGACCCGCGGTCCATCGCAGCGCGCGAGGGCGTCGTCTAGCCTGCCGCGGGATTTCGCAGCGGCGCGGTCGCCCGCAACCGCGAACCGGCTTTCGCGGCAGCGCGCAAGCGGGTCAGTGCATGTTCTTCGATAGCGCGGTGACCATCGACAGGTGATCCTGCAGCACAGGCAGCGTCGATCCGGCGAAGTTCCTGAGCTCGGCGTCCTTGCCGTGCTTCGCCTCACGCTCGAAAAGCTTGACGGCGTCCTTGTGCGCGGCGAGCTGGACCTTGACATATTCCTTGTCGAATTTCGCACCCTGCAGGTGATCGAGCTTGATCATCTCCTGCGAATCCTTGTGCAGCAGCTTGTCGGGAACACTCGCACCCTTGGCCGCGACAATGGATGTCAGTTGCTGGTTGGCCTTGCTGTGATCGGTGACCATGCGATCGGCGAAGCTCTTGATGTCCGCGCTCGTGCCGCGTTGCTGGGCGACCTTGGCCATTTCCACTTCGGCCATCCCCCCTTCTGCGGCGTTGCGCACGAACAGGCGGTCGCCATGATGCAGCTTGCCCGCAGCGCTCGCCGCGTTTGCGTTGGCGGGCACGGGGCTGGACGGGGCCTGCGCCGATGCCGCCGCCACGAGACAGAATGCCGCCAGCGTTCCGACCGCGGCGGTGGTGATCCATTGCATTTTCATTGTCTTTCTCCTCGAAGTGGAATGCGCATCGACGATGCGCGGTGCCGACGATGCCATGCGCCGGAATACGCAGTCGGTCGGCAGCACGCTTGACCTCGCGCGGCCCGCCGACTCGTGCCACAGCAGAGTGTAGACGTGTTGCGGTCGTCGGACATTGCGCCATGGCAGGACGCCGTGCGCGACCTGCTGCGATCGCATGACGCACACGCGCGGCTACCTGGCCTCCGCCGCTGGCCGGCGCTGGTCGAGGAATCGCATCACGTCGTCGAAGCGAATGACGCCGCTGCGGCGGGTATCGATGTCGTCGAAATGGCGGTCGATGAAGCCCAGGCCCGCGGCCTTCGCCTGCGCGCGGGTCACCACGCCCGTGTGCTGGGTGTCGGCGGCATCGAACGCGGATTCGAGCTTGCGCTCGACCGCTGCCCGCAGCTCGGCACCGCGCGCGGGCGTTGCCGCTGAGGGAATGCGCGCCGCCGGTGGCACCCAGGGATCGCGTCGCGGCGTTTCGATCACCGCCGGTGCGGCATCGGCTGCGGCCGCGGGGCGGCCAAAGGCTGCGAGCGACAGCGTGGCGGCGGCGAGTAGCGTGCAAACGTACGCGCGAAGGAACCTGCCGCTGCAAGACGATGAGGCTGGGCGCTGCACTCCGGGCCTCATGGCGCGTGGACCGCGCTTGCGTAGAAAGCACGCAGGTCGGCCTTTTCCAGCGCCTGCGATCCGTCGTCGAGGTACGTCATGTGCCCACCGATGTAGAAGCGCGTTTCGACGTTGTCCGCAAGCGGCAGGCGCGCGAGGTCCTGCTCGGTCAAGAAAAACGGCGTGACCAGGTCGTGGTAGCCGTTGAGCGACAGCAGCTTGAGCTGCGGATTCTGCGTCATCGCGGCGGCCAGGTCGGGAATCGTGTCCGGCAGTTGCAGTGCGTCGTGGCGGAAGTCCCATGTTGCAATGGCGTTGCTCAGCAGCACGTACGTCGATGGCGTCGTGTAGTTGAGCGACGCCAGGTACGTGGTGATTCCACTGGCGAATCCCGCTTCGATGAATGTGCTGGACGGATCGCCCTCGCTCGCCAGCGCGCTGCCTTGCGGCGCCGATACGCGCGCGTCGTAGAGCCCGAGCAGCGTGCCGGGGATCAGTTGCTTCTGGAAGTTCGGCGGGTGCATGTTGAAACGCGCCTGCCAGTTGCTGAGCGCGAGGCCGGTGGTATCGACGAGCGTGGTCAGCAGTGCGCTCGACGGCGCAACACCCGACTGGAATTGCGCAATGGCGGGCGCGTATTGCGTGGCGGCGAGCGTGCGCGTCTGTGCGGCGAAGGCGGGAAGATCGGCCGGCGCGGGATTCGGATTGTCCAGCCCATACCACGCACCGGCGTCCGCGTACGAGGGCAGGAAGTCCCCGCAGTTGACTCCCGGCGCAATGCCGCAATTGGTGTTGTAGTTGAGGATCGAAGACTGCAGCACGACGCCGTCGAGGTCGACGCCCGCGGTCTCGAGCAGGTTGGCGAGTACCGCGCTGCGGGTCGTGCCGTACGACTCGCCGAACAGGAACTTGGGCGACGCCGCGCGGTTATTGGCAGCAACGTAGCGCAGGACGAAATCGCGGAAGGCCGCGGCGTCGGCGTCGACGCCCCAGAAAGTGCTGTTGGTGTTGGGCGCGATCGCTTCCGAATAGCCGCTGCCGATGGCGTCGACGAATACCATGTCGGTGACATCGAGCAGGCTCTGCGCGTTGGCGACGAGCGGGAATGGCGGCTTCGCCGCCGTCGATGGGTCGCCGGTGACGAGGCGCATCGGCCCGAACGATCCGAGGTGCAGCCACGCGGTCGCCGATCCGGGGCCGCCGTTGTAGAAGAACGTCACCGGCCGCTGTCCCGCCGCGGCGTTGTCGAGCGTGTAGGCGACATAAAAAAACGATGCCTCGGCGACGCCTGTCGCCGGGTTGCTGGCCGTCAGGTGGCCGGCGGTCGCCGTATAGGCCAGCGTGTCGGCCCCGAGCGTCAGCTGGTGACGCGTCACGGCGTCGAGCTCGGCGGCAGTCGGCAACGATGCCGCCGCGGCGCTCGAATAAGCCACCGGATCGGTGAAATTCGAGGCGGGCGGCGGCGAATTGTCCGAGCCGCCACCGCCGCCGCAGCCCGCCAGCGCCAGTGTTATCAGTGTTGCGCAAACAACACGCCCGACCGCTGCAGCCATGTGCGCTCCGCTCGCGCCACGTCGGCGCCCCCCGTTATCATAAGGCAGCCCGGGCGGGTGTCGCGACGCGCGCGGGGTGGAACGTCAGCCGAGCGGGGCCACAAGGCGGAGCGTCTTCAAGGAAGAATGGCCGGGGTCCCTACCACATCCAATGCAACCTGTCAAGGTGACTATTCGGATGCGGGTCGCCAATAGTTGACGGATGATTGCCACTGGTGTCTAGTGCCGCTGCCCTCACTGCCCGGAAAGTGAACAGGCAAGAACAATCCAGTCGCCTTTTCCGTGGAATGGCGAGGCAGTTTGCCAGGAGGATCGAATGACTTCACGTAACAGGCAATCGTTGACCATGGCAGTCGTCGTGTTTGCAGTCGCTGCAATCGCGATTTACGTCGCCAACTACAAGCCTGACATGCTCAAGAACGCGCTGGGGACGCCGACGCTGCAATCCGCAGCCAGCGCTTCCAATGCATCCAACGCCTCGAATGCGTCCAATGCTTCGAACGCCTCGAACGCTTCGAATGCCTCGAACGC
>Ga0209483_1003487_pt1 | contig 10325 bp, 9 predicted proteins | sample NGEPerA_FD_184508 | JGI IMG/M metagenome (GOLD analysis project Ga0209483, IMG submission 184508) | Arctic peat soil microbial communities from the Barrow Environmental Observatory site, Barrow, Alaska, USA - NGEE PermafrostL2-A... | ecosystem: Environmental > Terrestrial > Soil > Wetlands > Peat...
ATCTACGGCGGGGTTGGGCAGGAGAACGGGCGATGAACGTGGCGACGCCGGAGCGGACGCGGCTGGCAAATGCCCTCAAGGAGGCGGGATCGGCGCTCGGCGTCGCGGCGGTCGAGGCGCTGATCGCCGGTGTGCTCGCGGCGCCCCCCGAGATTGGCGCGAGCTGGCATGCGCTGGTCGCCGAGCCGACGCCGCCGGCGCTGGCCGCGGCGCTCGATGCGTTGAAGGCGGCGCTGGCGGCCTCGCACCACGACGGCGTGCAACCCGAGGATTTCACCCGCTTGCCGCGCGACCGGCGGCTGAGGCTGTTGCGCGACAGACTGACGGCGGACGGGCTCGCCGGGTTTGTCGTGCCGCGCGCCGACGAGCATCAGGGCGAATACGTGCCGCTCCGCGGCCAGCGCCTCGCCTGGCTCACCGGCTTCACTGGCTCGGCCGGGATGGCCGTCGTGCTGAAGGATAGCGCGGCGATCTTTGTCGACGGCCGTTACACCCTGCAGGCCGCCGCACAGGTCGACACACAAGCCTTCGAAATCCACCATCTGATCGACGAGCCGCCCGCGAGCTGGCTGGCGGGCGGGGCCGGCAAGGGCGACGTCGTCGGCTACGACCCATGGCTGCACACGCCGCAGGAGGTCGAGCGGTTGCGCGCCGGGGTCGAGCGCGCCGGCGCGACCTTGCGCGCGGTGGCCAAAAACCCGCTCGACGCGATCTGGGCCGGGCGGCCGGCGGCGCCGCTGGCGCCGGTCTTCGCCCAGCCCGACGGCTTCGCCGGCGAGAGCGCCGCCGCCAAGCGCGCCCGGATCGGCACGGCGCTCACCGACAACGGCGCCGCGTCGACGGTATTGACCATGCCCGAATCGATCGCCTGGCTCCTCAACATCCGCGGCGGCGACGTGCCGCACACGCCGCTGCCGCTGTCGTTCGCGATTCTAATGGCGGACGGCGCGGTCACGCTCTTCATCGACCGCCGCAAACTGACCCCCGGCCTCGACCGCCATCTCGGCAACGCGGTGACGATCGAAGCGCCGGAACGGCTCGGCGCCGCGCTCGACGCGCTCGCCACGGAGGGCCGGGTGCAAGTCGATCCGGCGACCGGCGCCTCGTGGGTCTTCGACCGGCTCGCGGCGGCGGGCGCGCAAATCCATCGCGCCGCCGACCCGTGCATGCTGCCGAAGGCCTGCAAGAATGAGGTCGAGCTCGCCGGCACCCGCGAGGCGCATCGCCGCGACGGCGCCGCGGTCACCCGCTTCCTCGCCTGGCTCGCGCGCGAGGCGGCGAAAGGCGGCCTCAAGGAGATCGCCGCCAGCGACCGGCTCGAAGCCTTCCGCAAGGAGGGTAAATATTTCCGCGATCTCAGCTTTCCGACGATCTCGGGGGCCGGGTCGAACGGCGCGATCGTGCACTACCGCGCCAGCCCGCAGACCGAGAAGACGCTGGAGCCCGGCACCCTCTATTTGCTCGATTCGGGCGCGCAATACCTCGACGGCACCACCGACATCACCCGCACCATCGCAATCGGCGAGCCTTCCGGCGAGATGCGCGAGAACTTCACCCGCGTGCTCAAGGGCCACATCGCGCTGGCGACGGCGCGGTTCCCGAAGGGCACCACCGGCGCCCAGCTCGACGGCTTCGCGCGCCGCGCGCTCTGGGAGGTCGGGCTCGATTACGACCACGGCACCGGGCACGGCGTCGGCAGCTACCTCTCGGTGCATGAAGGGCCGCAGCGCATCTCGAAGGCGCCGAATGCGCAGCCGCTGCTGCCGGGGATGATCGTCTCGAACGAACCCGGCTACTACAAGACCGGCGCCTACGGCATCCGCATCGAGAATTTGATCGTGGTGCAGCCGGCCGACGGACGGCCAAAGGGCGACGATTCGCGCGAGCTGTTCTGCTTCGAGACCATCACCCTGGCCCCGATCGACCGCAATCTGGTCGCGCGCGACCTGCTCGACCGCGACGAGGCCGCCTGGCTCGACGCCTACCACGCCAAAGTGCGGGAGACGCTCGGTCCGCTGGTCGATGCCGAGACCACAGTCTGGCTGGAGGCGGCCACCGCTCCCATCGGGTAAGGTCAGCTCGTCACGTCGCAAAAGACCGCGATCCACGATCCCGGCCTCGCCGGGTTGGCGACGGCGCCGCTAAAAACCCATGTCGCGGAGCATCAGGTCGAGCACCGCCTGAGCGTTGCGTGACGCGGGATCGTCGGCGCCCCGCGTGCGGCGGAGCGCGGCGGCGACCTCCTCCTGCAAGGCGAAGCCATCCTCGCGCTCGCCATATTGCCACAGCAGCGCGGCGAAGTTGCCCATCGCGGTCAACGTGTCACCGTCTTCCGCGCCGAAGAGGCGGGTGAGCGTCGCGATCGCGCCGTCGAGCATCGCGCCGGCTTCTTCCGCTTCGCCAAGCGCCGCCACCGTGCCGGCGAGGTTGTTGACCGCGCGCAGCGTGTCGCGGCTTTCGTCGCCGAACAGCGCGCGCAGGCCGGCGACGACTTGCTCCTGGAGACGCCGCGCGCCGGCAAGGTCGCCCTGCTGCCCCACCGTCACCGCCAGCTTGCCGAGCGCCTTCAGCGTCTCGGGATGCGCGTCGCCGAACAGCGCGCGGCGTCCCGCGACCACCGCTTCCTCGAGCGGCCGCGCCCGGCTGAACCGGCCAGCGGCCCACAACGCCTCGGCGAGGTCGAGCATTGCGGTCAGCGTATCGGCATGCGCCGGCCCGAGGGCCCGCCGCCGCGCGGCGACGAAAGCTTCGAGTTCCGCGACCGAAGCCATGTTCGAGGTCAGGCCAACGGCACGTCGCCCCACACCACGTAACGGCGGCGCGGGCGCAATTCCTCGCCGTCGGCGGCGGCGCGGTTGTTCTGCGCGATGATCACATCGGCAAGCGGATCGCCGCCGACCTCGACCAGCCCGTGGGCGCGGAACAGCGCCTCGATCTCCTCCTGCGGCCTGCCCATCAGAAACGGCAGCCGGTCGCCGATCGGCGCGTATTCGGCGCTGCGCCGGGCGCTGTAGGTCTGCTCCTCGCCGGGCGCGATCAGCGAGTGCCCGTCAATGACGGCGAGCCGGCCGCCGGGCCGCAGCACGCGGATCCACTCGTCGATCGCCGGCTCCGGATGCGGCAAGGTCCACAGCACATGCCGGGTGATCACCAGATCGAAACTCGCGGCGGCGTACGGCAATGCCTCGGCGTCCGCTTCTTGGAAGTGCACGTTCGCGCCGGCCGAAGCCGCCTTCTCCTTCGCCAGCGCCAGCATCGCCGGCGCGAAATCGATGCCGGTGGCCCGATGGCCGCGCCGGGACAGTTCGAGGCTGAGGAACCCGGTGCCGCAGCCGACATCGAGCGCGGCCAGTCCCTCGCGCCCGCCCACGGCCAGCGCGAACACCCGGTCCCACGCCACGCGCTCTTCGGCGGTGCGGATGCTGTGGCCGAAATCTTCGTCGAAATGTGCCGCGCGCCGGCCCCAATGCGCCGCGACCTGCTGCTTGACGATGTCGGTCGACGGCATAGCCACCTCCTATTTCAGGCCAACCACCTCCGCCAGCGCGTCAACCTGATCGACATGGTTCGAGACCGGGTTGAGCATGAGGTGGTTGGCGCTCGGTGAAGCTAGCTATCGTCGCGCCGTAACCAACTGCTTATTCCGATCCCGCGCGAGAACCTCCTCGACGGCGGTCAGCCAATCGGTCCATGCGGCAGGGTCAACGGTTAAGCCGTCTCGCTTATTGACTTCGAGATCACCCAGCAAGGCGCCGAGATTGCCGCGGCCGCCGGTTCGGGCGTGGTACCCGTCCAGAAACATTGCCATGGCGGCGAACGCCTGCTCCGGTGACAATCGCTGATGTTTCATATCGCACTCGATGCAGCGAAACTGAAATCGCGCGGAATCACATTGACCCCGCCATTCGTTATTCTGCCTTCCCGCACTTGCACCCAGATCTGCGTCCCGTCGGCGCGTCTGCCGGCGAACCAGCCATTCCCGAACCGATCCGCCCCGAGAAAATTCGCCGGCCGGCTGGCGGTCGCTATCAGGATTCGGCGATTTTCTGGCGTGTCTTCCCGCAAGTGACCGTCTGCGTCCCTAAATATATGCCCGGCCCGCTCTTCATCGATGATTATTCCGGTCATGGCGAACGAGCATGGCTCAGCCCCCCCTGAAATACTCGGTGTCCTGGGGCCGCGGCCGCCAGTCGAGGTTGCTCGGCCATTCCTTGGTGCGGCCGGAGAATTCCTCGCCGTAGCGCACCCGGAAGAGCAGGGTGCGCTCGGGTCCGGTGATCCATTCGTGCAGTTCGCCGCGCGGGTGGACGACGAACGAGCCGGGCTTCACCTCGACCGTTTCGGCCGGGGTGCGCATCGTGCCGCCGCCCTCGAAGCAGAAATAGAGTTCGACCGCGTTCGGGTGGCAATGGTAGGGGCTGACCTGCCCCGGCTCCCAGCAGGCGACAGTGACGTCGCCCTCGCCCGCGGTGCCGAGGATTTTCTCGACATGGTGCTTGGGGTCGAATTTCTCCTCGGCCTTGAGATCGAAGCTGAGCATGGCGTCGCCTTTACCCGTCGCGTCGCATCAGCTTAAGTCGGAAGGAAGCCCCGCCTCAATGGCGCCATTCGTTGGCCGGCGCGGCGGCGTCGCCGAGCGGCGCCGCGAGGGGCTGGGCGGCGATCAGCGCCGGAGCTTCGGCGACGGGTTCCGGCTTCTTCGCCGCGGCGCCGCGGCGCGCTGCCGCGGCGGCGCGCGCCGTTGGCGGAATCGATCCGAGATAGAGCATCCCGACCAGCAGCAGCGTCGGCCACGGCGCGGTGGTCAGGAACGCCGCCAGCAAGCCGATGCCGAGCAGGGTCGGCACCACGTAATGCTGCGGAATGCGGAATTTCTTCAGCGACAGGGTCGGGATGCGGCTCACCATCAGGAAGGCGATGCCGGCGATCCACACCGCGCCGAGATAGGGCGAGCGGGTGATCCAATCGCCCCATTCGAAGCTGGCGTACATCGGCATCAGCACCAAGCCGGCCCCGCCCGGCGCCGGCACGCCGGTGAAATAGCCGGGCTGCGGCGCCGGCTCGGCGGATAGCTGGGTGTTGAACCGCGCCAGGCGCAGCGCGCAGCATACCGCGTAGAACAGGACGATCGCCCAGCCGAGGCTGTGCAGCCCCGACATCGTCCACAGATACATCACCGCCGCCGGCGCCACCCCGAAGCTGACGAAATCCGAAAGGCTGTCGAGTTCGGCGCCGAAATGCGAGGTCGCCTTCAACAGGCGGGCGACACGGCCGTCGAGCCCGTCGAGCACCCCGGCGGCGATGATCGCATAAACCGCGGCCTGGAAATTGCCGGTGAGCGCGAAGCGGATCGCGGTCATGCCGGCGCACAGCGCCAGCAAGGTCAGCACATTCGGCACCATGCGCTGGACCGACAGCTCCTGGATGCGGCGCACCCGCATGCCTCGCATCGGCCGCCGGCGCACGCGCACCCGTGGCTGCCGCATCTTGTCGCGAATATTCCTCATGGCGGCAAGTTTACATCAAAACCGCGCTCAGTGGCTGAAGCCTTCGCGCGGCCTTTCCGTGGCGTCGCGGTCGGCCAGCACGGTCTCGCCGGCGATCATGCGCTGGCCGAGCACGACCAGCGGCACGTAGGGCGGCGGCAGGTAGATGTCGGCGCGCGAGCCGAACCGGATGATGCCGATGCGCTCGCCGGCGGCGACGCGCTGTCCGGCGAGCAGCGGACAGACGATGCGCCGGGCGACGAGGCCGGCGATCAGCACACAGGCGATGTCGGGGCCGTCAAGCGGGCTGAGGCGCAGCGCCAGCCGCTCGTTGTGCTCGCTCGCCTTGTCGAGGCTGGCATTGACGAAGCGGCCGGGCGTGTATTCGCGCGCCGCGACCGTCCCCGCCGCCGGGGCGCGCGCGACATGCACGTCGAACAGGTTGAGGAAGATGCCGATCCGCGTCACTGGCGCGCTGCCCATGTCGAGCTCGACCGGCGGCGGCGCCGGCGCGAGCGAGACGACGATGCCGTCGGCCGGGCTGACGACAAGCCCGGACCGGGTCGGCGTCACCCGCCACGGGTCGCGGAAGAAATACGCGACCCACAGCGTCACGATCAGCGCCAGCCACCCCGCCGGGTGCCACAGGAGATAGAGGATGACGGTGGCGACGACGCCGATCGCGACGAATTTCCAGCCGTCGGGATGCAGCGGAGCGATGATCTGGCGGAGCATGGGTCGTTCGATGCTGTTTAATCGTCTTTCCCGCGAAAGCGGGAACCCAGTACGTGCGACGTAACGGTCGCCCTGGGCCCCCGCTTTCGCGGGAAAGACGAATTTATGTTTGGCGCGGGGAACATCTTACCGCCCTTCGCGGCGCCAGGCGGCGATCAGCGTGCCGACCGCCAGCAGCAGCGCGGCGATGCCCGGCAGCAGCGGGGTTTCGCTGAACCCGGCGACGACGTAGTCCTGGTTTTCCCTCAGGCCGAGCCAGCCGTTCCCGGCGGTGGCGCGGCCGGCGGCGACGCGGCGGACTTCCGGCACGCCGTCGCCGATCCAGAATTCGCCGCCGCCGCTCGCCGCCACGAGCGGCGCGAGCTTCTCGGGCGTGGCGCGGACATCGGCGAACTCGACCGGGTTGAGCGGCCCCGCCGCCGCCAAAGCGGTGCGGGTGCCGTCGGTCACCCGGTAGAGGCCCATCTGGCTCACCGCGAGCGTCCCGGTGCTGCGGCCGCCATGCCCGGCGGTGAGGTGCATGGTAGAGGTGGCGCCGTCGGGCGCGGTGACGGTGACCGGCTTGTCGTCGGGTTCGAGCGATTGACGGGTGACGGTCAGCCGGTCGCCCTCGACCGCGGCGCGCAGATCGTTCTCCTCGAGGTCGGGCTCCTTCATCAGCCAATAGGCGAGGCGGCGCAGCAACTCGGCCTGCGGCCCGCCGCCCTCGAAACCGCGCGCCCACAGCCACATCTGGTCCGAGAGCAGCTGTGCGACGCGGCCCTTGCCGGCGCGGTCGAGCACCAGCAGCGGCTCGCCGTGGTCGCCAGTCATCAAGGTCGTGCCGTGGTGCACATGCGCGTCGACCTGGCGGAACCAGCGTCCCCAGCTCGGGGATCCGCCGGGTTCGCCCGCACCCGGCAGATCCGCGGTCACCGGATGGCGCCAACCGAGCGCGGTCAGCTCCGGCTTGAACCCCTCCTCCTCGACATTGCCGGTCGGCTCGGTCGGCAGGATTTCGCCGAGCGGCGTGCGGAAAAGGCTCATCGGCGTGCCGAAGCTGGGGCCGGTCGCTTCGAGAAAGGCGCCGCCCTTGCGCACATAGTCGACAACATTCTGGATGTAGCTCTGCGGGATCACCCCGCGCCGGCTGTAGCGGTCGAAGATGATGAGGTCGAATTCGCTGAGTTTGACGTCGAACAGCTCGCGGATCGGAAAGGCGATCAGCGACAATTCGCGGATCGGCGTGCCGTCCTGCTTTTCGGGCGGGCGCAGGATGGTGAAGTGGACGAGGTCGACCGACGGATCGGATTTGAGGATGTTGCGCCACACCCGCTCCCCGGCATGCGGCTCGCCCGAAACCAGCAACACCTTTAGGCGGTCGCGCACCCCGTTGACGACCACCGCGGCGCGGTTGTTGACCAGCGTCAGCTCCCGCGGCCCGGCCTCGACCGCGAGCTCCAGCACGTTGGGGCCACCGTGGTCGATCGGGATCGACAGCGCGATGTCGCGGCCGACCGGCACGAGCTGGACATGCGCCGCGCCGCCATCCTTGCGCCAGGTGAGCTTGGCGTCGGTTTGGGCCGCCTCCTGCGTCTCCGGCAAATCCTCGACCCGCACGGTCAGCGCCGCCTCCTTGCCGACCAGGCCGAAGCTTGGCGCCTCCTTGACGACGAGACGGCGGTCGCCCTCGCCCGGCCGCCCCGAGAGCAGGACATGGAGCGGCGCGCCGAGTTGCTCGGCGGCGGTCTTGACGTCGCCGGCCGGGATGTCATGAACCTCGCCGTCGGTGATCATCACGACACCGGCGAGGCGCTGGCGCGGTACGTCGCCGAGCGCGTGATTGAGCGCGGTAAAGAGCCGCGTGCCGTCGTCGCCGGCGCCGGGCTGCGGCTTGCCGGCGCGCACGATCCGGACATCGAGGTCGGGTTGCCGCGCGAGCCGCGCGTTGACGGCTGCCAGCGCCTGTTCGCTGGCGGCGGCGCGGTCGCGGATCTGCTGGCTCGGCGATTCGTCCAGGACGACCACCGCGATGTCGCGCTGCGGCGTGCGTTTTTCCTCGACCAGCGCCGGGTTGACGAGGGTCGCCAGGAGGATCGCGATCGCCGCGCCGCGCCAAGACAGACCGCGCGCCCGGCGCCACGCTCCGAGCGCCAGGATCAGCAGCGCGATTCCGGCGAGCACGGCGATGATCCGCCATGGGATCAGCGGCGCGACGGCGACGGTGTAGGCGCTAAAGCTCATTGCCCGAGGCGCTCCAGGATCGCCGGGACGTGCACCTGGTCGCTCTTGTAGTTGCCGGTCAGAACGTACATCACGAGGTTGACGCCGAAGCGCAGCGCCATCTCGCGCTGCTGCTCGCCGCCCGGCACCACCGGGTATTCGGGGTGCCCGTCGGCGTCGATCGCCCAGGCGCCGGCCCAGTCGTTGCCGCCGACGATGACGCTGGAAACGCCGTCGTTGACCCGGTCCTCGGCCGGCTCGACCCAAAGCTGGCCGCTGTTCCAGCGGCCGGGGAATTCATGCAGCAGATAAAACGATTTGGTCAGCACATGGTCGGGCGGGATCGGCGCCAAGGGCGGTATCTTGACGCCGCCGACGAGATTCTTGAGGCGTTCGGCCGATTGCGCCGCGCTGCCGTAGACGCCGGGCGTGCCGTCGCCGGCATCGCGGGTGTCGAACAGGATCGTGCCGCCGGTCTCGATATAGCGGTTGATGCGCTCGACCGCTTGCGGCGAGGGCGCCGGCTGATCGGCCGTCACCGGCCAATAGAGCAGCGGAAAGAAGATCAGCTCGTCGCTCTCGACATCGACCGCGAGCGGCTCGGCGGTCTCGACCGCGGTGCGGCGGTTGAGGACCTGGTTGAGCCCGGCGAGGCCGTCGCGGCTCTCGCCGTCGATTTCGCCGACCCCGGTGCGGACATAGGCGAGGCGCAGCTCCGACGTTGCGCGGATCGCGAAGCTGTCGTCGGCGCGGGATGCGGCCGGGAGCAGCAGCATCGGCACCAGCACGACCGCCGCGCGGCGCGCCGGCCAGCGCAGCAGACCGCGCAGGACATAAGCGATCATCAGATCGGCAAGCGCGAGGAGCAGCGCCGCGACCAGCAGCGGCGGGCGGATGTCGGTTTCGGCCTTGCGGGCGAACGGTTCGCGCGCAATACCGGCGGGCAGCGCGCCGATCGGCTTCAGTTCGGCAATGCCCGACGCCAAGTTGAGCGCCCGCCGCGCGTCCGCGGTGCCATAAAAGCCGGGCGGATGGCGCGGCGAGGCGGCGGCGCCGGCGATGTCCTTGGCCGCGATCGGCTGCGCCGTCGGCGCGGCGTGCTGCAGCCGGCCGAACCCGTCCAGCGTCTCGACCGGCGGCAGCAGCGCATCGCCCAGTTCGGCGACGCCCTCGCTGAGCGCGACGATCCGGCGCAGCATCTCGACGAAAAGGCCCGACAGCGCCAGGTTCGACCACTCGGCATTGGCGGTGGTGTGGACCAGCACGATCCAGCCCTGGCCCTGCTTCTCCGCGGTGACGAGCGGGGTGCCGTCGGCGAGCCGGGCCCAGGTCTTGCCGGCGAGGTCGATGTCGGGCTCGGCCAGCACCTGCCGCGACACGGTGACGTCCGCCGGGATCGCGAGGCCGGCGAACGGGCTGTCCGCCGCGAACGGCGCGAGCTTCGCCGGCTGCTCCCAGGAGAGCGCGCCGCCGATCGTGCGGCCGCCGCGACGCAGCCGCACCGGCAGCAGATGGTCGCTCTCTTCGGCGAGATGCGGCCCGGCGAAGCGCAGCAGCACCCCGCCGGCCTCGACCCATTTGCGCACGGTTTCCTCTTCCGCCGGCGAATCCGGGCCGGCATCCGAATAGACCAGCACGGCGAGCTCGCGCTTCAGCAGTTCGTCGGCCGGACCGCGGCGGATTTCGGTGAACGGATCGAGCGCGCGCTCGAGGTAATAGGTCTCGCTGAGCAACGGCTGGGCGCCGGGGCTGCTGCCGGCGGCGACGCCGACCGGACGGCGGCGCCAGCGCTCGTCGACGAGCAGTGTGCCGCCGGCCGATGGCTCGCCCTCGATGTCGATGCGGGCGACCCGGTTGCGCAGTTCGCCCGGCATCGCCAGCTTGACCAGCGCGCCGCCGGCG
>Ga0209483_1003489_pt1 | contig 10325 bp, 9 predicted proteins | sample NGEPerA_FD_184508 | JGI IMG/M metagenome (GOLD analysis project Ga0209483, IMG submission 184508) | Arctic peat soil microbial communities from the Barrow Environmental Observatory site, Barrow, Alaska, USA - NGEE PermafrostL2-A... | ecosystem: Environmental > Terrestrial > Soil > Wetlands > Peat...
GGACCCGCGCGGCTGGCGCGAAATGATCGAGCAGTTCTGTGAACACTCGATGCCAGGCACCGCGCGGACCCTGCGCGGTGTTCAAGCTCGGCGGCCGTCGATCTTTTCGCTTGCCAATCAAATGAAGGTCATCACCGCCCCGACGCTGATCGTAACCGGCGACGAGGATTGGCCATGCCTTGAGCCAGGAATATTCATGAAACGTCAGATTGCTACCGCTGGGCTTGTCGTGATGCCGAATGCGGGACACGCAGTCAATCTCGAAGAACCCGCGGCCTTCAACCGTCATTTACTGGATTTCTTCCACGCCGCTGAAATTAGCAAATGGCCCACACGAGACCCGCGCGCGATGCACGAGTCCATCTTGGGGACGAGCGAGGGAATTTAGCCGCCTTGCAATCGCAAGCGACGTGGCGCCAGCGACATCTGTCAAATCGGCCTATGACGCGGTCTTATCGGCGGTGGAATCTGCGCTATGACGTCTTCAGCCAATGAATTGTCGACCGCTTGTTCAAATGGCAGATCGCTGTTAATGCCGCCCGAAGAAATCATGCTAGCCTTTAGCAATTCAAATCCGGACCTCGGCAATAGCGGGTTCTTGCCCCAGACGCCAAGGCTAAGATAACGCCCGATAGCCGAAGTAAGACGCTCTATCGGTACATTCGGAAAATAATCGGCAAGAACACTGGCAAGTTCTCCGGCATCGACCTGTTGCATCCAGCGTTGCACACGAAATATCGCGCGGGTCATCGCCGTAAACTCGGCACGGCGGCTCTCGAGCGTCGGCCGGCGCGTGTAGAAACAGGTATACGTGGTGTGCCCGCGTTTGGCGGCTGCGTACCACATATGTCCGCGGCCAGAGCCAATAAGCTCCTCGGCGAACGGTTCCAGGACTTGAACAACGTTGAGCCCGTCTTTCCCTAAGAGATTGACGTTTTCTGCCATCGTCCGTGTCGGAGTTTGTTGAATCCGAAGCGGATCAAGGCCGGCCCGGCGGATGTCCTCCTGGAGGCAAAACCATGGCGTCGGCACCTCGCTGACGAGGGCGAGCTTCACGCCGAATAATTTGTCGAAGGTGAATTCCTCGATGGGAGTGTCACCAATCAGAAAGAAGGGGTCACGCGTGACGGTTTCGCAAAAGCAGACAAGTTCCGAATGCGGATTCCGATCGTGGCCGACAATTACGCGCATCGGTCCGCCCCAGCTGAGATCGGCGCTTCCCTCGATTACGCTGCGGACCGCATCGTCGGGCCGCTCTGAGGTCTTGAGAACCACCTCAAGCCCTTCATCTTCATAGGCCCCCAGCGCCAGCGCTGCGTAAAACGGGGCATAGAAGATCCCGCGTAGGGTCTCCTGCAGGATGATTTTCATTGGATCGCGCTGGCTCCAGTAATGTTGCGCTGCTCGAATATCATGACGATTGAAGCGTAGATGTTTGTGTTGCCATAAGACTAACTTGAGGCCGAGTAATCCTGGGTGACACGGCACGCGGCAACGCGCACCTTGCGAATCGTTTCCGGAGTATTGCGGCTTCGGCCGACAAAACGGGGAACACCGTTGGTGACCACCGCGCCGACCGCCAGGATGTCGCCATTACGAAGTGCTGACAGCGCATCATTCTTGGAGCCGCCAAGGCACGCGTCCACAACGACGATATCGGCATCGCGTTCAGGCGCAATGACGCCGCTATTGAGCCGGAACACCGTCGCGTTATTGCCGGTCGCCATGGCCACCGCCAGCGCGGGCTCGACGTGCGCCAACGAGGCGAGATGGCTCATCGTATACAGTATCCCCAAGGGCATGATACCGCTTCCTGTCGGTGTATCGGTCGCAATCAGCAAGCGATCGAGTTGACCTTTGCGTTGCAGGAGATCAGCCACAAGCAATGTCGTCCGCAGGTTTCCCGCCGTGCACACCTGCATAGCGACGCGCGACTCATCCACCAGCCGATGGAAGTCTTCATCCGGCATGGCGATGGGACCGCCATTCACGTGATAGGAAACGTCGGCGCCGACGCGCAGCACGTGATCCGCCCAAATTCCGGAGGACCCGGGAATTGACGATCCGCCCGTGTGGATCATCGAAACCATTCCGTGTCCGCGCGCCATTTTGATATAAGGCTCGTATTCATAAGGCGTGGCAAAAGCACCGAAGCCTGCTTTGGCAAGCCAGACGCCTTGCGCGGCCATGTCGCTGAAATCGGCGTCCGTCAAACCCGGTTCGAGGATGACCGAGCCTGCATGAACGCGCATGCCACCGGGCCGATAGGTCTCAAAGCATTTCCGGGCCGCGATCGCCAAGGCTTTCACGCCCGCCGGATCGCGCGGCCGCCCAGGCACGTGGACCTCGGACGCGCTGATCGCACTTGTCACGCCGCCATGCACGTAGCTCTCGAGGAAGCCGACTGTCTTCTGTCTCGGCGTGTAGTCGCCGAACGTGATGTGAACGTGTGAATCTATAAGGCCGGGCATCACCATAGCGCCGCCCGCGTCGATCGTTACATCGCACTCACCCTTTGCAGCGGTCCCGACGGATTCGATCTTGCCGTCGTTCATGACCACGGAATTGCCGGCAGCTTCCGGAGCTATGATGTCGCCGCTGAGAATCTTTCCGATATTGATGATCTCAACGCGCATAACTTAGGGCCCTTTGCTTGCGTAAAGCGACTTCGCCATGCGTGAGGCCGCCGACCCTCGCATTAATGCGACCCCGGTTGGCGACGCAGAAGATCAAGGCGATCTCGTCGGCCTGCGGCGTTGACGGAATCGTCACCGACATGCCGTCGTAATGAGAACGGACATAGATGTCGTCCTTATGATTCATAGGAACGTCGATCGGTGTGCCCGGCGCCCCTGTTTTGGTAAATGAGGATATCCACGCATCGGCGCCGCCGAGCGCTGCCCGAATTGGGTCGGCATAGGCCGTCGTCAACAGGGCATTGGCGTGTTCCTGCTCGCCTGCGGTGCCGACGATGCCGCCCTTGCCGTAGCTTTCGATACTCTGCGGATCGCAAGCAGCGACGACCATTGCCGCCATTGCATGACCCAATTCGACGCTTGCGCGGATCAGTGGCTGCAGGTCGGCGTTGAGCGTTCCGGCAAGCGGGTTTTGCACAACGGCGACCACGGCGATACGATGTAATTCGCGGTCGGCACGTTGTCCTGCTTCAAACATCCGTTTTTCCGAGAAGACGTAATTGCGCCGAATGATGAGTTCCATGGTCATGCCTTTTGACGAGTCTTAAGTGGGCGTGGGAGTGGGCTGCTCGGAACGAGGTCCCATCGTGGACCTTGTTGATGAACGTCCCGAAGGATCATATCGGCGATGACGTGTCGTACCGGATGACGATCCTTGGTCAATGCAAGATCTAACTCCGGTTTCGGATATTGCCGGCCGCCGGCGGCGGCGCAGCAGGTAACGTGGTCATATTTGTTACTCGTCTTGATAGAACACCTTGACCGCGTCGCAGGCGGCTTCCACATGCGCGACCGCCGCCTGCCGCGCCGCCGCGAAGTCGCCCTTTTCAATGGCGGTTAAGATCCGCCGCATTTCAGTCGCGCTGTGCTTCGAGCGCCCCGGACGCGCCATCGATTGAAAGCGCAGGAAGTTGATACGACCATTCAGGCTCTGCAGCACCTCTCCGATGACGGAGTTCGCGCCGCCCCGTAAAATGGCCTGATAGAAGTCGTTCGTCGCCGTAACGCGCCCGGGTGCATCATCCGTCACGATCGCCTCGTTAAAAGCGCGCAATGCGCTCTGCATCGCGCAAATATCAGCGGACGTTGCGCGGCTCGCGCAACGCGCGGCCGCCTCGCCCTCCAGCAGCGCGCGCACTTCATAAATCGCCTTGGCGTCATTCCATTCGATTCGGGCAACCGATGGCCCCTTATTGGCGATGATCGTTATAATTTTCTCGCCTTCCAGCCGCCGCAACGCTTCGCGGATCGAGGTGCGGCTTACGCTCATCAATTCGCACAGCATGGCTTCTGCCAGCCGCGTGCCCGGCTTGAACTTCCCCATCAGGATGGCGTTGCGTAGTTTGTCTACGATCTCGGATTGTACAGTGCGCGGTACTACTTTGAGATCGCCTGGCGAGTCGTTCACAGACAGCTTCATATTTCTTAGGTTCATTTGAGACAATGTCCTTCAAATGACAAGTTGGCTACGCCGGTCGAAATGAGAACAAAACGCCGAAGAAAAAGCGGTGCCGTCCGGTGCGGTTCCGCACACGGCGCATGATAGTCGTGCGACGCGCGCAATCACTTTACCGCCTCCACATTTAATGCCGCTCTGGTGCCGACGACGACTTCCACAAGAAACATCGTAATAAGGGAGAAGAACACCAAGGCGGATCCGGCCGCGCCGACGATCGGCCCCGGTGACTCTGACAGGTAATTGAAGATACGAACCGGTAGCGTGACGACTTCGGGCCCGGACAGAAAAAGCGCCACTACAACGTCGTCGAACGACACGATGAAGGAAAGGACCATGCCACCGATAATTCCCGGCGCGATCAGCGGCCCGGTCACATGGAAAAACACGCGCGCAGGCGAAGCACCAAGATTTGCCGCGGCGCGATCAAGGCTCCAATTGTAATTAGCGAAACTCGACTTAACCAGCCGCACGACGTAGGGCGTCGTCAAGATCGCATGACCGATCACAATCGCCGTGACGCCCCCACTAATTCCGAGCCATGTATAGAACAGCAGAAATGCCAAGGCGAGAACGACCGTCGGAATCATCAAGGGGAGCGTAAACAGGGCTTCAAGCATGGCCTTCCCTCGAAAATTATAGCGGGCGATGCAGACCGCGACGAACGTGCCGATCACGCCGGACAAAAACGCAGTGGAAAAAGCGACTTTAAGGCTGATGAGGGTCGAGGCGATGAACTGGTCATCGCTGAAAAACGCATGATACCAGTGGAGGGTGAAATGCTGGAAGGCGACGGATGCGTATCCCGATGCGGTGAATGATCCATAGACCACCACGAAAGAGGGCAACGTCAGGATCGCTAACATCACGCCGCAAAAGGACCTTAGGATCATGGCCGCACCTGTTCGCGGACGATGTGTGACATGACGAAGTTAAAAAGACCGACAATGATCGTGACCGCAATTAGAAGCGCGGCGCCGATCGCGCCGGCGAACTGCCAGTTAAGCAGGGTCGTTGCCTGTTGATAGGCTGACATCGAAACGACCCACACGGCCGGTCCTCCGAGCACGGCGACGGTAATGAAGCTTCCCATGGCCAGCGGGAATACCGTGGTGAGGCCCGCAATGATGCCCGGCAATGTAAGGGGGAGCGTCACTTCGAAAAAGACGCGATAAGGCGGCGCACCCAAGTTTGCAGCGGCTTTGAGTAGCGAGAAATCCACTTTCTGCAGCGAGTTGTAGATGGCGAGGATCATCAGCGGGATAAAGACGTGCGACACGCCAATCACCACCGCCGTCATATTAAACAGATGCGTGGACCGCGAAAATCCGTTGTCGATGCCAGCGGCGAGTAGCACGCTGTTGAGCACGCCTTCCTTGCCGAGTATCACGACCCACCCATATGTGCGCACCACCACACTCACCAGCATCGGCGAGATCACGAAAAAAAACAGCCGGCTGCGCGTTCTAGGCCCCACAATCCGCAGAAGATAAGCGACCGGATAACCGCACAGCAACATAAGCGACGATGACAGCGCGGCCACTCGCAGCGTGCGCTGCAGGATCGTCTGATAAAGTGGATCGGTGACGAAAGACCGATAGTTCTCGAAAGTGAGCGCGTCTGCCTCGCCGCTCATCATCGGCGGCTTGAAGCTCTCGATAAGCATATAGATCATCGGCGCGAGGAAGAAGACCAGGAAGATCACCAGTGCCACCGCCATACCCCCGTAGAGGAATGCGCTGGCAAAAACATTGCCGTTACTGCGCCGGCCGAACCAGGACAAGTCCGCTGTGCCGTTTATTGCAGGACTCATTTTACAGCTGCCGCATTCAGGAGCATGCCATGCTCGGCAGCCCAACAAACGAACACACTTTGCCCTACGACGACGCCATCGGATGGCTGCTGTTGGTCGATTTTGACGACCGAAGAATCGCGCAGAGCCGCCTCATATCGCGTGATTGATCCAAGATGTCGGATACTGCTGACGGTGGCCGAAAGGCAGTTGACGTCCGCGCCCTGGCTCTCGGACGCGGCAACAAACATTTGCTCTGGTCTTACCGCGATCGTCAGTTCGGACGCACTCGACGAATTGGGCCCCTCGCCCGCAGGCACTCGGACGGGCCCGCCGTTCGTGTCGACGAAAACCACGCCGTCGCTGAGGGGTCCGCCTCGTCCTTGAAAGAAGTTGCAGTCACCGAAAAATTTGGCGACGAACCGGTCAATCGGGCGCTGATACAATTCCTTTGCAGTGCCAACCTGGACGATGTGGCCGTGATTCATGAGCGCAACGCGGTCCGCCACCGCAAAGGCCTCGGCCTGATCGTGCGTGACAAAGACCGACGTGATTTGTGTCGTGGTGAGGACGCGTCTGATCTCGTCGCGCAAAGACTCGCGAAGCCGCGCATCGAGGTTCGACAACGGTTCGTCCAGCAGAAGAATCGACGGGCGGATCACCAGCGCGCGCGCGAGCGCCACGCGTTGCCGCTGACCGCCCGAAATCTGCTCCGGAAACCGGTGGCCGAGTTGCGACAAACCGATAAGATCGAGGGCCTCACGAACCCGTTTTTCGCGCTCCGCCTTTGGCACGCCGCGCATACGCAGCCCAAAAGCGACATTGTCGAAGACTGTCTTGTGTGGAAACAGGGCATAGTCTTGGAAGACCATGCCCGTGTTTCGCCGATGCGGAGGGACGCTCGTTATGTCGTTATCGTTAACCAGAATCTCACCGGAATCAGGCTTGATGAATCCGGCGATCATGTTAATCGTCGTCGTCTTGCCGCAGCCGGAAGGGCCAAGGAGCGCCAGGCATTCCGACTTAACTTCGACCGATACATTGGCAACGGCGGTATTCGCGCCAAATTTCTTCGAGACGTCCCTGAGCTGAAGCGTACTCATCGAACCTTCCGATGCCAAATTAAGCCGGCAATTTCCGGCTCGTCGCCTACTGGGCGAAAGCTTGGGTCCAATGACTGGTCCAACTGGCGAGCTGTTTCGCAGCGAGTTTGCCGTCGATCGCCTTGCTCACGCGATCCGCTTTTTCGATGGAGCCCATGTAGGTTTCCATCGTCGAAGAGATTTTGGCCTTCGTATTCGTCGGCAAGACCATGCCCAAGCTCGCCATCTTTTCCTGGACCGGAACACTGATCAAGTAATTGAGAATCTTCTGCGCCGCCTCCGGATTTGGCCCGTGCTTCACGAGCATGACTGAATTAAGGCTAACCACCGCCGACTCCTTAGGCACGATAAAGCCGATATAGCCGGTCTTCTCGTTCATCAGATGGGCGCGCGCCGGAGAGCTCGGATACATCAAGCATTCCTTGGCACGGAGAAGGTTCTCGGCTTGGCCCGGGTTCTCAACGACGGTGAGCGCATTTGCCTTCAGCGCTGCCAGTTTGTCGAACACAGGCCCAATGTCCTCCTGGTCGGCGCCCATGGCACGCGCCAGACCGATCAGGGTCGACTGGCCGTACATATCCGGCGGCGCGATCAGACATATTTTCTTCTTGAGGTCAGGACGCAACAGAGCTGTCCAAGAATCCGGAAGCGGAAGATTCTCTTTCTTGAATTCGTCGCTGCGGTAGGCGAAGCCGACGGCCCAATAGGCCGTGATCAGGGCTTCCTCCGGCTTGCGATATCTCTTCTCGATATCTTTCATATTGGTCACGATACTCGTGTCCAAGGGCACGGAGATGCCGAGCGTCTTCGACTGCGCCATCGTCGTTTCGTTGCCTTGAAAGATGTCAATCTGCGGACTGTTGCGTTGCGCCACGACCTTGGCCAACAAGCCGTTCGAGTTTGCCTCGACATAGACGACATTGATGCCGTTCTTCGAAGCAAAACTATTGATGCTATCACGCATGAATTCGCCCCACGACCCACCCCAGATTCCCATAACGACCGTGTTGTTCTGAGCTGACGCGGCACCTATACCGCCGGCTGTAACGAGAGCGAGGGCAAGCAGTGCGATGGCTGACTTCGGGAAACGTTGGCCAAGCGAGAAAAGGAATCTCATGGGCTTAGCTCCTTTTTTGCGACGACGACCGGCCAATATTGCCGCGATTATCATACAATGTGTCAATCTACGATATCGTGTCAAGATACGGTCGCGCGGCCAATGGCGCGGTCATGCGAAATGACTGACATCGGTCGGATAGACTTTCTGGCGCCGCCATATAACAACTGCCAACAAGAGGCCGCGTTCGCTCAAAGCGCGACGGAACGGCGCGCTCGGTCCGCATCCCGCGTCCGCCAGCACACAGAGGTGGTGTCGCTTTGAGTACTTTGTTCCGAGGTAAGCTTCAATCACGCTTAGCGGCAGCTTCCAAACGGGGTTCGCCGGGGAAAGATTTCCACCCAACACAATAGGTGTTTTTTTCGGAAGCCTTGCAGACGGCCCCGTTCCACCCATCATTGTGCCAGGCAAGCCTGGCCGTTATGTGAGTACCCGACCAAGGCTATAGGAGCTTAAGTCTTAGTTGCGGTGAGGTTTGCCCGAAACAAACTCAAATTTCTCGGATCATCGGTGCGATGAATCATACGGTGGCAATTGGCGCAAAGCACCGCAAAGTCGGCGGCGACGTCATAGGTGACAGCCACGCCCTCCTCTAACGTTGAAATTGGCTTGAGGTGATGCGCTTCAATAAAACCTTTGCCGATTTTTCCGTAGCGCTCTTCGAAATCTAAATCGCAGGATTGGCAGCGCGTGCCATGAAATTTTTGGCTTGTTTGGGCGCGGTGCGGTTGCGTTCTACTTTACGGTGAAATGCCCGTGACCTGACCTGGCTTTTTTGGATCAAGAGTTATGAGAGAATAGCTTGGTTCAAAAAAGCCAGGTCAGGTCAGTCCATTATGTGGAACATCTCGGGCCTTCCGCGCTTCAGGGCAAGTTCGCGAAGTGGCGATAGACTGCATTATAGCGCTTGACCATCAGTACAACTTCGGCAACCGCCACGCGCTCGTCATCGGTGTGGAATTGCGCAGGGTCTCCCGGCCCCCATTTCAGCGCCTGAGTATTGTGATGATGCAGGTAACCCAGATCGAGGGCGCCGTCAGCATAGAAGACTTTAGGCATCGCGAGGTTTTGCGATTTCAGCGCCGCAGCGATCTCCACTAGCAGTTCAGATCCCGGATCCAGCGCGGCGCCGTACATAAATGCGCCAGCGCTGACCGAACATCGGAGGGGCGGCTCTACCGTCAGCAATTCCTTCAGTCCCTTCACTACGACATCCGGCGTCTCTCCCGGCAGTAATCGCCGATCGTAAGCAAGCCGAGCATGCGACTGAATTGTGTGGGTGGCGTCCGGTCGCGTGCGAATCGACGTGCAGGTCAGCGACGCAGGACCAAGCGTTGGATGCTTCGGAAGTTGCTCATTGATAAGTGATGCCTTCCGAAGGATTTGCTCAACGCCTCGCGTCACGTCAACGCCTTTCCAAGGCGTGCTGCTATGTGCCGGACGGCCTTCGATGATCACCTCGACATCGAGCCGACCTCGGTTGCCGATGGAAAAATTTCCATTACTGCCGGTTACAACGAGTGCAAATCTCGGCTTGCCACCCATCTCCTTTATGGCTGCAGCAACCGCGTCATGCCGTCCGGTTTCGCCTGCCGTAAGCAGCACCCACGACAGTCGATGTGGAGAAGATCCGCTCTTTGCGAATTCGGCAAAGGCCGCCAACGACGCAACAAGCGACGACTTCTGCTCACTGATCCCCCGCCCCCGCACATAGGTGCCCTCCGACGCCTCGATTACCTCGCCGGCAAATGGCGAAGGCATGGTGGAGCGTGGGTGCGTCATCGCATAAGCAAAAGTCGCGAGCATCGGCTCGCCATTCTCCGGACCGGCATCAACAATCAGGTTGCCATAATCGTCGAGACGACCTTTCAAGCCCAGTTCTTCGACCAAAGGCTTCACTTCATCGCGAATGAACGACTGGATAGCGGGATCCTGTTCCATCTCATCCGACTGCTCGCTCGGACGGCGCACGAAACGCTGCAACCACTCGACAAGAATATCCGTGGAGATCGTCTCCGACATACTCACCACCCTGAAGTTAGGCGTTTGGCCGGCTGTCCAGCGTTCCAAACGCGTCAAGGAGCATCTTCTTGGCCGTCGCACCATCGGGCTTACCTGCCCCGGTTAGTGGGAGCGCCTCGACAACGAGAATCGCGCGTGG
>Ga0209483_1003490_pt1 | contig 10323 bp, 7 predicted proteins | sample NGEPerA_FD_184508 | JGI IMG/M metagenome (GOLD analysis project Ga0209483, IMG submission 184508) | Arctic peat soil microbial communities from the Barrow Environmental Observatory site, Barrow, Alaska, USA - NGEE PermafrostL2-A... | ecosystem: Environmental > Terrestrial > Soil > Wetlands > Peat...
CCGGAATTTAATCTGGAAGTGGCTTCCAGATACGGCAGCGCGCCGGAAATAATTCCCACATCCACGCCGTAAAGCAGTCCGCCTAAACCAGCAACCAGAAGAAGAAAATGGTTGTAAGTTGTTTTATTGATATTCGTAACTGTATTACTTTCCCGCATATTTAGAAAATCTTAAACTCACGCATAAATAATCTAATCGAACCAGATAAAACTGTATCATTTAATTAAGACAATCCCAAAGTATCTAAATTAGATCAGGCTTTAAAAAGCCAAAACATAATGATCAAGGCGGTGTTTGGACACGATAAAAACGTTGAGTTTGATTGGTCAACGCGCCAAAATCCGTTATAAGCAGAGGTCCACCCGCTTCAAAAATATTGGTAATCAAGAGTGTGCTCCAAATGCTAAAGGTTAAATCTCCGGTCCATTGCACCCGATAAGAACCCAAGGCGATGCTTGGAAATTCCAAATTAATGTTATTACCATTATTTTCAAGATTAATTTGGCCGGGAGTAGCGAGGGATTGCTTGACGGCTTGAAGTAATGGATCGGTTGTCCCGGGCGTGTAGTCTTGAGCTAACTCCCAAATCATGATGCCACCCAATCCGTGATTTCGGGCATAACTAACTTTGGCCTGACAGGTGCGTTGATCATCGTAGGAAAGAAAGATGTTATTTTCAGGGTTTGCGTTAGTGATGCCAAGATAAGCCGCTTGAGCAGCATCGTCCCAATGATAAAGATTTGTTTGATAGTAACCTGTCATTATATCGCTGTAGCGGATGGGAGTGGCTGTCGGCGCATTGGTCCATGATTGCCTCGGTTGAGTAATGCAAGTTGGCGAAGTGCCACGGCCGTCTGTCCAAAGGTATCCATAAAAGGCGATACCGATGCCCAGTTTTGCAGAATTTACTCCGTTGACCAAAAAATTAGTTACAGCTCCGTCCACGCAAGGAAGCAAATTACCATTGCTCGGAAAGCGATAGCCGCCATTGTAGATGGGAGAATTAAACCAGGTTACCCATCCATCGTATGGTCCCGACATGTCGTAAGTCATGATGTTGATCTGGTCAAACGCACTTTGCAGCCCGGCATACATCTTATATTCCGCCGTGGCAGAATCGCCGTAAGGCGGATAAGCACCGACGGCGACTGTCAATAACTTGGGTTCAGAAAATTGATTCAACGCCGACCTCAAACCAATCACAAAATTTGTATATTGTTCGGCATCGGTGGAAGGCAGCGGCTCCCAATCAATATCCACGCCGTCATAACCCCGGCTCGCCATGAAATTGGTGATATTATTTATAAATGATGGCAGGTTGGCAGCGCTGGTAGCTCCTTGAAACGAACTTTCTGATTCGCTGCCCCCGACACAAATAAGCACTTTTCTTCCGGCGGCATGGGCTTTCGATACTATGTCACTTGAGTTGGCAGAGGAAATGCCATTGTCACTGTCGTTCAAAGTGCCATCGGAATTGGGCACAATTGAAAAATGGATCACCTGGGTCAGTGCCGTAAAATCAATCTTGGAGGCGGGCATGGCCGCTTGTTCCCAACCCGGATAATAAGCTATACTCCAGAAGCCGGCATGTGCGATGAATGAACAAAGGCATAAACCACTGAAAAAAATAAACGCCAACAGTTTTCTAAAAATTTCTGCGGCATTTGGTGACATGATCAATAATAATTTATTTAGAAACGGTTGTCACGCCTTTCAATTTGGCTATATCCGGGTTGGCAGGCGAGTTGAAGTTTGCCGGCTCCGGCCAGCGGGTTCGGGCATCCAGCAGCTTATAGATTTCAGAATGACCGTCACAAAATGAAAGACCATATCCGCGGTCATGGCGGGTGGCCGGTAAATCATTTGGGTTGAGGGTGAGGCAACCGGGCATTGAGACTAAAAAAAATCCATCATTGATGCTATTTTCCTGTTCGTCAATCAAATACCATATTGTTGCTGCCGACCGCACGTCGCTCTCTTTGTTATATTCGACATATTTCAATGCGTTGGCACCGAGGTCAGCAACGACTCGATGAGTTCCGTTAGCTTCTTGCGATGCCATCCATCCGTTCATTGAATAGCTGCGCACCCGGGGCACGCCGTTGGTATTGCTTAGATCAGCGGGACAATGATATATGCCCAGATTATTATTGTAAGGCCAGAAAGTTCCCGATGTGTCACAAATCGGATTGGTCGAATCAAGAATTCCGGGAGTGACTTGGCCATATCCTGCTTTGTTGTCATCCATGGTTCCCTGAATCCAGGAACCGACAGACGCAGGGTAGGTAGGCTGGTTTAGAGCATATTTCCCGTTATTATCGCCGGCATACATTATCCCGCATAAGTTAAGTTGTCTTAAGTTATTCAAGCATTGAATTTGCTTGGCCTTGTTTTTGGCTTTGGCCAAAACCGGCAAAAGCATGGCTGCCAGAATCGCAATAATGGCAATTACAACCAGAAGTTCAATCAAGGTAAAACCGGCAGGCCGACGACGCATTACTGGCAGGTTGAAACAATTTTTGTAAGTGCGATTTTCCATTTTAAGACTTTAGGTTCGGCCGGAGCATATTCATGCCCCGGCCGATGAATTTAACCGCAGCCCGGCTTACTGCAACTGGACACGGAAGAACTTCTGCGTTCCTGTGATCGAGTTCGTATAAAATGGCGGAGTTGCACCGCCGACATTTACATAGGGACCACTGACATTGGTGGATGACTGGAGTGTTCCAACCGGCCATGAGATCACGAGATTATTGCCGGAGCTGCTGACCGATAAACGCGTCGTATTCAAGAAATGATTCTGAATTTGCGCCGGCGCAAGCGCTTTATTGTAGACCGCCACATCATCCATATCTCCACTGAATGGATTAAAGCTGGAATCATAGCGCCAGCCGAGAGTATATGGTCCGCTACCGATGGGAAGGCCCACGCCCTGATTATAGTTATAATTGTAATTGGCATCGCCACCAGCCGGCACATTGCCGTTCTGAACATAACCACTGTCAGTCCCAGAGGCTTGCGCTACGCCATTCACATAAAATGTAAAAGTTGTGCCATCATATACCAGAGTCAGGTAATACCACTCATTTGCAACCACCTGATCGTTGTCAGTAAGCTGGACGCCGGCATAATAGCCATTGTATGGCCACCAAGCCCAATTATTGCCGGCAGTTTGATAAACCAGCCAGCCAGTCGGACCTTCGCCGTATGGATTGCTCAAAGATGAAAGCGCCGTGCGATAATCATTACCGCCGGTCGTAGTTGAATCTGCCTTAAACCAGCCTTCCACAGAATAGGCGCCGGGAGGATTAATCTCAATCGCATACGGAATACTTACCGTGGCTCCGCCGGTGACACCCAAAGCGGTATCTGTGTCATGCGGAATTCCTGAAGGCACTCCAAAAGCGAAGCTGCCCGCGCCCGTATAGTAAGCTCCATCAAAGCTGCCAACAGTATCAACCGCCGTGCTGCTGTCAGTCGTTTCATCCAGTTGCCAAAAAGCGATGGGCCCGTCGGCGACAACCACTTTAGCATAACCATTCACCGGAACGGTCACCGGGCGGGCTTGAACATTGAGAGTCGCTGGATCACTATTAAATCCGGTGGAAGGATTGGTGATGCTGACATAATAAGAAGATCCGTCATTGGTCAATTGCACATTGTAAAGCCACAAGAGGTTATTGGTGGCACCGGGAATGATGGAATCATCACTACCGTTATGCCATTGATAGGTAATCGGGCCGGCTCCTTTGGCCACAATCTCAAAGGCCGCAGAACTGCCGACATTTCGGATAATTGAAGTTAAAGGAGCAACGATTTCCAGACTGGCTGTAACTGAAAGAGTAGCTACGCTGCTGGTCACGGAACCGTAGGAATTGGTAATAATCACACTGTAGGTGGAACCATCATCTCCGTTGGAAGTGGTGAAGCTATAAGTTGCATTAGTTGCTCCATTTATCGTCGAGTCGCCACTCAACCATTGATATGAAAATGGAGTTGCGCCATCTGCCAGCACATTAAATTGAGCAGTCTGCCCGGAATTAACCGTGGTTGAAGCGGGCGGATTAAAAATCAGAGGCGGTTCTGTATTATTCCGAAACATGTTGGTTCCAGCCTGATAGTGAGTTTGAAGCTGCGCTAAAGTCAGCGCATTGGTGTAGAAGGCGGCTTCATCAAGTTCACCATCAAAATTTCCGTATCCATCGCCGCGTTCGCCCAGGGCAAAAGTGCAAAGTCCGGCATTGTTGACGGAATTAGCCACATAAGTGCTGGCTCTTTGCGTGCCGATGAGATTTCCATTCACATAAAAACTCATGTTTGTTCCATCATAGGTGCCGGCTATGTAATACCAATTGAGTATGGAGTAGTTGGTGGTAGAAATGAAAACATCACCAGTCGGCGTTACCAAGGCCAGTTCACTGGGCACATCAGGAGTCTGGTAAACATACCAACCGGATTGGGTCGCGGTGCCGAAAGCTGGAGAGTTGCCGATGGGGCAACGATAATTGCCGCTGGTAGGTATGCTGATCGGGCGCGCCCAAATCTCAAAAGAAAATGGACCCGGCTGGTTAAGCTGGGAATAATATCCAACGGCCACATAATCGGGAGATTGGGATGCGGAGACGGCGATGCCATTGGTGTCAATGGCAGGCCATCCCAAAAAAGGAAATTGGCCATTGCTGATATAGTCGCCGGGGAAAGCTCCTGACGCGCTGCTATCAACGGCAGTCGAACCAGAAGTTTCTTCCAGACGATAGTAAGCAAGCGGATGATCCGCCAAAATTGTGCTGGGGTAATCCGTAGCGCCTGCCGTGCGAATGCCTGATAATACAAGTAGCGCCACGAAGGGCAGCTTCTTTTTCCACGTGGTTAATTTTTTGAACGATTTCATAGTATGACGGTTAAGTTTTTGAATGTTGCTTCTTCACTCTGGTTCCACTTTAATTATTATGCCAAATCTGTCTACCCCCTGTATTGGGGGTGGTCAAAGCATCAGCAATAGGTCTTTTGCCCTATCGCCTGCACAATTTCCTTATTCACGCCACCTTTGCTTAAAAATGTCAAATTTCAGGTTGGTGGGATGAACTGCGCCCGGTCGGCTGGACAAATTTATTGAATTCGGTGCGTTGTTTAGAGACATCCATCACGGTTCGGTTAAGGTGCGGTAAAAACGAGCATTCAAAGAAATCGGGTTTGTATCGGTAAATTGGAACAAGTCATTGGTGGCTAGAATGGTTCCTATTTCCAGCCAATCCAGCAAGTTGGAAGAAGAGAGCATTTGATAGCGCCGATCCATCGCACCTTGAACGTTGAATTTGACTTTGCCGTCGGGCAATCCGATCGGCTGGCTTAACTGTGCGGGCAGTGGCGACCCCAAAGGAACGAACTCAAAGTGTGAAATGATGACCTCCACAGGCAGACCGTTGACGGGTGGGTTGCCATTGTCGAGCCACAAATTAATATGAACCTGTTCGCCGCCTGCCGGGGGCGTGGCTAATTGGTAACTCCAGTTAGTGAGGATGTTGCTAGTTGCTGGAGGCAGAGCAAACTGGCCGTTCAAGCTTTGAAAAGCGATATTGTTGGACTGCCAGATGAAACTGTGCGTGGAGTTGGTCGTGCCGCCCGGCAGGGAAAACCTTAATACTTGTCCTTTCCCGTAAGGTGCGACGGCATAGTCCTCCACATCGCTTGTGCCGAAAGCATAGTGCCAGCGTGAGAGTTCCATATCAATTTCACGATCATTATAAGCGGTGTCGTCGCTCCAGGTGAACAGCCCGAGCACCGCGTTTGGATCCAGATTATTTACATCCGTGCTGACGGTGAAACGATATTGTCCATAACCAAAGCTACGGTCGCTGATGATCTCCACGCATTGCCACTCATTGTTAGTGTAGGTAATCTTCAAGTGCAACGAACCTTGATCATCAACCCACACATTGTTGGTGCTGTTGGAAAAATAGTTGGGACCAGGACCGGCCAGGCCACCCGAACTTGTCTTGACCCACCAGCCGTAATCAGAAAAGTCGAATTGTCGCGCATTGGAATTGATACGGTTGGCATAGACAACCGCCTTGGCCTGCGGCGGGATCGTCAATCCTGTTGTCCCGTCCACGCAGGGCAGGCTGTAATTAGTAGGCACGAGAAACGCCGCGATTTCAGTCGCGTTTTTATCCGAACCACCCGTCGTGATGTCCGTCATCCAACTGCCATCCGGCTGGATCGGGGTCAACTGGCTGGCACAATTTGGTTTGCTATACCAGTCTCCCGCGACGTAGATAAAAACCGCCAGGCAGTTGGTCGCGGGGTTGGCGTTCAGAACTAAACCGCCCAGATTTCCTTGCGATCCAAAGGCTGGCAGGTTTGTAATGACAATGGACGAGCCGTCCGCCCGCGCTGATGAGGGAAAGGATGAGAGCCAGAAGCCAGCGACAACGGTGAGAATTCGAGGAAAAATAATTTTCAAACTCATTTTGTAAAGCAATTCTAAATCGCCTTTGAAAAAAGTCATACCCCCAAAACAGGCTATGGTAGAAACATCACAGCATGATAGCATTATGAAAAATTGAGGTTCAAAATTTGGAACCCTCAAAAATATCTCACATAAACAACAGATGAAAACCAAAAAAAACACCAGGCAAACTTCCCGGTTGACGACTGATTCGCAGAACCGCCTGGTTGCTTACACGACTGCCGCCGGCCTGGGAGCGTTCTTCGCGGGCCAAAACGTTGAGGCGCAAGTGACCGCGTCTGCGGCGTTGGGTCCATATCCGCACACGCTGGCTACTGGACAAGGCACGGGATACTATGGCACTTATTTTTACATGGATGTTGATGGCGATGGCACGCCAGATTTTAACCTCGACGTGAATACCTGGCGCGTTGACATATCAGGAACTCCGCTTACCAATCAGATCCTTAATCCTTCCACCAATGGCTATGTGATTCCGTGGACTAATGGAATGACCCTCAACGCCGCCACTGGTTCGTCACCGACTTATCGGCGTTTTCTGGCAGAAGGCTATCATGCCTATAGCATTTACTTGTTCAACAACTTCACCACCAACTCCGGAGCGCTGGGTCCATTTGATTTGGGGTTTAGCTTCATCGGAGGCGACAGCCAGACGCATTTCGGCTACATGGATATTCAAGTCAACGGCGCTCCGGATGTTTACGGCGACTTCACGGCGACAGTCAATGGTATTTATTACAATGCAACACCCAACGCCGCCATTGTTATGGGCGACCTTCCGCCGGCATTGGTCACCATCACTGGTATCACCGTTGGAGCAGGAAATTCGGTCACGATTAATTTCACCTCATCTGACAACGCTCCGGCGACAGCTTTCACACTTGAGACGTCCTCTGCCCTCGGAGCTTCAGCCGATTGGGTGACAGATGATGGAGCGGTGATTTCGAGCGCTACGCCCGGAGTATATCAAGCGGTCACGACGGGCACGGGCGGGGCTGCACAATTTTATCGTATAAGTCATTAAAAGCGCAAGCCGAAGGTATGAGAATGGAAATGAAAAGCGAAACCAGCGTTGTTCAAATGGCCCGACCAACGCTTGATGCACAAAGTTGCCTCTTTGCCCATACATCGGATCCAGGCGTTACTATTGGAGTTGTTACTGCCGGGGAACCCTCCTCGCTGGCTTTGCTGGCGGCCGGAGTTGCGGGAATGGCGGCACGCCGCGCCCGGCGCGAGCGAAGCAAATAATTCTCCGGTGTGGTTGTTTCCAAAAATTGCAAACCGGCGGCGTAAAAGCTGTTCGTGTATTTTGATTTAATCCATAATCAATCATGGTTCAAGCCTGGAAAAAAAATACTTCTGATTGGTTGGGATGCGGCGGATTGGGAAATGATTGATCCGCTGCTTCAAAACGGCCAGATGCCCGCCCTGGCCCAGCTTATCCAGGGCGGATTGCGCGGCAATCTGGCTACATTACAGCCGGTGCTTTCGCCCATGTTGTGGACTTCGATCGCCACCGGCAAGCGTGCGGACAAGCATGGGATTTGCGGTTTCACGGAGCCGTTGGCGGATGCCAGCGGCATCGGGCCGGTTCGCAGCACCTCCCGCAAGTGCAAGGCGATTTGGAACATCCTTGGTCAAAGCGGCCTGAAGTCAAACATCGTCGGCTGGTTCGCCACCAACCCGGCCGAACCCATCAACGGGGTCATGATTACAGACCAATTTCTCCGCCCGCCATTGAAAGGAGAAGCACCGGGAACGGTTTCAACGGAAGCGGTGCATCCACCAGCGTTGGCGACGGCGGCGGCGGCTTTGCGGGTGACTACTGAAAGCCTTATGGCCGGGGATTTGCTGCCATTCATTCCGCGCCTGGCCGGGATTGATCTGAAAACTGATGACCGCCCGTTGAAGCTGGCCCGCCGACTGGCCCGGGTTGCCTCGATTCAGGCGGCCGCCACGGCCTTGATCCAAAGCGAGCCATGGAATTTAATGGGAGTCTATTATGACGCCATTGACCAGTTCGGCCATGAATTCATGCCCTATCATCCGCCCCGGATGAACGGAGTCGGCGAGCGCGACTTCGATTTATACCAGGAGGTCATGCGCGGCTGTTATCGGTTTCACGACATGATGCTCCATGCGTTGCTTCAATATGTGGATGCCGGGACGACGGTGATTTTGATCAGCGATCACGGTTACGAATGCGGCCGCCGCCGCCCGCCGCTTGAGCAGAGCAAGCAGGACCCGGAAGGCTGCCATCGTCCATTTGGGATCGTCTGCCTCAAAGGTCTCGATCTTAAAAAGAATGACCGATTGTATGGCGCGTCAATCTTGGACGTGACACCAACGATACTAACTTTATTTGGATTGCCGATTGGCAGCGATATGGATGGACGCCCATGGTTGGAAGCTTTTAAGAAGCCGGTGAAACCTGAACGGATTTTTAGTTGGGAAGGCGTGGGCAATGATCAGGCTGGGCTGCATACCGAAAATTCCCGGCAAGATCCGGCAGAAGCAGCGCAAGCCGTCGAGCAACTGGTGGAGCTGGGTTACATTGCAGCGCCGGGCGAAGACGTGCGCCAAACCATCCGCAACACCATTCGTTGTAACAAGACTAATTTGATCCGCGCCCTCCTCGGAACACCGCAAGAAGCCAAGGCCATTCCCCTGCTTAAAGAACTAACAGCCGAAAACAATGTCACTGAATGGTCGGTTTTAACCCTGGCCAGCTGCCAAATCCGGTTCGGCAAACTCGCCGAAGCGCGGGCTATTCTGGAGGCTTCGGCGCCTGCCACCCAACAATCGAGCCAGGTCCAACTACTTTTCGCCGACCTGGCCTTTGCGGAAAAAAATCCGGGCGTGGCTCTCAACCACCTGCAAGCAGCCGAACGCGCCGGAGCCGGCCATCCGCTATTATTCAACCAGCTTGGGCGTGCCTATCTACAGTTGGAACGATGGGACGATGCCAGGGACGTTTTTCAAAAGTCCCTGGAGGTCGAACCTGAAAATCCGGCGGCGTTGGATGGATTGGCTCGCGTGCATCTCGAATGCGGCGAACCGGAAAACGCAGTTGAAAAAGCATTACAAGCCGTGGGATTGATCCACTTTTTCCCGGAAGCCCATTTTCGCCTTGGAACAGGACTCGAACGATTGGGCAAGAACCGGGAAGCCATCATGGCCTACGAGACCGCCTTGGGCATGGGTTATCAACCCGACCTGCTACATTGCCGATTGGCGGAACTGTATCATCCGATTAATCCACAGAAAGCGGCCTCTCACGAGAAGGTGGTGATTAACTCCCGAAAACGTCGCATCTATCGGGCCGACATCAAGTCCAGGTTGCCTTCGTCCGGGAAGTAAGTGTTCAAGCGTTCAGGTTCAGCATCAGATTAGAGGAAATGAGTATGCCGGATGGTCACGTCACAATTGTATCAGGGTTGCCGCGTTCCGGCACCAGCCTGATGATGCAAATGTTGCAAGCGGGAGGAATGCAACTCCTGACCGACGAGCTGCGCCTACCGGATGAACACAATCCTCGCGGCTACTTTGAGCACGAAGGAGTTAAAAATAGCCGTAACGATTTATCCTGGCTGGAACAATCCAACGGAACGGTGGTCAAGGTCATTCATCTGCTTTTGCTTCACCTGCCCGCTGATCGGAACTATCGCGTCATTTTTATGCTGCGAGATCTGGAAGAGGTGATTGCTTCCCAACGTATCATGCTCAAACAACAGGGTCGGGTCGCCACGACGTTGGCTGACGAGAAATTGGCGGGGGCTTTCGCAACGCAACTTGCCAGGGTGCGCCGGTGGCTGGCTGAACGTCCTGATTTCAGCGTCTTATATGTCAATCAC
>Ga0209483_1003491_pt1 | contig 10317 bp, 8 predicted proteins | sample NGEPerA_FD_184508 | JGI IMG/M metagenome (GOLD analysis project Ga0209483, IMG submission 184508) | Arctic peat soil microbial communities from the Barrow Environmental Observatory site, Barrow, Alaska, USA - NGEE PermafrostL2-A... | ecosystem: Environmental > Terrestrial > Soil > Wetlands > Peat...
CTCCAAGAGGCGTCCCGATGACATCGGCACAAATTTACTGTTGAAGTCTGATTTTTTGGTGGATAGTTAGGCTTCGTGGAGCCCACACTCTTCTTGGTCGAGTCCGACCCATCGACCCGAGCGTCGATTGCCGGGGACCTGTGGCTTGAGGGTCATGGCCGCGCAGCCAATTGACGCGTAGCCCTCGGCCCAGAGGGGATGCTCGGCGAGTTCGTGACTCTTGAGGTAGTAGGCCACGTCCTCGTCGCTCCACGTCGCCAAGGGATTGACTTTCACGAGGCCAAATTTCTCATCCCACATCAGGGTTTTCATCGCTGCCCTCGACGGGGCGTCGACGCGCTTCACCGACGTGATCCACGCGGCGCGACTCTCGAGGGCGCGCCCGAGTGGCTCGACTTTTCGAAGTTCACAACAGTTCTCACTGCCACAGGGCGAAGCGGCCGCGTCGGGGCCCGGCGTGGTACGAGTCAGGTTGAGCGACCACTCCTTGGATATCCGATCGGCGAAGTCGAGCGTCTCTTGAAAGTGTCCCCCCGTGTCGAGAAAGACGATTTCCGTCGCGGGTCGAACCTCGTGAACCATGTGCAAGAGTGCCAGGTCTTCGAAGGAGCAGGCCATCGCGACGTCGTCGTCGAATCGTTCAAAGGTCCATTTGAGAATCTCGAGGGGCGTCGCGCGTTCGAATCGTTCGTTGACGTCATCAAGTTCGCGAAGCAGGTCGGAAGTGGGTGTAATCACTGGCATTCTCATAGGAGTCTAACTTTGTCTAGTGCATTACTAGAATACAATCAGTCCAAAGAAACATGACCACGACCTTGCACACCCCCAACGCTACCGACCATCTCGACGTTCTTGAGTCCCACGCTCTCTTTATTCTTCGAGAGGTCGTGGCTGAGTGCGAACGACCGGTGCTGCTCTTTTCTGGCGGTAAAGACTCCGCCGTTCTCCTTCACTTGGCGGCGAAGGCCTTCTCGCCACAACAACTTCCCTTCCCGGTTCTGCATATCGACACCGGCCAGAACTTCGAAGAGGTACTTAACTTTCGCGATCGGACCGTCGAAGCGGCCGGTGCGCGACTCATCGTCGCCAAAGTCCAAGACACCATTAATCAAGGCAAGGTCGCCGACCCGGGGCCCTTGGGCTCTCGCAACCGCCTCCAGACGGTGACGCTCCTCGACGCCATCACCGACAACGACTTTGACGCGGCCTTTGGGGGCGCTCGGCGTGACGAAGACAAGGCCCGCGCCAAAGAGCGCATCCTCAGTTTCCGTGACGCCTTTGGACAGTGGGACCCGCGCCAGCAACGCCCCGAACTCTGGCAGCTCTACCAGGGCAAGGTCAATCCCGGTGAACACGTGCGGGCCTTTCCCCTGTCGGACTGGACCGAACTCGACGTCTGGCAGTACATCGGACGAGAGAAGATGGATCTGCCCTCGATCTACTACGCCCACGAACGCGACGTCGTCTCTCGCGACGGCATGTGGCTCGCCGTGGGTGAGTTCGTTGAACCGCGTCCCGGTGAGGAAGTGGTACGGATGTCGGTTCGCTTTCGCACCGTCGGCGACGCCAACTGCACGGGCGCGGTGATCTCGGACGCCAGCACGCTCGAAGCCATCATCGACGAGGTCGCGGTGGCGAACGTTTCGGAACGCGGCGCCACACGTGGCGACGACAAGTTCTCCGAAACGGCGATGGAAGATCGCAAACGCGAGGGCTACTTCTAAATGGATCTCGCGACTAAGGACTTACTACGTCTCGCGACGATTGGATCAGTGGACGACGGCAAGTCAACTTTGATTGGCCGGTTGCTCGTGGACACGCGTCAACTCTTCGACGACCAACTCGACGCGGTGGTCGCCGCCTCGGAGAAGCGCGGCATTGGCGACCTCGACTTGAGTTTCGTCACCGACGGCCTGCGCGCCGAGCGAGAGCAGGGCATCACCATCGACGTCGCGTACCGCTACGCCACGACCCCGACGCGAAAGTTCATTATCGCGGACTGCCCCGGTCACGTGACGTACACGAGAAATATGGCGACCGGCGCTTCGACGGCCGACCTCGCGCTCGTGGTCCTCGACGTCGCTTCCGGTCTCAAGGAGCAGACCCGTCGCCACCTCTGCATCGCCGCCCTGCTCGGCGTGCGCTCGGTGATCGTGGCCGTCAACAAAATGGACACCGTGGCTTGGTCCGAACTGGCCTTTCAGCGCGTCGTCGATCAGATCGCGACCGTGTCGCGCGAGTTGGGTTTCTCCTCGACGCTCACGATTCCCGTGTCGGCGCTGCTCGGGGACAACGTCGTCGAGAACTCATCGAACACACTCTGGTACGAGGGACCCTCGGTCCTCGAAGCGCTCGAAGCGTCCGAAGCGGGATCGTGGGAGACCGCCCAAGGGGCGCGACTACCCGTCCAGTGGGTGCTGCGCCAAAGCGGCGGCGGACGAACGTACGCGGGCATGGTAAGTGGTGAGGCCTTTCACGTGGGCGATGCCGTGACCCTGCTGCCCGCGAACATCGAGACCACGATCAAGGCGATCAACTTTGGTGGTAAGTCACGACTCGAGGCGACGGTTGGTCTCGCGGCCGATCTCGACCTCGCCGACGAAACCGACGCCGGACGTGGTGACCTCATCGCGACCGCTCCCCTGCCCACGGTGACAAAAGAGTTCGAAGCGACCATCTGCTGGTTCGGCGAGCAGCCCTTCAGTGTTGGCGGCCAACGACTTCGACTGAAGCACACGACGAAATCAACGCCGGTGCGCGTGCAAGCCATCAAGGGACTCATCGACATCGAGTCACTGGCGATCGTTGACGCCACCTCGCTCGCCACGAATCAGATCGGGCTCGCGACGTTGGTCACGGCTGACGCGCTCGTCGTCGACGACTACCGCGAGGACCGAGTCACGGGCAGCTTCGTCCTGATCGACGAGATCACCAACGCCACGGTGGCCGCCGGCATGGTCGGTCACGCTTCGTTTCTCTAGAAGTTCTGGGCAATTTACCATCTCTCAATTGAGAAAGTCTCGGCGCCACTTCTCGCGCGAGGAATCCGGAACTAAGCAATTGACCAGCGATACGCAAAGAAACTTCGCTCACTGGATCTCGAACAAAACGACTATTCGTTGGTATTGAGCAGACCCCTAAACGCGCTGCGCATCACTGCAATGGAGGAAGAACTCGGCTGACGTAAATACTCAAGGGCCAACGTGTTTGGTTGACCGTCAGCCAAGATTGACGTCTGAGTTGCAAGTACTGACTCGTCTACTTGAGACGCATCGGCACTAACGTCCATGACGCTCCCTCGCTCCAGCCCCTGCGACTACGGACTATTGCACTTTCACGAGCAATTGTCAAATGGTAGTTATCTCGTTGTCATTTGATGACGCGCCACTTCTCCGTGCACGTGTTCCGAGAAGTGGCCACACCGGCCACAGCATCGCCTACGTGAGTCCATCCCTTTGAGCAAAACGGAACCGCTCCAAAGATGTCTAACGGTGAACTCTTTTCGAAAGACGGTGCGACCGAAGCGTGCGACGAGTGATCCGACGAGCGCGAGCGGCGTACGTCACTACAAATATTGGCCGAGGTCGCCAGATCTGTAGCGAGCGAACTACGGTGTCAACTCGTCAACTGGCATGGGACGAGTAGAAGGGCATCCCTGCGCGACGTCACATCCGGTCGACGCCAGTTCGGCCAGTACTTCCGACGTTTCGACGCCGTCGGCCCAACGGAGAGACCTAGGTTGTATCCCAGCTCGACGATCTTCCGGTGGCGAGCCCGAAGGTTCCTGAAACATAAACTCGGGTTGTTGAATAAAGTCGAATTATGAACCCTCCACGTCTGCTAATAAGCGTGCCCAACGCTCACCTGAGCGCCGCACTTGGTGAGATGCCCGAAGGCGTCAAGATTATTGAATGGGACATGTCGGGCCCGGCGCCGGTCAACGCGATCGACATCGTGGTGCCGCCGTACATGGGCACGGAGAAAGCGTTGGCTCAACTCGCCAACGTGAAGACTCGTCTGGTGCAAAGTCAGTCGGTCGGGTACGACGGTGTCGAACAGCTACTGCCGCCTGGAGTCGTTTTCGCGAACGCGGCAACGGTCCACGAGACCTCGACCGCCGAGCTCACCGTGGCGCTGATTCTCGCGTCGCAGCGCGGCATTCCCGATTTCGTGCGCGCCGCCAGTGAAGGCCGGTGGGCGCCGTCGTGGCACCAGAGCCTGGCCGATCGCAACGTACTGCTCGTCGGCTACGGTGGCGTTGGTAAAGCCATAGAAGCTCGCCTGCTGCCGTTCGAAGTTACGGTGACGCGCGTGGCGCTGACCGCGCGCAGCGACGAACGCGGCGAGATCCATGGCTTCGACTCGTTGTACGATCTCTTGCCGCTGGCGGACGTCGTGGTGGTCGCGGTACCACTCACCGAAAGAACGACGCATCTCATCGACGATTCCTTCCTCAGTCGAATGCACGACGACAGCCTGCTCGTGAACATCGCGCGCGGCAAAGTGGCCGACACGAAAGCACTACTCGCACACGCGAGCTCTGGACGTCTACGCCTGGCACTTGACGTAACGGACCCCGAACCTCTACCCGACGGCCATCCACTCTTCTCCCTCTCCAACGTGCTCGTCTCGCCACACGTTGGCGGAGCGACAACGGCAATGTTGCCCCGCATGGCGCACCTTCTCAACGAACAAATTGCCAGAATGTTGCGTGGTGACGATCCCCTCAACGTTGTGTTAACTAGCTAACACGTCGCCAGTCCTTCGCTCTGATCACGAAGAACGCCAGTCGACGTAGACCGACGCCGCGCCTTGAGACAAAGACGGGACCGGGCTTGGAAGGACTTCGACATCGTACGCCCCGAGTCTCGACGATTCTAAGAAGATGCTCACGTTGAAGTGTCCGAATTGTTCACTGTTCTGACTAGCGGAAACGTGCGAAATATCAAGTGTTGACCTCGAGCCTTTCCCGCGCACCCCGAATCTCTTGCAACTCAGTACGTTACAGTTTTAATACCGGCAACAAAAAGGGACCGTGATATGTCGAACGACCGCTCAGCACTAACCTCTCTCGAACGCGAGAAGGCGTCCGTATTCCACTCGTGGTCGGCACAGGCCACCATTAATCCACTGATGATCAAAGACGCCAAGGGCGTCTACGTCACCGACGAAAACGGCAAGACCTACCTGGACTTCTCATCACAACTCGTCAACACCAACATTGGCCATCAACATCCCTCGGTGGTACGCGCCATCCAAGAACAGGCCGGGGTGCTGTGCACTATCGCTCCCCAACACGGCTACGAGGCGCGTTACCGCGCCGCGGAACTGATCCTGGACCACTCTTTCGAGGGAGCGGCCAAGGTTTTTTTCACTAACGGTGGTACCGAGGCGGTCGAGCACGCGGTGCGTATGGCACGACTACACACCGGTCGACAGAAGATTCTCGCGACGTACCGCAGTTACCACGGCGGAACGTCAACGTCCATCAACTTGACGGGCGATCCTCGCCGTTGGCCGAACGACAACGGATCGTCCGGGGTCGTGCACTTCTTTGGACCATTCCTCTACCGCTCGAACTATCACGCCACCACCGAACAAGAAGAGTGCGAGCGCGCCTTGGAGAGTTTGGAAAACACCATTCGCTTCGAAGGGCCCGCGGCGTTTGCCGCCATTATCCTCGAAACCGTCCCCGGAACGGCGGGCATCATGGTGCCGCCGAAGGGTTTTCTCAAGGGAGTTCGCGAGATCTGCGATCGTTACGGCATTGTCTACATTGCCGATGAGGTGATGTGCGGCTTTGGGCGCACCGGTGCGTGGTTCGCGTACCAAGACCATGGCGTTCGGCCCGATCTGGTGACCTTCGCGAAGGGCGTGAACTCCGGTTACGTGCCGCTGGGTGGCGTGGTGATCAACGAAGCCATCTGCGCGACCTTCAGTGACCGCGTCTACCCGGGTGGTCTCACGTACTCGGGTCACCCACTCGCCTGCGCGGCGGCGGTTGCCTGTATCGAAGCGATGCAGGCCGAACACATCGTCGAAAACGCTAGACGAATCGGCGACGAAGTGTTACACCCCGGGCTTGACGAGCTCGCGAAAAAACACAAGGTCATTGGTGAGGTGCGTGGTCTGGGCGTGTTCTTCGCGCTGGACCTCGTCACCGACCGCGCAACCAAAGAGCCGCTCGCGCCCTACGGAGGGAGTTCGCCCGCGATGAACGAACTCGTCGGCGCGTGTCGGAGTGAGGGCCTATTGATCTTCAACAACTATCACCGGCTCCACGTGGTGCCTCCTTGCACCATTACCGCCGATGAAGCTCGCGAGGGTCTGGCTCGCCTGGACCGGGCTCTTTCGGTGGTTGACAAGTACTACGTCGGCGCGTAGCGAGCAATGAAAGCGTCGACGCAGAAAGGTCAATTACCGTCGCGCTTTAACCAAGTTCGTACAATGAGATGAAAGGCGCATCGTGAAGAGACAGTTGCCTGCTCTGCGCCAACTAGCGCCTCTCCTACGATTCAAGAAGCCGGAACTAAACGCGAAGAAGCGTCGCCTCGACGACGCCCTCACGATCTGGGACCTGCGCGCCATCGCGATGCGCCGCACGCCGAGAGCCCCATTTGACTACGCCGACGGCGCCGCTGAGGCGGAGATCTCTCTGGCGCGTGCTCGCCAAGCGTTCGAAGACATCGAGTTCAATCCGCGAATACTGCGCGACGTTTCGCGAGTCGACACGGCGTCGACGGTGCTTGGCGGTCCCGTCGCGTTGCCCTTCGGCATCGCGCCAACCGGTTTCACCCGGATGATGCACACTGAAGGTGAAATCGCGGGAGCCGGAGGGGCCGCGGCGGCTGGTATCCCCTTCTCACTTTCGACCTTGGGCACGACCACGATCGATGACGTCGCGGCGGCGAATCCCGACGGTCGCAACTGGTTCCAGCTCTACATGTGGAAGGACCGCGCACGCTCGATGGCGCTCGTCGAGCGTGCGGCCGCGGCAGGATTCGACACCCTGCTGGTCACGGTGGACGTCCCCGTCGCCGGTGCTCGACTTCGAGACAGGCGAAACGGATTTACGATTCCGCCACAACTCACGCTCGGTACGGTGATCAACGCAGCTTCGCGGCCGGCGTGGTGGATCAATTTTCTTACGACCGAGCCTCTCGCCTTCGCGACGTTCGAGCGATGGTCCGGTACCGTCGGCGAGTTCCTCGACACGATGTTCGACTCAACGGTGACCTTTGAGGACCTGGCCTGGATCCAGAGGCAGTGGCCGGGCAAGTTCGTCGTCAAAGGAGTGCAGAGTTTGGATGACGCCAAGAGACTCGCGGCCTTAGGGGTCGACGGGATCACCCTGTCGAATCACGGCGGCCGCCAACTCGACCGGGCACCCATTCCGTTCCACCTGCTTCCAGAAGTTGTCCGTGAGGTCGGGAAGGATCTCGAAGTTCACCTCGACACCGGCATTATGAACGGCGCGGACATCGTCGCGTCGATCGCTCTTGGTGCCAAATTCACACTCATCGGCCGTGCGTACCTCTACGGTCTGATGGCCGGCGGCCGCGAAGGCGTCGACCGCGCCATCAAGATTCTTTCCGGCGAGATCACTCGCACCATGCAACTCCTCGGCGTCAAGAACCTCGCGGAGTTGACCCCGGCTCACGTCACGCAACTCCATCGTCTAACAACCCTGAAAGGACCGACGCCCCTTATGTGAACCGCGTGACTTTGTCAAGTACAAAGTTCACCTCTTGAGCATTGACGCTGATCACGTTCGACCAAGGGTCTCACTTTCCACCTTTCCTGAGGCGACGAGCATGGGAGTTGGTGAACTAACCAATTCCTCGGCGCCACGACGAAGACCTCAGTCCATGTACGCACCGCCATTAACGGAGATGGACTCTCCGGTTAGGAACGCGGCGTCGTCCGAAGCCAGAAAAGCTACGACCTTCGCAACGTCCTCTGGCGTTTCGAGACGAGCGAGCGGCGTCGCGTCGATCCACATTTGCTTTACCGTGTCTGGCTCGACTCCTCGAAGTTCCGCCTCCCAGGCGAGCTCGCGCGTCTGCATGGCGGTGGCGACAAAGCCCGGGCAGACGCTGTTCACTCGAATACCGTGCGGCGCCAGTTCGAAGGCCATCGCTTGGGTGAGACCCAACACTGCGAACTTGCTCGCGACGTAGTCCGCGAGGAAAGGAACGCCACCTTGTTTGGCCGCCATGGACGCCGTGTTGATGATGCTCCCCTTCGTCCCGAGGGCGATCATCGCGCGAGCGGCCGCTTGGCCACAGTAAAAGATCCCGAAGGTGTTGACTTCGAAGTTCCGCGCGAGGTCCGACGGCGAGATGTCGACGAAGCGCTGCATCTTCGAGATACCGGCATTCGACACCCAGACGTCGAGACGACCGTGCTCGTTGACAATGTCCCGGACGAGTGCCTCGCAGGCTTCGGGTTTGGTCACGTCGAGCACGAAGGCCTGGGCGTTTTCGATGGTGCCGGCGACTCGCTGCGCGCTCACCAGGTCGATGTCGCTCAGCACCACGTGATAGCCGCGCCGCCCCAACTCGGCAGCGATGGCCGCGCCGATTCCTGAACCCGCTCCGGTAACGCCAGCGATTGGCTTGGTCATGATGAACTCCTCGCGAGTAGATGAGAGAGCGACGTGGTCGCGTCGTTCAGTTGAAGAAACTCTTGGTAACGCTCGTCGTAGAGTGCCACGTTCTTGGTGTTCGGCGAAATGATCTCGCCCTCTTCCAACGCGCCCACGACGTAGGACCAATCGTTGATCCGGCCCGTACCAATTCCGGCGATAACCGCGGCGCCGTACGACGCGCCGGGATAGTTCACCATGGAGATCAAGTCCCGGTTCAAGACGTCCGCGAGAATCTCTCGCCAGAGCCGAGACTTCGAGCCGCCGTTGGTGACGCGGGTATTTCCTAGTTGGAGTCCGTCTTGGGTGAAGACGTCGAAGTGCGATTTGAAGCCGTAGGCGATGGCTTCGAGGAACGACCGGTGAATATCACCGCGCGTTGTTCCTAGATGAAGACCAATCATTACGCCGCGCAGGTCGGGGTCGTGCAGTGGCGTCTTCTCTCCGAGAAAGTAGGGCAACGTCAACAACGCGCCGGGTGTACTCGTCGCGGCGGCGGCGTCGAGCACTTCCAATGGCACGGCGTCAAACATTGACTGTTCCCAGCGAAGGAGCGATCCGCTCGTGGCCATGCACCCGTTGGGCAGCCACTTTCCAGGAATCGGATGCTTATCGAGGTAGAGGCGCGCGTCGAGAAAGATCTGATCGCTCACCGCGAGAATGTCGCCGGCGCCGCCGAGCTTTATCAGACAGTCGCCCTGACTGACCAGGCCGGCGCCGTACGCGGAGAGAACGTGATCAGCGCCGCCCACGACCAGGGGTGTCCCAACCTTCAGCCCCGTCGCCGCGGCCGCGTCGACGCTCACTTCTCCGACCACGGTGCCCGGGGTCATGACGGGAAGGAGCGCAGGCCACGCCACGCCCGTCGCGTCTTGAACTGGGACGATCGGTTGAAAGTCCATGTCGTAGAGACCACTCTCGAGCGCCCAGTTCTCTTCAACGTGCGCGCTCGCGCCGAGTTCGCGAGCGAGCCAGTCGTACGAACCCTGCAGTGACGCGGCCTTGGACCAAACGTCGGGCTCGTGGCGGGCGAGCCACAGCGCGACGGGCGCGAGCGACTGTTGAGATAGGACCGAACCGGTGAGTTTCAGTAGATCGAGGTCGCCGAGGGCCTCTCGGATCTCTCGAATCTCTTGGGTCGCACGGGCGTCGTTTTGCAACATCGCGCGACGAAGTGGCCGGCCCTTGTCGTCGACGACGAGTACCGCGGGCACCATGCCGGTAACGGCCGCACCGACGACCTTGTCGTTCGTGACGTTCGCGGCTTCGAGAAGCCTCGGCACGAGCGAACGGATCGCCGTCCACCACTCCGCAGGGTCCGCTTCGGCCCAACCCGGATAGTCGCTATAGAGAGCGACGCCCTTGGTGGCCGAGGCCACGATGCCGCGCTCGGGACTGAGCAGTACTGCCTTTACTCCCGATGATCCGAGGTCGATTCCTAAGAGAAGTTCGCCCGACGAATCAGGCACTACGCGCCGCATCAATGAACCGCTTGACTCTCTCGGGGTCCACTTCGTTCCACGTGTAACCGTCTCGCTTTAGATCACTGCCGACGATGCAGCCGTCCGCGTACTTAAAGTACTGCGCGATAGTGGCCGCTTTCGCTCCGGTGTTAAGGAGCACCGGCACCGAAGGATCGACGGCTTCTCTGACGTCGGCGACAGTTCGCA
>Ga0209483_1003493_pt1 | contig 10313 bp, 12 predicted proteins | sample NGEPerA_FD_184508 | JGI IMG/M metagenome (GOLD analysis project Ga0209483, IMG submission 184508) | Arctic peat soil microbial communities from the Barrow Environmental Observatory site, Barrow, Alaska, USA - NGEE PermafrostL2-A... | ecosystem: Environmental > Terrestrial > Soil > Wetlands >...
TCGTTCAGATGGGGCAGGACCGTGGCGAAGAATCGCGCGAGCTCATCCCGATCGGCCTCCACCAATCCAGGCTACCCCGCGCGTACTATCTATCGGTGGACCCTTAGTGAGTTGGTGGCCTCCTCTGGTTGGTTGATCCACGCGACTACCGGGAGAACCGGTGGCACGGGGATCTTGCGGACGAATCGTTCGGACTGTCGGCAATCGCCGTCGGGCTGCTCCTGGGTACAGGGCCAATCAGCATCTTTCCAGCCCTACTGGGAGTGGTCGGTGGGTTGTTCAGGCTAATCAGACAACGAGCAGTCCACGCTGGGCCGGGCGACAGAGGTTTGGCCACGGCCGCAGTGGTGATTGGCTCAGTGACTGGCGTCCTATCTGTGATCATCATGTTCAGTTCGCACACCGTCTGAACCGCCAAAGTCATCCCACGAACCGGCGTACTGGGGCTTCTGCCGCATATTGCCTCTCCGGCACAGATGAACGCTGCAATGCTTACCTCCGTGGGCTCCAGCAGCAGCAGAAGAAGGAAGACAAAAGGTCGCTCGCAAAACCAGCATGAGCATTCGCGTGATCGAGTCCGAGCTGAACCCCCGGTCATGTGGCCTGACTCTGGATCAGGGTTCGAGGCTGATCCGTTCAGTCCTGCCGGATCGGTTCAACGAGAAGGACTGTTCTTTCAGGGCCTGGTACGTCGGCGTGGTGGACGAGCTGGGCTGTGGATTCTCATCGGCATTGTGATGCTGATCCCCATGACCTACCTGGTCGGGGCCATCGTGAAACACCTCTGACGGCGACTCAGCCGAAAGCTCGAACAGCGCCACTCTCGCACCGGTCAGTCACTCGCAGGTGATCGGCTAGAACATGGCCATGGTCGAGGGATCCGCGAGCACCGTCATCAACCGCCCGGCATCGGAGGTGTTCGATGCCGTGGCGGACGTCACCCGCATGGGCGAGTGGAGTCCGGAGTGCACGGGCGGACGCTGGGTCGTCCCAGCCACCGGACCTGCAGTCGGTGCGAAGTTCGAGGGCGACAACATCGTCAAGATCGGCCCCATCACCCTCAAGAGTTGGACCACCACTTCCGAGATCACCGACTACGTGCCCAACGAGGTCTTCGGGTTCGTCGCCGAGGGCTACACGAGTTGGCGGTACGAGCTCAGGGATCACGACGGCGCCACGTCGGTGACCGAATCTTTCAGCCACAAGCCGCACGAAGGCTGGCAGAAGTTCGTCTACGGCACCGTGGCCCGGCGGTCCAACGCAATGGTCAAAGGCATGCAACAGACCCTCACCCAGTTGAAGGAGACACTCGAACACTGAGTGAGTGCCGTTGACAGACGTCGGTCGTCCCGATCTCTTCGAGCCTGGCGTTGCTCTCGGAACACCCGCCATCATGTCGTGCCAGGAACCGCAGCCCCGGCGGTCAGGGATAGTCAATCGATGGATTGAGCTACTCCACGTCGCTTGACGATGGCTGACTGGGACACGGGCAGGTCTGCCGGACGCACACTCATGCTTGGTGTCAGGACCTTGGATGACACGGGATGCTCATGATGCGGTGGGAGCGCAACCGACAGCCCATTGGCCAGGTATGTGATCAGTGCTTCCGAAAAAACACAGGGTACATAGCCGTGGACAGCACGCCCGCAATTACGCCAGCCGTAGCGCCGACCACCCAGGAACCGGTAATCCAGTGAATCAACACAATGACTGCAGCGGTTCCGATCACAACTGCACCGATGAACGCGGTCAGCCGCAAAGAAGTGCGTTGGGAAGGGGACATGAAACTCATGCTAAGGCACGACACGATTGGGAGAGTCGTAAGGCTGGCTCACCCCATGGTCGGAGTTGGCGGCCAGCATGATTCACTGGGGCTTGAACGGCGTCGGCTGGCTCGCCGGTCAGCCCGCTAACCCGACCGATGAAGCTCAAACTCAACCGTCGGCCTCTCGGGGCGCCCAGTAAATCCGGCTAGACCCCTCGCAGGGATTCGGACCAGAAGGTTGGGGGTTCGAATCCCTCCGGGCTCGGTCTATCGAGACGGAAAGCCGCAAGCTATCCGTGTGAGAGCGGGGGCGGGACGGCACCCCACATGCTCCGAGCCTTTGCGTGTCTGGGAGCCGTGTGGGCCCGCTTACGCGGAACCTACGCTCTCATCCTCCTTCTGAACGCCACGGCTGCAAGTACGAAGACGACCATGGCATACGCCGTGACCCAGATGAGGTGCGGGATGATCGAGGAGAGGTCTCCGGAGAACACCGCCCTGGCAGCTTCCAGGCCATGGGAGAAAGGAAGCGCGTGAGCGATGGACGCAAGGACTCCCCCGAGCAGGTTTAGGTCCATCCAGGCGCCACCGAAGATTGAGACGATGACGATGTAGATGGAGCCGACTCCGGAGATCTGGTTCTGGGTCAGGAGTGTTCCCATCAGCAGACCGACGCCCACCGCCAAGATTGCGGACGGGAGCAGGACAGCAGTTGCCAGGAGCACGCTTGCAGATATGTGCATGCCAAGAAGGAAGGCGATGGCGAAGGTCGCCACGCACTGCATGAGTGCCAGCGGAATCATCGGCGCCGCGTAGCTCGTCATGTAGTCAGCCGACGATAGTGGGGATGCGAACAGCCTCAGCAAGAAGGAGCTCTCCTTGTCCTTGGCCAGGAGCATGGCCGAGAACATTGTCAGGAAGGCGAACCCGAACACGATCATGGCGGGCGCAAAGTTGTCGATCTTGAACGCTGCGTTCGGAACTTGCCTGCCGAGCTGGGTGAAGAGGGCAAGCATCGCGATGGGAAGCGCGAGTCCGAGGAGTATGGAGATCGGGTCGCGGACGATCTCTTTCAGGTTGCGCGAGGCGAGGAAGCTTGCCCTCATGTCATTGCCCCTGCTCGGTGAGCGACAAGAAGGCATCCTCGATCGAGTCCCTGCCGGTTTCAGTCTTGAGTTCTTCGATTGTGCCGACTGCCCGCATCCTGCCCTCGTGCAGAATTCCGACTCTGTCCGCGAGGGCCTCCACCTCTTCGAGGTAGTGCGTGGTCAGAACGATGGTGATGCTCCCTTTGAGCGCCGATATCTTTCTCCACAGCTCCCGCCTTGCTCGGACATCAAGGCCGAGCGTCGGTTCGTCGAGGAAGAGAATTTTCGGGTTGGTGATGAGCGCCATCGCGATACTCAAACTGCGTTGCATGCCACCTGACAGCGTCTTGGCCTTCTCGCCAGCACGTTCAGCAAGCCCGAAACTCTCCAACATCTCGCCTGCCAGTGACCGAGCCTCAGTGCGTGTGCTGCCGTAGATTCCCGCAATCAGCTCGAGGTTCTCCTTGAGAGTGAGATTCGGGGCGACCGCCGTCTCTTGTGGCGACACATTGAGCTTCTGCTTCACCGCGTTCGGGTCTGTGAGGATGCTGTCTCCGAGTAGCACGGCGTCGCCACTCGTCGGTGTGAGCAGGCAGCAGAGCATCTTGATGAGTGTGGTCTTCCCTGCCCCGTTCAACCCCAACAGGGCGAACAGCTCGCCCTCCTCGATGGACAGGTTCAACGAGTCAACAGCAGTTCGATCAGCGAAGGTCTTCGTGATGTCTGTTGTTCGGATCGCGCTTAGGTCGGTGAGTGTCATGAAGAGGCCCACTTGCTGGAGTTCTGGAGAGATCGGTATGAGTCGCGCTGACACGCTCGGCGCAAGTCGGCGAGGGCAGCGCGGTCAGCAGCCACCACCTGCTGGTGCCGATGCCCCCTCGCCGCTGATGGTCCTGCCGGCCGCGCACGTCGGGCACCGCCAGCGCAGATGGCCCGATCCGCGCCCCAAGCCTGCATCGCCTCAAAATCAGCAGACCCTTGTCCCTCGGTCGACGCGGCACCTCGAGGCAGGCCAGAGCCTCGCCGATCTCAGCGCCATCGAGCAGGGTCTGCTCTGGGGCTCCAACGGACTGAGCCACACCCGCCCGGAACGGCCACTCCCATCGGCAGCTGTCTCCTGCGGCTCCTGACTGGACGTCACACCGTCTGAGGTTGCCCCCGCCCGCAACAATGGCCCTGGGTGTCATGTCTCCGCAAGGCGACGCGACAGGCAATGAAGTACGACAAATCCGCCGCAAACCTTCGTGTGGCCGACCCATGCACGGTCTTCCCGCATGCCGAACCTCGTGCGGTGACGTCCCAGGTCAGACAGCGTCGCTGCCCGGAGGCGTCCCGCAAGCCCTGTCCGGTGAAGATTCTCGCAGCGGGGCGCCAACTGGGACGGGCCGCGAACTGACGCAGACCTTGAGTCAGTGCTTCTGCAGCCACAGGGGCCAACGGGCAGCCACGCATAATGACGCCTTGCACGGCCACCCTGCCGCACGCCGAACCGGCGCTCCGCGCCCCTGCCAATGCCACCGCACTGTCCCGGAAGTGCGCCTGCACGTCCGCTCGCCCACGCCCACACATGCCTGGTTGCGGGGCAGGCAACGATCGCGAGCGCAGCCAAAGGTCTTGATCCCATTCCAGCTAGGCGAAAACACCTTCGGGTTCTTTTTCAAACCCACTTCTGACCAGGGACAATGTTGCAATTTTGACAACACCCGTGGACCTTTGGGGACGGCTTTCAAACCCTCCTGGCACTCTAGAACGTGCTCCTGAACAGGGGTTACATGCAGAACCTGCATCTGGCCGGAAGCCGACGAAGGCCCCACAACGGTCCGCGAATCGCCCAGAGGCCGACATTCCGAACAATAGGGGACAGCATTCAAACCCCGGCTTCAACGCCTTCCTTCGCGAAGTCGATGGTGTCGACTCCCCCACTGCGGGTCATGCCGCGCGACGTCTATCAAAGCCAGTGCAACGTCAACTGACGACTTCTGACATTGCCGCCATTGCTGATGAGTACCAGCACGGCCGTTCACTGAACGAACTCGCTCAACAGTTCGGTGTCCACCGCCGCACGGTGGCCGATCATCTTGAACGCCTCGGCGTCGCCCGGAGGGTGAACCTCCCCAAGCTCACTCCAAGTGACATCGAGCGAGCCGTCAGGCAGTATCAAGCCGGCAATTCGCTGGCCACCGTGGGGAAATCATTGAATGTCGACGCGTCAACCGTTCAGCGAGGTCTCAGGAAGGCCGGGGTGACGATTCGACCACGGCCTGGATCTTAAGTACCCCCAGCCAGGCAGGTCGACGGCTGACCGCATCTGCGATCAGTTGAGAGTCCAGTGACTAGGAATGGCAACGACGACCCGACTATTGAGGACGGTGATCAGTTTGGGGAGGATGGGGAGATGTTGAGCGTGTGGGATGCGGCAGACATCTGCCTTTCGCGCAGCATGGACGAGAACTACACGATCGGTTGTGACGAGAATGAGCAGAGGCGCGCCGCCGACCTTGACTGAGGGAGGCACGGAGGCCGGCTCAAGCAGACTCTGTGGTGCCGGAGCACAACCCCGCCGGGAGCCCCTGAGCGAGCCGGGCGTTCCCAGGGTGGCTGTCATGAAACTTTGGACTAGGACTCAAGCCCCACATTGTGAGGCAAGCAGTTCGTTGACGCGAAGGTCGTGCACCAAGACTCGGCCAGACACGATTTCGTGCTTAATGAGCCGGTCTTCTTTGACGGGCGTCTTGTCGCGGTAGTCGCCGAACCGATCATTCGAGACCACCCAGACCGTGGTTTCGTCGGCAGCGTCAAGGATTGTCTCGTCGGCTTTGGTACGTGATGCCACCACATGGACCTTCGCTGCGGGAAGCGCATCGCGCAGTTCGTCGTCACTGACCCCGAGAAGACGTCGGATGGCGGCGTCAAAAACAACAGTGACGGCGTATCTGTCCGCGAGATTGTCGGTCATCGGGATGAGTGCGGCCAGCCCGATGAAGTCGTTTCCCTGGTAGCAGCAGTTGTTGCCGTCGATGATTAGCGCGTCGATGTCCCGTGCTGCCACCGCGGCAAGCTTGGCGATTCGCTGCTCGGTCTTGGTCATGTCCCGACCGATGCGGTCGATCTGCTGCTCGTGGTCGCGGATGCTGCTCTTCAACGGGCGCATCTTGGAACGAATGGCGCTCATGGCCGCCCGAGGCGAACCGACGTCGAATTGCCGTTCACACTCTTGGTGCAGCTTGTACCGCTCAGAGGCATTGGAAGCACGGGAGAGCCGCTCATCGATGTCTTCAGCCTGAGCGATCTGGTGCTCCAGTCGTGACAGTTCAGACCTGAGCTTGGAAGTCGTCGACTCGTGGTCTTCGATCTCTAACTTGTACTTCTCGAGCTCCGCCAGTGGGCCTTCGACCGCGCGGTCGACGTTCGCCGCACGTGCATTGAGGTGGTCCCGCTTCTTCTCGAGGAGTGGCAGCTTACCGACAATCTCCGCGATCGCTTCATCGACCTCGTCCGACCGGAAGCTCATGAATAGTGCGAGAGCCTGCTCCTTGTCGAATACGAGGTCGGTGAGCTCGGACACCTCGCGGGCGACCTGATTGCGCTCCTCGTCGACGACTTCGACGCGCCCGCGATGGCGGACGATCTCTTGCTTGTGCGCCATGAGGCGTGCTTTCGCACTGTCGTACTCGGGGGTGAACCAGCGGAAGACCCTCAAGCCGAGCCGCGCATCACGCTCAAGGCCTGGTGTCTGGGAGGCAAGCAGGCGAGACGTGGCGTCGAGTTCTGTGATGTCCTCTTCCAGCCTTGCAAGTTCGGCCGTGCGTTCCTCAAGGTCAGAGCGGAGGCGTGAGACCTCACCGATTTCTGTTTCGGGATTGAAGCGTGTCGACCAGACAACCTGCTCTACAAGGTCTGCTCGACGGTGTTCCAGCTTCTTGATCTCGCTATCAGTGGCGCGAAGCTCCGCAATGAACGGGTTGTAGTCCATCTGCGACATTTCCTCTCGACCTCGGGGCGCCGACTTGCTGGCCAGCGGCATCGGTTCGCCAATGAACACCCATGTTGATCTTGCGATCCTCACGGTGAACAGTACGGCACTGTTGAGCGGTTAGACGCTGCCGGTCTCGCCTAGCGCGAGGAACGCTGCATCTGTGCTGCGTGATCGCCGATAGCTGACCGGACCCCATCCGTCGGTCCACCTGACCGAGATCAGGGGGTCAGGTCAATCGGCCTCTCCGTCGCCGGACTTTCGGTTCTTTCGTTCTTCAAGGCGCGGCGTAACCTTGTCAATCCAAAGTGCCTTGATTTTGGGAGCTGCCTTAACGATCCCGAAAACGGCGGCGGCGACCACGACCACACCCAGGGCCATTAGGCGCAAGTCGACAACGGACTCGTCCGTGCTGATCTGGTCTGGTGTACCGCCATCAATCGCGACCGCTTGGGATTCACGAGTCGCTTTCACCTCAGCTCTCCGGGCGCGAGCTGCCTCTCGGGCCTTCTGCAGTTGTACGTCGCTGAGATCGAGATGCTTCTTGATCGAAGGATCCCAAGTCGTTTCTGACCAGTACCGGTTGTAGTGGTCGTATCCGCCAGTGCCCAGATGAATGTCCTTCACGTGGACAAGCGGAATCGCCTTCTCTGTGGCGCCCCACGCCCCCGGCTCTCCGTCCAGAAAGCCCTGATCCTTGAGAAGCATGTTCGTTTCGATAGCTGTCAGTCCGAGTTGGTGGCCCAAAATTCGCGAAGAGATATTCGGTGACGTCTCCACGACTTCCTTCACCTGCTCTGCATGAAGCGCGCGAAGGCCTTGGAAGCTGACTTGACATGGCTTTCCCAAGCACCGCGCTCCGACATTGCTTTGGCACACCAAGACACGTAGGCCCGGGCGGTGTTCTCGGACTTGCCCTTCTTCACCAAGTCAGCGCCGAACTCCTTCAGAAGCGAGACGGTCGCAGCGGGGAGTTGGGACTGGTACGGGCCCCGGCCAGACCCGACGACGGATTCGACAAGCTGCTCGGGGGTGAAGGGTGAAGTTGCCATACACCAACTCTAACACTCGATAAGGAAAAGTGAACGCAAATATAATTCCTCAACAGGGACTGCTGCACGATCAGGTGTCAGGTTGACGTGTGATGCCGAACTGGTCCGAGAAACGCTTCGTCTCGTCATTCAAACCCTGCCCCGACCAGGGGAAACAAGCTGAATTCGTTGTGTTTTCCACAACATCCGTGGACCTTTGGGGACGGCTTTCAAACCCTCCCGAAGTCTTGGGATCCCTTACGGGACAGAGGTCGCAGGCTTCGCGCCGGTCGCGGAAGGCCGCCGGAGACACCTCGAATCGGGCTTCAGTGTGCTTCGCACAGGCCCCTCCGGAGGAAAAGGGACGGCTTTCAAACCCTGACGCCGCTGTCGGATCCAGCGGCGCGGGCGCACCCGGTGCTCGTGAGGAGCCGCGACCTCTGGAACCGGTTCGGCGTTTCGTTCAGCGCCGCCTCGACGAGTCCGAGATCGACCGGCTCGTCACCGCCTATCGAACTGGCCGATCGCTCGTCGACCTCGCCGCAGAGTTCCGGATTCATCGACGAACCGTCGCCGGCCACCTTGAAGCTCGCGGCGTACCTCGGCGCATCAACAAGCCCAAGATGACCCAGGCCGACATCCATGACGCCGCCGGTCGCCACCACGCGGGCGAATCCATCGAGGCGATCGCCAGGTCCCTTGGCGTCGACCCCGCCACGGTTCGACGAACACTGAAGCGCCAAGCAGCCGGGCTGGGACGCGAAATCTAATCCCCCCGGGCGGTACGTGTAGCGAGACCCCGGCAACGAGCGTGCATCGACCCAACCACGGATCCAGGGCCTGGTCGTAGGCGTGAGCGATATGTGTCATCCCTGATCGGCCCATCGGGGGTCGCAGGGGCGGGCTTCCTGGCCGCATGTCCGGGGGGCACGCTCCGAGCCTTGCCCACGACCCCGGCTGGGACCGCAGCGCCGGGCGGTTCGCGCTCGGCTTGGGGCTCCGGCCCACCGACGTGGTCTGAGCGGGCCCACGTCCCGGGTTTACCGCCTAGGTCGGGTTCATCGACGCGAGTTGGAAGCTGCCGTTCTCCTGGTAGGTCACACCACCGATCAGGGCACCGCTGTGCACGGTGATGACCCGCTGGTTTCGCAGCGGCAGGCCGGTCGCAGCGTCGAACCACACGTTGACGTCCTCCGTGCCGGTCTGGCCGCCAGTCAGGTTCCGAAACCGGTGGTAGTGCAGGGCCGCCACGTTCGTACCGCCGATGTCGAGGTGCTCCGGGCCGACATAGGTGTATGGGCCGGAGGAGATCACCTCGCCGTCCGACCCGGTCGAGGTGCCACGGCACTCCTGCATCCACTGGTCGCCCGCTTGTTGCGTCGTCCTGATGGCGTCGACGGGTGGGTCACACGTGTAGGCCGACGAGGTGTCGACCTTGGTCACGACCAGGTCCAACCGTTGGAAGAACGCGCCGGCGTTCTCGGTGAGCCCCGAACCGGTCGGACAGTAGTCCCAGCTCTGCCAATGGTTCGTGCTGTAGTCGACCCGGAGCCTCCAGCACTGGCCCTCGAGGTGGGTCACGGTGCCTGGGATGCCGGGGCCCTGGGTCTGGGTCAGCGGCGGCATGTCGAGGTGCTCGGTGCCTTCACCGCGGTACCGATAGATACCGGCCGCCGGCCGGAACGGCTCCGCGCCGGTCGACTGGTCGGTGCCGGGAGCTCCGGCCCGGTGGCGGGCCTCCCCCATCGACACCGGCCGGGAGGAGCCCCGGTTCCACAGCACGACGAACGTCGTCACACCTGCGATCAGGGCGACCCCGACGATGGCCCCGACGATTCGGGCCCGGTGGCGGCGACGACGCCCGGGTTCGCGCACCGCCGCCTCGGGGGAGCTGGGCTCAGTCACGGCCTGGCAGGCTCCCCACCTCGAGGCCGGCCAGCTCGGACGTGCCGTCGAACACCACCTGGCCGCGTTCACGCACCACGCAGCGGAGCTGACCGGCCAGGTGTTCGAAGTCGGTGTGGACGTTGCGTCGCTCGGCCGGGAGCGGGACGGGCAGCACGTGCGGTTCGATGCCGGTGCCGTCCCCCTCGAGGTCGATCTGGTGGCGCCACGACCGGGCCCGGACGGCCCACCGCCCCGGGGTGACTTCGGAGTGCACAGGCGAGGGCGGTGTGATGCGGATAACCCGCTCGCCCAGCCGCATGACCACCCCGCACACCGGCCGGGCGATCGGCCCGAGGCGCAGCACGCCCCCTGAGAAGGCGACCGACACGTCGGCGCCGTCGAAGTCGTGGGCCTGGCCCCACCACCACCGGTCCGGGAACCCGGCGCCCCAGTTCCGCTCGCCGTAGACCCCGGCACCGTCGAGCGACCACTGGTCCCCCCCAGATCCGCTGCCGCCGAAGGTGACGCCACCGGAGGCGGTACCGCCGAGGCGGTAGGGCTGCCAGTAC
>Ga0209483_1003494_pt1 | contig 10311 bp, 7 predicted proteins | sample NGEPerA_FD_184508 | JGI IMG/M metagenome (GOLD analysis project Ga0209483, IMG submission 184508) | Arctic peat soil microbial communities from the Barrow Environmental Observatory site, Barrow, Alaska, USA - NGEE PermafrostL2-A... | ecosystem: Environmental > Terrestrial > Soil > Wetlands > Peat...
AGCCGAATGAGTGGGCCGCGCCGAAGCCGTAGACGTGACCGGTCGAGCTGACGACGTAGTAGCCATTGCCGGTGGGTAGCGCGGCGATTCCGACGGCAACGCCGACGAGGTGCATCTTGCCGACCGAACCGTAGAACGGGGCGCCGAAGGTTGGTACCACGAGACCGTTGCTGCTCACCGTCCAGTAGCGGTCACCGGCGGCGTCAGCCGCGATCGCTACGACACTCGCGGGATCGGCCTCGTCGGTCTGGGCGACGTTGACACCGGGGCTCGCGTAGGCGCTCACCGTGCCGGTGCGCGTGACGACGTAGTAGCTCGCCGGGGGCGAGGGTGCCGCTGCGACCGTTATGGTGAGCTGCTCGCCCGTGCGCGCACCGACCGCGTCGGTCACGGTTAGTGCGGTCGTCGTCGTTGCCACGGTACCGGGGATGCCTGAGAGCGCGCCGGTCGAGGTGAGCACGAGCCCGAGGGGCAACGGTCCGCTCGTCACGGACCAGCTATACGGCGCGGTACCGCCGCTCGCCTGAAGCTCGGCACTGTAGGCCGTTCCGACGACGGGACTTGACAGCGAGGTCGTGGCGATCGTGAGGGCAGGAGCGATGTCGAGCGTCAGCGTCGAGCTTGCCTGGATGCCGGCCGCGTTCGTGACGGTGACCGTGATCAGCGCGTCGAATGCCACGCTCGGCGTGCCAGTGAGTGGACCACGTAGCCTGAGGGTGAGCCCTGCTGGGAGCGGCGTGTTCGTCGACCAGCTGTAGGGGCCATCCCCGCCGCTCGCTTCGAGCTGAGTGCCATAGGCGACGCCAGCGTCGCCGGTGGGCAGCGAGGTCGTCGTGATCGTGAGCGGGGTCGTCGTGGCATCGGCCGCCGGTATCGCGAAGAGGAGCGCTGCGGCACAGGAGCCGACGACCGCTGAACGTGCGAGGAGCCCCGAGAGGCTCCACGGTCGGCGCTCTCTCGAGCGGAGCACCGTCTCCTCCGACCGGTCTGTCGTCGCGACGCGACGAAGGACGGAGAACGCGGTGGGCACCGAAGTTACCGTAGAGGTGAGGTCTACCGAGTTCCAGTCACGTCGATGAATTACTCACGCGTGGGCGAATACGCGCTTCAACTCCCTCCATTCCAACGCCCCTAAGGTTTTCGTCGCGCCGATTACAGCGACCGGTTGATTCTTGGTGTCTCTCGCATCCCGGGCTATCCGTGGCCATCTGACACGGATCTGACCTTGCAGCCAGAAGCACACCGTCGGTACGGCGAACTCACTCACCAGGGTGCCGACTTGAGCGTTGAGTAACCGGCCAGATGTCGGAATATCCTTATCACTAGACAGTGATCGTCCGACGCTCCAGGGTTTCGTCGGTTGACGGTCACGGGGGAGGATCCATGCTGAGCAAGGAAGACAACGACCTCATCACCCAGACGGACCGCGGTACGCCGATGGGCGAGCTTTTCCGACGGTACTGGCTGCCAGCACTGCTCGCAGAGGAGCTTCCTGGCGCAGACTGCAATCCGGTTCGGGTGAGAATGCTGGGTGAGGACCTCGTCGCGTTCAGGGACTCGAAAGGGAACCCCGGGCTTATCGACGCGTACTGCCCTCACCGGGGGGCGCCAATGTTCTTTGGCCGCAACGAAGAGTCGGGCATCCGATGTCTCTATCACGGCTGGAAGTTCGACGTCACGGGCCAGTGTGTCGACATGCCGAATATCCCTCATGGTGCGACGGCGAAAAACCGGATGAAGACGATCGCCTACCCGGCGATCGAGGCGGCCAACTTGATCTGGGTCTACATGGGCCCGGCGGAGCGCCAGCCTCCCTTCCCGGAGTTCCCCTACGCGGTTGAAGTTCCTAAGGAACAGGTTTACGTCACCCGCTATGAGATCAACTGCAACTGGCTTCAGGGTCAAGAGGGTGACTATGACCCGAGCCACGCCTTCTTCGTCCACTCCTCGCTCGGATCCAACCGGGACGGGGCCATCGAGCTACGTCGAAACACTGGTCCTCGGATCAACCCCGGCACTCCTGGCTCGGGGACTCTTGCCATTACCGACACAGCGATCGGTGTCGTGACGGTCGGGCAGCGCGCGTTGGTCGACGGTGGTCGGGTCGCCTCTGCCGCCCAAGTAGTTCTGCCGTGCTTCCCGAGCGCGGGGCTCGCTGGTCCGGGTGTGTTCTCCACCAACATCCGGATCCCCATCGATGACGAAAATGAAAACCATTTCCGGCTGCGTTGGAGCCGTCGGCCCTTCACCGAGCAGGAGATCTACGAGTACAAGTACGGCGGCTACGCCTTCCCGCTCCACGAGGCCGGGTCGTACCTTTCGAAGCAGCGCAAGGATAACGACTACGGCTTCGATCAGGTGCTGCAGCGCCAGTTCAACTTCTCCGGCGTCGTGCCCTTCCCGACCCAAGACCTGATGATGATCGAGCACCAGTGGGGCGCGATCGCGGACCGTCCGAAGGAACACCTCGTGAGCTCCGACCGGATCATCATCCACATCCGTCGTCGCCTGCTGGCGATGGCTAAGGCGCTCGCCAACGGCGTCGAGCCGGAGGAGCCCTTCTTGATGAAAGAGATCCGGCAGGAGAACCCCAGCGGGGCGGTGCCTGTGGATTCGGAGACCAAGCTCAGCGAGGCGAACCTGGCCGCGATGCTGGACGGGCTCAATACGACCCAACTCGCGAAGCCCGTGACAAATAACAACGACGCTGAAGAGATCTGGGCTCCGTCCCGCTAGACCGGCAATGGCCGACTCTTGGCGGCCTTAGTGAACGTAGCGACGGCGATATCTTGATTAGTGATCGCGAACGATCGCGCCCTGTTGCCACGCCTCGGGATCGGTTAAGGCTGGTGGATCGCTGAATCGACCAATACGTTCTGGCGAAAAGGTGTTCTCACTCAGGCGTTCTCGGCTGCTCGGTCGCCACCCTCACTTGTTTAGGAAGTGAAGTGGTCGATTCCCATTAGGTCGAGTCCAGTCTTATGAGAACAGATATGAGCGGGCATGAGTGGGTCGCTCGAACTGAGGAGCACCAAGCCGGTTACCTCGTGGTTGTTACTGCGTCGGGTCACATCTTCCACGTAAGCCGGTTCGGTTGCACGGGATCGCTCGCTCTTGTGGGCACGGATGTGTCGTCGCTCGCGCCCGGCGCTTCGATCTCCTGATCGACCACGTTCAAGGCGCTTACCATCCGCAAGGCGCTCATCGCTAGCGCGGACTCGCTCAGCCCAGATCCGAATTGGCTCAACAACGTGGCGCTGTCGAACGATCACCCTTACCCATCAGGCGAGGCTGCCTTAGCAGCCCCGGCCGTCGAGGATCACTCGGTTCAGGCATCGGAGGGTTGAGCGACCGTTCATCCCGACAACGCGTCCGGATGCCAGTCCATGAATCGAGTGCTGTCAGGGTGCCGAAATGCCCGCAGCGCGATCGGTTGCCCGAGCGGTCCCGGGTTGATGATTACCTGCCGGCCCGAGAACGACTGCGGGTGCTCTAGCACCGAACCCATCTCTATGCCCTTGGCCTGGAGGTCTCGCATCGCGCCGTCGAGATCATCGACCGCTATCGCAAAGACATAGTTCGGCCTCGTCCGCACGGCGTAATCGGTGCCCGGATCGACGTCCTGGGGTGGCGGCATCAGCTCTACCCAGGTGTCACCGAGGCCAACAAAGACATGCTCACCTCGCTGTCGTGCATCGCCTCTGTCGGCGAGGCGACCTCCCTTGTGAGTCCGCCGCTGCAGGTAGAAGCCGAGCGAGTTCGTGAAGAAGTCGATGCTCTGCTCCAGATCCTGAACCTGGTATTCGATATTCGTGATGCTGCTGACGTTGAACATCTCTGTGCCTCCCCATGCAGGTTTGATGCCTGAAAGGCAATCGTCGCGCCTGGTACTGGCACTCGGGCGCATGGATCGATGACTTCAGACGATGGGAAGACCGGGTGCAGCTACGGACCAGACACGTTTTGGAGTTGGAACAAGTCCGACAAGGTACTTAGCACCCAAACGATTCACGAGATCCCAGGAGTTGAATGCACGAAGGGGTGTCGCTTACGACCACATGCCACAAATCGAGCGGGTCCACTCCTGAAGTCCACTTCTGTGGTCCTCGAAGCAATCGCAGACAGATGCCGCGCCGACACCGTTCCGCGGTCAAGATGTTTCGGTTACGGGAGGTAGGGACCGAGTGGCCGACGCCATCGCTGCAATCGACCAAGGCACGACGAGCACGCGATGCGTGGTCTTCGACGCGGATGCAAACGAGATCGGAAGCGCACAGGTCGAGCACCAGCAATTTTTCGAGCGCCCCGGCTACGTCGAGCACGACCCGGAGGAGATCTGGCGCTGCACGCTCGAGGTGCTCGCCGACGCTCTCCGCACCGCAAAGCTGCGCCCCGCTGAGCTCAGGGGTCTCGGGATCGCCAATCAGCGCGAGACCACCGTGGTTTGGGATCGCCGCGACGGTCGGCCGATCGCGCCCGCGATCGTCTGGCAGGACACCCGATCACAAGACATTGTCGAACGCACGCTCGCAACTGGCTTCGGTGACCTGATGCAGACCATTACCGGCCTCCCGCTCAGTACTTACTCCTCGGTCACCAAGCTCGCCTGGGTCCTCGAGCGCGTCGACGGAGCCAAAGCGCGTGCTCTAGCAGGAGAGTTGTGCTTCGGTACTATCGACAGTTGGCTCTGCTGGAAGGCCACTGGCCGACACGTGACCGACGTGACCAACGCGAGTCGAACAATGCTCATGGACCTCGAGACGCTGGAGTGGTCAGACGAACTCCTCGAGCCGTTCGGGATCCCTCGGTCGATGCTCCCCGAGATCGTCTCCTCGAGCCTCTCTCCCGGCGAACTTGCCTGCGTCGGAATCGATGGCGGCGAGGGGCTCTCGGTGACGGCGATCCTCGGGGACCAGCAATCGGCGCTCGTCGGCCAAAGATGCTTCTACGTCGGTGACGCGAAGAACACCTACGGGACCGGGAGCTTCCTCCTCGTGAACACTGGTCTCACTCCCGTCCGTTCATCGCATGGCCTGCTCTCAACCGTCGCGTACCGACTCGCTGGTGAGCGCGCGCACTACGCGCTCGAGGGGGCGATCGCCGTCACAGGCTCGGCCGTGCAGTGGCTACGCGACCAGCTGGGGATCATCGCGACCGCTGCAGACAGCGAGGAGCTGGCTGCGACGGTGCCCGACACCGCGGGCTTGTACTTCGTCCCGGCCTTCTCCGGCCTGTTCGCCCCCTACTGGCGGGCCGACGCCCGTGGGATTATCACCGGGCTAACTCGCGCGCACACCCGCGCGCACCTCGCCCGCGCCGCGCTCGAGGCCGCTGGATTCCAGACCTTCGACGTGATCCGCGCCGTCGAGGACGACCTCGACCTGCAGATCGATGAGCTCCGAGTCGATGGCGGGATGACCGCCAACGACCTGTGCCTGCAGCTGCAGGCCGACATCTTGGGCAGGGACGTGATCCGCGTCGGGTACCTAGAGACCACTGTTCTCGGAGCGGCCTATGCCGCCGGCCTCGGCGCGGGCCTTTGGCGGAGCGTTGAGGACCTACCCGCACCGGCGGGCCGACCCGAGCGTCGCTTCGTTCCAAGCTGGGATGTGACCGAACGTAACCGCCGGCTGGACGAATGGCACCGGGCCGTCGCACGCAGCTTCGACGAACCATGACAGCACCACCGCTTTCTCCTTCTCTTGCCGCGAGTCACCGCCAAGCACTCGTCGAGGAGCGCTTCGACGTGCTCGTGATCGGAGGGGGCGTCGTCGGGGCAGGCATCGCCCTCGACGCAGCGACGCGCGGACTCTCCGTGTGCCTCCTCGAGGCAGAGGACTTCGCCTCGGGATCGTCTAGCCGATCCTCGAAGCTCATCCACGGTGGCTTGCGTTACGTACAAGCTCTGCAGCTCGGCCTCGTCCGGGAAGCCCTTCGGGAGCGTTCGATCCTCCGCGAGAACGCGCCCCACCTCATCCGGCCCGCGAGGTTCCTCTACCCCCTCCGACATCACTGGGAGCGGCCCTATGTCGGTGCCGGAGTGGCGCTCTACGACACGTTGGCCCACTTGTCCTCCTCAAGTGGGCATTTTCCCGCCGGACGCCACCTCGGCCGACACGCGACGAGCGGGCTTGCACCGGCGCTGCGCCGCGACCGGCTGACCGGAGGCGTGGTGTACCACGACGCTCAGGTCGACGATGCTCGATATGTCGTCGCCTTGGTGCGCACCGCAGTCGCCCACGGCGCCGTGGTTTCGAGCCGCGCACCAGTCGTCGGGCTCGTCGAAGATGGCGGCAGGGTCGTCGGCGCGACCACGACATTTGCCGAGACCGGCGACACCGCAACGGTCCATGCACAGGCGACCGTTGTCGCCGCAGGCCCCCAGACCGAGTCGCTGCTGCGGCTAAGCGGCGGAAGGGCTCCGACACTTCGGCCCTCGAAGGGGGTGCATCTCGTGGTTCCTCGCGAGTCGATCGACGCCGCGTGCGCGCTGATCGCTCCGACGAAAGACAGCGTCATATTCGTGCTGCCCTGGGGCTCGCATTGGCTAATCGGAACGACGGACACGCCATGGAAACTCGATCCCTCGCGACCGGTGGCGAATCGGCATGACGTCGAGTACCTGCTTCGTGAAGTGAACACGCTCCTCGAAACGCCGATCGGTCCCGAAGACATCGAGTCGGTGTACGTCGGGCTGCGGCCGCTGATTGCCGCTGGCGCGACGGCGACCACGAAACTCTCCCGCGAGCATGCGATTACCGAGGCGAAGCCGGGTCTCACTGCGGTGACTGGCGGCAAGTACACGACCTACCGCCTTATGGCGCAACAGGCCCTCGATGCAGCGCTCGGACCAGGCGCACCGCGATCGGTCACCGATCACGTGCCGATCGTCGGCGCCGACGGCCTGGCCGAAGCGACTCGAGAGGTCCTCGCAACCGTCCGAGGAACCGCGCTTGTCCAGGAGGTCGCGGATCGTCTCCTCGAAAGGTACGGATCGCTCGCGCCAGAGGTGCTGGGGGCCGGAGGAGACGATGGCCTGCAGCAAGTGGCCGGTACCGGTGGATACCTGGCGGCCGAGCTCTGCTATGGCGCGTCGCACGAAGGGGCACGGCATCTAGACGACCTCCTAGTCCGGCGCACGCGCACCGCAATGGAGACTCGCGACCGGGGCCTCGCCGCTGCAGCGGAGGTGGCGGCACTGGTCGCGCCGATTCTGCACTGGGACCGCGACACCGTGGCGAAGGAGGTCACGTCGTATCGCGCGCTGGTAGCGTCCGATCTCCGCGCCGAGCAAGCAGCCGACGACCCATCGGCGCTCGCGGCTGCCGCGAGCCCCGACCAGCCTGGTGCATGACTTGCCGAGCCGGACGCCGAACTCTCCCGCACGACTATTTGCACTCCTCGAGTGACGATCTGCGACGGGCCACTATGTGCCGACGAGAGTGCGGCAGGCGGACGACGGCTCGCGATCCCCCGTTCAAGAGCCCTCGACGCGGCAGGAGAACTCTTCTACGAAGTCACTTCTCGGCACGGATTGTTCGCCCGCCGGGCCGTAGCCAGGTCTCGACAGGTTCTCGCCGGTCGGGATCCTACGGTGCGATACTTGCCATCCTCACCACGAGTAACTCGACCCATTTCTCCACCACCGAGCCGCAACGGGGCACCGCGGACGTGCGAGACTTCGCTGTGTGAACTGGGGAAAATCCGCGCTGGTCGGGCTAGCGCTCGTCGCGGTGACCACCGGCTTTTCCGCGACTGCGGGCGCGGGCGCCAAACATCCGACGTACGCACTCGGCACCGCCAGGCGCTGTAGGACGGGGTACGTGAAGATCCACGACAAAAAGACCGAAAAGGTCCGAGTCAAGCTGCACGGCAAGTGGGTGGAGAAGTCCGAGACGATCCGCTACGTGGCCTGTGAATACATCGCGGTGGCAGCAAGAGAGCCCGTTACCGCACCTACGACGACGACGGTTCCGGCTCCGGCAGTCGTGGTACCGGTAATCACCGTGCCGACTTCAACGACTACAACTACTACGACGACCACGACCACGACGACAACGCTTCCCGCCCCAGTTCCTGTTGCGAACATCCTCACGGCGTTCATCGAGCCAACCGGTTTGACCTCTGTAACCGGTCAGTTCATCGACGTCAGCTCGCTCGTGCTGACCGGCGGGACCAATGCGAACACCGGAGCGGTCAACGGCTGTACGGCAGCGGTAGTTGGCGACACCGCTCAGTGCACATTGTCCTTCGGAAACGCTGAGCTCGGGCTGACACCCGAGCAGCTCCAAGACGAGATGACCGGGGGACACGTCTATGCCGACACCTTGACGGTGACCTCGGCCGCAGGCATCGACTACGTCAGCATGGGCGCGCAGACTGCGACCGGGTACTGGGAGTATCCGGTGGTCACTCCCCCGTCGGAACCGCGGGCCACCGACGGCCCAGTCGGTGCCGTTACCGTTACGGCCGATCAGGTGGTTCCATCGACTTGTGGAGCAACGAGCTGTTCACTCGTCGAGATCGCGGGTGTCTTCTCAAGCACCGGGACCGTTCAGGTCTTGTCGAACACGGCGCCCCCGTCTCAACTCGGGAGCACGTTCTCTTCGCTCGGCGATAGCGTCACCGTCGAGGTTCCAGGCACTGTGCAGTCCCTCGAAGCGACCGGCTTTCAGATCGCCTGGAGTGGTGGTTTCGACTACGGCCTGTACGGCTTCCCGACCGAAATCTTCCCGTACTGGCCAACGAATCGCATTGTCTCCTACAACTCCACCACCAAGACGTGGTCGTAACGCGTTCGTCTTTCGCCGACCGCGTCCCGTTTCTCTGGCGTCATCCCGATACATACTCATGGGGGCATTGGCGATGAAGATCAGCTCGGAACGAATACTCACGACCCACACCGGCAGCATCGCCAGGCCAGATGGCCTGATCTCGATAATGCGCGAGAAAGAAAACGGCCGTCCCTACGACGAAGCTGCGTTCAATACGGCCGTCCGAGTCGCCGTGGCGGAGTGCGTCCGATTGCAGTGTGCTGCGGGGCTCGACGTCGTAAACGATGGCGAGCAAGGAAAGAGCGGATTCACGACGTATCAAGAGGAGCGGCTCTCCGGCTTCGAGCCGGTGCCGATCGAGGGACCCGCTCGTATGCCCTGGCGCGAGGTGGCTGAGTTCCCCGAGTACTACGAGCGCTACTTCAAGACGAACATGCGCGGCGCTGCACTCGGGCCGAGTCGCAACTGGGTCTGCACCTCACCGGTCACCTACGTCGGTGGCGAGGCAGTGCAACGCGACATCGACAACCTAAACGCTGCGCTAGAAGGTCAGGTCTACGAAGAGGCGTTCTTATCTGCGGCACTCCCGACGGGCCTCGCCAACCAGCCGAACGAGCACTACCCCGACCGGGATGAATTCCTCTCGGCATTGGCTGACGCGGTGCATGAGGAGTACCGGGCGATCATCGATGCCGGCTTTCTGATCCAGCTCGACGACCCTGCAGCTGCTGAACTCTGGGGATTCCGAGATCTCGAGCCAGCGGTCCGCGACCAGCGAATCGACGAGATGGTCGAGTTGATCAACTATTCGCTTCGCGGCATTCCACCCGAGAAGATCCGCTATCACACCTGCTACAGCATCAACATGGGGCCACACATCTACGACCTGCACCTTCGTGACTTCATCGGAGCGATGCTGCGCGTCAACGCGCAGGCAATCTCCTTTGAGGTCATGAACCTGCGTCACATCCACGATTACCACGCGTTCGAGGACGTGAAGCTTCCTGACGGGAAGGTGATCATCCCTGGAATGCTGAGCAACGGCGCGAACTGGGTGGAGCACCCGGAACTGATCGCCGAGCTGACCAGTCACTACGCGGCGCTCGTCGGACGCGAGAACGTGATGATCGGCAACGACTGCGGCTTTGCCTCACAAGCTGGTGCCCGCGAGATCGACCCGAAAGTGGCTTGGGCGAAGTTCACGGCCCTTGCCGAAGGTGCGCGGATCGCGAGTGATCGGCTCTGGTCCTAAGCCTCACGAGGAGACGCCCACATCGACATCGAGCCGGTGGAATCGTCGTAGCGAAGGCATCGGCTCGCCAGCGAGAGTTGCTCAGGTATCGCGCCGCACCGTTGTTCGAGATTTCGCTTCTCGACCCGAGTACGCCATTACGCGCGTAAAAACGATGGCATCTCGCCGCTAAGCCGAAGTTACTGACCTTGAGGTAGGAGTTCCGGCCTTCACCAGGGGATTTGGTTTGGTGCGCCGGATTGTTCTGGCTACGAGAGCTTGAGGGGCACCGATGCGCCGAGCAGT
>Ga0209483_1003496_pt1 | contig 10308 bp, 7 predicted proteins | sample NGEPerA_FD_184508 | JGI IMG/M metagenome (GOLD analysis project Ga0209483, IMG submission 184508) | Arctic peat soil microbial communities from the Barrow Environmental Observatory site, Barrow, Alaska, USA - NGEE PermafrostL2-A... | ecosystem: Environmental > Terrestrial > Soil > Wetlands > Peat...
CATGCAAAGTTGAATCTCTGGCTTCGCGTACTCGCCAGAGAAGAAAGCGGCTATCACAGCATCGAGACATTGTTTCACCGAATCGAGCTGCACGACGACGTCAGCGTAACTCTCGTTGACGAAGGTGAGCGACGCGTCAGCTGTAGCGCAGACGTCGGGCCCGAGCGCGACAATCTGGCGTACCGCGCTGGCGAGTTGTATTGCGACTCGGTCGGTTGGGACACTGGCTTTCATGTGGAGATTACAAAGCGGATTCCCGCCGGTGGCGGGCTTGGCGGTGGTAGCGCGGACGCAGCTGCGACCCTCCGTGGTCTCAACTGCATGGCGCCAGCGCCTTTGAGCGAGTCCGGATTGCGGGCGATCGGCGCCCGACTAGGTGCAGACATACCATTTCTCCTGTCAGATAGCCCCTGCGCGCTCGCCTGGGGCCGAGGAGACCGTATGCTCAGGTTGCCGGCGCTGCCGCAGATGCACGTTGCTCTGGTGGTACCGCCGTTCGGGATCAGCACGGCGGAGGCTTATCGGCTGACAGACGTGGGAGCCGAGCGAGCGGGTTGTCAGCTATCGATGGACGACCTCACGAGTTGGGATCGGCTGATAGAGATCGCCGGGAACGATCTGGCGCGATCGCCCGCTGCCAGCGCCCATGAGCAGCTTGCCGGAGCGGTGGAAGCGCTCCGAGAGGCCGGGGCGGTTCTGGCAGACATGACTGGTTCGGGCTCGGTGCTGTTCGGGATATTCAGTCGCGAACCGGATGTCGCCGCTCTGGAGCGAACTACTGGATGGCCAGTAGTGCACACGCGAACGTCGCTCAACGTTGAAGCGACGACCCGGTTAGACTAGCTTGTAAGGCTCTGTCTTTTTGACTGCCCCCTCGTCCAATGGCAGGACATCGGTCTTTGGATCCGAGAATGGTGGTTCGAATCCACCGGGGGCAATGGGAAAGGTGGCACCAGGCAGATCAGGAGAATTGGGCAGTAAAGTCGCGACCGCGATCGCGACTCACATTGACCGGCGCCTCAGGCGTCATTAACCTTAAAGGCTGTACAAAAATGGACGGCCTGTCCGTACCGAGTCACGGCGCCAAGCTCCTCTCTGGAACCGCCAACAGGGCGCTTGCAGAAGAGATTGCGCGCTACATGGAGATCGATCTTTGCAAAAGCACGTCCACCCGCTTCGCGGATGGCGAGATTTTTGTCAGGATCGATGAAAACGTTCGCGGTAACGATGTCTTCATCGTTCAACCGACGAACCCGCCAGCTGACAACATCATGGAGCTTCTGCTCATGATCGACGCAGCTCTCCGTGCCTCAGCGGCTCGTGTCACGGTTGTCATGCCGTACTACGGTTATTCGAGACAGGACCGCAAGGACCAGCCTCGGGTGGCGATAGGCGCAAAGCTCGTGGCGAACATGATCCAGAAGGCGGGCGCCGACAGAGTGGTGGGAGTGGATTTTCACCAGCATCAGCTGCAGGGATTCTTCGACATTCCGGTCGATCATCTCTACGCTGCTCCGGTGTTCACCGCACATTACCGCAAGAAGCAGTTGCTGGATCCGGTCGTCGTCGCACCCGACGTTGGGAGTGCGAAGATGGCTCGGGGATTCGCGAAGAGGCTAAACGCCACCCTGGCGATTGTCGACAAGCGACGGCCCAGGGCCAACGTGGCCGAAGTCGTCAACGTCGTTGGCGAGGTCGGCGACCGGGATTGTCTCCTGGTCGATGACATGATCGACACGGCTGGCACCATGTGTGAAGCGGCTCGCGCGCTCAAGGCTTTGGGCGCACGTGACGTGTATGTCTGCGCGACGCACGCACTGTTCTCTGGCCCTGCCATCGAACGTCTGAGCGCCGCACCCATAACGGAGGTGGCGGTAACTGATACCGTCGCAATTCCGCCGGAGCGCATGTTCCCCTCGCTGAAGATCCTTTCGGTGGGTGAACTTCTCTCCAAAGCAATTCGTTACATCCACTCCGAGCAGTCGGTCAGCTCGCTATTCGAATAGGGGTTCAGCATGGCAACAGCATCACTTTCCGCAACGCGTCGTACAGATACCGGCAAGGGCAACGCGCGATCGCTCCGCCGCGACGGCCAGATTCCAGCGGTCATCTATGGACATGCGCGCGAATCGCAACCGCTCGCCGTCGCTGCACGCGACCTCGAAAAGCTGTTGTCACGCATTTCCGCAGACAATACAGTTGTCGAGCTCGAGGTTGAAGGCACAACATCGCGCGCCCTTATCCGCGAGATTCAGCGTCACCCGTTCAAGCGTGCGATTCTTCACGTCGATTTCCAGGAGCTGGTGGCCGGCGAGAAGATGATTGTTCGTGTCCCGATCCGTCTGATCGGTATTCCCGCCGGTGTTCGACTCGGCGGCGGTATCATCGACCACACATTGCGTGAGTTGACGATCTCAGTCGACCCGGCATCGATGCCAGGCCAGATCGAGATCGACATCACCGATCTCGAAATCGGTGGCTCGGTTCACGTCAACCAAGTCAAGGTTCCAGCAGGTGTTGAAGTGCTCGACGAGCCCGGCGCGGCAGTCGTGGTCATCGCAACACCGCGCGCAGCGATCGAAGCGGTTGCGGTCGAAGCCGAGCCCGCGGCTGTTGAGCCCGAAGTCATTCGCGCCAAGAAGCCGGAAGAAGGTGCAGAGCCCGAGAAGAAGTAATTCGCTCGAACCACGGCAGAGGGCGGGCAACTCGCCCGCCCTTTTTCGTTCCACCATGTCCTCGTGAAACTCATCGTCGGACTCGGCAATCCAGGCCGCGAATACGCGCTGACGCGCCACAATGTAGGCTGGTGGCTGGTGGATCATCTCGCCGAGCAGTGGCACTTTGATGGCTGGCGCAAGGACGGCGACGCGCAGGTAGCGAACGGCATGCTCGGGAACGTGAAGGTTCGGCTGATGAAGCCACAGACATTCATGAACCTGAGCGGCGACGCGCTGCGTCCATATACGCGCCGGCCGTTCTGGGCGCCGGCGAACGATCTGCTTGTAATTTCAGACGAAGTCGCGCTACCAGTTGGTCGCTATCGCACACGTGCGAAAGGCAGTGCCGGCGGACACAACGGACTGAAAAGCATCGAGCACACGATCAAGACGCAGGAGTATGCACGTCTGCGCATCGGCGTGGGGCCTCCGGCAGACAGACAGATTTCAGGAGACCTGGCGGACTATGTGCTGTCTCCGTGCGGGAAAATGGAACGCGAGGAAATCAAGTCGTTGCTGCCGTCAATGACGGATGCATGCGAAGCATGGTTGCGCGGTGATGTTGAAGCTGCAATGCGATTGAATAATTGATGGCAATTGTCATCCGTCATTCCCGCGAATGCACCACACCGCGTCATTCCCGCGAAAGCGGGAATCCATTTTCATCCCCAGCCACAGCAAGCATGGATCCTCGCTTTCGCGAGGATGACAGCAGACAACGCACCACTCCTGGATTGATTATCAAATGTTGAAACTCGGCATCGTAGGCCTTCCAAACGTCGGCAAATCCACACTGTTCAACGCACTCACCGCCGCGAGTGCTGAAGCTGCGAATTATCCTTTCTGCACAGTCGAGCCAAACGTCGGGATGGTGGAAGTACCCGATGCGCGACTGGCACAGCTTGCGGAAATTGTCCATCCCAAAAAGATCGTTCCCGCCGTCGTGCAGTTCGTAGATATCGCCGGCCTCGTCAAGGGCGCTGCCGACGGTGAAGGGCTCGGCAACAAGTTTCTAGCGAACATCCGCGAGACCGATGCGATCGTGCACGTCGTCCGCTGCTTCGAAGATGAGGACGTGACGCACGTGATGGGCGGCGTCGATCCCGCGCGCGATCGCGAAGTGATCGAATTCGAGCTCGCGATCGCAGATCTCGCCAGCCTGGAGAAGCGGCTGGACAAGACGCGGCGCACTGCGAAAACCGGCGACAAGGACGCTGCCAACGAATTGGTCGTGCTCGAGCGCGCGAACGAATTCCTGAAGGAAGGACGCGGCCTCTGGCACGCGTCGCTCACGCAACACGAAAAAGAAGTGCTCGCCCCGCTGTCATTGCTCACGGTCAAGCCGGTGCTGTACGCGGCGAACGTCAGTGACGCGGAATTGACCGGCGCCGAGGGAAAGCATCTCAAGGCATTGCGCGATGCTGTTGCAGCGAGCGGTGAGACCGCCGAAATCGTCGCCTTCTCTGCCAAGATCGAGGCCGAACTGGCCGAGCTGCCGCCGGAAGATCGTGGCGACTTCCTGGCATCGCTCGGACTGGATAGTGCCGGGCTCGATCGGCTCATCCGGGCCGGTTATCACCTGCTCGGACTTCAGACCTACTTCACTGCGGGCGAGCAGGAAGTCCGGGCATGGACCATTCATCGCGGCAACACCGCGCCCCAGGCTGCGGGTGTGATTCACACCGATTTCGAGCGCGGTTTTATCAAGGCTGATACGGTCTCGTTCGACGCGTTCATCAACGATGGCGGCTGGAAGGACGCGCGGGAGAAAGGCGATGTACGGTCCGAAGGCAAGGAATACGTGGTGAAGGATGGAGACGTGCTGCTGTTCAAGTTCAACGTGTAGGCCTGTTGAGCACGGATGATAACGCCCTTGAAGCACGGATAGAAACGGGGTCTGCGCGGATTTTGGTGAAGGTGTACGGCCCGAAGGATTGAAGTCGCAGTTCAGGCTGCCAGTACTCGTCGTCGGAGCAGAGCGAATCCGGCCCGTCCATACATCACGCGCTTGATGAGTTTGAGCCTGTTCACGCACATCGGCTCGCACGTAACGAAGCGATAATTCATGAGAGCATCAGTACGGTGTGCAGACCCACGACGTTTCAATGCTGCACCTCTGCAGTGGCTGCCGTTCTCTCGCTTTGCCACCAGGGCACCTTGATCGCGCGGTGACGCGGCCATATCTCGGTCAGCGTATTCGCGTCATACAGCCGGCCGTTCTTCATCACGTCGCGGATCGTGTTGGTGTTCCTGATGTTGTCGAGGGGATTCTTGTCGAGGATCTGAAGATCCGCAAGCTTACCGACCTCAAGCGAGCCAAGCTCCTTGCCAAAGCCGATCGCATCGGCGCCAAAAATAGTCCCGACCTTCAGCACGTCGAGATTCGGCATTCCACCAGAAGCGATTGACCACAGCTCCCATTGGTCACCGATTCCGGGAATCTGCCCGTGCGCACCCAGTCCCACTCGACCACCAGCGGCAACTATCTTCGCGAGCTGTTGTGCGAACTTCGGGAACGGATACTGATCCTCGCGAAACCAGGCCGGTCGGCGCAACGCGCGCTTATCGACCTCTGCCTTTGGCATGAAGCGATTGACCTTCGCATCCTGCTCGATGTCGTAGTGCTCGTACCAGTAGTTCTCAGCCCAGGGGCCGCCGTATTCGACGATCAGTGTCGGCGTATACGTGATTCCACTCTGCGCCTCGAGCTGCACCACATCCTTGAATAGCGGATAGATCGGGTAGGTGTGCTCGTGGCCGGGATAGCCGTCGAGCATCTCCGTCAGGTTCATCTTGAAATCGAGACCGCCCTCGGTCGTCGGCATGAGTCCGAGCTCTCTCGCCGCCATGATTATCCACTGTCGCACTTCGCGCTCACCACTCATGTATTCCTTCAGCGTGTGCGTATTGTAGAAATCAGCGTAGCGGCGAAGGACGTCACGCGCGTCGTCGAGGCTCGATATCCCCTCGCTCGAGAACACGCCGGGTCCGGTTGAGAAAATACGCGGTCCAATCATGTCACCAGTGGCTACCAGATCGCCATAGGTGAGCACGTCGGTGGTCGATGTCTGTGGATCGCGCGTAGTTGTCACACCGTACGCGAGCTCTGACAGGTACTGCCATACCTCGGTTGAGTGGACTCCCGTAATCAACCACTGCGAGTGGTAATGGATGTCAACGAGTCCAGGCATGATGGTTGTGCCTGGTACGTCGATTATCTGCGCACCAGCGGGAATCGACACACTCGCACTTGGGCCGACCGCGGCGATACGATTACCGCGGATGACAATGGTGCCGTTCTCTATTACTTCGTCGCCCTTCATGGTGATGATCCGCGCTCCGCGGAGTGCGACGGTCCCTGTCGGCCGATCACTCGGTACCGTGATGAGTACATCCAACCTGTTGGGCTCGTACGCTGGCTTGATTCTAGACTTTGTCGCGTTCGCAACTCTCGCCGAATCAACAGTACCGATGCTGACTGGGCTTGCAGGTGTACGACCAGCAACAACTGTGTCGGTGCGACTTCCACCGCGCGCCGCGCGCGTTCCATCCACGTCCTTGAGCGAGTCAGCTCGCGCGGTGGAATCGCGCACCAGCGAATCTGCGAGCGCGAGGTTGTACGTGAAGTACGAGTGGCCGAGCGAGTAGTGAAATGACCTACCGTCGCGGCTCCAGCCGAGGAACTCTCCGCCGATTCGCGTGATTCGGCGCACCGGCACTGGTGCGGCCGCCGGCTTGACGACGGATATCGTCGGCTCTGTTCCCATCACCGGAACGTCCAGAAGGTAGACATTCATCCCGACTTCGGCGATTGCTTGCGTGCCGTCAGGCGAGATGAGAATCGACTGGGCAGGGGTCGGCCGCGTCGTTGAACCCGGAGCTGGCGGAACGAAACCGGTCACCTTGATGATAGCCTTGCGATCGGTTCCATCGAATCGCATCGAAACGAGCCCGTCTTTCGGGTCGTACACGTAGACGCGAGTGGTGTCGCGCGTGAAGTGCGGTGTTCCTGGAACCGCAATGGGCGAGATCATCGTTGTACCGCCGCCATCGGCGGGAATCGATACGAGCTCGAGTCCAAAGCCGCCCTCATCCTCGACACGCGGCTGTCGCGGTCCGCGAACGGCTAGTAGCCTGGTGCCGGATGGCGTGTACGTGAGATCCTGGTAGAACGCTGACTGCCGGCTCAGTTTCTCCGGTGAAGCGTTGGCGTCGGCGCGGACGCGGTAGATGTCACCGCCCTGTTCCGTCCAGGTTACATAGGCGAGGTAATGGCCGTCGGGCGACCAGGTAGGCGAATACTCGCCTTCGTCCGATTTGGTCAGTCGTTGCGGCTTGCCTGCCGGAAGGTCCATTACCCAGAGTCGGTCGAGCGAGGTGAAAGCGAGGCGCTTACCGTCTGGAGATGGAGTTGCGTCGCGAATCTGCTGGACCGTGACGGTCGAATCGTTGATCGTGTAGTCGAACTTCACGAGCGGACCGAGGCGTTGCGAGACCTGCGCGGTGAACGGGATCTGCGTAGTCTTGCCGGACGGGACATCCACACGCCAGAACGTGCCGCCGTATGAAATCACGAGCGACTTGCCATCGGGAGTGAAAGCATATCCTGGTAGCAGATCGCGAGTGTAACGAGATTCCTGATCATCACGCTGAACATGCGGCGCAAGTGTTATCTCATCGCCGCTGGCCAGGTCACGCAGACGTAACTCAGTGGACGTGTCGGATCGCGTGGCGTATGCGAGCCACTTTCCGTCAGAACTGAGCGCGGGACGCATGGCGCTTCCGGGCGCACTCGTACGGACGAACGTCTTGCCCGTTTCCCGGTCGTAGACCACCACCTGCCAGGCTGGGAACTGCATGTTGTAGCCGAAGCCGCCGTGCTTTGCCGCAGCGTAGACGTAGCGCGGATCCTTGCCGAAAGCGGCGCCGATGTAGTTGTCGAACGCCGCGTTAGCTCCAGCCGCTGGGGCAGCCGCCGGCGCTGACCCTGGCGTCGCGCCCGTTAGCTTGAGGCCAGTGCCGCCATCCTTATGATACATGTAAAGATCGTAAGCGCTACCGCCGATGCCGGCGCCGCTTCTGGACACGGCGATGTACTTGCCATCCGGCGTCCACACGGGAGAGATGAACTGCGACTGTTGTTCTCTCGTAAGCGCGCGCGGATGCTGTCCGCTCGCATCAACGAGCCACAGATTTTCCGCACCAGTGCCATCGCTCGTATAAACGATGGTCCTGCCGTCGGGCGAGTATCGCGGCTGTGCATCGAAGGCAGGCCCTCCCGTGATACGCGTGGCGTTGCCACCGGCTATTGGTAAAGTATAGAGATCGCCAAGCAGATCGAACACGATCGTCTTTCCGTCGGGCGAGACGTCGAGCGACATCCATGTTCCCTCGTCGGTCGTAAACGAAACGGTGCGCGTCGTTTTGAGAGGCAGGCCCCCGGTCCTTCTCTGACCTGAATCTGATCGTGCTTGCGTGCCCTGGGCAGCCGCGGGCGGCGAGAGCGTGCATGCGAGGGCGATCGAAGCGACCACAAGGGTTCGCGCAGCTCGGGCAGGACACCTCTGGCCGAGCGCTGGCGTGTTACATGACGTTCCGATCACTCCGTGCATCTCGTGATCTCCTAGCAGGTTGCTGAAAATAGGTAGTTGAATGTGTAAACTGGCCGGGTAGCGTGAGTTTCATCAGTCACGTATGCGGTCGTACGTCGGTACTAGTCGCCGTTGGCGTCACCGGATGACGGTGCGAGCCACTGGTCGGGCGCGTGTTTCATGCGGTACATGGCATTACCGGCGTCAACAGCCGTCGCAATCGCACCAGATTGTAAGCTGCGCTCGCAAAGGTGAAGATCCAGCGCCACCCTGGCCTGCCTGCGATGGTGCAGCTTTCTGAGCAGCGCTAAGGCTTAGGATCGGGCGGCATTCCAAGCCGGAGAGTATACAGCGCAATCCCGAATTCTGCCAGCAACAACGTCGCCGCTTGTCAACCGCCATTAGAAATGGGGTCTGCGGCGAGCTTCGGCAGGTTAAACGTCTCTACCGACGATACCGGAGCAATGGCGGCGCCAAGGGCTTGGTGCACGGCAATGGCGGCCGGAGATCCAATCGTGCTCATCCGGTGGCGGAGCGCGACGAGGTGCTATCGATCATTCGTGCGCACTACGGCGGCTCCGTGATGTCAGCGCTGCGCGCCTTTTACGCCAACTGTCGATGTGACTCAGGAATCCGAGTAAACGCTATCACCAGACATGTTGGAGCCCCACAACGGCCGGAATGGCAGCATCACGCGTAACGATTGGATGGCCGAGCTCTGCGGGCATGTCTCCCCAACCGCCGCGGCACGTTTGACGCCCACCAGATCAGGGCGTGTGTGTCAGTGACCGCGATCTCAGGCGTTGCCGTCGGCATCATGCATCACCATCGGCGCCTTCGTCCTGGGCTGATAGCGACTTGAGCTTCGCGTCCCAGAGTTCTGCCTGCTGCCGTCTTACTTCGGTGAGCGTCTGGTCAGCATCGACATTGAGCTGCATCAACCCGCGCAATGGCTGAGGCTCGATGCCCACGCGTTCGCGCAACGCAGCGATATCAGCATCCATCTTCGCCAGATCGCTAGCGCGTACCAGAACAATATTTTCATCGTAGTTCTTGTGCGACAGCGCCACGCGATCGGCGCGGTACGTGAGAACATCCTCGGCGAGCTCAAAGAGCCGGCTGCGAGCAAGGCTCAACTGCGGCGCAGTCGCCGAGCCAGAAACGCCGCCGCGCGACTCACCAGTGCAAACGTGGAAGTGGGCAACGGCAGACCCCGGTCTACCGGCATCGGAATATTCTCATGGCCAAGGCCCCCGTTCCCACGTATACTGGCCTTCGCCTACTCGGCCGTTTTTCCTCTGGCGCCGGGCCTGCCTACTCACGCCGTACTACGGAGCGGTCCAAGATGAAGCTGCTACCTGCGCGTTCAATCATACTCCTGCTGGCAGTACTTGCGGTTGCGGATTGTTCGAGTATCACTGATTCCAGTACGACTGCAACCGGCGTTGCCAAATTTGACGGTGCGTACAACTTCTTCTTCAAGTACCCGAGTCCCAGCGGAACCGCCTCGCGCACGCTGACGCGGTATCTCTTTATCAGCAATGGAGCGGTTACGAGCAGCGACGGCCTCTCTTCGGGCAGCGTGGACACCTTTGGGAGTATCAGGTTCCAGACTCCGTGCCCGATCAACAGCAGCACCGCCACCTGGGCGGGGACTATGAACGCATCGGCTCAATCGGGTTCGAACTTCGGCCAGGGCACGTACACATGCAGCATTGCGATTGGCGGCGGCAGCCTGGATTCGTGGCAGGCTACGCAGACGCCTTAACGAACACCAGACTGAATACACTCACCCGGCGGGTATCAGGCGACCGGCAACTGGCGAGCAGAGCGCGATCTCAATCAAAGACCCAGAGAGAGACCGCGCTCCATTCGCGTTGAGCCCCAGGCCTTTCCGGATCGCCCAACCAGCTATATTTCAAGGCTACACAAAAACCCATCCCTTCCCTCGGTTAAGGCAACCAGCCGGGGGCGGTTATGACCACAAGGAGGATTGCCAG
>Ga0209483_1003498_pt1 | contig 10302 bp, 14 predicted proteins | sample NGEPerA_FD_184508 | JGI IMG/M metagenome (GOLD analysis project Ga0209483, IMG submission 184508) | Arctic peat soil microbial communities from the Barrow Environmental Observatory site, Barrow, Alaska, USA - NGEE PermafrostL2-A... | ecosystem: Environmental > Terrestrial > Soil > Wetlands >...
GGCCGAGCGCGGCGACGATGGTTTGCTGGTGGGCGTGGTCGCGCAATTTCTGGTCCGCCTCGTCGCGTTCCTCGGCGCGCTGCTGCAACGCCGCCGCCAGCTCGTCAAATTTCTGCGCGAGCTGGCCGAGTTCGCCCTCGACTTGTTGAAGTCCCGTCCGCGCCTGCAAATCGCCCGCCGCCAGCCGCAGCACCGCCCGCGACAAAATCCGCACCTGTCGCAAAATAAAATGCTCCCCGCCATACCACGCCGCGACCAGCGCCAGCAAGCCGACGATGAAACTTGCCCACGGCACGTCCAGGGCATAATCCCTCATCCACGCCGGGGCGAATTGCCAGAACCATCGCTGATTGATGATATAGGTCAGAACCAGCGCCGGCGAAATGAACAAAAAAACGCTGGCCACCAGTTGCATTCGCAAACTGGAAAATCGTTTGAAGAATTTGGGTCTCATGCCGGCTGCTGAAAGTATAGACCAATTCTCCCGCCGTAAAAAGCTTTTCAATGCCCGCCCGCCAGCGCCGCCGCGCGGCCGCGCGGCAGTTTGCCGAGGTGAAAAATCAGGAAGCCGTGCAGGAACTGGCGCAGTTCGACGGCTTGCGCGTCTGACATTTTCAGCCGCGAACAATTTGTCCAGTCGCCTTCCACCAGCGCCCGGACAATTTTTTTTGTGCCGGGCATCAGTTGCGATTTTTCAAAAACCGGCTCCAGTCCAAGCTCCCGCAGCAGTTTCAGTTCAAGCGCAAAAATGTTCTGCGGCCGCGGTTTTTGGGCGCAGAGATGCTTGAGAAATCCGCGCACCAGTTCAAAAATCTCCGGCAGCGGCGTGTCCGTTTCGGTCGCCTGTTCGAGGAACGCGGCGGCGTAACCGGCCTGTTGCAATTTCATAATGTCCTCGCGGATCGCGCCGTGCGTCTCGTGCAATTTCACTTCGCGCAACGTGTGCAACTCGGAACTGCGGCTGCGGCTGAAGGAAAAATCGGCGGCGTAAAACAAATCCAGTTTTCCGGCGAACGGCGATTTTGGCCGGCGCGCGCCTTTCGCCACCGTCGCGATGCGCCCGCAATCCGGCGTGAGCCAGTGGACGATGAGGCTCGTCTCGGTGAGCGGTCGCGTCCGCAAAATGATGCCGCTGGCGGATCCGGTCATTTGATTTTGGGCGGCGCGGGTTCGTGCGCCAGCGCGCCGAGGCTGATGATGTATTTGAAGCCTTCGGCGACGGAGAGGTCGAGCTTGGTGATTTTTTCCACCGGCACCAGCACCAGAAAACCGGCGGTGGGGATCGGCGTGGTCGGGATGAAAACGCACACGCATTTTTCCGCCGTGTTTTTCGACACGTCGTCCTCCTGTTCGCTCGTGATGAAGCCGACGGAATAAATTCCTTCGCGCGGATACTCGATGAGCACGACGGTCTTGAACGAGCTTTTTTTGCCGGAGGTGAACGCCTCGTCCACCTGCTTGATCGTGCCGTAAATTTTGTTCAGCACCGGCACGCGTAACATCAAATTGTCCGCCAACGCAATCATCCGCTTGCCAAAATAATACCGCGTCATCCCGCCGATGACGGACACGATGGCGATGGCCACTATGAACGCCAGCAGGCTCCAATACCAAAACATCGGGCCGATGCCGTTGTTTTCATGCGTCCAGTTTTTTGGCAGGAAAAATAAAAGCAGGTCGGTGAGGCTGGAGACCGTGCCAAAAAACCATTTCACCACGGCCAGCGTGATGACGCCGGGCAAAACGATGAGCAGGCCGGTAAAAAAACTGGCACGCCAGCGCGGAAAAAAAGATTTCTTCACGCGGAAATTTTAGAACGTGCGCCGATTTGCGCGAGCGAAAACTTTTGGACCAGGCTCCGCAGGCGGCGGTTCTCCGCACGCTTCATTTTGCGGCGCGAATCCGGTTTCAAATCATCGTGGCCGAGCAGGTGCAAAACGCCGTGGACGAGGTAGCGGACGGTTTCCGACTGCCAGCTTGTGCCGAACCGCCTTGCGTGCAGCCGCGCGTCGTCCACGCAGATGAACAGCTCGCCGTGCAATTCCCGTTTCCGGCTTCCGGCTTTTGCCTCCAAATGATCGAAAGTAATGACGTCCGTCGAGCCGGTGTGCTTCAGAAAAGTTTCGTTGACCAAAGTCATTTCGCGGGCGCCGACGAGGTTGATGCCAAGTTCCGCCTCCGTGATTTTCAATTCTTCAAGCAGCGCGCCCGCGATCTGCGTGAGCAACTGCGTGTTGATCTTTTTCTTCCGCTGGCGGCTGGCGACGACGATGTTCATTTTCTTAAATTGTAGGAGACGACGTGAGAAGTCTCTAACTTTGCTTTTGTTTGAGCCTCGTCACCTCGGCTCCTACAAGATTATTTCATTCAATTTTTGCCCGGCCGCGATGCTCCTCGTAGGCCGCGATGATCCGCTGCACCAGCGGATGCCGCACCACGTCTCGCTTGGAAAATTCGAGGATGGCGATGCCCTCCGTGTGCTTCAACGCGCGGTGCGCCTCGGCGAGGCCGGAATGTTTGTGCGGCGGCAGGTCAATCTGCGTTTCGTCGCCCGTGATGACGGCCTTCGAGCCATGGCCCAGCCGCGTGAGAAACATCAGCATCTGTTCCGTCGTGGAATTCTGCGCCTCGTCCAGGATGATGAACGCGTTGTTCAGCGTGCGCCCGCGCATATAGGCCAGCGGCGCAATCTCAATCGTCCCGCGTTCCATGTGCCTGGCAATTTCTTCGGCGGGCAGCATGTCCTGCAATGCGTCGTGCAGCGGCCGCAGATACGGCGTGATTTTTTCCAACAGGTCGCCGGGCAAAAATCCCAGCGCCTCGCCGGCCTCGACCGCCGGGCGCGTCAAAATGATCCGCGAAGTTTTTCCTTCGCGCAAAGCCGACAGCGCCATCGCCACGGCGAGATAAGTTTTGCCCGTGCCCGCCGGGCCGATGCCGAACGTGATGTCATGCTTGCGGATCGCGTCGAGATATTTTTTCTGGCCGACGGTTTTCGCCGTGACGCCCGGCCTGCGTTCGTGCGTCTGCACGCGGTCGTTCACCATGTCTTTCAACGTCGAAGCGCCCTCGTGTTTCACAACATTCAGCGCGTGGGTGAACTCGCGGTTTTTCACCGGCGACCCGGCCTTGAGCAGGCTTTCGAGCGAGACGAAAAGCTGTTTGGTGCGTTCAATTCCATCTGCCGGGCCGTCGAGTTTGATCCAACCTTCGCGCGCCGTGGCCTTGACGCCGAGTTCCATTTCCAGCGCCTGCAAATTGCGCGGTTCGTGGTTGAAAAGCTGCTGCGCGAACCGCGCGTTTTCAAAATGTAGGGTTTCGGTGGCCACAATTAAAATGTCCGGCCACAGATTTTCACAGTTGAAACGCGGATGCAATGCTGGTTAAGCAAACAAAAAAAAGCGGGGCCGGAGCCTCGCTTTGAAATTTTGGCGGGCAGAATTACTTGGCCGGTGCCGGTGCGGCTTTCGCCTGTTTTTCATTCACCAGCGTCGCGCCCTTGCCGAGGCGTTTGCGGAGGTAGGTGAGCTTGGCGCGGCGCACCGAGCCGTGGCGCTCGACTTCAATCTTGTCCACGCGCGGCGAGTGCAGCGGAAAAATGCGCTCCACGCCTTCGCCGTAGCTGATGCGGCGGACGGCGAAGGTCTCGTTCAAGCCGGCGCCGCGCTTGCCGATGACGACGCCCGCGAAAATCTGGATGCGTTCCTTGTCGCCTTCGACGACCTTGGTATGGACTTTCACCGAGTCGCCGACGCCAAACTTCGCGTCGTCTTTGCGAAACTGTTCCGATTCAATCTTTTTTTGTAATGCCTGGTTCATAAATCAATTGGATTTTTGGATTGGCGGATCAATGGATTATTGGGTTGACGCTCGCGGCATTTCATCAATCCAACAATCCATTCATCCATCAATCCGGTTTCATTAAATCCGGCCTGCGTTTTTCCGTCCGCAACTTCGCCTGTTCGCGCCGCCATTTTTCAATCTCGGCGTGGTTGCCGGAAACCAAAACGTCCGGCACTTTCATTCCGCGAAATTCCGCCGGCCGCGTGTATTGCGGATATTCCAGCAATCCGGCGCTGAACGATTCGTCGTGCGAACTTTCGTCGTCGCCCAAAACTCCGGGCAGCAGGCGCGTCACCGCGTCAATCACCACCATCGCTGGCAGCGCGCCGTTCGTCAGCACATAATCGCCGATGGACAACTCGTCGTCCGCCAGCGTTTCCCGCACGCGTTCGTCAAAGCCTTCGTAATGGCCCGTGACGAGCAGCAAATCTTTTTGTTCCGCCAGTTCGCGCGCGATGGACTGGTCAAACTTTCGTCCGCCTGGCGAAAGCAAAATCACTTTCGTCCCTTCGCGCTTCAAACTTTCCACCGCTTCAAAAATCGGTTCGGGCTTCAGCAACATTCCCGGTCCGCCGCCAAACGGCTTGTCATCCACCGTGCGATGCCGGTCGTGCGTCCAGTTGCGCAAATCGTGGATTTGCAAATCGAGCAAACCCTTTTTGCGCGCCCGCATGATGATGCTTTCATCCAGCGGTCCGGCGAACATCGCCGGAAACAGTGTGAGCACGTCAATTTTCATGCCCGTTTTTTCTCGTAGCGGCGGATGGAAATCCGCCGCAAATTTTCCAACGTATCACCGAACGAAATCTAATTTTCAAATTGGCGGCGCTCTGCCGAGTCGCCGCTACGTTTTTTCTTCCACAATCTCCACCGAACAACGCAAACCTTTTTTCGCGCTGCCGGCCAGCAGCAGGGAACGGATCGCGTTGATCGTCGCGCCCTGTCGTCCGATAATCTGGCCGACATCCGCCGGGTCGAGGCGCAGTTCATAAACGGTCGCGCCCGCGCGAGCCACCGGCGTGACCGACACCGCGCCGGGGTTTTGCACGAGTCCTTTGACGACGTATTCGAGGAACTCCTGCATGGCTGAAAAATTAAATTAAGCCGCCGCCGGAGCCGGAGCCGCAGCTTTGCCCAGTTTCTTGATGAAGCTGGCCACGGTGTCGCTCGGCTGCGCGCCTTTGCTGATCCAGTATTGGGCGCGGTCGAGCTTGAGGGTGAAATTGTCGCCCGGCTTGAGCGGCGAATAAGTGCCGATTTCCTCGATGAACTTGCCATCGCGCGGGCTGCGGCTGTCGGCCACGACCACGCGATACACCGGCGTGTTTTTCGTGCCGACCCGTTTCATGCGAATTTTTACTGACATAAATGTTTCAAAAGAGCGCGGAGACTATCATGCACGCGCCATTTTGCAAGCCCTGTTTTGGTCAAAAATCGCCGCGCTGATTCTGGCGATTAACGCTTCGCTCTCACCACCGTTGAGTTTATTGTGGATTTAACTCCATTTTCTGCGACACTTTTCGCCCGATGAATCCGTTGTTAAAACTTTTGCTCGAAGGCGGCAGCCTCAACACCGCGCAGATGGCGCAGGTGCTCAACCTGTCCGAGGCCGAGGTGAACCGCCAGCTAGACGAACTGAAATCGCAGCGCGTGCTGCTGGGATTCCGTCCCGTGCTCAACCTCGCCGACGAAGATTCCGGCGTGGTCCGCGCCGTCATCGAGGTGCGCATCACGCCCGAGCGCGGCGGCGGCTTCAACCGCCTGGCCAAGCGCATCAGCAAGTTCGACGAGGTGGAATCCTGCTACCTCATGTCCGGCGGCTACGACCTGCTGGTGTTCGTCAACGGCGCGAGCCTGCAAAAGGTCGCGGCGTTCGTCTCGGAAAAACTTTCCACCCTCGAGGGCGTGCTTTCGACGGCCACGCATTTCATGCTGCGCTCTTACAAGGAACACGGCTTCCTGCTCGGCGGCAAAGTCGAGGAAACGGAACGGCTCAAGGTCGCGCCGTGAGTCATGCGCATCATCACGCGCAAACCGTTGAATGAATTTGCCGAAAAGCATCCGATGGCGACGAACGGACTGGCGCATTGGCATCGCGCGTTGAAGCGAAACAACCCCGCGAACTTCGCTGCACTCCGGCGGATTTTTCCGCACGCCGGCCAAGTGGGCGGGCTGACGGTTTTTAATTGAAGAAATCTACGACCAATGTTCGGAAAAAAAACATATCGGAGTCCAACAAGGCACTTGAAGAACTGGTTTCACTTGAGCCAGTGCTCAATTGAATCATCTTCATCCCGTTTCACGATTGCGACTTTATCTTTTGACCTGCTTCACCGCCTCGACGCAGCGGCCGCAAATGGTGGGATGCCCGGCGTTCTGGCCGATGTCGGTTTCCCAAGCGCCAGAGGCGCGGCATATTTGTAGTTTTGCGTTTCGTGGAAATTTCCAGCTCCGTCAGGAGCGGCATCGGCGCGGACGGAATTAGCGCCAAGGCGCAAAGACGCAAAGGAACCGATGAAAAGCTAATCAAACGCTTTGCGCCTTGGCGATTTTGCGTCTTTGCGTTAAATTTTTTATGCCGCTCCTGCCTGCCGCGCCGAAATAAAATGAAGGCGGGACGGAGCTGGAAAATGTTTTGGGATGCGATGCTCCAAAGATTTCGCCCCGGACGGGGCTGGGGAGCGCGCCCGCCCCGGGCGCAGCCGACGACGCCCTCGTCGTCGGCCACGGCGATGCACGCCGACCAAACCATGGTGAATGCCTTGGGTTCGCGCGAAGAGTTCACCGCGAGGGCGCGGCGAACGACAGCCGGGGCGGCTGTGCTCCCCAAAACCTGCGCCGGGACGCCGCCGCGGCCGGGGTGGTTTTTTCTTGATAAAATTTTTGGCGGGCGCAAAGTCAAAAGTGTGAAATGGATAACACGCCCGAAATCGTCCCGACCTTCAACGACCCGAACGACCGCGTGGCACTCGGCGTTTTGGGCGAACTGTTCCGCGACCGTCCCGTCGTCGGTATTCACGCCGTGGATTTGGTCTGGGGCTTCGGCTCGCTGCACTGCCTCACACGGCAGCAGCCGGTGTGAATTTGTTCCATTGCCGGAATTTCCACTTTCCGTCTTCGCGGCTTGAATGAATATTAAAATCAGTTAGGATGCTCTTATGAAATTAAAACTTACGGCCATCTTCCGCCGGTTTCCTGAAGGTTATGCGGCGTTCGTTGAAGAATTGCCCGGCGCGAACACGCAGGGCGCGACTTTGGAAGAAGCGCGTGCCAATCTCGCCGAAGCCGTCGCCATGGTGCTGGAAGCCAATCGCGAACTGGCGGAGGAAGAACTGCGCGGACAGGATGTCATCCGGGAACCGTTCGCGCTGGCATGAAACGGCTGGATTTAATCCGGCATCTGGAACGGCACGGCTGCGAATTGTTGCGCGAAGGCGGCAACCACACCATCTACGTCAATCGTGCGGCCAAAAAAGTTTCCGCCGTCCCGCGTCATCGCGAAGTCATTGAATTCACCGCGCGAAAAATCTGCAAGGACTTGGAAGTTCCGCGCCCGTGAATCTATTTTCGGCTCGCTGCACTGCCTCACGCAGCAGCAGCCCATTTAATCGGAGTGGCGGACCATAAGACCGGGCGGGAAGCTCGACGGGCAGTTCTGCCAGTTGACAGAGTAGCTTGACGGTCTGGCAGAGCAATTCCGCCAGTTGGCAGAATAGCTCGACGGTCTGGCAGAGTAATTCTGCCAGTTGACAGAGTAGCTTGACGGTCTGGCAGAGTAATTCCGCCAATTGGCAGAGTAGCTCGATGGTCTGGCAGAGTAATTCTGCCAGTTGGCAGAGTAATTCTGCCAAGCGGGTGAACCTCTGAAACACGCCAAAAATGGCAAAAACCGCGCCGTTTTGCCCTCGGACGGCCTCTGACGGTCGTTGGTTGGGCAAAAAGAGACAGTTATCGCCCAGGACGGGGCTGGGGAGCGCGCCCGCCCCGGGCGCAGCCGACGACGCCCTTGTCGTCGGCCACGGCGATGTCACCCAAACGATGGGTGAATGTCGTGGGTTCGCGCGAAGAGTTCACCGCGAGGGCGCGGCGAACGACAGCCGCGGCGGCTGTGCATCCCAAATCCTGCGCCGGGACGTGCCGCAGCCGGGGTGGTTTTTTCTTGATAAAATTTTTCGCGGGCGCAAAGTCAAAAGTGTGAAACGAACCAAACGGCCTATCTCGCCCGCAAAATCAGTGGCAGCAGATGAACAATTCAATAAACCTATGACACTTCGTGAAGCAAAAAGCCGAAAGGATTTGTGTGAACGAATCCAAGTCGCTGAAATCGGTGAAGAGAAAATTCAAGTCATTTGTCCAAGCTCGATTTCGAACCAACTTTATGACTTTCTCAAAGAAAAGCACATGAATCCAAGCAAGCCACAGCGATACGTTAACGCAGCCGATTCTGACGATGAAATTATCGCCACAGGTAAGGCTAAAAATGCAAAGCAGGAGATTTCAAAATTTATAACTTCAGTCTCCCTACCAAAATGAAAACAAAATTATGTTTGGTTACAACTGGCACAATTCTTTTGTTCGCTCTGGCAGGTTGTGGAAAAGGTAAATTGGAAACCGAAAATGACGGTTTAAAAAGTGAGGTTTCAAAATTAGAATCCGAGGATTCTCAACTCAATACAAAACTTGAACAATTCGAATCCACAAATTCTGAACTGAAAGCTGAAGTCGAAAATTATAAACTTGAGAATTCTGTGCTGAAAACAAAAGTGTCAGGTCTTGACGAAATAAACACTCTGCTCCAAAAGCAGTTGGAAAGCGTGACATCTCAAATCCAACAGCAGACAGAATTAAAGAAAACTACAGATGATAATGAAAGAAAACAACCAGCCCTAGAAGCCATCCAAGCAATGCGGGATATGGAATCTTTTGTTTCTTCACCATATTCAACAGATGAATACCGGCAAAAATTACAGGGCTTGAAACAAGCGCTAGACAAAGGAACTTCTAAAATAACAAATGAACATATCAAGGACAACCTTGAGCATGCTTACGAACAATATGAAGCAGGATACGCAGTTATATTTTGGGGCAGTCAATCACTAGATACGCCTTTTGAAAATGGGAAAAACTTAATAACCACTGCGTTTGACAAAGTTGGGGTTGCAATTCCTGATGATAATGGAATTGCATTAATCAGAAGCCATGCCTCAATGCGTGATTACTATCTAAAAGAATTTTGGCTAGAGGCGAAAAAATATATTGATTTTGCCAGAGATTTTTTGGATGCCGAAAAATAGTGTGCCTCTCCGTAGAATTATGTCTTGAATTGTTTTACCGCTTCGACACAGCGGCCGCAAATGGTCGGATGCTCAGCGTTCTGGCCGATGTCCGTTTCCCAATGCCAGCAACGCTCGCATTTATAACGTTTGAAACCTTGTGCATGACGTATGACAAACTGTCGTCTGACGTAACGTTCGGCGGGAGAATTGGAATCAAACTTGATTTCTGGAGCGACTTGAAAAGTCAAATCCGATACGTTCAGTAGTTCCTTAATTAAGGCTTCGTGAGGAACGAGTTTTTCAATTTCATCCGACGGAGCGTCCATTCTAACCCAAGCTTCCAAAGCTTTTCCGATACGCTTTTCTTGGCGTGCTTTTTCCAATTCTGGCAATGCCTCCACTCGCAGAGTAAAAAGGTTTTTCCAAGTTATTTTTTCAGTTTCCGAAACCGAAAAGTTGCTCGGCTTGAATTCGCTTTCATGCACCGAGCCAGTCGGTTTGCCCGGAATGAATTCCCACGCTTCGTCCGCCGTGTAGGCCAGGATCGGCGCGAGCATCTGGCACAGGCCGGTCACGAGCCGGTGCAGCGCGGTCTGCGTGGAGCGGCGGCGCGGCGAATTCGCGGCGTCGGTGTAGAGCCGGTCTTTGATGACGTCGTGATAGACCGACGAGAGTTCCACGGCGATGAACTGGCTGAGCTTTTGATAGACGACGTGGAATTCGTATTGGTCGTAGGCGGCGAGGACTTCGGCTTCGAGCTTCGCGAATTCGCCGAGAATCCAGCGGTCGAGGCCGGTCAATTTTTCGTCGGTCATGGAATTTTTCGCCGGATCAAAATCGTAAAGGTTCGAAAGCTGGTAGCGCAGCGCGTTGCGGATGCCGCGATAGGTCTCGCCGACTTTGTTGATGCGTTCCTCGCTCACGACGATGTCGCTGCGGTAATCCTGCGACGCGACCCACAGCCGCACGACGTCCGCGCCGTATTTTTTGACGTAGGCTTCGGCGGTCTGCGGTTTTTCGTAAGCGCCCTGCTTGCTCTTGGAAATTTTTTCGCGGTCGGCATCCACCATGAAGCCGTGCGTCAACACGGTCTTGAACGGCGCCGCGCCGTTGCCCGCGAGCGAGAGCAGCAGCGACGATTGAAACCAGCCGCGATGCTGGTCGCTGCCTTCGAGATAAACGT
>Ga0209483_1003499_pt1 | contig 10302 bp, 7 predicted proteins | sample NGEPerA_FD_184508 | JGI IMG/M metagenome (GOLD analysis project Ga0209483, IMG submission 184508) | Arctic peat soil microbial communities from the Barrow Environmental Observatory site, Barrow, Alaska, USA - NGEE PermafrostL2-A... | ecosystem: Environmental > Terrestrial > Soil > Wetlands > Peat...
TGATATCGCCGTATAAATTTTCAAGCAGCAGCGTGTCGTACTGGAAAGGATTCATCACCATCTGCATGCAGGTGTTGTCGATAAGGTGCTCGCCATAAAAAATGTCGGGATACTCCTCGGCAACCTTGCGCGCGCAACGCAGAAACAGCCCGTCCGACATCTTCATAATGTTGGCCTTGTGAATGGAGTGAATCTTTTTACGGCCATGCTTGCGCGCATATTCAAACGCAAACCTTGCAATGCGCGTGGAGCCCTTCTCGCTGATGACCTTGATGCTCTCGACGACGCCGGGCACAACTTCGTGCTCCAATCCCACGTATTCGCCTTCAGTGTTTTCGCGCACGATGATCAAATCGACACCAGGCCAGTGCGTCGGCAGTCCAGGAAGATTCTTGATTGGTCTGAAATTTGCGAACAGGTCAAATTGCTTGCGCAGCGTGACGTTGATGCTCTTGAAGCCTCCACCAATTGGCGTGGTCACCGGCCCCTTGAGCGCCACGCGATTGCGCTCGATGGATTTATACAGTTCCGTGGGAATGTACTCGCCGTGAATCTCAAAGGCTTCAGCGCCGGCGGCGTAACGCTCCCAGTCAAACTTCGCGCCGCTCGACTCAAGTATGCGGACCACCGCCTGCGTAACTTCAGGCCCGATGCCATCGCCGGGGATCAGGGTAACTTTGTGCGTCTTCTTCTCAGCCATTTCGTTAGCCTCTAGCTACTTGCTTCTGACTCTTCTCAACTACGCTTCTACTGGAACAGGAATGAGATCATTCGCAACACGCAACGGCAAGCACCGGTACAGATTAGCCAGAAGCTAGAAGCTAGCAGCCAAAAGCTATCTTTTCCCCTTGCTACCGCGATGCCCTTCCAACAACCCCTCCAGCTCTTCTTTGAACTCGCGCACATCCTTGAAGTCGCGATACACCGAGGCAAAGCGAATGTAGGCCACCGTATCCAGACCCTTAAGGTGCTGCATGATCAGCTCGCCGACCTCTGACGTAGTCCGCTCGCGCTCCGGCGCATCCACCAGGTAGGCTTCCGTCGCGTCGACAATTTTTTCCAACTGAAGCGACGACACCGGCCGCTTTTCGCAAGCGCGCAGCAGTCCACTCAGCACTTTTTGCCGGTCGAAACGTTCGCGGCGGCCATCCTTTTTCACCACCATGTAAGGGATTTCGTCGATTCGCTCGTAGGTGGTAAATCGGCGGTTGCAGCGCTCGCACTCCCGCCGGCGCCGAATCGCGTCGGCCTCTTTGCTCTCGCGCGAGTCCACCACGCGATCCTGCCCGAAACCGCAATAAGGACATTTCATCTAATGCCGATTTTAAGCCATCATATTAGGTGCGACGGTGAGCCGCGACTCCCACATGCACAGTTGGTTGGCCAGTTCGCATGAGTGCCGTCAAACGTCAATGACTTAAGTTGGATGCTCAGCGGAGGCGCACTTCTGCTCCAAATCGGTGCTGGAATCGAACAAGGGGGGTGTGAGGGCTCGAATCCGCTGCAAATACCCCGGTAATCGTGAAGAATATCCGCAAACGCAGCAACGGCCTGAAAACTCGCGTTCTCAGGCCGCTGCCGGTGATCTGTTGGGATTGGACTGGGGCCTTCGCGCTCATGTGCGAATGCCAGAGCCGTAACGGAGAACCCTCCGCTGGGTCTTACCCGGTGCCAGAGACGCAAGGCCTCAGGCCTCAGTCACCTCACGTAATGTACAACTGGAACAATCAAGACTCATAGGCTGGATCAACCTCCTTTCCCGTGTAATCACAACCTAAACCCACCGGGCCATGGCGTCAAGTGCAGCCTTCTACCAATTTTCAAACGCGACTTCGCCATCGCTACCAAGTACGGAATGCATTTTGAAGTGCTTATCATCGCGCTTCGGAAAGTCGCTGCGGAAATGCGCACCACGGCTCTCAGTGCGGGCCAGCGCCGACTGCAGAATGGCATGCGCAACCCTCGCCAGCGCATGCCCTTCACTCAGCCTGCGACTGGTTTTGCCACTTGCTGCCAATTCCAGCAGCGCCGCTTCACAGCTTTTCTGCGCGTCCAGTCCTCGCCGCAATGCCGCCGCATTGCGCAGCAATCCAGCGTTGGCCCACATCATCTGCTGCAGCTCGGCAATCACAGCTTCAACCTGCCCCTCTTCAGTCGCGCTCAGTTCTTCTGGCGTGTACCTGGTGTCTTCGATCGCCTCAAGCGGCAAATCATCTGCCAGCATCGACTGCGCAGCACGCGCGCCAAACACCAGCCCTTCAAGCAGCGAGTTCGATGCGAGACGATTCGCGCCGTGCACGCCCGTACACGCAGCCTCGCCTGCTGCGTAAAGCCCCTTGAGATTGGTGCGCCCGGCAAGGTCCGTCTTAATGCCGCCCATCAAATAATGCGCGGCTGGACGCACGGGGATGGGATCGCGCGCCAAGTCGAGCGAATAGTTCGCGAGGAAGGCACTGATCCCTGGAAAGCGCGCATGCACATCGATGTTTTTTACGTGGCGCATGTCCAGGTAAACTGCCCGCGCCACTCCGCTTTCGCTCATGCTCTCACGCGCAATGGCACGTGCCACCACATCGCGCGGAGCCAGCTCAAGCAGCGGATGGTATCGCTCCATGAATCGCTCACCCTTGTCGTTGATCAGGTATGCGCCTTCGCCGCGCAGCGCCTCAGACAACAGAAATCGCGGAGCGCCCGGATAAAAAAATGCCGTCGGGTGAAACTGATAGAACTCCATGTCAGCCAGATGCGCTCCGGCCATCTCCGCCAGCGCAATGCCGTCGCCGGTCGCGACTGCTGGGTTCGTAGTGTCGGAATAAACCTGCCCGGCGCCGCCTGCGGCAATCAGCACGGCTCGTGCGGCGATGCGCCTATGTTTCGCATTCGCATTCGGCGTTGCAGGCACAGCCACCATCGCAGGCGCAAGATCCACGCCCACAACACGGCCGCCATCTGTCACAAGTTTTGTCACCATGGTCCACTCGGCAAAGTGAATACGCTTATGTACGCTGGCGAACGCCACAAGCGACCGGCTGATTTCCGCGCCCGTGGCATCGCCGCTTGCGTGCAAAATACGCGGCAGCGAGTGTGCGCCTTCACGCGTACGCAACAGTTCACCCGCAGGCGAATTGCCTTCGCGATCGAATTTCGCGCCCCACTCAATCAGTTCGGCTACGCGGAACGGCCCTTCAGAAACCAGCGCTTCCGCCGCCGGCCGATACACCAGTCCATCGCCTGCTTTGATTGTGTCTTCAAGATGCAGCGAGACATCCTCATCGCCATCCATGGCCACGGCGATCCCGCCTTGCGCGTAATGAGTATTCGATTCCTTCAGCGATTCCTTGGTCACTACCAGGACATCGCCATGCCGGGCCAATTCCACAGCGGCGCGGAGCCCGGCAACCCCAGCACCCATTACGACAAACTCAACCCCAGAGGCCTTCATCACTCTTTCGAGGCTATCATTCGTCAGTTGGCACCATACCGAACTCTAATCGCTTCAGAAGTTTGGCTTGATTGATGCAGGCGGAGAGCGGAGTGTGATAATCTTCCGCCAATTGGCCCGCCCCTTGGCCAAGCCACGGGTGAACAATGAAGTACATTTCCAGACGGCATTTTCTTAAGTCCGGTCTCGCGGCAGGCTCACTCGCAAGCGTAGGCGCACTGCCGCTGCTGGCTGAGAGCAGCAAAGCTACTGACTGGGTTACGCTGGGCAATTCCGGCATGAAAGTCACGCGTCTCGCCTTCGGCACCGGCACCAATAATGGACAGGTGCAGCGTCAGCTTGGCCAGGACGGATTCACGAAGCTCGTGCGTCATGCCTACGATCAGGGCATTCGTTTTTTTGAGAGTGCTGAGTCCTATCTCGGCATGCATGAAATGCTTGGCATCGCGCTCAAAGGAATTCCGCGCGAGAATTACCGGCTGATGACCAAGGTGACCACCGGCGACGGCCAGAACCCCAAGCAGAAGATTGATTACCTACGCAAGATTGCGCAGACCGATTACTTCGACATCATGCTGCTTCACATTCAGCGCAGTCCCAACTGGCCCTCGCAAACGACGGAGTGGCAGGATGTGATTCTCGAAGCGGAACACAAACAGGCCGTGCGAACTCACGGCGCGTCCGTCCACGGACTGCCGGCGCTTCGCGCATTACCGAGCGCGAAATGGCTCCAGATCGGCATGGTGCGCATGAACCACAAAGGCACCATCATGGATTCCGATGGCCGCGACTTCTTTGATACCGGCAACGTGCCTGAAGTCGTGCAGCATGTGCAGGAAGCCCGCAAGAACGGCAAGGGCGTTATCAGCATGAAGCTCGTCGGCGCCGGAGCATTCTCAAATAGCCGCGATGATCGCAAGGCCGCCATGCGCTTTGCTTTCCGCAACGCGGGCGTCGATTGCGTCACCGTGGGCACCAAGAGCCCGGCTGAAGTCGACGAAGCGATTGAAAACATCAACCTCGCATTTGCTTAAACTGTTCTCGGACCGCGGTCTATCCCTGGAGGCTCCAATGACTGAGCTATCTCGTCGCAGTTTTTTAAAAGCAGGCGTAGCCGCTTCCGCGCTCGCCGGCGCCATGCCGTTAATGGCCGAGCGCAAAACCGCAACCGATATCGTGACGCTGGGCCGTTCCAATATGAAAGTCACGCGCCTCGCCTTCGGCACCGGTACCTACAATGGCCGCGTGCAGCAGCAACTTGGGCAAGAGGGCTTCACCAAGCTGGTGCGTTACGCATATGATCGCGGCATCCGCTTCTTTGAGACATCCGAGTCCTACGGTGCATCGCCGCAAATGCTGGGCAAGGCGCTGAAGGGCATTCCGCGCGAAAAATATCAGCTCATGACTAAGGTGACGACCGACGAGGGCGTCAATCCCATGACGCGCTTTGACGAAATGCGCAAAAATTCTGACACCGACTACTTCGACATCATGCTGCTGCATTGGCAGCACACTGGCACATGGGTCAAAGACACGCGCAACTGGCAGGACGCTATTCTCGAATGCGAGCACAGGCAGACCATCAAGAGCCACGGCGCTTCAGTTCACGGCCTGCCTGCTCTGCGCCAGGTGCCCGGCACCGATTGGCTACAGATCGCGATGATCCGCATGAATCATAAGGGCACTCGCATGGATGCCGAGAATCACGACGGGCCCGATCTCGGCAACGTGACTGAAGTTGTGTCGCACGTAAAGCAGGTGAAGAAGGAAGGTATGGGCGTCATCAGCATGAAGCTCATTGGCGAGGGCGTCTTCAATCACGAAGACCGTCAGAAGGCCGTACGCTTTGCCTTCCGCGATGCCGGTGTGGATTGTGTCACTATCGGCTTCAAAAACAACGCCGAAATCGACGAAGCCATCGACAACATCAATCTCGCCTTCGCATGAGCTATAAGCCGGTGGTAGCTGTGCAATCACTGCCGCCGGCCTCACGCTTCCAATCCAAACCCTTCGTGCAGGACGCACATACTGACAATCGGCATCAGTATCTGGTCCCATGCCGTTCTCTCTCCCACATCCATTCCCTGTAAGCGATCGAGCAGTGATACCACCTTGCTCTGATTGAAAAACGGCATCGACTTCAACACCGGGCCGCGCAGCATGTCCTGCACGTAGACATTGAACGTCTCGTCGGGATTGAGCGTTGCCGGCGGACTGAGGAAGGGATGCTTCTGCCTGCGGTACACGGTGTCGGTAATCACGTCGCGCACCGCTTCACGAAGTACGTACTTCTCTGTCATGCCGCGAATTTTCATATTGATCGGCTGCGAACAGATGCACTCTACTACGTGATGATCGAGAAATGGGACGCGGCCCTCAATCGAATGTCCCATCTCCATGCGGTCGCCAAGCATGGTCAGGATGTAACCGGAGAGCACTGACTTGCCCCACAAATACAGCGACTGGTTGAGCGGATCGCGCCCCTTGAGCTGGCCCGGAATATCTATATCGGAAAGCAGTTGCCGATAGCTCTCGCGTTCCAGGAATCTGCAGCCAAAATCCTCTGAAAGCAACTGCTGCATCTTCACGCCGCGCGACGAGAATGTCTCCATCCACGAGGGCACATAGCCAAGTACTCGGCGAACGCCTTCCAGGTCGCCAACATCACCGTCCGGCAGCAATAATCCGCGCGAGACCGTGTTGTGCTCGTTCAGCCACTTGAGCAGGTTTTCAATCTCTGCCGGATCCTGGCCTTCGCGATTGTAGAGCAGCATGTCGCGACGGAAGTGTGCATAGCCACCCAGTATTTCGTCCGAGCCTTCACCAGTGATTACGACTTTATATCCGGCATCGCGCACTGCCTTGCTGAGCAGAAACTTCGCCACGCCGTGTGCATTCACGCACAGAGTTTCACTCTGCAAAATCGCATCGCCAAAAGATTCGGCGAGCCGCTGCTGGTTGATAGGAATAGTGCGAAACTCAGCGCCGGCACGCTCAGCCATCTCGCGTGCAATCGGCCCTTCGTCATATGCCACATCGTCAAATGTGAGCGTGAAGGCGCGAATTGGCTTCGGATGGTGCCGCGCGGCAAGGCCAATGACCGCGCATGAGTCGAGGCCGCCGCTCAGGTACACTCCCACCGGAACATCAGCACGCAGGCGGATACGAACAGCTTCCTCAAGTTCGTGCCGGAACTCAGCAATATAGTCGCCGTCCGAACGCCTTGGCGCGGAAGAGCCGGCACTCGGATAGTTGAAGTCCCAATACTGCGAAATCTGCACATGCTTGTCGGTGGCAATCAAGTAGTGCCCCGGCGGCACCTGGTAAACGCCGTCATAGAGCGTGCGCATCTGGTGGCCGCCGAAGCTCACCGATTGATAAACGCTCTCATGATCCCATCGTGCAGGCACGCCGGCGGCGAAGAGCGCTTTCACTTCTGAGGCGATGTACAACGTGTCCATGTGCCACGCGTAAAAAAGTGGCTTGATCCCGAAGCGGTCGCGCGCGGCAAACAAGCATCGCTGTTTGTCATCCCAGATTACGAACGCAAACTCGCCCCGCAGTTGATGCAGACATTGTGGTCCCAGCTCTTCCCACAGGTGCAGCGCAATCTCACTTCGGACCGAGTGCGAAGCCGATGGCCGCGCGACTCAAGCTCCCGCTGAACCGCCTCGTAGCTGTAAAACTCCCCGTTTGCAACAATGTGCGTTCGATTGTCTTCGGAAGCAATTGGCTGTTCGCCCGTGGACAGATCGATAATGCTCAGTCGCGCATGCCCCAGGCCGACACGGTGATCGCGTCCGATCCATTGGCGCTGGCTGTCAGGGCCGCGATGCCAAAGCGACCTGGTTGCGCGTTCGAGCGTAGCCGCGGCAATAGGCTCGCGGCGCGAATAAACAGCCACAATTCCACACATGGTCGGGTTCCTTGCAATCTCAGATCGTGCTTTTCGGGGAGTTAGGAAGCTATCGGAGACTATCAGCCCCGAGTGACAATGTTCAATGGAAATCGAAGACGAGCACAGGGAAATGGACTCGCGAAATTCAACTGCGGCTACGTCTGGCCAACTGCCCCACGTCGGCTTGTATGATGACAACTTGCATCGAGAAAGGTAAAAAAATCGTGCCAAAGATTTCCGGCCGTGTTCTCTGGGGAACTGTAGTTGCGCTCATCGCCGTGCAATCGCTGCTGACTGTGCTGGTCATCCATCGCGAGTCGCTCACCTTTGATGAAGGCAACCACATGTTCGCAAGCTACATGATGCTGCACACGGGCGACTACGGCTTGAACCCCGAACATCCACCGCTGGTCAAATTCCTGGCCGCTCTGCCCACGCTTGGCCGAAATCTTTGGGTTCCTGAAAACAAGAACCGCTCGTTCAAGACCGAGGCTTACGTCGATGGCGGCGAGTTTATTGCACGCAACGACGGCGACCGCAATCAACTCGTATTTCAAATGCGCCTTGCCGCCGGGATCTTGGTCCCATTGCTTGCGTTGGTCGTATTTCTCATGGCGCGAGAGTGCTTTGGCGACTGGGCCGGCCTGGCTGCGCTTGTGCTCGTCGTATTCGATCCCAACATACTTGGCAACGCCGCGCTAGTCACAACCGACATCGGCATTTCGCTCTTTTTTGTCGCCGCTACATGGTGTTTCTATCGCTACGTCAAGCAGCCTACGTGGACGCGGCTGTTTGTCGCCGCAATCGTTGCGGGACTGCTGCTGGCCACCAAGCACTCCGGCATTTTGTTTGCGCCCATGATGCTGTTGCTCATTGGGTATGAAGTTGCCGCAACGCCAAAGGGCACACGCGCGCGCGCCGCACTGCGACTCGGCGGAGCCTTCTGCGTCATCACCATCATTGGTGTGCTGGTGTTGTGGAGTTTCTACGGCTTCCGCTATGCCGCTCGTCCTGCACCGCTCAAAATGAGCACCACACTTGCCGATTGGGTTGCGCCCGTCGGCGCGTTCAATGCCGCAGTGGTCAATGCGGTGGGCCGCATGCACCTGCTGCCTGAGTCTTATCTCATCGGCATGGTCGACGTACGCCGCATGGCCGACCACTATCCCACATTTATTTTCGGCAGAAATTGGCCGCATGGTGTGTGGTGGTACTTTCCTTCAGTCTTCGCAATCAAAACCACGCTCGGCCTGCTCGCTCTCACAATCGTTGCCGTATTCGCCGCAGCCATGCGCAAGCTCAAGCTCGGACGCGAGCTGGTCTTTGTGCTCGTGCCAGCGCTCGTCTACTTTCTCACCGCGATTGTGTTCGGCATGAACATTGGTTCGCGCCACCTGCTGCCCTTCTACGCTTATCTATTCATTCTCGCCGGGGCCGGCGCATCTGTGCTTGCTGCATCAAGCCGCCGCTGGCTCATCGCATGTCTGGTGCTTGTAGCCGCACACGTCATTTCGTCCATGGCCATCTATCCCAACTTCATGGCTTACGCCAACGAGGCTTTCGGTGGCCCCACCAAATTGCCCATGCTGCTGAGCGACGCAAACATCGAGTGGGGACAGCAGCTCTTCGAAGTAAAAAAATGGCAAGACCGACACCCGAATGAGGAGTGCTGGTTCGCCTACTTCGTCCACCCCATCATCAAGCCTGAAACATACGGTATTCGCTGCCACCACCTGCCCAACGCCGGCACGGGCTGGGCCGGTGAGCCGGAGATTATTCCGCCTGAGATCAACGGCACCATTCTGCTGAGCGCGTCGAACATGGTGGCGTGCGAAACCTCTGACGCCTCGCTGAACCCCTACCGCGCCTTCGAGTCAATGAGGCCGGACGAGGTCATCGATTACGGAGTCATGATCTTCCGCGGCCATTTCGACATGCGACAGGCCGCCGCACAAGCGCGAGCACAAATGTCCTCTTGGGCGCTGCGAAAACACGACGCAGCGTATGCATTGCAACTGGCGCAGGAAGCCGTTGCCATGGACCCGGACCGGCTGACAAATCAAACTGCGCTTGGCGACGCGCTCGCGGCCAATGGCCGCAGAGATGAAGCGCATCAAGCGTGGCAGACGGCACTCACGGAGGCGCGCCAGCTGGAACCGGCAACGCAGACCCTCTACGTTCCGCGTCTTGAGTCCAAGCTGAGGAAGTGAGACAACCGCGTTAGGCGCTCACTTCCCGCAGCGGGTTTATTGCGACGATGGAGAATGACCGATGAACTTGTCGGCCCATTGAATAAACCACTTCATATTCGGCGCATCCGTGTGGCCGCCGTCGTGCTGGCGCCACGCAAGCTGACCGTCAAGCAGTCCTTGATTAACAGGCGGCATCTTCGCAGTGTGATAGTCGCCCAAGTCTTCCAGCCCTTTGGCGCCCAGCAGCGCAAACACGCGGCTCGCGTCGACGGTGGCCATAAAGCTGCCCTCATGATCGAGCCACTTCGCATCGCCCTTTTCTGGCACTCCATAACTGATGAAGGTCAAGCGAGGTGCGCACAGCGCGATCAGTTCGTTCGAGTCCACAGGAAGATCGCCGGGAGTTGAACTGCCGAACGTCGCCTGCGAAGCACCGTACTTCATGAAGTTGCCGGCCATCCAGTAATATTCGCCACCTGTCAGGCTCTCCACTGCCTCGCCCCAATTCCGGCGCAGCAGTGTCGCACCGCCTTTGCCAGACGAGCCCACCAGCACCATCGCAAACCGTTCATCGAAAGCCATGGTCACAAGAGCAGCCTTGCCGTAACGCGATACGCCTTCAATGCCCACATGCTTCGCGTCCACCGCGGAATCTGTTTCAAGATAATCCAACCCTCGGCCGGCGCCCCATGCCCATGCTCGCAGTGCACCCCAGTCTTCTGGTTTGCGCGGCTGGCCTTTATTTACCAGTCCAATGATGCCGCGTGTGA
>Ga0209483_1003500_pt1 | contig 10299 bp, 11 predicted proteins | sample NGEPerA_FD_184508 | JGI IMG/M metagenome (GOLD analysis project Ga0209483, IMG submission 184508) | Arctic peat soil microbial communities from the Barrow Environmental Observatory site, Barrow, Alaska, USA - NGEE PermafrostL2-A... | ecosystem: Environmental > Terrestrial > Soil > Wetlands >...
AGCTGCAACAGGGGCTCGGCCTGATCCACGTCGGCGGCGGCACGGCGTTGTACGACGCAGTGGTGGCCTCGGCCGACTACCTCAGCAAGAATGCGAAGGAGCCGAAGCAGGTGCTGCTGCTGATTACCGACGGCGACGACAACGCCTCCAGCGCGTCGCTCGAACAGGCGATCGAGCGCGTGCAGGACCTCGACGGACCGGCGATCTACTGCATCGGCCTGCTGTTCGGCGACGACACCGATCGCCGCGAAAACCGCCATGCCAAAGAGGTCTTGCAGGAGTTGGCCCAACAGACCGGCGGCCAGGCGTATTTCCCCAGGTCGCTGCGCGACGTGAGCGATATCACGTCCGAGGTGGCCCAGGACATCCGCACCCAATACACCATCGCCTACCGGTCCACCAAGCCGCCCGCCCTGGGCGGCTACCGCGTGGTGCATGTAGAGGCCAAAGAGAAGGGCTTCCGCGGGCTCCAGGTGCGGACGCGCACCGGCTACTACCCGAAGGTTGCGTCGACCGCCCCGCGCGCCACCGGGTCGGTGACCGCGCCGCCTGTGGCGGGCCCTCCCGCGCCATCTCCCGCGTTGGGCAGGTAGCATAGTAGCCGGCTATGCAACGGAAAGTGAATGGCAAGGGGAGTGAATGCGGACCGGAAATGACGTAACAGAGTTGGTGGGCCATACGCCCATGGTACGGTTGCAGCGCGTCGTGGGCGACGACGATGGAGAGGTCTGGGCCAAGCTGGAAGTGATGAACCCCGGCGGCAGCGTGAAGGACCGCGCCGCCCTGGGCATCGTGCTCGACGCCGAACGCCGCGGTGTGCTGAAGCCCGGCGACACCATCTGCGAAGCGACCGCGGGCAACACCGGCGTCGGCCTCGCGCTGATCGGCATCCAGCGCGGCTACCGTGTCATGCTGTTTGTGCCCGAGGGCTTCGCCGAAGAGAAGTGCATCCTCATGCGGGCGTTCGGCGCGCAAGTCGTGCGCACTCCCGAGGCCGAGGGCATGGCCGGCGCCATCCGCCGCGCGCTGGAGTTCGAGCGCGAAACGCCGGGTACGTTCGCGGCGCTGCAATTCGAGAACCCCGCCAATCCCGATTATCACGAGCAGACGACGGCTGTGGAAATCTTCCAGCAGATGGAAGGCCGCATCGATGCCGTCGTGCTCGGCGTCGGCTCGGCTGGGACGTTTACCGGCATCGCGCGCCATCTCAAGAAGCACCTGCCGGAAGTCCTTACGGTCGCCGTTGAGACCCAGGGAAGCGTGCTGCAGGGCGGTACTTCGGGGCAGCATAAAGTCGAAGGAATCGGCGTGTCGTTCATCCCCGCGACGTTCGACCGCAGCGTATGCGACCGCATCGTCCGCGTCATGGACGACGACGCATTCACGATGGTCAAGCGCCTCGCCGCCGAAGAAGGCGTGCTGGGCGGATCGAGCTCGGGCGCCAACGTTTTCGCGGCGGTCGAGATTGCCAAGGAACTAGGCCCCCGAAAGCGCATCGTAACCATGGTGCCCGATTCGGCGGAGCGGTACTTATCGAAGCATATTTTAGGTTGATACTGATGTACGAGTGCGTGCGGGAGAAATGAATGCTTGATCTGCAGACAGTCAACAGCGTTTTTGAGCGTATGAGCAGCCGGGGCGACGAGACCGTCGTCCTTTGGCAGACCGCCGGGCAGTGGAAGCCGATTACCTCGCGGCAGTTCTACGGCCGCGTGCGCGCGCTCGTCGAGACGCTGCAGGGCTGGGGCGTCGTCGCCGGCGACCGCGTCGCGCTGCTCAGCGAGAACCGCTGGGAGTGGGCCGTCGCCGACTTCGCCGTGCTCGCGATGGGCGCCGTCGATGTGCCGCTCTACCAGACGCTGACGCCCGAGCAGATGGGCTTCATGCTCAACAATGCCGGCGCGAAAGTCATCATCGTCTCCTCCAAAGATCAGTACGAAAAAGTCGTCGCCGCCGGGGAATTGAAGGCGCTCGAGCACGTGGTCGTCATGGACGAAGGCGCTTTCGACAACGCCGAAAATTTTTCCAAACTCATCGCGCGCGCGCCCGAACTCGAACAGCCCGACGCGGCGTTCGATGCGCTGGTGAAACAGGCCAAGCCGGAGGACCTCGCGACAATTATTTACACCTCCGGCACCACCGGCGACCCCAAGGGCGTGATGCTGACGCACGGCAACCTGGCGCAGAACCTGCGTCATTCGACCGACGGGCTCGATATCCGCAAGGGCGACATATCGATCTCGTTTCTGCCGCTCAGCCACGTCACGGCGCGGCACCTGGATTACGCGCTGTATGCGCTCGAAGCCGTGCTCGCCTATTGCCCGAAGTTCGATAGCCTGCCCAAGGCGATGAAGGAAGTTCGCCCCACGGTGTTCCTCGCCGTGCCGCGGGTGTTCGAGAAAATTCGCCAGGGTGTCGAGCACAAGTCGACAGGCTTTAAGAAGCTGGTCCTGCACTGGGCGCTGGCCCGCGGCAAGGCCAATCGCGCGGCGTTGTCGCGCGGCGAGACTCCGAAAAGCGCCGCATGGGGACTGGCGAACAAGCTCGTCTTCTCGAAGATTCGCGAGGCGTTCGGCGGGCGCGCGCGCGTCTTTATCGCCGGCGGCGCGCCGCTGGGCATCGACACCTCGGAGTGGTTCCTCGATGTGGGCATCCGCATCTTCGAGGGCTACGGCATGACGGAAACTTCGCCTGTGATCGCGCGCAATACCTACGACGCCTACCGCATCAACACCGTCGGCCAGGTGGTCCCCAACATGGAGGCCCGCATTGCGGACGACGGCGAACTCGAAGTGAAAGGGCCCGCAGTTTTCGTCGGCTACTGGCAAAACGAAGAGGCCACGAAGAAGGAGTTCACCGACGATGGCTGGTTCAAGACTGGCGACATCGGCAAGCTCGAAGACGGCTTCCTCTCCATCACCGACCGCAAGAAGGAGCTGCTCAAAACCAGCGGAGGCAAGTTCATCGCACCCCAGCCGATCGAGAACAAGCTCAAGGCCAACACCGTCATCGGACAGGCCGCGCTCATCGGCGACCGCCAGAAGTTTGCCAGCGTGCTGATCTCGCCGAACTTCGCCGCACTCGAAAGCTGGGCCAAGCAGAACGGTGTTGCAACCGGCGACCACGCGGCGCTGGTCAAGGACCCGAAAGTGCAGAAGATGTACGAAGAGATCGTCGAGAAGGTCAACGCCAATCTGGCGCATTTTGAAAGCATCAAGAAGGTCGGCGTTGTGCCCGACGAGTGGACGACTGAGAGCGGCGAAATGACGCCCAGCCTCAAGCTCAAACGGCGCATCATCGCGGAAAAATACAAGGACCGGATCGCAGCTTTCTATAAGGACTGATATGCGATTGACGCGACGCCTCATCACGCTGTTGCTGCTCGGCGCGGCCATGTCCGCCGCGCAGGCGCCGGCAGTCCCGCTAGTTCCGCTAGTCCCGACAGACCACTACGGCCCGCCCGTCTGCAACGCGGAGCCGCAGCCCGCCAACCGCATGTCGGCCGCAAAAGCCGAGGCCATTGAAGCCGCAGGCGCCGCCGATCCCACCGCGCTGCCGTCCACCACGCCAGTCGAGAACTTCGACATCGCCCGCTGCCGCCTCGCCGACTACGGCGCGTGCATCGGCAACGGCGGGTGCTATTGGGCCGACCTCGACGCGCAGTACAAGCGTGCGGAAGGCGCCCTCGAAAGGGAACTGGCCCTGCACCGGCGCGGCGAAAAGCTCGCCATTGTCTTCGACATCGACGAGACCTCGCTCTCCAGCTACTGCGAAATGCAGCGCGAGTCCTTCGGCTACATCAAGCCGATGAGCAACGCATGGGTCGTCAGCCCGGAAGCCGCGGTAGCGATCCCGGGCGCGCTCCGTCTGTTCAACCGCGCCAGGTCCGCAGGCGTCGACGTTTTCTTCATCACCGGCCGCCCGGAGTCGCAGACCGCCGCCACCGCGCGCAACCTTGAAGCCGCCGGCTTTCACGGCTGGAAGGGCCTCGCCCTGCGCAACGCCGCGGAAAGCACCGTGCCGACCATCGCCTACAAATCGGGCCGCCGCAAGCGGATCGTCGCCCAGGGCTACCGCCTCATCCTCAGCGTCGGCGACCAGTGGAGCGACCTCAACGGCGACCCCAAAGCCGAAGTCAGCGTAAAACTCCCAAACCCGTTCTACTTCCTGCCTTAGCTGCATCGCGGGTCGTATCTCCGCGGCGTCTGGAGCATCCAATCCTCTGAATGACTTATCTCAAGCGAGCGGAAAAGGACGGGCGCAAGTTTCTCAATCCCGTCCCCACGACCACCGGCGGCTTCGGCACGGTGTTCAAAGCGCTCCCGAAGGTGTGGAAGAACACGGCGGAAACCTCGCCGCGCATGCCCATCGGCCCATTCTTCACTGACCCCTCCGTCTATGCGACGCCCCCAGCCGGCGGACTGCGCGTGACGTGGTTCGGCCACTCCGGGCTGCTGCTGGAGATCGACGGCGTCCGCATCCTGATCGACCCAATATGGGAGCAGCGCGCCAGCCCGATGCAATGGATGGGCCCGAACCGCTTCTGGGCGCCCACCATGCACCTGGACGACATGCCCCGGCTCGACGCCGTCCTCATCTCGCACGACCATTACGACCATCTCGGCGCACGCACTGTCCGCAAGCTGGCTGGGCTGCCGGCAACTGCCGGGGCCAAATGGATTACCTCCCTCGGGGTCGCCCGCAGGCTGCGCGGGATGGGCGTTCCGAAACGCAACATCACTGAGCTGGACTGGACGCAGTCTGTCGAAGTGGCCGGGGCGGATCCCGGTTCGTCTCTGAAAATCACCTCCTTCCCGGCGCGCCACTTCTCCGGGCGGGGCATTCTCGACCGCTATTCCACGCTCTGGGCCTCGTTCGTGCTCGAAGGCCCGCGCCATCGCGTCTACTTCGGCGCGGACACCGGCTGGTGGGAGGGCTTCTCGGAAATCGCCGCACAATACGACCGCTTCGACCTGACCTTGCTGGAAATCGGCGCGTTCGACTCCCTGTGGTCCGGCATCCACCTGGGACCGGACAACGCCGTCCGCGCCTTCGACGCGATGGGCGCCGCCGCCAGGGCGGGGCTGCTGATGCCGATCCACTGGGGACTCTTCAGCCTTGGCTTGCACGCCTGGCGGCAACCTATAGAGCGGCTGGAACTTATTGCGCGCGACAATTCGATCCGATTATGGTCGCCACAGCCCGGTTTGCCTACCGAAGTCGACGGACCGCTCTTCAACGACTGGTGGCGATAGCGCCAACTTTGCCGATTCCTCTTGTAACCCTGTGGAAAACGGGGTACAACAGTGTCACACCGTGAACGCCCGGTAGAAATCCCTAAGTCGCAAGGTGTGAGGGTGCAATGGCAAGTGCAGCGCAGGTCGTGATGGTGACGAGGGAAGTGATGGACATTCGCCAGGCGGCGGATTACCTCGGGATCAGTGCGGACACGCTGTATCGGTATGCCTCCGAAGGCTTTGTGCCCGCTTTCAAGCTCGGCAACCGCTGGCGCTTTCGCAAGAGCCTGCTGGACGGCTGGATGGATGAGAAGAGCGGTGTGTCTTCCGCGCCTCCGGTGCAGGTGGAAAAGAAGAAGCCGGTCGTGCGCGCTAGGTAGGCTCTGGCAGCGCTTGCATCATCCTGTGGAGCAGGTTGTCGAATTGAGTTTTATCAACCTTCATTTTTCTTAATGTCCTCATAGCGGGGAGCAAGATTTAACTTCGGAATTTCTCCATTTACGGATTCGTATGCTTGAACCATTCCACTGAGCAACCTGACAAGATTCTTAGTCTGCCCCCAAGACAGAAAAACTGCTCCCTGTTCCTCAACCTTGAAATCCATACTCTCTCCGAGTACTGGCTTGAGCTGACCGAGTAAAATCCGTACATCGAAGAGGCTCCAACTTGTGTGGATGTAGTTGCTATAAATCTCAGGTATCCCTTTGGGGTTGGCGATCCAGTCCCGCTTTGGATATTCGGTTTCTTCTTCTACTGCCATATCGTCATACCTCCGGAAGCTGCTCTATTCATATCCGATAGATCAACTTGATTTAGATCACTTGCTGGCGAAAAACGAGATGCATTCACCACGTTTTCCTCATCATTACGATTTTCCCTCACCAAATCTGCCCTGTCGTGAGAGGCCGAATCCACGATATCCATTAGTAGGATTCTGTTGGCCGCCGAAGCGCTAATTTTCTCTGGGAAGATAACTAAATCATTTTGATGGGCAGCTCTCATTAGAGAGCCCCTATTCATGCCGATGACATCACCTGGCAATGAACCATATTCCTCTAAGGAAATCCGCAACCGAACATTAAGAGCCTTGGCAATCTTCTTCAGAGTCTTCACCGTCCAGCCGGAATAAGAAGCGTCTTCGACGCGAGAAATACCACCCTGCGTAGTGCCGATCAGTTGGCCTAGTTCGGCTTGGCTTTTGCCGCGCTGTTCGCGAATCACCTTGATCTGCGTCGCCAGATATGTGTCTTGGAAAACTTCGGCATAGGTCTCCGCATATTCTTCGTCGCGAAGGGATTTTGTCAGACTCTTAGTGAAATCGCTCATGGGGAACCCTCCTTTTCCTATCTGCTAGCAGAACATTTTTATTTGTGGTGGCTTGCGAAGCTGGCGGATCAAGCTTGAAGTTTTCTTCAATCGTACCCAACAGAAACGTAAACTCCTCGCCGACAGTGAACGGCCCCCGGCAGAACATTGGACGCAGCGCCCGCTTGGTCTGTATCCGCAATTTGAAAATTCCAGGCTGTTTCTCAACTGGCGAAACCAATTTAGGGATTAGATCGAGTCCATTGATTGCAAGCGAGTCCATTTTTACGTCGAGAGTAGCCCTATCACGGGTGGAAAGAGACTCCTTGCGCGCCCATTTGAGCATAAGATTGTCCGCCCCTTCGTTGCAGAAATCGTAAAGGGCGTACACAGGCTTGCTCCACATTCGAAATTAATTGTAACATCACAAACTTGTGATGTCCTTAAGCGGGCGCTCGATTGGGGATTTATACCCCCGGAGACCTTGGCGGGTTTGGAGTTCGATTCTCCCGCCCTCCGCCAGCAGCAATTGAATCACAACCACCCTGTTACGGCAATACCAACCTAAGATTTCTGTATTTCTGTGTCAAAGTATACTTGCCCCCGGATCCCATCATTCTAAAGCACTTGTCCCGGTGTGACAGAAAAGAGGGGAGGGAACCCTGCGACGGCTCTACATCCTCTGTAGCGTGATTTCGGTAATCTCCGGAGGGCAGTCGAAGCGGAACGGGACCCCCACCGTACCGATTCCCCGATTCACATAGAGTTGCATCTGGTCGAACCGAAATAGCCCGCTGACATACTTCTGGCCCATCGGCGGCAGCACCAGCGGCCCAATCCACGGCAGCCGCACCTGGCCTCCGTGGGAGTGCCCGGAGAGCATCAGGTCGATCAGCGGGAAACGCGGATGGCGGCGAACGTTGTCGGCAAAATCCGGCTCATGCGCCATCAGGATGACCGGAGCGCCCGGATTCGCTGGGACTGCCTCGGCAAGATACGGCACGCTGGTCCCGGGATCGTCGACTCCGCACAGCCACAGACGGTCTGCGCCGCGCTCGATCGCGGCAAAACGGTTGACCAGCGTCGGGATATTCGCGGCCGCCAAGGCTTGCACGACCATCCTGGAATTGACCTGTACATCGTGGTTGCCGAGGACCGCGAAACGTTGCGGACACTGCAAGGCCGACAGTTCCTCAGCGCAGACCGGCATGGCCCGATAGGCGACGCTTTCCGAGCGAGGCCCCCGGCTGATGAAGTCTCCTGTGAGGGCAACCAGATCGGGCGCCAGCTTGTTGACCTCGGCAACCACCCGCCGCAGGAACCACGGCTCGGTCCACTCCACCAGGTGGATATCGCTGATCTGGGCGATGCGAAAGCCCTGAAAGCTGTCCGGAAGGTCGCGGATCAGGATCGTCCGCCGCACAATCTCCAACTCGTGGCGGGCGTGGGTCGCGGCATAGACGCCAAAACCTCCAGCCGCCAACATCGCCGACCGCACGAAGATGCGACGCGTAATGCTCTGCGCTTTAGTACGCGGTGCGGAATTTAGCTCGTCGAACATTCACTCCCATGATACGGGTCGCGATGGGCCAAGCTATTGCTGTGGAAGGCTCAAGGCCTTTCGGCAAGGTAGAATCAAGGGTGTGAACGAAGCTTTGAGGAGAAGGAAAGCGCGCGCCGCCGCGACGGCTGCCGGAGTCGACGGCCTGCTGCTGACACACGGCGCGGACGTCCGCTATCTGACTGGTTTTACAGGCTCAAACGGCGCGCTGGCGATGGCCGGGGGCCGCGCGGCGCTGTTCACCGACGGTCGTTACACCACCCAGGCGCGCGCCGAAGCTGCTGGTCTCCGTGTGGTCATTTCGCCAAAGCCCGCTGCCGTTGCCGCCGCCGAATGGCTCGCCGAACGAGGCATCAAGCGCTGCGGTTTCGACGCCGCCCAGACCACCGTTGCGGGACTGGACCGAATCCGGAAAGCTCTCCCGGGAAAATTGCGCCGCAGCTTCTTCGCTCCCACCGACGGCCTGGTCGCCCGTCTGCGCGAGATCAAGGACGCCGACGAAATCGCCCGCATCCGCCGCGCGGCGAAGGCTGGCTGTTCGCTGTTCGACGTTGCCCTGGAGCACATCGCCGCCGGTGTCACCGAGTCCGAAGTCGCCGCGCAGCTTGAACTTGCCGCCCGCCGCGCCGGGGCCGACGGCATGAGCTTCGAGACCATCGTCGCCAGCGGCAAGCGGTCGGCCCTGCCGCATGGCCGCGCCACCGCCGCGAAATTGCCTCGCCGAGGCTTCTGCACGCTCGATTTCGGAGTGCTGCTCGACGGCTACTGCTCCGACATGACCCGCACCGTCCATCTCGGCAAGCCCACAACCCGCGAGTGGGACGTGTATCATCTGGTGCTTGAAGCGCAAGTCGCGGCGGTCGCAGCGGTAAGGCCCGGCGCAACCTGCGGCGAAGTAGACGAAGCCGCTCGCAGCGTTTTGCGAAAGGCTAAGCTGCATACGTTTTTTACCCACTCCACCGGCCACGGCGTCGGGTTGGAGATACACGAGGGCCCGCGGTTGGCATCGAAGCAAGTACAGGTACTGGAGCCGGGAATGGTGGTTACGATCGAACCCGGAGTCTACATTCCGGGAGAATTTGGCGTCCGGATCGAGGACATGGTGCTGGTCACCGCGAGCGGCGGAGATGTGCTGACGGCAGCCAGTCCGAAAGCCTGGACCGAGTTATAGGGCAGGGAAGAAGTTCATAGGAGCAGGACAAGATGGATGGGAAAGAGTTAAACGAGCTTCGCGAACTGGTGGAGTTTCTGAAGGCGAATGCGATCGCCGAGTTCGACATGGAGCGCAGCGACCTGAAGGTCCGCATCAAGTTCGCGGGCGAGGCCCCGGCGACGGGCAATATCGATATGACGCAGCTTGCGCGCCTGCTCGGCAACCCGGGTGGAAGCGGTGGCAGCCTTCCGTCCGTGGCCGCGACGGCTCCAGCGGCAGCCGCACCCGCCGCGCCTCCGCCCCCCGCCACAGACCCCGATGCCGGGATGCATGTGGTGAAATCTCCTATCGTCGGCACGTTTTACGACGCGCCCTCGCCGGGCTCCGAGCCATTCGTCAAGGTTGGCGACAGGGTGGAAGTGGGCACGGTGCTGTGCATCGTCGAGGCCATGAAGCTGATGAACGAAGTCGAGAGCGACGCCGCCGGCGAAATCGTGCGCGTAATGCCGACCCCGGGACAGCCAGTCGAATACGGGCAGCCGCTCTTCGCCATCAAACCCCGATAGCAGTGAATGGTGAGTAGTGAATAGTGAATAAGACAAAAGCGGCGACGACTTGCTTTATTCACTATTCACTAGCGACTATTCACTTTTCACCAGCAAGGAAGAATCATGATTCGTAAAGTCCTAATCGCCAATCGCGGAGAAATTGCGTTGCGCGTTATCAGCGCATGCAAGGAGATGGGCATCCGCACGGTGGCGGTGTACTCGGAGGCCGACCGCAACAGCCTCCACGTAAAATTTGCGGACGAGGCAATCTGCATCGGGCCACCGAAATCCGCCGACAGCTATTTGAATGTTCCGGCCGTCATTTCCGCTGCGGAGATCGCCGGCGCGGACGCTATCCATCCCGGCTACGGACTGCTCAGCGAGAACGCCAACTTCGCCGAGGTATGCCGGGCTTCGAACATCAAATTCATCGGGCCGCCGCCTGAAGTCACGCGCATGATGGGCGAGAAATCCACCGCACGGCAAACGATGAAG
>Ga0209483_1003502_pt1 | contig 10290 bp, 13 predicted proteins | sample NGEPerA_FD_184508 | JGI IMG/M metagenome (GOLD analysis project Ga0209483, IMG submission 184508) | Arctic peat soil microbial communities from the Barrow Environmental Observatory site, Barrow, Alaska, USA - NGEE PermafrostL2-A... | ecosystem: Environmental > Terrestrial > Soil > Wetlands >...
GATAATATTGAGCGCAATGATCGCCAGTGTCAGCACGTACGAGGGCCAGACGAAAAGCGCGTAGCCGCCCATGTGCAGAAAGTCATTCATCCTATCAAGGCCTCGCGTATCCAGTTTGCCGTACGTTCGCGATTCAAGATCTCAGCTCGCATGCGAACCAGGAGCAGCGCCGCAAATAATAATGTGAATCCGGCAAGCATCATAAGAAGAGGTACCAGCATCGCCGCGGGAATCTCGGGCCTCCCAAGCTTCATGACTGACGGCGCCTGATGCAGAGAGTTCCACCACGTCACCGAATAATGAATGATCGGCACGTTCACGATTCCGACGACCGCCAACAGGGCGCTGGCCCGATCGGCGCGCTGCACCTCATCGATCGCGGCACGCAACCCCATGTAGCCCAGATATAAAAAGAGCAGGATGAGCTCCGAGGTCAGGCGCGGATCCCACTCCCAGTACGTGCCCCACATCTTGCGGCCCCACAAAGATCCCGTGACCAGGGCTGCGACCGTGAACGACGCGCCGATCGCTGCGCAGCTTGCCGCCACAGCATGCGCAACCTTCATACGCCAGATGAGACCCACGGCGGCTGAAACCGCCATGGTCGTATACACCATGAGCGACATCCAGGCACTGGGGGCGTGGACATATATGATCCGAAAGTCATCGCCCTGCTGATAGTCGGGCGGCGCCAGCACCAGGCCACCGTATAGCCCGCCTGCGATCAATACGCCCGCCGGCCAAGCAAACCAAGGCGTCAGACGTGACGCGAGGGCATAGGCACAGGGTGGCGAGGCAAGCCGGTGAAACCAAGTCCAGCTCATTGATCCCCTCTACTCAAGACTAATCCGTACAGCCGCCGCGGTTGCAAGTGGCGCGAGCGTCACGCCGAGGACCACCATCGCCGCCAAAAGATAAAGCGGCGCAGCATAGCTTGCTCCGCGCACGGCAAGATCCGTCGCCTGGGCTCCGAAAATCAGGACCGGCATGGCGAGCGGCAAAGTCAGAAGGGTCAAGAGCACGCCGCTTCTGCGAATTCCGAGAGTCAGCGCGGCGCCGATCGCACCGATCAGACTTAAGGCGAGCGTGCCGAGCGCAATTGGAGCCATGATTCCTGTCAAAGCTGCATACGGCACCCCGAGCGCAAGCCCGGCAAGCGGCGCCATCACTGCAAGTGGCACGCCGGTCAGAAGCCAGTGCGCAGCAGTTTTGGCAAAGACGAGCCAAGTCAGCGACTGCCCCGACAGGGCGTACTGTTCTAGTGTACCGTCGTGAGCATCGTCCCGGAACAGGAACTCAAGTGCGAGAAGTGACGCCAAGAGCGCCGCAACCCACAGGACCCCGGCGGCTATCTCGCGCAGGCGTGCGAGCTCAGGCGAGATTGCCAAGGGGAAAAGGGTAGTAACGATTGCAAAGAAAGCCAGTGGCTGCACGAGCTGGCCGCGCTTGCGAAACGCAAGCTTCAAATCCCGCACGAGTACGAGGCGCGCCGCGCTGAGGGCGGAGGACTTCACCGGGACGACAGTTCGAGCCGTTGCGTTGCAACGCTCTTAAGATTTAATTCGTGGTGGAGCGCCGCGATCACAAGGCCACCAGCGGTCACGTGCTCTTCGATGAGATTACTGACCAGGCGTTGTCCGTCGACGTCGAGATTTGTCGCCGGTTCGTCAAGGAGCCACAACGGTGCAGCGAACAGCACGACGCCCGCGATCGCGACGCGCCTTTTCTGGCCGGCCGACAAAGTCCGCGCTGGCTGCTCCGACCAGCCGCCGGCGCCAACGCGAATGAGAGCCGCATCAAGCTCCGATGTCGTAAAGGTGCGGCGCATGCCAACCCAATAGCGCAGATTCTCGCGTGCGGAAAGGTCACCTTTGAGCGGCGGCTCGTGTCCAAGATAGACGAGCTCCGAGTGAAACTGCGGCAGGTCCTGCCGCACGTTTTGCTCGCCCCAGAGGATGCGTCCCTCCTCGGGGTGCACAAGTCCGCACAGGGTGCGCAACAGACTTGTCTTGCCGCTGCCGTTGGCGCCCGTAACGACGAGCATCTCGCCCGGGCTGACGCAAAGGTCGATGCCGCAAAGGACATGGTTGACACCGCGCCAGAGATGCAGTTGTTCGGCCTTGATGCTTCGTCGGGACATGAACCCCCACACGGCGAAAGACTGCTGGGAGTCTCGCAAATTCAGCGGCTTAGCGCCATGGACCGAAGTGTCTTCAGTCAGCGTCAGTAGGGCGATAATCTGTAGAATCGCACCTCCAGCCCTGCCCGGGTGGCGAAATTGGTAGACGCAAGGGACTTAATGTAATTGAGCACCCAGTTCGGAAACGGCTGGCGTGAATGGGGTCAAAGTCGGAGAACCAGTCCACGCAAGGGTGACTGCAACCCCGAGCTAAGCTGCGCCGATCACGGCGTGGAAAGTGTAGAGACTTGACGGCCCCTGCCTAACTCGCGGTCGCGTGACATGGCAAAGGTAAAGTCCAGACCCCAAATGCGCGTGTTTGGCGCGCAGCAGCGAAAGCTGTAGTGGGTAAGAAAATCCCTTGGGGGAAACCCCGTGCCGGTTCGATTCCGGCCCCGGGCACAATTTGAGCGTTCGCAGACCTTCGATACTCAACGCTGGCGACAGGAAATCGCTAGAAACACTGGGAAACACCTTCCGCTTGCATTCGGTATCATCCGTTGACAGTGGCCCCCATTCCGGGGTAAGTATAGGGGTATGTCTCCAGTTCGAAGTCCCTGTTACCCCAAGATAGCATGATGCTCACTGAGCTTGCCGCACGCAATACAAAGCCCGCAGAGCGGCCCCGCAAGCTCTTTGATGCTGGGGGCCTGTTTCTGCTTTTGATGCCCACTGGCGCTCGCTGGTGGCGTTTTAAGTACCGAATCGATGGTCGCGAGAAGCTGCTATCGCTTGGGGTGTATCCGGAGGTTTCATTGAAGGCGGCACGTGCTAAGCGAGACAAGGCACGCGAACTGATAGCAGCGGGAATCGATCCGAGCGTCGAACGGCGGGTTGCGAAGGCCGCTCAGGGCACAACCTTCGAGGGCGTAGCTCGGGAGTGGATGGCGATGCAGGCGGGAAAGCTCGCCCCTATTACCCTCAAGAAGTGTGCGTGGATGCTCGAGACGCATATATTTCCCACTCTCGGAAAGAATCCCATCGCCAAGATCTCGGCGGCCTCGATGCTGGCCGCGCTACGGACAGTTGAAGCCGGGGGTACGCATGAGACGGCCCACCGCACTAAGCAACGCTGTGGCCAGATCCTGCGATACGCAGTCGCTACAGGACGCGCCGAAAGGGATGTCACGACTGATCTGCGGGGGGCACTCGCGCCAGTCGTGGCAAGAAACCATCCTTCGATCACCGAACCCGCGCGTATTGGCGAACTCTTGCGCGCGATCGACGGCTACAGCGGGCAGCCCGCAACGGAAACTGCGTTGCGTCTGGCTCCGTTGGTTTTCGTCCGCCCTGGCGAGCTGCGAATGGCGGAATGGTCGGAGTTTAACCTCGACGCGGGTGAGTGGCGGATCGCAGCGGCCCGCATGAAAATGCAGGAGGCTCACATCGTCCCCCTCGCCCGCCAAGCCGTCGCCCTCCTCCGGAAACTGCACGCGATCACTGGCGACGGTAAGTATGTGTTTCCGTCCCTGCGAACTACTGCGCGCCCGTTGAGCGACAACACCATCAATGCGGCGCTGCGCCGGCTCGGTTACTCCAAAGAGGAAATGACCGGGCATGGATTTCGCAGCATGGCATCAACATTACTCAATGAGCAGGGTTTCCCACCTGATGTGATCGAACTGCAACTGGCACACTCAGAGCGAAATAAAGTTCGCGCGGCCTATAACAAAGCGCAGCGCCTCACTGAGCGGCGCAAGATGATGCAAAAGTGGGCCGATTACCTCGACAAGCTGCGCAGCACTAAACGAAATACGCTGAGCAAGACGTTGTGAAGAAACGGAAGCGCAAGAAAAAACTACCGTCCCGAATGGAGAACGAGACTCGTTTTCTACTCGAAGGACTCGCCGAGCAGCTCGATGCGCACGTGCGTGGTACATCCATGTCAACCGTCACAGCCTCAGGGTATATTGGCGATATTCGGCGGATATTGAATCCACCACAGGCGAATCTAACGGCCGCCCAGCGTCGACAATTCGCAGCTGCTTATGCGTATTTACTTCGCTTAGAGCTTTACGGGCCCGGGGAATGGAAACGAGCGCGAGGCGACACCGCGGACGCTCATGAGATGGCCGACACTTCCGTCAGCAAGTACACCACGATCTGGGGAAAAGACGCGAAAAAGAGGCTTGAGAAGACCGTATCGAGAAATATTAAGTTTGGGCTGAGGCTCTTTCCAGGACGAAAGATTCCCGGCCGCCGACAACGGATTTTGCAGGCAGAACTCCAGGACCTCGAGCACGACTATCCGGAACTTTAGTTAGACAGAATGGCGGCAAGTCGTCTAACGGTATTCGATAGGATGGCGAGAACTTTGTTGCTAACGTTCATCTCTAATCTCTAACGGCCACTTTCGGCCGTTAGGAAATCGGAGATGGTCAATGACGAAAAACGTGTCGCTACGCATCCTGCGCGAGCCGGAAGTTCTTGAACGCGTGGGCTTAGGACATACCCGCTTGTGGGAGTTGGAACGGGCCGGAAAATTTCCGCGCCGTATCAAAATCAGCGATCGCGCTTGCGGCTGGATTGAGCAAGAAGTTCAAGAATTTATTCAGGCCCGAGTGGCGCTAAGTCGAGGCACGCACGCCGCCTAACTGTGCAAGAGATTGCACCATCCCAAACAAAATGCGCCGGACGCGGAAGGCACAACTTTTCCGGCCGAAGCAAGGATAGAACGTGGAAAATATATCAGCATCGCGCACCTCAAACACTAATAAAAATTGTTCCCGCACAGCAGACAACTCGAAATTTGAACTGGCTAAATTGACCGCGCTTGCCAAGACGTCGCGCTAATGGCAAAGACGCGAATGAAGGCGAAAGGCAGACAAGGCGGCGAGAGTGACCGCTTTGCTCGAATCCCTGAGGCCGTAATGGAGAGTCGCGCTCTCGCAACGGCTCCGCACGCAGCGTTTAGGGTCCTTGCAATTTTGCTTGTGGGTAAGTCCAAAGAGCGTAACGGCACAATGATGTGCTCAGAAACCTACGCAGCCCAATACGGCATCAGGAGTCACGGCGCCGTAAGGCGCGCCCTCCAGGAGCTTCTGGACCGCAAGCTCATTATCTGCACCAGACGGGTTCAAAAGCTCAAGCGCTTTGCCGCGCTCTATGCTGTCACCTGGTGGCCAGTCCACAGTCGTGAAGGTCAACCGCTCGATCATCCGGAGCCGGCAACTCACGCGTACGCGGACTGGAGTCCTATCATCCCCGCTTTAAGGATATGGAACTTCAATAAGGAAAAAAAAACGTTCACCCCTACCTCAAGGGGACCACACCCCTACTGTAAGGGTGACGGAAGCCCCCCATCACCCCGATTTAGGGGCCAAATCGACCAACCTTCACCCCTACAGCAAGGGGAACTCTAAGATCTTGGGCCGGGGTACGCGGCGCGCTGGAGGAAACAGGGACGGTTCCGAGTCCGAAATCCTGTCTCAAATCCCCTCCCAAGCCCGAGCGGTTCGAAACGGCGCCAAATGTCGCGCGAGAGGAACCCTGCAATGAATCGATTCCCGGTCATATTAGGCGTCGCGGAATTTCAATCGACCGCGTATCGCGATCCGCGCGCCCTTCCGGCCCTGGCGAACCGCATCCAGGCTCTACGATCCCTCCCCCACACGCATGAAGTCTCGCGGCGAGTAGACGGCGCACTTGAGTACATCGTCACGACTTCGTCGGGTGAGGAGCGCCGGGCCACGCCCACTGAATTCGCGGTGTACGTCGCCGAGAGTCTTGTGATGCTCCGGCGCGAGTGGCCCGAAATCATTTCCGGTTATGTATGGCCTAAGGTTAGTGCCGAATTGGACCAAGGCGCGCTGAACTGCGGGTATTTGATCCCGGAAGCCGTGAAAGCCGAAATTTGCGCAGCACTTGTAGCGTTTGTTGACGAATTCGACTTCGACTCATCGAAAACGCTATATAGCTGGGCCGTCGAGCGAGCCCACGCAGCTATCAAACATCGACAGCAATCGGAACGCGACGCCCAAAAGCCCGCCTACCAAGCGGACGGCTCCGGGAATGACGCTGCACGCATCACCCGCGAGCACTACGGCTCAATCGATCCGCTGGAAGAACTGTTTCGACACGAGGTATCGGAGGCCGGCAATGCACTGGCCGTGAGAATTCGCAAGCAAATTGACGCACTTCGCCCGCAGCGCCTGCGTGAGATCGCGAAGCTTCGGTTGCTGAACGCGCAGACATTCCAGCAGATCAGTGATCGACTGCGCATTCCTTTAAAAACGGCGCAGGGCAGATTCGAAACTGCCAAACGAAGGCTTGAGGCGATGTTATCGCCGGCAGATCGGAATCAGTGGCTTGAGATCTCAACTGCCAGTCAAGAAGTCGCCGCTAACCAAACGGATTCCGATTGGCCTATGGGGTGCCAAGTGACAAACCTACGTAAAGCGAAATTATCAAACGCCGCGATTGACCAGGGAACGCTCGCACTTACTCACAGATCGAATCCTTCACCACAACGAAACGGAACAAACCATGACTAAGGTGTTAGGCGCGGTCTCAACACCGTGGATTTCGGGTGGTTTAAAAACCGTGATCGTAGCGGCGGTTTGGCATGGGATTCCACGGTTTTCACAAGTGCCGGCATCAAGCTTCCGGGATGTGGTCTTTGGCCCTGTAGCTTTTGCCTTCGACGACGCAGGTGTCGGCATGATGGAGTAGCCGGTCGAGCAGTGCGGAGGTGAGTGTCGTATCGTTATTGAAGATTTCCGGCCAGTTCTTGAACGCGCGATTGGTGCTCATGAGGATGGCGCCGCGCTCGTAGCGTTCGGAGATGATCTGGAACAGCAAGTCGGCGCCGAGCTTGTCGATTGGGAGATAGCCGAGCTCGTCCACGACCAATAATTTGGGTTTCAGGTATCGCTGCATCGTGCGCTTGAGCGTGCCGGTGGCGGCCGCGGCCGAGAGGGTGTGGATGATGTCGATGGCGGTGGTGAACAGCACCGAGTAGCCGCGCACGCAGGCGGCGTGACCGAGCGCGATGCACAGATGGGTCTTCCCGAGGCCGACGCCGCCTAAAAAGATAGCATTGGACTTCTGCTCGATGAAGTTCAGGCGGAAGAGATTTTGGATCTGCGGCCGGTTGATTTTCTTCGGCCAGTTCCATTGGAACTGATCGAGAGTTTTGGTCAACGGGAAGCGTGCGCGGCGGATGCGGTGCGCGAGGCTCTTGTCTTCGCGCCGGGCCACCTCGGCCTCGATCAAGCGCTTCAAGTACTCAAGATGCCCCCACTGTTGTTCCGCGGCCGTTTGAGCAAGCTCATGGTAATGGGCGCGGATAAAGGGGAGCTGCAGCCGCAGCAGTAATTTGTTCAGTGAGTCGCTGTCCGGGTGCTCATCGCCGATTTCATCGTCCTTACTCATGGTCTACTACCTCGTAGATGGATAAATCGGGTTCCGGCAGCTCAAGCTCCAGCAAGTCGGCGCGTCGGGTCAGGGACAGCGGGCTCATGGGCTGCGATGGCGTGCGCGCCCGCGACTCGAGCAGATGAGCGATGTATTCGCTGGAGAAGGCGTTGAAGACGAGCGCATCCTCGAGCGCACGGCAGCACGCCTCGGCGCCATAGATTTCCGCGAGGGCGAGGATTTTGCGTACATGTCCGCGGGCATTGAAGCGCCGCGCCACGAGGCCCTCGTAATACGCCGGCGCCTTGCCCGAGAGGGCCAGGAACTGTGACAGTAGGCGTTGCTCACGGGCGCTCTTGCGCTGCTCGAGGAGTGCCTTGGGGTGATCGGGATCTTCGATGTCCTGGTGCCGATCGAAGCTGCGGACATGTCGGGCGATGAGCCGGTCTTGATGGTAAATGCAGACCCGCTCGGGATAGGCTTTGACGGTGACGCGTTGGTTCGCGAACTCGGCCGGTACCGAGTAGCGGTTGGTATCAAGACTGATGCGGAACTGGCTGGAGGCGCGCAATGTCACCACCCGCGCCAGATCATAGGGATTCGGATTCGCGGTTCTCAAGAACCCGCGTTCCTCGGCAAAGAGGTCAACGGGGCGCCGGTGTGTCTCGCCGTGCTCGCGCACGTTGGCGATCTCATTGAGCCAGCTTTGCGCGGCCGGGTTGACCGCGCAGAAGTCGGTAAACTGCGTGCCGTTCAGGAAGTTCTTTTTGACGTACCCGACACCGGACTCGACACGCCCCTTCTCGTTGCCGGCGGCGAGGTTGCAGGCAGCGATTTCGAAGGCGTGATGACGCGCGTAATCAACGTAGCGCGGGTTGAACACGGGGGCGGTGCCCGTCAGGCGCCGCAGGACGGCGCACTTCAGGTTATCCACCATGATTTTCGTCGGCACGCCCAAGACGGCAAAGGCCCGCTCATGGCAGCCCAAGAAGTGCTCCATGGTCTGCGAGACGGTGAACTCCACGTACAGCTGACGCGAGTAACACTGCACCATCACAAAGAAGCTTAAGCGCCTACGCGTCAAGCCCACACCGATCGAGCCGTATTCGCCCCAGTCCACTTGGGCGCATTCCCCTGGGGCGAACTGAAGCTTCAAAAACGCCTTGTGTTTTGGCGGCCGGATCCGGCGCACGTACAGGTTGACGATCGTCAGCCCACCGGCGTAGCCGGCCTCACGCAAGCGTTGGAAGATCTGCTGGGCGCTTAAACTGTGCGCCTCGAGCCAGCGGATGATGAGGCCCTTATACGGGTCCAACTGGCTGCCGCGCTTTGCGGGTGCGCGCTGTTCGTAGCGCTCGCGGCGCGACCACTTCGAGACCGTCTCGTGGTGTAAGCCAAGTGCCTGGGCGGTCTGCGTGATCGACAGGCCCTGTCGATCACGATGATCACGGATTTTGCAGTAGGTCTCGTAATCGATCATCCGCGTCGGTCCCGATCGGTGTCGCGTTGGGCGCTGAGCAGGGCGCGCAGTGGCGCAAGGGCGCGCTCGACCGATTGCACGCCGTGCACGCGCGCAGGTGCCGGCGGATCGAGCGACAGCACTTGATACAGCGGTCGCTCGTAGGCGATCAGATCCAGACGGATCAGATCCGCGCGCGCTTGCGTCAAGCGCGCCGTCGGCATCGACAGCAATCGCGCAAGGCTCCCCGCGCCGTAGTAACTCAACCCTTGCGCATCGGCGACCGTGACCAACACCAGATACAGCGCAAGCGCCTGCACGTCGCAACGCTCGATGTGCCAAGCGCGAACCAGCCGTTGATCGATCCAACTGAACTGCGGCGGAACCCGCCGCAGCCGATCAGGGCGCAGCACCCGTTTGTGGGGCATGACCTTTTTCACCCGAGAGGATGTCTTGCCCCAGTTGTAGCAAGCCCCGGGCGGTCGCTGCGATGTCCACTTGTAGCGCAGAGTCGCTCAAATGGGCGATTAACCCAATCAATATAGGCCCTTGGCATCGCAGCGCGTCTTGTAGCGTACGGCTGGGCAGATCTTCAGGCGTTTCAAAGACTTGCGGTGTCAGGGCGTCTTGTAGCGCAACGCCTCGGCCGCGCCGGTGCGAGCGCCAATACCCCGGATGCGCCGCTCGCCACCTCCGCACCCGCTCCACATGCTCCGCTCCGCTGAAGTAATCCTGGTTCTCAGGCTTGCCGAGCCAGCGGCGCTGACGCGCCGCCTTGCCGCTCGCCCGGCAGGCGCGCTTTGCACAGTATTTTTGTCGCCCGCGGTTGCGCACATCGACGGTGAAAATATCGCCGCAGCACAGGCACTTGCTTTGTACTTGTCTCGCCATGGATCCCTCGCTTGAGGATCCATCTTCGCCGACGCCCCGAGCAGCCCAGAACGAGCCCCGTACGCGGACAACGCCGGGAAGAAAATCGATGCGAACAAAACGATTAAATAAATTTCGCCCGAAGAATACGGACGAAGAAAACCTCGACGTTCAAACCGCCGGATTTAAACGGTAATCATGTCGCCGCTGACAATCAATTGCGCCGCGATTCCCGGCACTCTGCTCGAGAGTGAGCTATTTGGGTACGAAAAAGGTGCTTTCACGGGTGCCGTAAAGCGCACCGCCGGCAAACTCGAACTCGCAAACGGCGGCACCCTGTTCCTGGACGAAATTGGCGAGATGCCGTTAGCTCTGCAGGCAAAACTGTTGCGTGTCGTGCAGGAGCGCACGGTGGAGAGAATTGGCG
>Ga0209483_1003503_pt1 | contig 10287 bp, 9 predicted proteins | sample NGEPerA_FD_184508 | JGI IMG/M metagenome (GOLD analysis project Ga0209483, IMG submission 184508) | Arctic peat soil microbial communities from the Barrow Environmental Observatory site, Barrow, Alaska, USA - NGEE PermafrostL2-A... | ecosystem: Environmental > Terrestrial > Soil > Wetlands > Peat...
CCCCCGATGCAGGAAGGTGCCAATGTCAAAGCTCACCGTGGGTACAGAAAAGAAATTTGAAGGCCTGCTCGAAGCGGCCCCGGATGCGATCGTAGTGGTCAACCAAGAAGGTAAGATTGTCCTGGCAAACGCTCAAGCGGAGAAGTTGTTCGGGTACGGGCGCGAAGAACTGCTGGGCAGAGCAATCGAGATGCTATTGCCTGAGCGCTTTCGGGGCGGCCATCCGGCACACCGAGAGACCTTCTTTGCGAATCGACGAGCGCGGCCGATGGGCGCTGTCCTTGAGTTGTTCTGCTTACACAAGGATGGGCACGAGATTCCCGTTGAAATCAGCCTCAACTCTTTGGAAACGGAGGACGGCGTGCTGATTTCCAGCGCCATCCGCGACATCACCGGGCGCAAGTCGGCAGAAGCGGTGCTCCAGGAGAGCGAAGCCAAGTACAAGGCCCTTTTTGATTCGGCAATCGATGCGATCCTGATTATAACTGGGGAAACATTCTCGGACTGCAACCTGCGAGCTGAGACTCTTTTCCGATGCGGAAGGAACGACATTGTTGGCCGCGCTCCTCTCGATTTCTCACCGCCAAGACAGCCAGATGGGAGGCTTTCTGGCGAAAAGGCGGCCGAGAGGATGCAAGCTGCAGTGAGTGGTTTACCCCAAATCTTTGAGTGGACACATCTTCGTCATGACGGAACCACCTTTGACGCGGAAGTCAGCCTGAATCGGGGCCTCACTCCTGAGGCAGGGTATTTGCTGGCTATCGTTCGCGACATCACCGAGCGCAAGCAGGCCGAGGAATCGCTCTTGTTCAAGACCGCGCTGCTGGAGGCGGAATCCGAGACGACAATCGATGGCATCCTGGCCGCCGATGAGTCGGATCACATCATCCTCGTAAACAAGCAATTTGGACTCCATTTCGGAGTGCCGGACGAAGTGCTTAGCTCAGAAGACGAGCTAGTCGTGCGCAAGTATGTGACAGAGCAAGTTGAGGATCCCGCCCTCTTCATCGATAGAGTCGAGTATCTCTATAGTCATCGAGATGAAAAAAGCAGGGATGAGTTTAGACTCAAAAATGGTAAGACTTTCGACCGATACTCTGCTCCACTCGTCGATTCAAAAGGCCGGCATCGGGGTAGAATCTGGTACTTTCGCGACATTACCGCGCGCAAGCAGGCGGAAGAGGCGCTGCTCCAGGCGGGCGCTTTGCAGAGCGCGATCTTCAACAGCGCCAATTTCTCGAGCATCGCGACGGACGCGAAGGGCGTCATTCAGATCTTCAACGTCGGGGCGGAGCGGATGCTGGGCTACACGGCCGCCGAAGTGATGAACAAGATCACGCCGGCCGACATCTCCGATCCGCAGGAAGTGATAGCACGTGCCGCAGCATTGAGCGTCGAACTTGGAACGCCGATTACGCCAGGCTTTGAGGCCTTGGCGTTCAAGGCTTCGCGCGGGATCGAGGACATCTACGAGCTAACCTACATCCGCAAGGATGGGAGCCGGTTTCCGGCGGTGGTGTCGGTCACGGCGCTGCGCGACGCGCAGAACGCCATCATCGGCTATCTGCTGATCGGCACCGACAACACTGCGCGCAAGCAGGCCGAGGAATCGCTGAAGCTCTTCCGGCTGTTGATCGATCAATCCCACGATGCCATTCAGGTCATCGATTTGGAAACGATGCGCTTGCTCGATGTGAATGCGAGTGCCTGTTCAAGCCTGGGCTACACGCGCGAAGAACTCCTGTCCATGCGTGTTTACGATATCGATCCCACCATCGACGAATCTGCGCGCGTAAAAGTGGAAGAGAGTTTGCGGAACTTAGGATTCGTGATCATCCAGACCATACAGCGGCGGAAGAACGGTTCAACGTTCCCGGTGGAGATGAGCATGAAACTCGTCCACCTTGACCGCAATTACGTGGTCTGTGCCCTCCGCGACATCAGCGAGCGCAAGCAGATGGAAAGTGCTCTCGAAGAGGCAAACGCTAAGTTAAGGATTGCCCTTGCAGAATCGGAGGAACAAGCTCGGGAGGCTACCAAGCTCACGGAACTGGTCGATATCCTGCAATCCTGCCAAACCGCCGAAGAAGCCTACCGGATCATCGGGAACACTCTGCCAACGACTCTGTCGTCCCCCTCTGGGGCCTTGTGCATGACGTCCTCGTCCCGCAACATCGTGGAAGCAGTGGCCGCCTGGGGCGGCGCCCCCGCCACCGAAAAGACGTTCGCCCCGGATGACTGCTGGGCGCTGAGGCGCGGCAAAGTTCATCGGGTAAACGATGCGGCCTCACCCTTGCGGTGTGCGCATGTTAGCGGGTCTCTTGCGGCCGGCTACCTCTGCGTTCCACTGGCGGCGCAAGGAGAGACGCTCGGAGTGCTTTGCCTGGAGAATACATCCCAATCCCCGAATCCTTCCCTCGGATCCCCGGAGGCTCCAATGGAAGCTCTCGCCCGCCGAGCCAGTGCCGTGGCAGAGCGTATTTCCCTGGTGCTGGCGAATCTGAGGGTTCGAGAGGCACTTCGCAGTCAATCCATTCGCGATCCCCTGACGGGGCTTTTCAACCGCCGCTTCATGGAAGAGTCCCTGGAGCGAGAGGTGCGTCGTGCCGCCCGCAACGACGAGGGTGTGGCGCTGCTCATGCTCGACCTCGATCACTTCAAACTGTTCAACGATACCTTTGGCCATCAGGCGGGGGACATGCTTCTGCGTGGGTTTGGCGATTTCCTGAGTCAGGGGACGCGCGGGCAGGATGTCGCTTGCCGTTATGGCGGAGAGGAGTTTCTTCTCGTTCTGGCGGGTGCATCCATCGATGCCGGCTGCAAGCGGGCGGAACTCCTGCGGGAAGGTCTCAAACAGTTGACAGTGCGGCACGCTGGTCAGGTTCTGGGAAGAATCACTGTTTCCATCGGCGTGTCAGCCTTTCCCGGATACGGCACGACAGTGGAAGGGTTGGTGCGTGCGGCCGATAAGGCTCTCTACCGCGCCAAGGAGGAAGGACGCGATAGGGTCGTGGTGGCAGAACCCATGAATACCCAGGGTTAAGCCCCTCAGGGTCGATGATACTGCCACGGGTAAGGCCATTGACCGCTTCGCATAGGGCCGGGTGACCCACCCTCAACTCAGCCACAAATGCATGGGCCCCATCCTTGACGCAGTTTCATCGCGGCAAGGGTGGGAGACCACCGACCCCGACCGCCCGTTTCCCGTTCCCGGGTGCGTTTAAACAAACGACAGAAAAGTCTCATAGAATTTTGCAGGAACCCGCAGCCAGCAAGGCTTTGAGCGGATTCTCTACTTCCCAAAATCAGTCAGGCTTCAGGCCCAGAGTTTTGGGAGGTGTCAGGTTCATCGAATCGACCATCCGTTCGTCGGAGAAGTCGAACTCTCCGTGTAGGTTGAAATGCGCCCATGTGGCGGCTGAGCCGTTGCGAACAGCTTCAAGCAGCGCCGTCCGGCGCTTTTCGTCCTTTTCTTCGGCAAGCAGTCGTGAGAGATAGAGGTAGTTCCAACACACGATGGCATTCTTGATCAGACGGCGGCAGGACTCGGCGACCTCTTCGTCTTCCTTTTGACCCTGAATGAACTCATGGCTGTGGCCGAAGGAAACGGCCTTGGAGAATTTGTTGGAGCCTTCTACCTTGTTGAGCTGCTTTTCGACCGCCTGCCGGAGATCTAGGTCGTCGCAGTACTTCAGGATGAAGAGGGTCTTCGGAATCTTCCCGAATTCCTTCAGTGCCCGGTACAGCGGGTGCTGCTTGGAATAGGAGCTCAGCCGTTTGAAGAGCTGGCAGGCGGTGCTGATTTTCAGCCGGATGGTCGCGATGAAGCGCAGCACCTCATCCCATTGGTTTTCTATCAGGGCCTTGCGGATAGAGTGGCCTGGCAGCAATGTGTGTACACGACATGCCGACAACCTTTGTACAAGTCCAGAATCGGGTTGACGTTGTCGTACGACACAATCCATTGCTGTCGTATGACCGAGGTGTTGATGAACGCGGCAATCTCGGCGTGATCCTCCGGCGCATAGAAGTCGTGATACAGGTCGCGGCCCTTCACGTAGTAAGGCGGGTCAAGGTAAATCAGCGTCTGCTCGGGCCATCGCGTCACGCCAACCTGAAGGAACTTCAGCGCGTCCTGGCGTGTGAGCTTGATCCGGTCCCGGAGGTTTGCGATCGATTCGATGCGCCGCACCAACTCTCTCGCGTTATACCGTGCGTCAATCTTCCATTGGCCGGTCTGGTCACGGCCGCCAATGATGCCGCCATTGAGAATGCCGGAACGGTTCGTCCGGTTGAGGTAGAACGTCGCGAAGCCTAGTAGATTTTGCATCACTATTCTCTGGGAGCGCTGCGTTCGCGGGTTTTCTTCTGCCGCATCGCGTCGACTAGATCATGGCTCAGAGTCTCAAGTTCGTGGGCAGTTCGTAGCGCATCCGGGTCCGTCGTATCCGCAGCTTTCGTATCGGTCCCGGCAAACGACGATGTAGCCGGGAGGAATTCTGGATTTACGAGAAATCGCCGAATCACTCATCGAGCAGTGCGGGCGTATAGTTCCCGTCCCGTCAAATCGCCTCTTTGCGCGAGTTTGATCTGCGCCTGCGGGGGATCATAGATACCCTCAATCTGCTGCGACCGATCTATTACCCCACTGCGGCCTATGGTCACCTGGGCAGGGCCGACTTAGACCTGCCCTGGGAAGCTACAAAGCCTGAAGGCTTCAAAGAACGTTGAGGCCTGAATCAGATTGGGGATTCCACAGAATTCTTGGATCAACTTGGTGGCTGTTTTGGTGGCTGTTTGTTCTGTGTAAATGTGCTGCGCCCTGCAGTCCATTGCAGTTACAGCCTGAAACATATCTGTTGAAAATAAATGAGATATTCTCGTTCTTGCGCAGCTATGCAGCTCTCTACAGAACGGCCAAAAACGGACTCATAATCCGCTGGCCCTTATGACCCGAGGGTTCGACCCGGAAAGCAGGCAAATTGGCCCTTTTGCTTTGCTAATAGAAAAGAGCGTGCGTTTGCTCTTATTGCTGGCAGCAAACTCCCCGAATAGATTTCATAAAGACTTCACGAAGCCGTCATCGGCAGATAGAGCAGGTGGGATTCAGCAATGAAGATACCCGCAGCCCTGCGGTTACTTCAACGACAAGTCCCGTGAGTGCATGTGCACTCCGCCCATGATCCAGCGCTACGTCGCCAAGATCTCCGGTCCGTTGCTCGATCGCATCGATATACATATCGAAGTTCCTGCAGTGCAATACAAGGAGTTGCGTGGTGGAGCAGCCGCCGAAGGTTCAGCGCAAATTCGCGACCGGGTAATGTCCGCCCGCGAACACCAGCGGAAGCGCTTCAAAAAGGCCGGCGAGAAAATCTACGCCAACGCGCAGATGACGACGCGCCAGATTCGCACCCATTGCGAGCTCGGCGCCGATTCCGAGCGGCTTCTGGAGCGGGCCATGCAGCAGCAGGGCCTCACCGCGCGGGCGCACGACCGCATCCTCAAGGTTGCCCGCACAATTGCGGACCTCGAAGGCGCTGAGCACCTGACCGTGGCCCATCTTGCCGAAGCCATCCAGTACCGCACTCTGGACCGCAGCTACTGGGCGTAGAAGATCCATCGGAAAAGCGACCGGCAGCTCGCGCCGCATCCCCGCCTTTCTAATCCGCTCTTCATACCTTGGTTACTTTGGATTTTAAGCAACCTCTAATTCCGGGCCGATAACCTCAGAGACTGCATGAGACACATCTCATGTTCGTCGCCGACGATTTCTGAGGTCTGAAATGCACGAGACAGTTCTGAATTCGGGTTGGGACACATTCCTGTTTGCGGGGCCGGCTCTTTTCATGTTGGTGATGGGAATTTTTCGCCTGGACGAGCTGCTCGTAGCCCCCAGGCGGGGGGCCAGGACACGGCGGCCAGCGTTCAGTGTGGACGAAAATGGCCGGACAGTGCTGTGCGACCCCGATGGACACCCGTTTCACCTCAAAAGAACCCGTAAGTAACCAGGATGGTTCGGTTTGCCAACCAATTTGCCTGTAATCCACAGGATTGCCGGTAGGGTGGCTGGGGCCGCGAGCAACTAGCGTCTATCTTGATCGATCATAGTATTGATAAATATAGAGTTACCATCGATACTCTGGGTTTGGCCAAAGGCGAGTCTAAACACCAGAAAAGCCCTGAAAAAACTGTTGACCTTAGCCACTGTCCGGTATACATTCATGAGAGCCATCCATATAGGGCAGGTTGCTTATTGCGATTTGGTGTGCCCACGGGCCATTTTCCGCATCATACTTACGAGTCGAGGCTCTTCGCTTCTTGGGCCGAAACTCTTCGCTGGTGCCTTCGGCGGGTTTTAAGAACCCGCTGCGAACGGGAAAACCGGGGACTTGGATTTCCAAGACTGCAATCTGTATTACCCATTCGATGTGAGGCCTGTTTCATAACGTGCGAAAGTGCGTCAAGATTTTTGAACTGGACACGCACGTTGTGCGTCTAAAAGATGAAAGTGGAAATTTGGGGTAGTCCTCGATTGAATTGGCTCCCCGTGCTGCACTGGCTGCCTCTCGTACTACCAGCCAGGCAGGCAACTGAAGAAGGAGATAATTGCAATGCGTTCTGATTTAGTATTTGGGGCACTCTCTCATGTGTCCAATCGCTACCAGCTCTGTCAACTGGCTAGCAAGGCAACACGTAAGCTGCACAAGCCGAATACACGGCTGCAAGACACCACCAATGAAGTTCTGTGCCGCTTTCAGATCGCCAGTCCAGGAACCCTCGGGCCCGTTGTGGCGCCGGCGGCCCAGTTGGTTGAACGGCGCCGTGCCGCCTGACGGCGTCTATCAAACGAAATAGTTGAGTAAGAGGACGATTTCAAGGCAGCCTTCCTTGCTTGGAGGGCTGTGATTCCCCGGCGTTTCGATACTCCTCATGAGTTCGGATGATGCTTCAATGCTGGTCTGCGCCGGCTGTGTTCCTGTATTTCCGCCTGGTCCTAATCTGGAGCAATTCCCCCTCCCGCATCCCTTCACAAACATCCCGCCTTGCAGGTGAACATGACCATCGCTGAACTGAAAGAAAAGAACATTACCGAACTGAGCCGGATTGCGCGCACTCTGGAAATCCCAGGGACCAGCGGACTTCGCAAACAGGATCTGATCTTCAAGATTCTTCAGGCTCAGAGCGAAAAGGAAGGCCACATCTTTGCCGAGGGAGTTCTGGAGATTCTTCCCGACGGCTACGGCTTCCTGCGTTCTCCGGACTACAACTATCTCCCCGGCCCCGACGACATCTACGTTTCGCCGTCGCAGATTCGCAAGTTCGATCTCAAGACTGGCGACTCCATCAGCGGCAACGTCCGTCCGCCCCACGAGGGCGAAAAGTACTTCGCGCTGGTCAAGATCGAGGCCATTAACTTCGAGTCGCCCGAGGAAACGCGCAACAAGATTCTCTTCGACAACCTGACCCCGCTCTATCCCCAGGAACGCATCAAGATGGAAACAGTGCGCGAGGGAATCAGCGGGCGGGTCATGGACCTGCTCACTCCCGTCGGCAAGGGTCAGCGCGGTCTCATCGTCGCTCCGCCCCGTACCGGCAAGACCATGCTCTTGCAGTCGATCGCGAACTCCGTCTCCACCAACCACCCCGAGGTCGTTCTCATCGTCCTGCTTATCGACGAGCGCCCTGAGGAAGTCACGGACATGCAGCGCTCGGTGAAGGGCGAGGTCATCAGTTCCACATTCGACGAACCGGCGGCCCGCCACGTACAAGTGGCCGAAATGGTCATTGAGAAGGCCAAGCGCCTCGTCGAGCACAAGCGCGACGTGGTCATTCTCCTCGACTCCATCACCCGCCTCGCGCGCGCCTACAACACCATCGTTCCCCCGTCAGGCAAAGTGCTTTCCGGCGGCGTGGATTCGAACGCTCTGCAGCGCCCCAAGCGATTCTTCGGCGCCGCCCGCAACATTGAAGAAGGCGGATCGCTCACCATCATTTCCACCGCCCTCGTCGATACCGGCTCCCGTATGGACGAAGTCATCTTCGAAGAGTTCAAGGGCACGGGCAACATGGAAATCATCCTCGACCGCAAACTTGTCGACAAGCGCGTCTTCCCGGCAATCGACATCCAGCGCTCCGGCACCCGTAAAGAAGAGTTGCTCATCCCCAAGGAAGATCTGCAGCGTATCTTCGTTCTGCGCCGGGTACTCAACCCCCTGTCGCCGGTCGAAGCCATGGAACTACTGATCACCCGCCTGGAAAAGGTGCGTAACAACGCCGAATTCCTGCAGAACATGAACCAGTTGTAGCGGCGTTCCCCGGCTGCCCGCTTTACGTTCCACCGGGGACCTCGTCCAAGACGTGAAAGCGCGGAGCGCCGCCCTTTCGGGAATTTGGGCTCACTGGTAAGATAGAAGAGTCGTGGGGCTGTAGCTCAGCTGGGAGAGCGCCTCGTTCGCAACGAGGAGGCCAGCGGTTCGATCCCGCTCAGCTCCACCAACGCTTCACTCGGCCCCCAGGCCGATGTTTCGACATATACCCTCCCTAAGTTCAGGGTCTCGATGCCTTTAATTCCTGCAGGGGCGTCTGTATACTTGAGCCGTTCCGCACATCTCAGCGGCCAGGGGGTTCGGCGCCTCCTAAATTTAAGGCCCGGAAGAACTCAAAGCCTCCAGAAACTCCATTGACCAGCAATCCTCGACGAGGTGTACCGTTGCCGCAGATCGTCTCCCAGCCGGAAATAGCCGCAACAACGCTGCGGCCCCTTTGTGTCGATCTGGACGGCACGCTGGTCAAGTCGGATACGCTGGTCGACTCATTGCTCGTATTGTTGCGGACACATCCCGCACTGATGCTGGTGCTGCCTGCGCGTCTGCTTCGCGGCAAGGCAGCTTTTAAAGCATTCGTCACCAAGTCCATCTCGTTGGACGTTGCTCAATTGCCCTACAACCGCAAGCTACTCCTGTTTCTTCAGCAGCAGCACAAAGAAGGCCGGGCCATCTACCTGGCTACCGGAGCTGATGTCGTGCTTGCCCACCGTGTTGCCGCTCATCTAGGCATCTTCAGCGGTGTACTGGGATCGGACGGCGCCACCAACCTCACCGGAAACAAAAAGCTCGACGGCCTGCGCAGCCGCTTTGGCCCGGGCGGATTCGATTACATCGGTAACGGCACTCCGGATCTGCCGCTTCTCGCCCACGCCACCGAGGCCATGGTTGCCAATCCCAGCCTGGCTTTACGCATAAGGCTGCGCGCACGTGGCATCCGGGCCCTGCGCGAATTTGAGGAACGCCCCAGTACTGTCAAGTCCATCTTTCGGACATTGCGCCCTCATCAGTGGGCCAAGAATCTGCTCGTCCTCTTGCCATTGCTTCTGGCACACAGTTTGAAGATTGACGGGCTCGTCTCCGCGCTTCTGGCTTTCTGCTGCTTTTCACTCACTGCTTCGGCAACGTACATCGTCAACGACTTGCTTGATATCGAGAGCGACCGACATCATCCGCAAAAGAGGTCGCGGCCCTTCGCCTCTGGAGATTTGTCTCCCTTTACAGGCGCGGCTATTGCTGCGGTTCTTCTGCTACTGGCGCTCCTTGGCGCACGCTCGCTTCCCGTGGCTTTTTACGGTTGGCTCCTTCTCTACCTGGCCATGACCCTGGCGTATTCCATGTATCTTAAGAAGATTCCAGTCGTGGATGTACTTACCCTCTCCGGGTTGTATACGTTCCGGCTCCTCGCGGGCAGTGCCGCCACAGGCACGCACATCTCCCACTGGCTCGGCGGCTTCTCAGTGTTCCTGTTCTTCTCTCTGGCCGTCGCCAAGCGATTCGCCGAACTCGAGAACCTGAGCGCTACCGATTCACCGCCAAAAAACGGTCGCGGCTACATGCTGGTCGATATCCCGCAATTGCGCAGCTTCGGCACCTCCAGCGCCTTTGCCGCTGTGGTCATCTTCGCAAATTACATCGGCGGCCTCGACGTTGCGAAGCTTTACCGGAACCCGACACTGTTATGGATAATCTTGCCTCTCATGATTCTCTGGCTCTGCCGTGTTTGGCTGCTGGCAACGCGCGGAGAACTCCACGAGGATCCCGTCGTGTTCGCCTTGACTGACCGCATGAGCCTTCTCATTGGGGCGGCGGTGGGAGTAGTCGCGGTACTAGCACTCTAGGAGTTTGTCGGTCATAGCGTTTTAAACAAGTCCGACCCAGCAGTTTGCGGGGAGGTAGTCGAACTGGGGCGCGCAGGCAGTGATTCGGTTGGCGGCTTATAGCGAGGTTTCAGTGCGGTTTC
>Ga0209483_1003504_pt1 | contig 10285 bp, 6 predicted proteins | sample NGEPerA_FD_184508 | JGI IMG/M metagenome (GOLD analysis project Ga0209483, IMG submission 184508) | Arctic peat soil microbial communities from the Barrow Environmental Observatory site, Barrow, Alaska, USA - NGEE PermafrostL2-A... | ecosystem: Environmental > Terrestrial > Soil > Wetlands > Peat...
CAAAGGCATCGTCGACACCCCAAAGCTTTTCGCCGCCGATATTCAGCGCAAGGCCAAAGACGAGGCGGACGACGCGGTCGTCCAGGCGGTTGCGCATGGCGCGGGCCCGCTGGTCGAATGGCTGGTCGATCGTTACGGCTTGCCATTCGATGTGGTCGATAATTTTAATTATCCCGGCCATTCGGCCATGCGCATGCATGGACTTCCGACACGCAGCGGATCGGAATTGATCGACCGGCTGCGCAGCGCCGCCGAGGCGAGCGACACTGTAATTGTTCCTGAATGCGCGGCCGAGTCGCTGCTGAAAGGGGACGGCGATATTATTCGCGGCGTGGAGGTTGTTCGCGGCGACGGTAAGCGCGAACGCATCGGCTGCGACGCGCTGATCCTTGCCTGCAACGGTTACGGCGGCAACCCCGACCTGGTTCGTCGCTTCATCCCGGACATGGCCAATGCCCTCTACTTCGGTCACCCGGGCAATCGCGGCGACGCCGTGCTTTGGGGCGAAGCACTCGGCGCGCAATTGGCGCATCTGAGCGGCTATCAAGGGCATGGGTCGGTCGCGACACCACATAACATTTTGATCACCTGGGCGGTGATCATGCAGGGCGGCATACAGGTCAATCGCGACGGTCGCCGCTTCGGCGATGAATCGCAAGGTTATTCCGAACAGGCCGCCGTGGTTCTCAGCCAGCCTGACGGAATTGCCTGGAGCGTGTTTGACGCGCGCATTGCCTCGATTGCGCGGCAGTTCGAGGATTTCCGCAGTGCAGAGCGAGCCGGCGCGGTTGTGACTGGCGACGACGGCCGAGCCCTCGCGGATGAGATGCATGTGCCGGCGACGGCATTCATAGCAGAGTGGGATGAAGTCGAGACGCTGAAAAAAAATGGCGGGCAAGACCGCTATGGGCGGCAGTTCACGGCCGCGCAACGTCTCACGCCGCCGTTCCACGCCATCAAGGTCACTGGTGCTTTGTTTCACACGCAGGGCGGACTTGCGACCGACGCCAACGGCCGTGTGAAACTCCGGAGTCAAAAGGTTTTCCCCAATCTGTTTGCTGCCGGTGGCACGGCTGCGGGCGTTTCTGGATCGACAGCGGCTGGTTATCTGTCCGGCAATGGCCTACTGACCGCGACCGTGCTCGGTCGCTTGGCCGGGCAGACGGCGGCGGCCCAACTGGCTGGTTAGGGCGCCATTGGACGCAAAAGCCGTGGTTCCCGTTTGATTCAGGCCGTGCGCGAGAAGTCTTTGCATCGATATTCGGCCCAAATGCCCCGAAATTCTTGCGTAAATTCAAATACAAAATTTCAAACGGCAATCCCGGAGTTCGAATCCTGAATGGTCAGTCAACCAGTGCAATCTCCGCCACCTACGCGCGCAACGATCAGTTTGAGGCCGCTGTTTGCAGGCTTTCGCGAGGCGGGCCGTCTCTGCGAGTTACCAAATCGAACCAAACACTTTGAAATCGCCCACGAGTCTCTACATAAATATTAAAGAATTCCCGTTTTTCGGAGTCGCGGTGCAGAGCATAAGTTGTATCCGACTGGGCGACCGGGTTGTCAGTGAAATCTACCCAAAAGCGCTTGTGGTATTGCAATATCATCTTATGGCCGTAAGAAGCAGTGTACGATTTGCGGGGAGCAAAAAGTTGAGAGCGGCCTGTATTGCATCGATCCTGTCGATATTGCTGAACGTTGGAAGCTTGCAAGCGCAAGTCTACCCATCGCGCCCGATCACGATCGTGGTGCCGCTGCCGGCGGGAGGAGGTGGGGCAGATACGTTGACCCGCATCCTCGCCGAACAAATGGAGCGCTTTCTTGGCCAGCCCGTCATCGTTGAAAATATTCCCGGTGCCGGTGGAAGCATCGGTGTCGGTCGTGTGGTACGAGCCGAGCCCGACGGTTACACGTTGATCACCGGTAATTGGGCAACGCATATCGGCGCGAGCGCCGTTTATCCCGTCCAATATGACGTGCTGCGCGATCTTGAGCCGATTTCCCATATGACCGACGCCCCGTATTGGATTGTCGCACGAAGAGATTTTCCTGCATCCAATCTCAAGGAGCTTCTCGAATGGCTCAAGGCGAATTCCGGTAAAGCAACCGCCGGAACCCTCGGAGTCGGGAGCGGCTCGCATATCTGCGCCAAATACTTTCAAAACAAGACCGAGGCGGGACTTCAGCTAGTACCTTATCGTGGCGGCCCCCCGGCCATGCAGGATTTGGTTGCCGGACGAATTGATATCATGTGCGATTACGCACCAAATTCGTTAGCCTATGTGCGGTCCGGTCAGATCAAGGCTCTTGCCGTCATGGCTAACACGCGGTGGGCGGCATCTCCCGATACTCCTACGGTCGATGAAATGGGGGTGCGCGGTTTATATTTTTCGTCTTGGCAAGGTCTATGGGCCCCCAAGGGCACTCCGAGGGAAATTATCGATAGACTCAATGCATCTGTGATGCATGCACTGGCTGATCCGGTCGTGCGGGAGAAAATCGCAAACCTGGGTCAGGAAATTGCGCCGGCAGCGCAACAAACGCCCGGCGCTTTCGCAGCGTTGCTTAAAGACGAAGTCGCAAAGTGGTGGCCTATAATTAAGGCGCATTAGGATCGGATCAGGCGCGCATATCCATGAATATTGTCGAACCGGTCCTTTATCAGTGCAGATTGAATCCGTTCGCAACGGCCATCGCCACGCCGGGGTCGGGGATTAATTCTGTTAAATATGGCCAGCTTGAAAAGTTGGTTCACAATGTAGCGCGCGCGGGAATTAAAGCCGGCCTTGTTTCCGGGGAAATCGTGGCGACCTCGGTTTCGGATGCGATCGTCCATGCGGCGATTATTTTTGGGCTGATGCGTATCGGTGTTGTCGTCATGCCGCTTGCGGAAACAAGCCTACCCGAGCACATCGCCGTGAAGGCCGTTGTTACCGATAAACCGCAGCTTTTTTCAAGCGCCGACAATGTTCTGACGGTCAATGCATCGTGGTTGCAGGGCGAGGGTAAACCGCTTGATTATGATCGCGTTTGCAGGTGCAAGGACGAGGACGTCTGTTGCATTAATCTCACCTCAGGGACGACCGGGCAGCGAAAGGGCGTCGCTCTTAGCCACAAAATGCTTGCGAGCCGGGTCGCGCACTATGGCTATTCCAAAGGCAAGTCGTTTGCCCAAACGTCGAGGCTCTACTCAAGCTTCGGAATTCCCACGACACCCGGCTTTACGTACTTATTCTACACCTTGTCGCATGGCGGCACGATTTACTTTTCTGGCAATGATATTGCTGCGTTCCTGCAATATCTTGGTCCTTACCGGGTCCAAGGTTTGGCTACCTCGCCTTACAATCTGGATGGCTTGTTGAAATGCTTCGAAGCGGATCTTTCGCTTGAATGCAATTTCGAGCTCATCATTTGCCAAGGAGCAAGACTTTCGCGAGAGCTCTCTGAAAGAGTGCGGGCCCGCATGTGCCCAAATCTCTACACTTCTTACGGCTCCACGGAGACGGCCACTGCGGTGTTGGGGCCGGCCGAGGTAACGGGTCAAATTTCAGGCGCTGTGGGGTTTGTCTGTCCGGGGTACAGTGTCGATATTGTCGATCACGATGGCCGAATTCTTCCCGCCGGACGCGAAGGCAGCGTCCGCATTCGCTCACCGCACACCGCCAATGGCTACGTCGGCGATTCGGAAGCAACCGCCCAAATGTTTCGTGATGGCGCATTTTATATCGGTGATCGCGGATACATGACGGCGGAAGGCATGCTGGTCATCACGGGGCGCGAGAAGACGGCCCTGCTGATTAGCGGCGACACGGTTGCCCCCGAGATCATCGAAGAGGTGTTGTGCGGTTTTTCAGGGATCGATGAAGCAGCGGTCTGCACCGTCGATGACGCGCTTGGAATCTCGCTCATTCATGCGTTAATCGTTTCTCGATCCGATATCGACGAAAGCGCTCTACGCACCTATTGCCAAATTAACATGCCCCGGCTTGCATTTGTTCCCGAACGCTTCGTCAAAGTAGGTGCAATTCCACGCGGCGGCCAAGGCAAAATCGACCGACAGCGTGTCGTCGAAATCGCCAAAGCTCAGTCGAAATGACCATTTTCCGATGAACATTGTCGATCCCATCCTGTTTCAATGTGCACTGCAGCCCAAGTCCGCCGCTTTATGTGCGCCGGGTACGGGCATCGGTCTAATCAGCTATGGCCGGCTCGCGCAGATGATCCACAACACCTGCAGTCACGTAGCTAGGCTTGGGCTCGGACCGGGAAAAACCGTGGCCATACTGATCAAGGATCCTATTTTTCAAGCGGTCGTCACTCTCGCAATGGCTCGGCTCGGTGTCGTCACCGTATCTCGTTATGACGAAAGGATTTTGAGCTCGGTCAAGATTGACGCACTGATTGCCGATGCTTATCCGTCGCTCACGAAGATCGATCAGGTTATATTGGTGGACATGTCCTGGATGAAGGGCGGCGGCGCGCCTGGGCCGCGCGACTTTGCTCGAACCGCGTCGGACGATCTTTGCCGCATTATTCTAACCTCGGGCACGACAGGTGGCCCGAAGGCGGTGGGTTTCACCCATCGCATGGTGGCCGATCGGATCGCGCGTAATTACATCGTATTTGGCAGCAGGCTGTCGAATTGCTCGCGAATTTACAGCGATCTGCCGTTGTCGACTGCGTCCGGCTTCAGGTTTCTTGTTCATACGTTATGGCGCGGCGGCACTTTTTTCTATCCCGGTGAGACCTTTGAAAGCACTGTGGACGCTTTCGAGGAATACAAGGTCCAGTGTCTCATGGGCTCGCCTGGAGGCGTCGAGGTTCTTTTGCGAAAATACGAACAATACCCTTCGCTCCAGAGCGACATTGAAGTCATGATCGTTCTAGGCGATATGTTTTCGAAATCTCTTTCCGATCGTGTGCGCGCGCGAATCTGTTCTCATGTCGTTTCCGTTTACGGCGCCACCGAGACGCAGACAACTGCAAGTGCGCCGGTCGAATTAATTCAAGATACGCCGGGTGCCGTGGGTTATGTTGTGCCGGACGTAACGGTCGAAATCGTGTCGGAGTCTGGGGAGCTATTGCCGCGCGGCGCCGAAGGCCTCATACGCGTCAGAAGCAATCACGCGGTGAACCACTACATCGGCGATCCCGTGGCATCGGCTCAGACATTCCGCGACGGTTGCTTTTATCCGGGTGATATAGGCGCTCTCGACGCGACGAACCTGCTGCGCATCGTGGGACGGCACGACGCCTTGCTCAATCTTGGCGGCGACAAGATCAATCCTGAAACCGTCGAGCGTGCGCTTGCTGCGTGCGAGGGAGTGACCGAAAGCGCGGCGTTTGGTGCGCCGAATGAACTTGGCATTGACACGCTCTGGGTTGCAGTCGTGGCGGACGCCAAAATCGACGACAGCACGCTACGAGCCTATTGCGGAGCGAATCTGCCGCTGCAATTCATGCCGGCGGGTTTCATCCGAGTCGAAGGTCTGCCGCGCAACAATATGGGTAAGATTGATCGCCGAGCGCTCCTAGATTCCTTGAAGCGGAGATCGTCCTGAGTGACCTGAAAGTTGCGCCTGGATTGGCTTGCTATCGGTCGATTTGTATTTGCGCCGGCAAAAGAGCGAGCCCGCCAAAAACCATAGTCTAAGTAATTGATTTTATTGTATTATTGACCGCGCCGACATGACTTCAGTTGCGCCCCCCGTTGTGTTGTAGAATCATCACAAAATAAGATTATCTGCGGTACCCCGGTGTACAGGTGTCTAAAAGTGCACGCGAAATATTGCCTTTCGCGTCGAAGTTCCACATTGTGACAGCCGAGGAATGAATTTTCGCGTTTTTGCGAACGCTATTGGGTGGGAAGTCATGAATCTGTCGAAGATAAAGAGCTACTTGCTGGCTGGCACCGCCGGTGTTGCCATCGTTCCGATGATGGGATTGGCGGTCGATCAGGTAGCAAACGCCGCGCCTCCTCCGATGCCAGTGATGTCTTGGGCTGGGTGGTACGTTGGTCTTAGCGTCGGTGGTGCGAGCCAGAGCAATTTCTTTTCCAATCCCGATGCGATTAGCGACAGTCTTGATGGCACGCATAAAGGATCGGCTTTCATAGGCGGCGGCCAAATTGGATATAACTGGCAGCAAGGACAGTTCGTCTACGGCCTCGAGGCCGATTTTTCAGGGCTGTCAAAGTCGTCCGGTACATATGTAACTGACGCAAGCAACGGAGCCATCTATGGCTCGCATCTTTCATGGATGAGCACCGTTCGCGGCCGCTTGGGCATGACTGTCGGTAACGGCAACACGCTGGTTTACGGGACCGCTGGTTTGGCGATCGGTGGCATTACGTCTCACAGCGAGGGTGGTATCTTCGGTTGGCCTCTCAATGGTTATTCAAGCACCAGAGTCGGCTGGGCAGCGGGCGCCGGCATTGAGCATATGCTGACACGTAACTGGACGATTGGTCTCGAAGGCCTCTTCGCCGATTTCGGCAGTTACACCAAAGCTAGCACCGTTGAAGGAAAATGCTGCGCAACGGTCCGCGATCAGGTGCTGATTGGCCGCCTCAAGCTCAACTACAAATTCTGATCTAACGTCGTCCAGGTCTGAGAGGGAATTGCATTTGGCGGCTCCGGAACACTAAGTTCCGGAGCCGCTTGTTTTTGATATGCAATCGACGACGGGGCATCGCCCACGCGTTCCAACTTGGTTATTTTGTATCGAGGGCATAACGCAAAATGCATCCCACCGATGCGATGTTTCATTGGGCCAAGCACTACCCGCAACGCTTGGCGCTCATTCTTCCGAACATGGCCGTCACCTACAAGGCTTTGGCGGAAGCCATCGACGCCGTGTCCGACCGCATCGAGCGCTATGAATTCGATCCGCGCAAACCTGTTGCCGTTGCTATCACCGATCCTTCAAAGTTCCTGGCCGTGTGCCACGGGCTTCTGCGCAACGGAATTACCTGTGCGCCGGTCGCATCTAACGCGTTTGCGCACCTCCTGGCGAACAACATCAATACCCTGATATTTTCTGGCGAAAGCAATGCCGTCGTTGGCGTACGGAACATCCGTTTCGACGATTCCTGGCTGCGGGCCAAGCCGTCTGTTTTCGCAACGGCCGGGAAAAATGACTCTCGCCCTTATGGCGATTTGATCTTCTTCACATCAGGAACGACCGGCATACCGAAGAAGGTCGTTGTGCCGGGAGATGCATTCACCGAACGTCTCAATATGCTGCCGGTTACCGGCGAGGCCATGCATCGCAGGGTTCTCATATTGCCTGGTCTGGGCTCCGTATTCGGCTTCAATCGCGCGGCTTCCGTTCTCTACGCGGGAAAAACTGTTTGCTTCGCGCACGGCGCCGAAGCCCAGTTGCGTTTCGTCACTACCTTCGGCATCGATGCGATCGTCGGATCAACACAGCAAATTTCGGATCTCGTCGACGTGGCCGAAAAAGGAACCAAATACCGGTCCGAATCGCTCAAGGAGGTCTGGGTCAGTGGTGGGTTTGCATCGAACGAACTGATCCAGCGTGTGCGGTTGGCTCTCTGTCGCAATGTCATAATTGTTTATGGGTCTTCCGAATCCGGATTCGTCGCCTCGGCACGCTACGATTTGATTTCGCACATCCCTCAAGCGGTCGGATTCGTCACGCCGGATATGCGGATCGAGATTGTGGACGCTACGAATACGCCGGTACCTGCAGGCGAGGAGGGTCTCGTGCGTGGACACTCTGACTTCATCGCGCAGATTTTCGCAGCAAATAATCCAGAAAAAGCGGCAGAATCGGACGATGCATGGTGGTATCCGGGCGACCTGGGCCGGTTGACCAGCGACGGTATTCTTTGCATTTCGGGACGGACTGATGAAATCATCAACATGGGCGGCGTGAAAATTGCGGCCTCATTGCTCGATGAGGAAGTGCGCCGCTTTCCCGGAATTAGGGACGCGGGTGTTTGCGGCGTACGCGGCAAGTCGGGCATGGATGAGGCGTGGATCGGTGTAGTCAGTGATACCAAGGTCGATATTGGTGACTTGAGAAAATGGATCGAAGAGACTCAGGCCGAAACGATCAGGGTTGGAGAAATTATCGTCATTGACCAGCTTCCGCGAAACGCTCTCGGGAAGCTCGAGCGGTACCAGTTAAAAGCCTTGCTGCTCGGCATGAAGAGCCGGGCGCTGTCGGAGTGGAATCGCTGATGCACCCCGTCGATATGATCTTTTTCTGGGCCCGCTCAAATCCGGAGCACCCGGCGTTTATTCAACCCGACATGATTGTGACCTACCGGGAATTGGCGGAGGCGATCGAGTCGGTTTCCGAACGCATTGCGCATTATGATTTCAACAAAAAGGAAACGGTTGCGGTTTCGATCGACCAGCCCATAAAGAAACTGGCCGTCTGCTTTGCGCTCCTGCGCCGTGGAATAAGTGTTGCGCTGGTCAATCAGCGAACATTGCCGCATCTGCGGACGAGCGGCATCAACGATGTCATTTATACGGGCGAAGGACTGATGCTCTCAGGCGGGCGAAACATCAGATTCGAGGATTCGTGGTTCAAGGCCCGTGACGGCGCCTCGGTTCTCAGAAGTGCCGTTCCAGAAAGCGCTGCCGAGCAGGCGAATGTGATTTTTTTCATCTCCGGCGACGCGGGCATTCCGAAAAAAATGATTGTGCCGAGCGATGCGCTCATGGCGGGAGTCGGGACGCTGCCTCTCACCGGCGAAGCAGATTGCGACAAGATACTCATCGTCGCGAGCGTCAATTCACCTTCGGGCTTCGACCGCGCCGCTCTGACCTTGTATTCGGGAAAGACCGTATGCTTTGCGGGCAATTACGACGCCCAGCTTCTTCTGATCAATGCGTTTGATGTCGATACGCTCGATTGCTCCATGCAACAGGCGTCGGATTTGGTCAGTATGCTTGAAAAGAACTCCGAGTACAGGCTCGAATCGCTCGAAGAGGTTTGGATTGACGGTGGATCTTTTACGAAAGATTTGATAGGAAGAATTCAAACTCGCCTGTGCCGGAATGTCATCACCGGATATAGCTCGGTGGAAGCTGGCTGCATCGGTTTTGCGAATTTCGATATGATTGCCGGCGTGCCGGACGCGATCGGTTTTGTTGGCCCGCACGTCAACGTCGAAATTGTCGACGATGACGATGTGCCGCTTGCTGTGGGTGAAGAAGGCCGAGTTCGCTGCCGCTCGGAATATTTTTCCAGGGTTTTTGCTGCCAACAATCCAGTTCGGGTGGATGAGGCCGGAAACGCTTGGTGTTATCCGGGCGATTATGGCCGGCTGACCGGCGACGGCATAATTTGCATTTCTAGAGCCCGAACGGGGTGAGCCATTCCGTCAACTGGTCAAAGGACAATGCCTTTGGTCTTCAAACCAGCAACTAGAGTCCTAAGACAGCTTCAAAAGGTGTCTTTGTCGATAACCGCGCTGGTCAGGTCCCGTTCAGCTTTGTGGCCTCAATATTGTCCGAGTTAGAAGGTACAATCGCTCTTGGGGTCGGCGTCGGAACCGAGTAACGGGCAAGAGGCGCCTATGGCCCTCGATCCAAAGACAATGGCCGCTACTGCGCTGCATCGCTTTGGCTTTGGCCCACGCGCCGGTTCGATTGCATCGGTTGCTGCTGATCCACGCGGTGCGGTGCTAGCGGAACTCGATCGTCCTGGCGCCGGCCGCATTACAGATTCCGATCTGCTAACGACCGGCGAAGCCGCGCGTGCTGCTTTCGATTTCCGGCAGGAAAGGAAGGCTCAGCGGCTGGCCGCACGCTCAGAACGCGAAACCACGCAAGCAGAAGAAAAGAGGGCCGCTGACGCTGCAAAGACCGCTCCCAACGCTAATATGGCGCAAGCCGAGATGAAGCAGGGGGACGGCGCCCCGGCTGAAGCCATGCAAGCGGCTCCGGCGAAAGCCAATCCTGGTCCCGGAATTCCGCAACAGATTTATCTCGAAGAGGCGAAAGTGCGCTTCGATTCCGCGCTCAACGCCGAAATCGGTTTGATCGATCGTCTGACTTGGTTCTGGTCGAACCATTTTTGCGTCTCCGCCGATAAGGGACAGGTACGCCCGCTCTGCGGCGCATACGAGCGCGAAGCGATCCGCGCCAATGTGCTCGGGAAATTCCCAGACATGCTGCTGGCAGTCGAATCTCATCCAGCGATGCTGCTCTACCTCGACAATGCTGGATCGATCGGCCCAAACTCTATCGCAGGACAACGGCGCGGTAAGGGGATTAACGAAAATCTCGCTCGCGAAATCTTGGAACTG
>Ga0209483_1003506_pt1 | contig 10282 bp, 7 predicted proteins | sample NGEPerA_FD_184508 | JGI IMG/M metagenome (GOLD analysis project Ga0209483, IMG submission 184508) | Arctic peat soil microbial communities from the Barrow Environmental Observatory site, Barrow, Alaska, USA - NGEE PermafrostL2-A... | ecosystem: Environmental > Terrestrial > Soil > Wetlands > Peat...
AATGTATAGGGTCCGACGAATTTTGCTTCGCCGTGAATCACATCCACTTTGCGCTGCTTCGCGAGCAGGGTCAGTCCATTGGTCAATTTCGCCACAACGCGATTTTTCCAAGCGCGAAGGCGGTCATGGTCGATCTGCGGGGCGGAGAATGCGATGCCGCAGTCGGCCATATCCGCCGCATCTTCGATGACCTTGGCTGCATGTAACAGCGCCTTCGATGGAATGCAGCCGACGTTCAAGCACACTCCGCCCAAAACGGGCCAGCGCTCGATCAGCGTTACCTTCAGACCCAAGTCAGCGGCCCGGAAGGCCGCGGTATACCCACCGGGCCCCGCACCGAGCACGATCAAGTCGACGGCGCCCGGCGGCGCAGCACTCGACTGCACGGAGGCCGCGGGTTGCGGCGCCACGGACCGCGTTGGTGCCGTAGCGGATTGCGTTAGCACCACGGGTTGCGGCGTCAACGCGGATTGCGGCGCTGCCGCGGATTGTGGCGCTGCCGCGGGCTGCGCCGGCGCTGTTGGCGCCGCGGGCTTCTCTGTCTTTTCCGACACTTGCACCATGGCGATCAGCGAGCCGGCCGACACTTGGTCGCCTTTCTTGACGTCGATCGATTCGACGACCCCCGCCACCGGCGAGGGCAGGTCCATGGATGCCTTCTCGCTCTCAAGCGTTAGCAGAGGATCGTCGACCTTGATCTGCGCGCCCTTCTGCACGAGTACGTCGACGACGTTGACGCCCTTGGCGTCGCCGAGCTCCGGAACACGCACCTCGACCAGGCTCATTGCAAGGCCTTCGCGTCGCCCAACATCTTGGATAGGAACACCACGAAGCGGGCAGCCTCGGCGCCGTCGACGACGCGATGGTCATAGGACAATGACAGCGGCAACATCAGGCGCGGCACGAATGTTCCCTTGTCGAACACCGGTTTTTGGCTGGACTTCGAGACGCCCAGAATGGCGACTTCCGGCGCGTTGATGATGGGCGTGAACGCCGTGCCGCCGATTCCGCCGAGACTCGAGATGGTAAACGTTCCGCCCTGCATTTCATTGACTTTGAGTTTGCCGGCGCGCGCCTTCGCCGACATCGTCGCCAGCACGCGGGCAATTTCATAGACATTCAGACGGTCGGCGTTCGCGATGACGGGCACCACCAATCCGTTGGGCGTATCGGCCGCAAAGCCGATATTGAAGTATTTTTTAAGAACCAGGTTCTCGCCAGTGGCGTCCAACGAGGAGTTGAAGCGTGGAAACTTCTGCAGCGCCAACACGCAGGCTTTAACGATGAAGGCCAGCGGCGTGAGCCGCACGCCCTCTACAGTTGCCTTGCCCTTCAGCGCGTTTCTCGCCGCTTCCAGGTCCGTGATATCCGCATCGTCATACTGCGTCACATGCGGCAGATTGATCCAACTCGCCTGCAGCCGCGCCCCGGAAATCTTCTGTATCCGCGACAGCGGCTTGACCTCGACGGCGCCGAACAGCGCGAAATCCACCACCGGCACCTTGGGCAGCGCCGAAACCGGAGCCGCCGGCGGCGCGCTGAGAATGCCTTTTACATGAGCTTTCACATCGTCTTGAGTGATGCGGCCCTTGGCGCCGGTGCTCTTGACCTTGCCCAAATCAGCGCCCAACTCGCGCGCGAATTTACGCACCGACGGACTGGCGTAGGCCTTGGCGAAACCCGCTTCCTCGATCACGGCATTGACGCGACCTTGCGCGGGCGCACTCACCGCCGCGGCCGCAGTTGCCGGTTCGGATGCGGGAGCTTGGGTGGTCGCTGCAGCCTGCGGCGCGGCTGTGGATGCGGTTGCGGCAGGCACCGCTGCGGCAGGCGTCGCCGCCTGCGGCGCGGCCGCGGCCGGCTCGAGCAGCAGAATCAACGAGCCTTCCGACACCTTGTCGCCCTGCTTGAGCTTGACCTGCGCAATGCGGCCGGCGGCGGGCGCCGGCACGTCCATGGCGGCTTTCTCCGTTTCGATGGTGATCATGGGCGTTTCTTTGTCGATCTGCTGACCGTCCTTGACCAGGACCTCGATCACGCTCACGTCTTTGAAACCGCCGATGTCCGGCACCACAATTTCAATGGGATTGGTCACGATGCCGCCTAGACCGACAAAGGGTTGGGTTTTTCCGGATCGATGTCGAACGCCTTCATCGCCTCGCCCACTGTCCGCGTGTCGATCTTTCCGTCGTCGGCAAGCGCCTTGAGCGCAGCGATCACGACGTAGTGCCGATCCACTTCGAAGAAACGCCGCAATTCCGCCCGCGAATCGCTGCGGCCGAAGCCATCCGTTCCAAGTACCGCATACCGGCCGGGAATCCACTGTCGGATCTGATCCGGGACGGTTTTGATGTAGTCGGTGGCAGCAACAAACGGGCCTTCACGGTCGGCCAGCGCCTGTTGAATATACGTCTGCCGCCGCGGATCGTTGGGGTGCAGCAAGTTCCAGCGTTCGACTTGCAGCGCATTCCTGCGCAACTCACTGAAGCTCGTCACGGAATAGACATCGGCGGGCACACCATAGTTTTTTTCCAGCAGTTCCGCAGCCGCCAGCACCTCGCGCAATATCGTACCGGAACCGAACAGCGTCGCCCGGACTTTGCCGCGGCCGCCGATTCGCAGCAGGTACATCCCGTTCAAAATGCCCTGCGCCACGCCCGCCGGCATCGGCGGGTGCGCGTAATTCTCGTTCATGCAGGTGATGTAGTAAAAGATATTTTCCTGCTCCTGGTACATCCGGCGCATGCCGTCTTGGACGATCACCGCCAGTTCATACGCGTAGGTCGGATCGTATGCGACGCAGTTTGGGATGGTGGTCGCAACCAATTGGCTGTGACCGTCCTGATGCTGCAATCCTTCTCCCGCGAGCGTCGTACGGCCCGCTGTGCCGCCGATCAGGAATCCCCGCGCCTGACTGTCTCCCGCCGCCCAGATGAAATCGCCGACCCGTTGAAAGCCGAACATCGAGTAATAAATATAGAACGGCACCATGCTAACGCCATGGTTCGAGTATGCTGTCGCGGCGGCAAGCCAGGAACACAAGCTGCCGGCCTCGTTGATGCCTTCCTCGATGATCTGGCCCTGCTTGTCCTCGCGATAGAACATGAGCTGGTCCGCATCCTGCGGTGTATAGAGCTGGCCTATCGACGAATAAATGCCTATTTGCCGGAACATGCCTTCCATGCCGAAGGTACGGGCTTCATCAGGAACGATGGGCACGATGTGCTTGCCGATGTTCTTATCCTTGAGCAACGCGGTCAACATCCGCACCAACGCCATGGTCGTCGAGATCTCGCGATCGCCCGTCCCCTCCAACAATGAATTAAACGCCTCCAGCGGCGGCACCACCAGCGGCGGCGCGACCGAATTGCGAAACGGCAAATAACCGCCGAGTGCCGCGCGGTGCTGTTGCAGGTACTGCATCTCCTCGCTGTCCTCGGCCGGTTTTCGGAACGACAACCCGGCGATTTCCTCGTCGGAGATTTTTATATTGAAACGGTCGCGGACCTCCTTGAGCGCGTCGTCACCGAGCTTTTTCTGTTGATGCGCGGAGTTAAGTCCTTCGCCCGCCTTGCCGAGACCGAAGCCCTTGACGGTTTTCGCCAATATCACCGTGGGCGCACCCTTGTGCGCGACCGCGGAGGCATAGGCCGCGTACACCTTTTTCGCATCGTGGCCGCCACGATTCAGGTGCCAGATCTCCTCGTCCGACATGTTCGCGACCATCTCTTTGAGTTCGGGATACTTGCCGAAGAAATGTTCGCGCGTGTAGGCGCCGCCCTTGGACTTGAAGTTTTGATACTCGCCGTCCACGCACTCCTCCATAAGGCGCTTCAGCAGTCCGGATTGATCGCGCTCGAGCAACGGATCCCAGCGCGATCCCCATAGGACCTTGATGACGTTCCAACCCGCACCGAGAAACGCGGCTTCGAGCTCTTGAATGATCTTGCCGTTGCCGCGCACCGGTCCGTCGAGCCGTTGTAAATTGCAATTGATCACGAAGATCAGGTTGTCGAGTTTCTCGCGCACCGGCATGGTCAACGCGCCCATCGATTCGGGTTCGTCCATTTCACCGTCGCCCAAGAACGCCCATACCTTGCGATCGGACGTCGGAACGTTGCCGCGATGTTCCATGTAGCGCTGGAAGCGCGCCTGGAAAATAGCCATCATCGGACCCAAGCCCATCGACACCGTCGGGAATTGCCAGAAGTCCGGCATCAGCCACGGATGCGGGTAGGAGGACAGGCCGCCGCCGCGCACTTCCCGGCGAAATTTCAGCAGCTGAGTTTCGTCCAAGCGGCCTTCCAGGTAGGCGCGTGCGTAAATGCCGGGGCTCGAATGTCCTTGCATGAAAATCATGTCGCCGGGATGCGCGGCGTTCTTGGCGCGCCAGAAGTGATTGAATCCGACTTCATACAAGGTCGCAGCGGAGGCGTAGGTGGCGATATGGCCGCCGTACTCGGTGTTCACGCGATTCGCCTGCACCACCATGGCGAGCGCATTCCAGCGGATATAGGCCTCATTGCGCCGTTCCAAGGACCGGTCGCCCGGATAATCCGGCTGCTGCGCCTTGGAGATTGTATTCAGGTAAGCGGTGTTGGGCTTGAAGGGCAGATACGCGCCTGAGCGCCGTGTGAAATCCACCAATTTTTCGAGCAGAAAGTGCGCGCGCTGCGGCCCCCGGGCGCGCATGACGGAATCGATGGATTCGAGCCAATCCTGTGTTTCGATGGGATCGATGTCTTCGTACGGGGATTGTTGCGTCATAGAGAGCCCTGGCAAAAAGGCGCGCGCACATGCACACGCTCACGTGTCCTGTTAAGATGGCGGCCACGTTACAGCGCTGTTGCGCGAACCGCCACTGCGTTATCGACAAGCGCTTATCTTCGGGGTTTGGTTTTTCACGGTCAAGCAAGGGAATAGCTTGCGGTTTTACGATATGCCGACTCGCTTGCCCTTTGACCAGTTGCTCGTGCCTGTGCGCCAAATTAGCCCAGGCGTCACCGCGTCGAAGCTCGCCCGTTACGCGAGCGCGCTGCTGTTTCTGCCGCTGAAACCATCCGCGGCGGACTGGTCGGCGTTGCCGCACGGCAGCGTGCTGCGCGACCTATACCAGCGCAAAGTGCTTAAAGTCGGCGACACTTTTCATCTCAGGGTCGGAGCGCACGCCGAGACGCTGCTGGTGGTGGCGTGTCTGGCCGATGAGGCCAGCACCTTTGAACGGCTGCAGGCGGCGGCCAAACTTGCCCGCAGCGCGTTGGACGGCGAACCGCAGTCGCTGCTCCTGTGGCAACAGGGTTGCTCCGCGCGAGCCGCCGACGCGACCCTCGCCGCCGCTATTGCGGCGCTCGAGGCGGCCGCATTTCGCTTCGCAGTGTTCAAAAGCAAGCCCAAGCCTCATGTGCGGCTTGCGCGCATCGACGTCGCAACGGGCGGTAAATTAGCCGAACTCGAACTGACGCTGGCAACGGCTGCCGGCAACAATCTCGCCCGTTGGCTGACGGCGTTGCCGCCCAACACCCTGGACGCGCGCGGCTATCGGCGCTTGCTGCAAGAGTTCAGCGGTCGGCTGCGCCTGGGGTTCAAGTTCTACGGCGAGACACAACTCAAACGGCTGGGTGCGGGCGCGTTTCTCGCGGTCGCACGCGGCAATGCCAAGCGAGACGCGGGGATCGTGCACCTGTCGTACCGTCCGCGCGGCCCCAAAGCCCCCGCCTTGAGCTTGATCGGCAAGGGCGTGTGTTTCGACACCGGCGGCACGAACTTAAAACCACACAAGGGCATGCTCGACATGCACATCGACATGGAGGGCAGCGCGGTCGCGGTGGGTAGCCTCTATGCGCTGCACGCGATGCGCTCCCCCATGGCTGTGGATTGCTGGTTGGCCATCACTGAGAACCTCATTGGGCCGCTCGCCTACAAACCGCAGGACGTGGTTCGCGCGCATAACGGCACGACCATTCAAGTCATTCATACCGACGCCGAGGGCCGCATGGCGCTGGCGGACACGCTAAGCCTCGCCGCGGCCAAGAAGCCGCGCGCCATCATCGACTACGCCACCCTCACAGGAGCCTGCATATATGCGCTCACCGAGCGCTATAGCGGCGCCTTTACCAATCGTCCGGAGACGCGCGATCTGATCGAGTCCGCCGGCGTCAGCAGCGGCGAACGCGTCTGGTGCTTTCCCATGGACGCCGACTATGACACGGAGTTGGAAAGCGCCGTAGCCGACGTGATGCAGTGCGCAGTCGACGGCAAGGGCGATCATATCGTGGCTGCGCGCTTTTTGAATCGATTCGTGCCCAAGGAAATCGCCTGGCTGCATCTCGATCTAGCGGCGGGCACGCGTCACGGCGGCTTAGGCCACATCGCCACGGAGATCACCGGATTCGGCGTGCGCTACACGCTGGATCTACTGCGCCGGGGCTGGCCACCCGCACCGGCCCGGCCACCCGCGCCGGCGTCCGTGCGGGCGCCCGCCCGGGCTCGCAAATGAACACCCTCACGCTGCAGCGACCCGACGACTGGCATGTGCACCTGCGCGACGGCGCAGCGCTGCAAGCCGTGGTCAAGTTTACCGCCGAGCGATTCGGACGGGCCATCGTAATGCCCAATCTGCAACCGCCGATCGTCACGGCCGAAGCGGCGCGGGCGTATCGCGAAAGGATCAAGTCGGCGCTGCCGGTGGGCACGCGTTTCGAACCGTTGCTCACGCTGTATCTCACCAACGCCACCACGCCCGATGAGATAGATCGCGCGCGGGCGATGGGCTTCGTTCACGGCGTCAAGCTGTATCCGGCCGGCGCCACCACACACTCGGACGCCGGCGTGACCGATATCACGAACGTGTACCCGGTGCTGGCACGCATGGAACGGCTCGGCATGCCCCTGCTGGTGCACGGTGAATCGACGGACGCCGCAGTCGATGTGTTCGATCGCGAGACGCACTTCATCGATACCGTGCTGCGGCCCCTCATCGAGCGCTTCCCCGGCTTAAGTGTGGTGCTGGAGCACATCACGACGAAGCGGGCGGTTGAATTCGTCACCACCGCCAGAGACCGTGTTGCCGCGACCATCACACCACAGCACTTATTGCACAACCGCAACGCCATTTTTTCCGGCGGCATAAAACCCCATTTTTACTGCCTGCCGATTCTGAAGCGCGAAGGCGACCGACAGGCGCTGCTCGGCGCCGCCACCGGCGGCAACCCGCGCTTTTTTCTCGGCACCGACAGCGCGCCTCACGAGCGGGCGCGCAAGGAGAACGCCTGCGGTTGCGCCGGCATGTTCACCGCCCATGCCGCCATCGAGCTGTACGCCGAAGCGTTCGAAGCAGCCGGACGCCTGGACCGATTACAGTCATTCGCCAGCCATTTTGGTGCGGACTTCTATGGACTGCCGCGCAATGAGGACAGGATCACCTTGATCAAGGAGCCGTGGGTGCCCCCTGCAGTTTACGATTTCGGTGACGGCAAACTAGTGCCCTATCGGGGCGGTGAATCGATCGCCTGGCGCCTCGCGCCCTGAAGGTTTCGCATGACACAGATCCCGCCGATCACATTCGCCACACGCTTCCGCGGCTTTCTGCCCGTGGTCGTCGATGTTGAAACCGGCGGCTTCAATCCGCGCACCGACGCGCTGCTGGAAATCGCCGCGGTGTTCGTCGAGATGCGCAGCGACGGGACTCTCGCGCGCGGCGATACGCATCGCTACCACGTGGCGCCATTTCCCGGTGCCAACATGGAGCCCGCCTCACTGGCGGTGAACGGGATCGATCCACATCATCCGCTGCGCCCCGCCATCCCCGAGGAAGAGGCCCTGCAACGCATTTTCCGCGAGGTCCGCAACGTCATTCGCGCCGCCGAATGCACTCGCGCGGTGTTGGTGGGGCATAACGCATTTTTCGACTTGAATTTCCTGAATGCCGCCGTGGCGCGCACCCAAATCAAGCGCAATCCCTTCCATCCGTTCTCGAGTTTCGACACCTCCACACTGGGGGGAGTCGCGTTCGGGCAAACGGTGCTGATGCGCGCGACCTTGGCCGCCGGCTTCGAATGGGATACGGCGTCGGCGCATTCCGCAGCCTATGACGCCGAGCGCACGGCAGACCTCTTCTGCACCGTATGCAACCAGTTTCAGGGCGTATTCGACGCCAGCCGGCGGCGCCTCGCGGCCATGGGCCCGCTGCAGATCGAACCTACCGCGCCGACCGATTCGTAGCGACCCGACGTAAATCACCGCGCAAGAGACAGTAGTTCGGTTGCCTTTGCGCCGTGGTGTCGAGCGGTACGAGAGTTCGCCAGGGAGGCTAAGCCGCTGCCTGGCGACTGCTGCCCCGTCGCCGGGCAGCGGCTTAGTCTGTCGGGCGAATCCCAAACCAACCGGTCAACGTCATTGTGCCGAGGGTTAAGCCGCGACTGCGCCGGCTTGCGCGAGCAGCTGTTTCAGTTCGCCGCTCTTGTACATTTCGATGGTGATGTCACAACCGCCGACCAATTCGCCGTTCACGTACAGCTGCGGGAAGGTGGGCCAGTTGGAATAGGTCTTGAGGGCATCGCGGACCTCCGGGTCCTCGAATATGTTCACATGCGCAAATTGCGCATTGCAGGCTCGCAGCGCACCCACCGATTGCGCCGAAAATCCGCATTGCGGAAAATCGGGCGTGCCCTTCATATAAAGGACCACCGGCGAGGCCGATAGCTGGTTCTTGATCCGTTCAATAGCGTTCATAGTCGGCAATCTCCAAATGACATTCTGCGCCCGTTGGCCTTTATCCTTAAATGATACGATAACAGCCTAGACGGCACCCGTGTGCCGCGCAACACATATGTGGTGCACGGAGTCCGGGTAAGCCTCAGACTTCGTTGAATTATTGGGATTAATCCTCGATTCTTCAAGTGACTTATGGAGCGGAATTGAGTGATCCACTAGCGTCCGCCGCGTGGAATTCGCCTCTGCAGGCGATATCGGTTCCGGCCGACCTGCCGCTGGTCGTCGCGCGTGCGCTGGCCGAGGATGTGGGCAGCGGGGATTTGACCGCCGCCCTGATTCCCACGGAACGTACGGGGCGCGCCTCGGTGATCACGCGCGGGCCCGCCATCATCTGCGGGATACCCTACGCCGAAGCCTGCTTCCGGCAATTCGATGTGCGGGTACGCATCGACTGGCGGGTCGCCGAGGGCGAATCAGCCGTCGCCGATCAGCTGCTGTTCACGGTCGAAGGTCCGGCGCGCGCGCTGCTGACGGCCGAACGCACGGCGCTGAATTTCTTGCAACTGCTCTCCGGCACCGCGAGCGCCGCGCATTCCTACGCCGCGCTCATCGAGGGAACGAATTGCCGTCTGCTCGATACCCGCAAGACCATCCCGGGATTGCGCTCCGCACAGAAATACGCGGTGCGGGTCGGTGGCGGCCACAATCACCGCATGGGCCTATGGGACGGCATTCTGATCAAGGAAAACCACATCATGGCCGCGGGTTCGATCGCCCAGGCGGTGGCGAGCGCCAGGCAGGCGGGCGCAAACATCCCCGTGGAAGTCGAGGTTGAGAATCTGGCCGAATTGCGCCAGACCATCGACGCCGTCGCGGATATCGCCATGCTCGACGAATTTTCACTGCCGGCCATGCGCGAAGCCGTCGCCCTCAATGCCGCCGCCTTAAGGCCGCTGAAGCTCGAAGCTTCCGGCGGCATTAACGCCGCCAGCATTCGCGAAATCGCCGAAACCGGCGTCGACTATATCTCGGTCGGCAGCATCACCAAGCACGTGCGCGCCATCGACCTATCGATGCGCTTCGAGTGGCAAACTTAACTGAAATCCAGCCCGTGGCGTGCAGCTAATTCTGTGGCCGCCCGTCAAACGCTGTTCGCCGCCTTCAATACCCGCTGCGGCTGCGACACCCCGTAGCCTTGCGCGTAGTCGACGCCCAAGCTCTGCAGCATATTGATGATTTCCTGATTCTCGGCGAACTCGGCGATGGTTTGTTTGCCGGTCAGATGGCCGATCTCGTTGATGGAGCGCACCATCTCGCGGTCGATCGGATCGTGCAGTATCTCTTTGACGAAGCTGCCGTCGATTTTCAGGTAGTCGACCGGGAAATGCTTGAGATAGCCGAACGATGACAGGCCGGTGCCGAAATCGTCCAGCGCGAACTTGCAACCCAATTCCTTCAACGCCTGAATGAACCGATTTGCCTGCGAGAAGCTCGCGATGGCGGCGGTCTCGGTGATTTCAAAGCAAATCTTGGTGGCGTCCAAGCCGCTGCGATGGAATTGATCAATGAC